>ERZ506877.168-NODE-168-length-39792-cov-5.23286_pt1 | contig 39792 bp, 33 predicted proteins | sample MGYA00512907_ERZ506877 | MGnify/ENA metagenome assembly ERZ506877
ATATTCTCATCAACATCGGGTATTTTTTCACCGCATAAAATTTCCATCGCTTCAAATTGCCTTTCTGTGATCAAGAGTGTCCGCACCGATCCTGATTTCGGCAATTGTTTCAACAATCGATCCCTGTGGGTATTGGCAGATTCCGTACCGTTACAAAGGCGGATATATATCGAAAACTGCATCATATAATAGCCGTCGTTCAGAAGAAAGTTTCTGAAACGACAGGCAATTCGCCTTTCCGCCTTTGTCATCACCGGCAAATCAAACATGACGATCAGACGCATATATCTACTCATAAGCATGACTGCACAGAGGCAATAATTCAGGTAACAGAAGCATTTCCGAATCCTCCTCATAACATCTGGACAAACTTTGTACCGTCCGCTCTATGGCATAATTGACTCCGTGAGTCTCTTTCCCCGACATAATATCATCATTCAAAAGCTGTACCAGATCTCGGCGCATTTCTTTGGTCAGAAACTCTTTATCACTGTCTATATGACGGAATGCATAAAGATCCACCAATGGTCGATAGGGTTCTATAAGATCATCCGCCAGATTAAAAGCATTCAATTCACTGTGGTGAAAGATCCCCAGACTCGGCTCAAATCCATAAATGGCAAGATATCGGGCAATCGATGCACGAATCACGGCATAACCGTAATTTAAAATATCATTGATCAAATCAGAATCATGTCTCAAAAAATCTTCCCCGTAAAGAGTTTTGAAATAGAGAGATGCCGCCGTGCCTTCCACATTTGTCGTATCTCCCGATCTGACTCGCGGAACCCATTTTTTTACCACATTTTCTTTTCCGCACAGTTCCAAACAGCGTCCCTGATTTTCGATTTTTTGCCGGACCACCTGTTTCCATAATTGTTTCAGTCGAGGTTTAGATTGGGAAATTTGCTTTCGTACCGTTTTCAGACGCCGCGAATGACTGCCATAGGGAAGCAGTATTCCCGCCGGCATATGTTTCTCATTGCAAAGAATGATCACCGTACCGTTGGATACAAGCTGTTCCAATGCATAGACCGTGATCTGTATTTCCCGGCTGTCCAACACAAGCGCTGCCAGATCTTCTATCGGCAGATGATGTTCTTCTGCCGTCCGTATATAAAGCTGATTTTTCTTTTGAAATATACGGGCTCCGCTCTCTACGATCACCTGTCGGTACATCTATATGCTCCTTAACGAAAACTTTGCCGCTTTTCTTTTTTTACAAGTGAAATATTTCCTAAAGGATCAACCACACACTTTTCTATTTTTAAGAGTGTCCTTACCCCCAAACTTCCCATTTCATGACTATTATCATGGGTAATTACTGAAATAGCACCTGTTGAAATATTAGTCTTTTTATAATACAGATAGGCATCGTTTGTTTCAATTTTGGATTCTAAAGTTGATCCTTTGACCGCCGATAAAGATATTTTTTTTGCCGATACTATGTGGATCAGATCATTCGGATATAAGGAGAAAATAAAATCTTTATCATCCATGATTTTCCACTCTTCATAAGGTTTATGTGCAACGATGGCTCTTCGGGGTAGTTCATTTTTCACCGTATCAGCCACATAAACGGGTATAAGATAATAATTATTCTTCCCTTTTTTCTCTACACAGAACACATCGACACGAACCATCACATCATTATATGCTACACTCTTTCCCTTGTGGACAGGCACGTTCAGGCTCGATTTCTCTATGATTTTTACTTTCTTTACCAAGGGCCCCTTTGTTCCGTCCGCTTTCGGTTTATAGAAAGGTGATTTAAAAGCTATTTGCCCGATTTTGGCTAATTTTGCATCTCGTTCCTTTTTGTTATCTACTTCAGCTTTTATACGTTCTTCAGTATCTTTTATCCGGCTTTTCAGCGCTTCATAGAGAAGACGATCACTCTCGGGTTGATAATAGCCTTCTATTTCTCCATTTTTCAGTTTCAGATCTGATAAATCTGTTTTATAGATGGTATAGCCTTCTTTCAGTAATTTACCGCTTCGAACCGTTTCTTTATGAGCAGCACCGCGTACCTTCCGTCTCGGCATACGGGAAACGAACGGTTTTTTGATATCCATGACCCCCTGATAAGAAGGCAAATGCAAGTTTTTGATTACTTCTTCCGGATTTTCACTCACCCGAGCCTCCAGTTCTTTTCGGAAGCTAAACCACGGTTCCGGAAAAACTTCTCTTTCTTGGGGTTTCTTACGCCACCCCTCCCGAGTCCTGCTGTATTTTGCTACTCGTTGGATCATTCGCTCTGTCGTAGCTGCAATGACTACTGCATCGACAGCATGATGAAGATCTCCGTTTTCCCGTATTTTTGAGATGCCCAGCCGTTTTCGAATATATCCCGTCACTGCACCGTTAATCGGTTTGATTCTTTTCTTTCTGTCCGTATATCCCGCTGCAAGTTTTAAATTCTGCAATAGATAATTATAGAGAAAACGGGTGATATAACGGGTATCTTGCAAATGTCTTTCTTTCCACTCTTTCTCTTCTTCTTCAGAATACTTTATGCGAAGTAAATGTTCTCTTTTTTTACTGTCTTTGATTGTCGTTTTCACCCATGTGATAAATTTTTCTTTCTGCTCCGGCTTATCCGCTAAATATTCCATAGGTGTCCGATTCCCTTTTTCCCTGTTTTCCTTTGTAAGAACTAGAACTTTGTTACGGTATGAGTCATCAAAAGAACGACTGTAAGGAAGAATATGATCGACTTCTGCATAATCACTTTCATGCAACAGCCTATGTACATCAAAGGATTTTTGACTATAAGCACAAACATTGTTTTGTTCTTCACAAAGCTTCCACTTCACAATATCTTGGCCCGTAGGGCTCAATACACCGAATTCTTCTGACAGCGTCTTTTTGATCTTTTCATTTCTCGCATTATTTCCTTTCATCTGGTCGTCCATTACTTTTCTATCCTTAAAGCTCCGTGCCAATTCTCTTGCCAGTTCGATATGCACTTCCACGGGATCTCCGTATTTTCGTTGAATCGCTTTAATCACTTTTAGTGTCTGAGTAATGGCTCTCTTTACGACCGGATTAGGTATATCTTTCATTTTCTTTATAGAAGATTTCTGGAAGTCATAGCCTGCCATTTCACAAGCTTTGTAGTATTCATTTCCTTCTTCCAAAAACGGCAGAAGTTTGTAACAGGCATATTCCGACAAATGTCCGAATTTGCTAAAGCCATCCAAATGAGCGAGCAATGTATCAGCCACATTATCTCCAATTCCTTTTTCTTTCAAAGAGGAACGTATTTTCTCGTCATTCTTATAGACCGTAAATGCATAAGCAATGATATCTATCTCTTCATGACTTACTTTTTTGATATAATTTTTTTCTACTTTTTCTAAAGCTCTTCGCATCGCATGGTAAGGCTTCACCCAGCTGAATTTTACTTTCTTTTCCGAATCTTCCGATGTCGAATTATAAGAATAGGACACATCTTTAAAACGAGCTTCTTCTTCAATATGAAGTGTATTTCTCAGATCATAATAGGTGATATTTTCTTTTGACCATGCCAGATCAGCTACTTTATTTTTTTCTTCCAATGTCAGGCTTCGTTGGTCGCCCTTATAGTCGACCCTGATATGATTAATTTTTTGCCACAGATTAAAAGCCATAAAAGCATAACTTGCCTTAGGTGCTCTTTTTTTTAAGGGTCTTCCGTTTGTCCCATCTTCAAAAGTACAGTCCCCTATCATTTTCTCTATCTGGTCTCCCGCATAAGGGCTGTTTCCTCCCGGACCTTCATCAAAATTTCGTTGTGCGGAGAAGATCTGCAAGTATTTATCTTCTGCTTCCTTTCCTGCAAAAGGTTGCCCCAGTTCTCTTTGTTTTTGAAATAAAGTTTTTATTTCCTCTGTAAGCATGGCCCGGCTGACCGTAAATTGATAAGTACCCCCTTTGTTTCTTTTGTGCTCTTTAAATTTTTCGTCCCGGTAAATCATATCTCCTACGGTACAGTATTTTTTTAAAATACCCTCGTTTTCCCTGATAGCGGTAAGCATCACACCGTCTTCCCCGGACTTGCTGTTTTTTCGATTGGATAAGAATCCCCGATGCTTTGCGAAGAAGATAAGAAGCCGTGCCCAATCAGAGGGACTGACTTTTTCTGACAACGCTTTATACCTAAGTTCATAAATACTTGTTTTATGTGCCTCCTGATAAAGATTATCAATTTCTTCTTTTGTCAAAATATGATTTTGCACTAAAAAACCGCGGACTCTGTGCAATCTGAATTTACGCCGTCTTGTGAGACGACGGATTCCTCTTGCCATCCTCCGCGGTGCTGCAAGTGAGGCTCCTGTTTTGGGCGTTTCCGCTTTATCAAAAATTCTTGAATTTAAATCGACAATTCTTATCGGTTCATCTTTTTCATTCAGTTCCAACGCGGCCCAGCCGCAAGATGTAATTCCTATATCCAATCCCACTACATAATTCATCGGAGCCTCCTTTGTATAAAAATCTCTTATAAAAAGGATGACGGTACGCCAATAGACGTACCGTCAGAGCCTTACGGTACCAACACTCCTGTTGGACCTTATTGTAATAACCTAATATCTCTCGCTAAGATATAATTATTACAATTTTAGTATATTACAATTAAATTTTTCTGTCAAACGCTAAACAAGAAATTTTAACTTACTAAAACAGATTTCTTCCAATACCCCTTGTTATTTTATCCTTTTACCGTAAATCCATTCGAATTTGTCGCAACCATACTGCAATCTGCTTTTTTGTTATATATATTCAGCATTTATCACACTTTTTCCACGATCGGAATATATCCTTCTCCCACTTCTTTTAATTCTGCTTTTCCTCCCGTCATGTCATTGAAGCGGGTTTCGTGGATTTCTTTATTTTCCGGCAGGCAGAGAAATTTAATTTGTACCAGTTCCGTAAAGGTTCGCTCCGTGATACGGATATCCGTTCCTTCCATATAATGCTCGAAGGCGCCCAATGCGGGATAGGGAATTTTCAGTTCCATTTTCAGATGCGGTGTATACACCACTGTTTCCGCTTCTGCCAGTGTTTCCGAAAGGGAGCTGCTGTAGGCTCTTGTGAGTCCTCCTGCCCCCAGTTTGATTCCGCCGAAATAGCGGGTGACCACTGCCAATATATTGGTCATGCCTTTCATTTGAAGAATACGGAGCATGGGATGTCCCGCCGTTCCCTGCGGTTCTCCGTCATCACCGGATTTTTCTTGAATTTGTTCCGTTCCGGTCCGCATGGCCCAGCAATGATGAGACGCATCTTTATATTTTTTTCTTATGCTTTCTAAAATTTCCATTCCTTCTTTTTCTGACCGGACGGGAAAAATTTCGGCAATGAATATAGATTTTTTTATTTCTTTTTCCCTTTGGCAGGGTTCTTTGATCGATTTGTAGGGAATGAGCATGATATCCTCCTTTTCTTATTTTATCATGGTTCCCTCTCTTCGGTTTCGCCGCAAAACAAAAAGGCTCCGCTCGTGATTTGAGCAGAGTCTTTTATTGTTATGACAAGGTATAATTGTAGTCTTCTTTTAAAACGAGAATGGCGCCGGCATCACCTTTCATGGCGGCCCTGACAAGCCATTCCATGGCTTCTTTTTCGTTCTTTTTGACGCCTTCTCCGTTGGCAAGGGCATATCCGTAGTGAGCCATGCCGAAAGCATCTCCTTCATCGGCCGCTTTCTTGTACCATGATACGGCTTTTTTTATGTCCGCTTCCGTTCCGAGAGCGGCTTCATAGCAAAGTCCCAAAGCGGAATAAGCGGCAGGAATTTTATTTTTGACGGCTTTTTGGAAACAAAGGAAAGCTTTTTCTTCATGGCCGGCGGCTCCGCTTTTTTGGAAAGCCTGCCCCAGATGATAGAAAACTTCTTTGTCGCCCAGTTCGTCCGCTTCTTTTGCCATGGTGATCGCTTTTTCAATATCGACCGTACCGGCACTGCCAAGGACATATTCGGTGCATGCTACGGAAAGAAATATGCGAAGTGTTGCTTCGCCGTCAGGATTTCCTGCTTCTTTTCCTTTACGGATCCACCTTTCCGCTACCGCCGTATTTTTCTCCGCTGCGCTCCCCTGTGCATAGAAGAGGCCCGTCATCAGCATGGCTTCGCTGTCCCCTGCTTCCGCACCTTGCAGGTAGTATTTAAAAGCCATGTCCTGGCTGACTTTTCCTAAGATCCCCTCGTCGTAAACCCGTGCAAGAAGAGTGGAAGCTTTTCCGATACCTGCTTCCGCTGCTCTTTCCAACGCTCGTTTTGCTTTCCGGGGATTCGGTTTTTTCCCGCCGATGCCGTGGAAATAAAGTCTTCCCAGATGATACCACGCTTCTTTGATACCGAAATCGGCACATAAGCGATAATAACGGCTTGCTTTTTCTTCGTCTGCGGGAACACCGTCTCCCGTTTCAAATCGATGGGCAATGACTCCGATCTCATGAGCGGCTTCCATTGCGCCTAAAAGCGCAGCTTTGCGAAAATAAGCAATTGCCTCTTCCAGATTATTTTGAGATACGCTTTCCTGCCCCATGGAATAATAGTATTCCATCATACGATCCGATGCCATATTCCCACATCCCCTTTAAACGGCATAATGCTGCAAAAAAATGACTTTTTATATAGAAATTTCAACAAGGGAAAACCTCGGAAGGATTCCCGGAAAGCATATCATCCGCCTCTGTCAGAACGAAATAAACGAACTTATCTGAATTCTCTGCAAAGATTGGTGAAAAGTTCTTCTGACGGTTTTTCTACATGATCGATGAGATTTACCTCTGCAGAAGGAACAATATCTCCGAAAGGAACCGCTTCTTCTTCGTAAATGACACCCGTAACGAGGCTGTTCGTTTCGGCAAGAAGACGGAATGCTTCCGCTTTGTCATGAGGATCATAGTTTTCCCGGACATCTGCCAATTTGATCAGATTTTCGTTATACCATTGGAAAGTGTTCAAATAGTTAAAAGTGACACAGGGTGTGAAAATATTGACATAGGAAAATCCTTTATGATCCATTGCTTTGGTAAGAACTTCCGCCATCCCCTTCAAATCCACCGCATAGGTCTGTGCTACAAAAGTAGCTCCTGCGGCAATTGCCATGGACGGTGCATCAAGAGGAGTCAGCGGATTTCCTCCCGGTGTTGTTTTCGTCACAAATCCTTTGGAGGATGCCGGGCTGGTCTGGCCTTTTGTCAGGCCGTATACCTGGTTATCAAAAACAACATAGGTGATATCCATATTTCTTTTCATGGCATGAAGAGCATGTCCGAGACCGATGGCATAGGAATCGCCGTCACCGGAGCAGACAATCATATGTGTTTCTTTATTGGCGCATTTGATACCCTGAGCAAAAGGCAACGCTCTGCCATGGGTCGTATGAGCGCCGTAGCAATACTGATACCCGCCGATACGGGAAGAACAGCCGATGCCGGAAATAACGGTGATATCTTCATGAGCCCATCCTTTTTCCGCACAAACGGCAGCAATGGCATTTTGAATGCCGAAATCACCGCAGCCGGGACACCAGTTGGGTTTTATCGTATTTTTATAATCTCTAAGTGACCCCATGATCAGATGACCTCCTCAGCTTTTTTCAAAATGGTGGAAGTAAGGAACGGTGTCCCGTCATATTGGAGAAGGGACAGGAATTTATCATGGCAGTCGAAATGAATGGCAAATAATTCACGAAGCTGGGCTGTCATATTTTCTTCCACAATCAGAATTTTACGGGCTCCTTCCACATAAGGACGGAGTTCTTCCGTCGGGAACGGCGATAAGAGGCGGAGCTGGAGATGATTGACTTTCTTTCCTGCTTCTTCCAGTTCTTCTCTTGCTTCTTCCAAAGCACCGTTGGTGGAGGTAATACCGATCATCAGGAGATCGCATTCCGTTTCTTCATGAGCTGCCGTGAAGGGAGCGATCGCTTGGGATACCTTGGCAAATTTTCTGTGCCGTTTGTTCATCTGCTGTACCCGGTCTTTCTGGCCTTCCGCCGGTTTTCCGAATACATTGTGTTCAAGTCCCGTAGAAAGGAACATACCGTTTTTGACCCCCGGAATGGTTCTGGGAGAAATACCGTCTTCCACATCTTCAAAGCGGTGGAAATAATCTTTCACTTTCATATCCAGTTCAGGCAGACCGTCTCTTACCAATTTGCCTCTCTTGATCCCGATACGGTTCATGTCGAAAGCGGGGACGGACTGTTTGCACATGCCGAACTGCAGATCCGATAAAAGAATGACCGGTGTCTGGAATTCTTCCGCCAAGTTGAAAGCTTCCTGCATGATATAGAAACAATCTTCAATGGAAGATGCGGCAATGACAATCTTTTCCGCATCGCCGTGGCCTGCGGCAATGGCATAACGGATATCGCTCTGTTCCACCTTTGTCGCCATCCCCGTAGACGGACCGGCACGCATGACATCGATAATAACGACGGGAATTTCCGCCATAGATGCCATAGAAATGGATTCCGCCATCAGAGAAAGCCCGGGGCCGGATGTGGCGGTAAATGAACGAACGCCTGCATAGCCGGCGCCTATTGCCATCATGACGGAGGACAATTCATCTTCCGCTTGGACGACCGTGCCTTTGATCAGATAAGCATTTTTGATCATATATTCCATGATTTCAGAAGCCGGTGTGATCGGATAAGAAGCCATGAAACGAGAGCCTGCGCAAATAGCGCCGAGCGCGGCCGCTTCATTTCCCAAAAGATAAAGCTGATCCTTCTTTTCCGGTTCTGCCAGTTTGCCCAGTTCCACGCCGTGCATGGCTTCCAGAGCGACATTAAATCCTTCTTCGAAGATACCCTTGTTCTTCTCTACAATCTCATCGCCCTTTTTCTGAAATCTTTCTGCAATAAAACGATAAAAAGGAAATTTCGGGAATCCCAGAAGACCGGCACTCATTCCGAGAGCCGCAATATTTTTCATCTGCATGGAACCGTATTTTTTTGCCAGTTCGGTGATCGGCAACGGCAAGAAAATACGACCCGTATGAGTTTCCCATTTCGGATGGAAAGCGCTGTCGGCAATAATAACGCCCCCCTCGGAAATTTCATGGGCATGGAGATCAATCGTTTCCTGATCCAAAGCCACGAGGCAGTCTACATGTTCGCCGATGGTTGCTATTTCCTTAGTGGCGATACGAAGAGAAATCGTGGTATGGCCGCCCTTGATACGGGAAGCAAACAGTCTCTGACTGAAAAGGGAATACCCCTCTTGTGCAAGAACACGGCCTAAGATTTCTCCGCAAGATTCGACGCCCTGCCCTTGCTGTCCTCCCATTTTCCAAATAAAATCCTTCTTTTCCAATCCATCTTCCTCCTTGTTGATGAATAGAGTCAGTGAAAAATATATGTATAACATCCCTAAAAATTTGATTAAAAGTCGTTATACAAATACAAATTTATTATAGCATACAATCTTCTCCGATGATAAATAATATAAGCTTTTTAAAGGCTTTTTCCATAAAAAGGAAAATATTCGTCACGAAAAAAACAGACAAAAATTTCGCCTGTTTTTACAAAAAAATGATAATCCTTCTTTTATTTTCGTCAGCCTCTCAAAAAATCTCTTCTCTGTCCGTCGTAAGCTGCGGCAGCTCACATTTCTTTCGATTTCCTATCCTTTTTCTCGTAATAATTAAATATTAAAAAATTTCTCCGTATTTTCTTTTGCATGACGAATGAGATCTTCCTCGCCGATCCCCATATACATAGAAAGAGCTTTTGCCACATACACAATATTTTGCGGCACATTGGTCCGTTTCAATCCCGGTATCCCTCGGGGTGTCAGATAAGGAGCATCCGTTTCAATCATGATCCGTTCGGGAGGAATCACTTTCACCGCTTCCCTGAGATCATCTGCCCGCCGTTCGTCGCAAATCCAGCCGGTGATGCCGATATAAAATCCCATATCAATTAACTTTTCCGCCGTTTCCCTGTTGCCGGTATAACAATGGACAACGGAATTTTTACAAATGTCTTCATGCCCTTTGAAGCAATCGATAAAATCTTCTTCTGCATCCCGTTCATGAAGAAAAAGCGGTTTTTTCAATTTTTCTGCCAAAGCAATCAGCCTCTTGAAATAATAAAGCTGATTCTCCTTTGACGAATACATGCGATCATAATCAAGGCCGCACTCCCCGACAGCGACGATCTTCGGATTGGACGAGACGATTTCTTCGATGCGGAGCAAATCCTCTTCCGTCGCCCGATCCGCACTGTGAGGATGAATCCCTGCCGTCCCGTAAACGGAATGAGTTTTCACAAAATCATTGACCCGTTCATTTTCCTTCGCTTCCGAGCCGGTCAAAATACAGCAAATTCCTGCCGCTTCCGCATCAGCAATAATCTTCTCCGGATCGGGAAAAGAAGGGGTAAACAAATTCAAACCGATATCATAATAAGTAATCATAAATACTCCTGAAAACACAATTTTTTAGAACACTGCAAAGCCTTCCCCGCTTCCCTTTTCGTTTCTCAACCACCGAGATAAACTTTCCTCTTAAAAAGAAGGGAGAATAGCTGTTTTATACATTATACATAAAAAGCAGCCGGAAAGACTGACCTACATTTAATTTATTATTTATTAGAATATAATTGACAATACTGTAAATATAGTGCTTAATATTTATGGAAAAGATATTTTTCTATTATCATTCTTTAAATTTTTAATGAGATGTCGGTAAAGAATATGTATTGATGGAAGGAGCGGCAGATATGAGAAAGATTTTGGCAATTTCAACGGGGATCGCTTTGCTGGGAGGAGGTTTTACGGCAGGCGCCGCCGGCGCAGTCTACGAACTGAATCCCGTGGTCGTGACCGCCACAAGGACGGAAACCAATGTAATGGAATCAAATGCCAACGTCAGTGTAGTCACGGAGAAAAATATAGAAAATAACCATTACAAAGATATAACGGAAGTGCTTCAGACCGTTCCGGGAATAACCGTCACCCGTACCGGACTGGGCACCGGATATGAACAATCAGAGGGCATTCTCATCAACGGTTCCGATAAAGTCGTCGTATTGATCGACGGAACCCGTGCCAATGTTAACGGCAGCACCTTCTCATCATTTTACTTTGGCGGCATGAAAAATTTAGATAACATCGAAAGGATTGAGATTGTCAAAGGCTCTTCCTCGACATTATACGGCTCCGATGCCAAAGGCGGCGTTATTAACATCATTACTAAAAAAGCCGGCAGTGATCCGAAGACGATCATCGGATTTCAGCGGGGAAGTTATGATCAGGAACAGTATCGCATATCAACTTCCGGAAAGTCCGGCAAAATAGGCTACTATGCGGGTTTTCAAAAAGATATATCGGGAACATATTCCGATGCTCACGGTGATAAAATTCCTGCCCATTCCAATACGACTTCATGGAATGCAAAAATAACGGGAGAATTAAATTCAAAATCGGATCTGACCTTTTCCGTCGACCGTTACACCGCCCGTTATATGTATTCCGGGTCAAACCGGCATACCGACGAGAGACATTACGGCTCTTCCAATGAATTGTCGTGGCGTTTGATTCACAATTACAAAGTTAATGATCGACTCAAAAATCAGTTCAGTGTCTACAGCCACAGTGCGGATACTCTTTATGACGAATGGCTGATGGATCTCGAAACCATCGGATTTGTCGATCAGGTGACGGCGCTTCTTCCCGGAGGTCATGAAATTGCGGCAGGTATCGACATCTATCAGGATAAAATAAAGAGCTATATCGACGCAGAAGGCGCCCGCTACAAAGGAAAAAAGGTAACCAGCCGATCCTTTTTCATACAAGATCGGTGGGATCTGACAGACCAATTCAATCTGACAGGAGGCCTGAGATATACCAATCATTCCTTGGCAGGAGGCAATACTTCCCTCAGTGCGGTTGCTGGCTATGATATTTCTAAAGACACCAATATCTATGCAAGCTACAAACAATATTTTGCAGCGCCGAATCAATATCAGTATTTCGGTCCTTACGGAAACAGAAACCTGAAACCGGAAAAAGGGTATACCTATGAAGCGGGGATTTCCCATACTTTTGATGACAGTTTAAACGCTCAATTCCATATTTTCCGCAGAAAATCAAGAGATGTTGTTGCCTACGTTTACGGCTTCCCTATCACACCGTCTAATCCGTGGGGCGGCGGATATATAAATGCGGATCGGGAAACAAGCAACGGCTGGGATTTTCAGATCAATAAAATTTTTGCAAAAAATACTGCCCTCTCCGTCGGATACACTCATATCAAAGTGAAATCACAGCCCAAAAACGGAGCACAAAGTATTAACCGCTACATCCCCAAAGGAGAATGGCATATCGGTCTTACCTATGACGACACAAAATTAAGTGCCGCCCTCCGCGGCCATGGTGTCATCGACAGACAGGGCATAGGAAAGCCGGGATATAAAGCATTCCCAAGCGACACATATTGGGTATGGGATGCTTCCGTAAATTACAAATTTGAAAAAGGTATCCGGGGCTATGCAAAAGTCAATAATATATTTAATAAATTTTATGCCGAGCGCTCCAATGTAAGATGGGGCGATCCCGATGAATGGTACACGTCGCCGGGACGAAATTATGTCGTCGGCTTGGAATACTCCTTCTGACCGAAATCCCTGCAGAACTCATCTGCAGGGATTTTTCTATATGTCGGGTGAAATCTTTATCAAATGAAAAACCACCTATACAGGCGATCCTGTTTTCTCCTCATCGGCAAGCAAAATATCTCAATCAATAATGATGAAATTTTGCAAGTTAAAAACTGAAACACAAAAAACACTTCCCCAATCATGGAAAAAAAAGAAGAGATATGATATCATCTATTCATGCACAGATGATATCCGTGCGGGTGTAGTTCATTGGTAGAACGCGAGCTTCCCAAGCTTGAGAGGTGGGTTCGATTCCCATCATCCGCTCCAAAATAAAAGCCACTCGTATAACGGGTGGTTTTATCGTTGCTCAAATTTTATTTTTCTGCTTTGTTTAAGTTGTTTTCCTGTTTGTTTTTTCACAAGCAAAGGGATTTTTGAAATCATCGATCCCTTGAATGAAATATAGATTTTATCGTTTTCATTCTTTAAGATAGTTTTTACTATTCAATCTCTTTTCTTAACATCTCATCGGCAATGTTACTTTTCTCTTTCCTGCCGTTCCTTTTTAAAGCATTTCCGCAAATGTCTGGATTCTTGTTTGGAGTTGTTCGATGCTCCTGTTCAGCGGATCTATTTCTACGGTGAGGCAGGGAATTTCTGCTTTTTTCAGGTCATCTTCGAGCCATGGCTGGTCGTATTCTTCGGGATCGCAGAATTTCATTAAGCAATTAATAACGCCGTCGGCTTCATTTTCCTTGCAAAGTTCTTTTACTAAATCGCCCCTCGGTTTGCCGAGTTCATGAATGAGGCTGCAGCCGGTGCGGTTTTTCCACTGAATAGCAAGGCGTTTCAGGCCGCCTCCTCCGCTCATCGGGGTATCCGTTCTGAACTGCCTGCTTTCTTGTGCAAGATCATCCCCGGCAACAGCCATATCGTTCTTGGCAAGAATGTCCAGAAAAGCATCGGGTTCGGCAGTGATACCGGTGAGGATGATTTTTTTGCCGGTAAATTTATATTCCCGCAATTGTTTCAGGCTTTCGTTAATTTCTTTTACGATCGCCGTATGTTCACTTTTTTCAAAAAAGAGGGCACTTTTCATGACTGCATGGCGTACTGCAGGGGTAATCACATCAAGGTGTTTTGCGGCAAGACGGGTAAATTCTCTCATTACTTTATTGTGTTCATTGTAAATTTCAATGGTTTTGCAGAGTGCTTTTTCCGTCATCATTTGGCCGGTGATTGTTGAGAGCATGACAAGAACAGTTTCATATTCACTGATGAGATAATCAATGCTTGCAGCGGAAGCGCGGTTCTGGGGGTATACGATGGGAATCATCGGAATACCCTGAACACCGAAGCGCCAATTTTGTGTCATGCAGCGCAGTGTATCGCAGATGGCGGGAATAATGACGGCGCTGAGGCCTTTGTAGGTACCGTTCAGAGCAAATTCCATATCGGCTTGCATGATCGGGCAGGCAAAGGGGGGAAGATAGCTTTTTGCAAGTTTTAATTCTGTCTGTCCGCCCCAAAGTCCCATGGGTATCATTCCGCAGGCATGGACGAGTTCTTCCGGAGTATACGGTTCAAAGCAGCCGATCACTTTTTTCCCTTCTCCCAGATATTTATCCAGAAGGGCGCGAGGATTTTTACAGGCTTGTTTGAGGCGTTCAATATTTGCATGTAAATCGGCCATGTTACAATTCCTCCTTGTTTTGCTGCATAACTTCTACCAAGCCTTGAATTCTCGTTTCAAACTGAGCTTCACTGTAGTTTCGGTAGTCCGCCTGATCACCGTCAAATGAAGTGAAGGGTACGCCTGCGGCTTTGGCGAGCCTTCGCTGTACTTCCATCATTTGAAAGTCCATGACTTTGCAGCTCCGGTTGACATGGTATATGGTCCCTTCGCAGCCGAAACGTTTCAATGCTTCGAGACGGCGCTCGATCATGGTGCTCGCGTTGTCACCGTTTGTCGAAGCAAAACAGTAGGCACGAGCCATGCCGTCAAGGTCGTCATATTCGATGGCCCATGCTTTTCCGTAGCTGGAGGCGACCATGTTGATGCCGTGTTTTTTCAATGTACGGAGATTATGACTCAGGTAGGGCCAGCAGGCAATGCCGTCCCAAGAAATACGAAACCGCTCTTCCACGGGGAATGTGGATGTTCCTTCTGCGATATGTTTTTCAATTTCTTTGTTTAATTGCTCTAATATTTCCGTTGTGGATGTTTTGCCTCGATTACAGACCATGGAAGACATATAGTTGAAAAGTTCAAAACCGCTTAACGGTGCCGGCTTGCGGTCTAAAAGGTTATTGGCCCGCTCCCAGAGAAAGCTGTTGCGCTGACTGATTTTCATGACTTCCCGAAAGCGTTCTTCATCCCATGTTTTTCCCGTAAATTCACAGAGATTTTTGATGAGCTCTTCAATCTGGGCACGCACATAGCGGACACGGCTTTCCGTCACGTAATCCCACGGATTGTAGCAGGTGTCGATAAAGAAAACGGGAATTTGCATTTGCCGAGCCAAATTTTCATACCATTTGGTGAGCTGGTTGCAGATATTGTTTGTCAGCAACAGAAAATCCGGTTTTACCAGTTTGCCGCCGTCGGGAAATTCCACATCGCTCTCGCCGTTTAAAACGGAAGCATAGGCAAGGTTAATTTTGGCGTAGGCGCAGAGGTCATTGGAATAACCGAGGGGCCCTTCACACTCCTGCAGGAAGGGATCTGCCTGATGTCTGGCTGCAATGCCTGCAGAATGATTTTCCGGATAGAGGACGGAAAGTCCCAGCGTTTCTGCAATTTCCTGCGGAAAAATAGAAGCGGACCAGCCGACTTTTTCACCCCGTTCTTTGGCAAGGCGGGCATTTTCAAAAAGGGTTTCCGTCTGTTTGCCAAGCATAATCATGCTTTTCGGTTTCGGCCGTTTAAGTTTTGCCGATGCATTTTGCGGAGCCTCTGCCGCTTTCACTGCTTCTCTCTCTTCACTCATCATATTTACTCCCCTGCTTTCACGATTTTTTCATAAGCCAGCAGAGCTGCACCGATGGCACCGGCAAGCTGGCATAAAGGATCGACCAGGATGGGGCAGCCCATTTCATGCTCCATAGCTTTGACAACGCCTGAGTTCAATGCAACACCGCCGCTCATTGCCATGCAGCCGGGACGGCCGAGGCGGAGAGCCATACCTGCCACACGTTTGGCTACGGAATTATGAATACCTGCGGCAATATCTGCCAAAGGAACCTGTGCGGATAATTGGCTGATCACTTCAGATTCGGCAAAGACGGTGCAGGTATTGCTGATGACCGCCGGATGCCTGCTCGTCTCGGATAAAGGCCCGAGCTCCTCGATAGGAACGTTCAGCACTCTTGCCATTACCTCAAGGAAACGGCCCGTTCCGGCTGCGCATTTATCATTCATCTGAAAAGCAGTCAGCTTCCCCTGCGGCGACAGGGCAAGCGCCTTTGCATCCTGTCCGCCGATATCGACAACCCTGTCTGCTTCGGGAATCAGGAAATGAATTCCTTTGGCATGACAGCTTAATTCACTGATTTGTCCGTCCGCATCGGGACAAATCAAGCGGCCGTAGCCTGTTGCCACGGTATAAGCAATTTGGTCCTTGGAAATACCGGATTCCCTCAACGTTTCTGCCAGTGCTTTCTCGGGACCGACCGTGCCTGTTCCGAGGGGAACGACAACAGGAGCAATAATTTTTTTGCCGTCTTCCAGAATAACCGTCTTGCTGGAGCCGGAGCCGATATCAATTCCTAATGTATACATAAAGGATCTCCTTTGATGCGGAGCGAAACCTGAAAAAATGTCTTCAAGCCGCCTTATTTCGTTGAAATGAATTAACGGATATCACCGTCATCACACATGGACCGGATTTTTTCCTCACTGTAACCGAGTTCTTTTAAAATCGCCGATGTATCGCGACCGATCGGGCCTGATATTTTATGGGGGATTGATTTGGAATCGACAGAGCGGAAATGAACGGGGCCGTTTGTGAAAACCGTCTTCGTTCCGTCACTGTATTCATAATGGTAAGCATAATGATTGGCAATGACCTGCGGATCTTCCGGTACGTCTTTAAAGTGTGCAAGCACTTCATGAGGCAGATCGCGGGCAGCTAACATATGATGCCAATAAGAAATCGGCTTTTCTTTAAATTTTTTATCAAGAATAGCCACCAATTCTTTTTTATTTTTGTAATAAGCGACAGGGGTGGAAAATCTTATATCCTCCGCCAATTCGGGAAGGCCGATCACTTCACAGAATTCAGGGAATCGGCGATAATCTATGACTGCCAGATACAGCCATTCTCCGTCGGATCCTTGGTAGGTATTGCTGCAGGCATGGCTGCAATCCTCATGACTTCTCGGATACTCTCGTCCGTTGAAGCCGTTTAAAAGTCCCGACGATAAAATAAATGTACCGATCTGCAAAAGAGAAACATCGACCTTGTCGCCTTCCCCTGTTCTTTCTCTGCGGAAGAGAGCGGCAGAAATCGCACCGGCAAGGGCGACGGCAGCACAATGGTCGCCGAAACCGACAACCGTCATAATCGGCGGCCCCCCTGCAGGAGCCAAGTCCGCCAAGAGTCCCGTTCTGGCATAAAAGGCGGTATAGTCGTATCCGGGACGGTCTTTTTCAGGGCCCTCTTCACCATAGCCGAGTATGGAAGCATGAATGAGCTTCGGATAAGTATTTTTTAATTGATCGTAGGTCAGACCCATTTTTTCCAAAGCCTGCACACGGTAATTGGTCAAAAAAACATCGGCTGTTTCAAGTAATTTCATGAAAACTTTTTTTCCTTCCTCTTTTTTTATATTGAGAGAAAGAAAGCGTTTATTTAAATTCTGCATATCGAAATTGGGATTGGCCGCCTCCGTTGTAGGAGAAAGAGAAGTAGCCCCCTGTGTTCTCCAGATATCCCCGTCTACAGATTCCACTTTGATCACATCTGCGCCCCATTCGGCAAGAATTCTGGCAGTCATCGGCCCTGCCAGCATATTTGAAAATTCAATTACCTTGATCCCCTCCATGGGTTTCATGAATCATTTCCTCCTTCATACGGCGCTGTCTTTTTTATTATTTGCTTTCAAAAAGTCATGACTATCACTTGAAGATAATGCTTATCAAACATTCCGGTGCCGTTTTATAAATCTGTCATCATAACAAAAGCCGAGACATACAAAGTCAGACTTCAGGTTCCTCAGCTTTTATTTCATTCCTTCCTTTTTTCATTTTTTCACTCATATCACTTTGCAGAATGATGATTTTCTGCCGCTGACATGTAAATAATTAAAAAAAATACGCCATTTGATGTTCCGCAAAAACAGGGAAATCGCCTTTGATAATGAAAAGATCAGGCAAAACCGAAATCGTGACTTTGCCTGAAAACTTTATAAATAATGTATTACTCTTTAAGCAAACCGACCCGGGCAAGGAGTTTTTTTACGGGCTTATATAAAAGACCGGAAGCAATGGCGGTGAAAATCATTCCGGGTGCAGCGGCTGCAGTGAGTGCTATCCAGCTTACACCGGTTATCTGCCACAGTACGAGACGAGCGGCAAAGGCTCCGATGGGGCCGCTGATAATAACGGTCAGCAGATTGGTTCCGCCCAGCGCCATAATGGCACCGACGACAACGCGGAACACCATTTGTACGACCACATTGAAAACAGTATAGATACCGAGCGACATCCCCAGCATACTCGCAAGAATACCTGCAATGATATAACGCTTAAAACCGAAGCAGGCACAGATAAGCACCGCAATGGGTGAGGACATTTGAAATTCACCGCCTGCAAGGGGTGAAGGGATTCTGAATAAGCCGGAAATAATAATCAGAACACTTAACAAGGCGGTGGTAGTCAGGTCTCTTATTTTCATTGATACGCTCCTTACTTGAAAGCTTCATCCACAGACCGCTCAGCCGGTGCCGCAGCCTTATCCGAATTTTCATTTTTAATATTCGGCAAAAGATGGAAGCAGATGATGTTACCCGCAGAATGCAGCAGTCCTCGGATAAATGCTTTTATGAATTCGGCAGCCACTCTGCAGATTGTCCTCTGACGGAGAGATTTCGGCGGGGCCGCGATGAGGGGACGGAAGTTTTCACTGTCCTTCCCGAGGGAGAATGATACAGAATGGGCAAGATCTGATTTTTATAAATCTGCTGCTCTGTCCTTCCCTTTTCTTTCTCCCGAATTACCTATGCAATTTTTCTTCCTCCTCTGCTATCTCTACAAATTTTCAGTATTTCTTTATTCATATTCATTTCATCTGCCTTCGAAGGCAAAAGAAAATACAGAAAAACTGCGGTAATTTTCCCGTCATGGCAGATATTACGCTATGAAACCACTGACGGATTGTTCCGGCTGACCAAGGTGACGTTTGCATCCTGCAAATGTGTAAGAAGCAGATCGGTACTATAGGTTTTGCCGATACCTGTACCGATCAATATAATAAAAAGACCTTTATTTATCGCTTTTACCTTCGTAAATTATTTTTGTTAACCTAATCTGACTTTGCATGTTAACTTTTAATATGGCTTAAGTATAACCTGAGGCAATTTCGGTGTCAACTCAGTTAACATTCTATGTTGACAATACTGAGAGGCATAAATAAATGTACTTCAACTATACCTTGTGGTTATAAGCGTCAATCTACACCCCTATTGTGGTTGACGATATATATTAAAATTTGGAAAAATTTTTTGAGAAGATATATTTTATTCCCTTTTACATCTTTTTTCATTGATTTTTGTAATTCCGTCTGTTTCCCAAAAATATTTCGCCCTTATCAAATGACTTTTTTCCGACTTTTACGGACAAATAAAAAAAACGCAGCCCGAATTTTTCCAAGCTGCGGTCTTTTTATTGATTGTATCAGAATTTCTGCCTGTATCCGAGGCGGAAATTGATCGGCATTGCATTATAGCGGGAATATACATGGGAGATGATATCGTTTCTGTCCAGCACATTATCTACATCAAGGAATATTTCCGAATTTTTTGTAGCTGCATATTTGACAAATAAACTGGTCATGAACAGAGGCTTTACTTTTTCCTGATAAGTTTCAAGCACTCGTTTGCCCAGATAATTCCCTTGGAAACTGACCGTCCATTTATCATGAGTATAGCTGACTCCCCCGTTCAGCTGCACCCTTCCGTAACTTCTCTGCCACCCTTTTGCAGGAGAACGGGCATCGTAAAATTTCGGGTCGGAAAGAGAAATACCGAAGTTGGTGTTCCAGCCGTTTTTATGCTGCGTTTCGACGGACAATTCGATCCCTTTATTTTTGGTGTCTTCATTCATTGCCATGTCTGTATACACACCGTTGACTTTTACTTCTTTTAATCGAATAAAATCTTTTACATCGCTCTTAAAGAATGCCAGTTTCCAAAGACTGTTTCCGCGGAGCATTTTTAATCCCGCTTCATAATGTTTTCCCGTTTCCGGCTTGATTCCCGGATTGGCTTCCTGATTTCCTCTGCCGTACATATCGGGCAGCGTGGGCATGGTGAAAGATTCGCCGTAGCTTGCATACCAGCTCAGTTCGTCATTCATTTTATGGAGAAACTGCACCTGCGGCGTGAATTCATTGTATTCGGTTCCGTCGGGAGAATTGTCCGTCCATGTCTCCCGGGCACTTAAGATCATCGTATTTTTCTCATTAAATAAATGCTCCCACTGTGCAAACACAGAATAAATATTGCGTCCGTAGCTTCTTGATGACGGATCCTGATATTTTATAAAAGATGTGGTCTTTTTATCCCATAGGGGCTTATTTTTTTCATCCAGACGGTACATTTCTCTCTCGGCGCCGATTCCCAAAAGATATACATCATCCTTGGATTTCCATTCCTTATGCACATCCAGCCCGATTTTTTCATCTCTTGAATTGTAAGTATATTTTCTATCTAAAATTTGTTTCACCACATCGGTGGTCTTATCGGCATAGTCATAGTATTTGTAGTCCGTGTCGGAGGTGAATCGATGGAAATAAAGATTGCCGTTCCATCCTTTATTATCTTGATAATGAAGAATGTTGCGCCATGTTTTTTTCTTCGTATGACGCTCATCATAAATCGCCGGCCCCACTCGGTTGGAATAGTTGTAGGTCCGATCGAAGTCATGTTCCAAATAGGTGGAAGTAAAACGGAGATTATCCGTAAAATCATACCCTATGTTCCAGTTGTATTTTTCTCCGCCTTTAAAATCAAAGTATTTCCCCGAACTGCTCGGCTCTGATACACGGAGTATTTCCCCCTTTTTATCATAGGTGAAATCGAAATTCAGCTTATCCGCCTGTACATGGAAATCATGTCTTTGCCGTCCGAAATTGCCGAAAGAAAGGCTTGCATTATTATAGCCTTTTCCTCTGCTTGTAATGATATTAATGACGCCGCCGGTAGTGTCGCTCCCGTACAATACGGCACCGCCGCCGCGGACGACTTCTACTTGTTTAACGTTTTCAACGGGAATCGTATCCAAATCATAGTATGCAGAGCGGAAGTTCAAAGGAACTCCGTCCACCATGACGAGTGTCCCCCTTCTCTTTCCGCGGATCAAAAACTCTCCGCCGCCGGAACCGGCTACTTCCGATTTATATATGATCCCCGTCGAAAATCTGAGAGCTTCTTCCATGGTGGCAGCACCGGTTTTTTCCAATTCTTCTCGGGTGTAAACCGCCGTCGTTGCAGGAATATCGATATCTCTTTTTTCATACCGCTCCGCTGTTACCAGTATGGGATCCAGCGAATACACCGTATCTTCCGCCGCAAGGGCGGATATGCTCCCCGACAGAGCCATGACCGCAAGGCCGCCGCCAATTGTTTTTTCATCATCCAATCTCCTCTCAGTATTAAATTACTAATTTAATTTTATTAAAAATGAATTTTTTATTCATTTTAATGATATTATATCATAATCTTTTATTATTTCATCATACTTCATTAATTTTTATAACGTTATTTTATTTATATAATCAGCCGCTCCTAATTTTTAGCATTCTTATTTTAGAAAAGAACGAAAAAAAGCCACAGAACGAGAATATTCTGTGACTTTTCATTTTATTATTTATTTTGCAGGGTTCACTTGTTTGCTTTCATTGATCCCGTAAAGAGGATTCTCATCGCATTTAATACGGCAAGGATCATCACTCCTACATCGGCAAAGATGGCAAACCACATATTGACAATACCGACAGCGCCCAAAAGAAGACTCAGCAGTTTCACCCCTATGGAGAACCATATATTCTGGTTAACGATGGTGAGGCATTTCCGAGAAATTTTGATCGCTTTGGAAATTTGCATCGGATCGTCGTCCATGAGGACTACGTCGGCTGCTTCGATGGCTGCATCGGATCCCATGGCACCCATAGCGATTCCTATATCTGCTCTGGTGAGTACCGGCGCATCGTTGATGCCGTCACCGACAAAGGCCACTTTTCCGCTTTCTTTATTTTCTTCAAGCAGTTTTTCCACTTTTTCTACTTTATCTGCCGGAAGAAGTTCGCTGTATACCTGATCGACGCCCAGATCGGAAGCAACGGAATCGGCTACTTCTTTGGCGTCGCCGGTGAGCATCACCGTTTTTCTTACACCGATATCTTTCAGTGCTTTAACGGCAGCTTTAGACGATTCTTTCACCACATCGGAGATGACCACATGTCCGGCATAGTTGCCGTTAATTGCCACATGAATAATGGTGCCTTTCTTTTCGCAGGATTCCCAAGCGGCTCCCACATTTTCCATCAATCGGGAATTGCCGACGGCAACCACATCTCCGTTTACATTGGCTTTGATTCCCTGACCTGCAATTTCTTCCATGACTTCCACTTTGCAGTCGTCCGCTTCATTGGGATAAGCCTTTCTGAGAGAGGCTGCGATGGGATGGGTCGAATAGCGTTCTACATGAGCCGCCAGATGAAGCAGTTCTTTCGGTGACAAGCTGTGTGTATGAGCAGCGGTGACTTCAAAAACGCCTTTTGTCAATGTTCCCGTTTTATCGAAAACAACAGTTTTTACTTTAGACAGAGCTTCCAGATAATTGGAACCTTTTACGAGGATTCCTGCCCTGCTTGCTCCTCCGATACCGGCAAAGAAACTCAGAGGAATACTGATGACAAGTGCGCAGGGACAGCTGATAACGAGGAATGTAAGCGCTCTGTAGATCCATGTTTCCCAATCGGCGGGAAGATCCAAGAACGCCATACGGACGACGGGAGGGATGATCGCCAGTGCAATGGCACTGAATACGACTGCCGGCGTATATACCCGGGCAAATTTGGAAATGAAATCTTCCGCTTTGGATTTTCTGGAACTTGCATTTTCAACCAAGTCAAGAATTTTGGATACTGTCGATTCTCCGAATTCTTTCGTGGTCCGTATTTTCAAAAGGCCGTTAATATTGATACAGCCGCTGATGACTTCGTCCCCTTCTTCCGCATCTCTCGGAACACTTTCACCGGTGAGGGCTGCTGTATTTAAGGTAGAAGTACCGCTTACGACAACACCGTCGATAGGAATTTTTTCTCCCGGCTTGACTACGATGATGCTTCCGATTTCCACTTCATCGGGATCCACTTTTTCAAGCTGCCCGTTTTCTCTTTCCACATTGGCATAGTCGGGACGGATATCCATGAGTTCGCTGATATTTTTGCGGCTCTTTCCTACGGCATAACTCTGGAACCATTCGCCAATCTGGTAAAAGAGCATAACCCCGATGGCTTCCGTATAGTCCCCTTCTTCATAAATCGCCAGCACGATAGCGCCGATAGTGGCAATCGCCATAAGGAGGCTTTCATCAAAAGCCTGCCGGTTCTTGATTCCTTTGAAAGCTTTTAAAAGGATATCATAGCCGATGACAAGGTACGGTACCAGATACAGTGCAAAACGAACCATACCCGTCACGGGGGCAAAGTGAAGCGCTATCATTAAAACGGCAGCTATTATGATCCGTATTAAATTTCTTTTCTGCTTCTTGTTCATTTCTGATAACCTTTCATGAATGACTTTTTATGAAATGAATTATTTCAAATAGATTTCACAATCGTCTTCCACTTTTTTGCAGTTTTTATAAACTTCCTGCATGACTTCTTTTGCATCTTTGCCTTCTTCGAATTCCACATTCATTTTGAGTGCCATGAAATTCACGGAGCAGTCTTTCACCCCCGGCGTCGCCTTTGCGGCATCTTCCATTTTCAGAGCGCAGGCTGCGCAGTCCACATCAATTTTGTAACTTTTTTTCATTTTTGTCTCCTCATTTCTTTATAATTAAAAGTTTGTTTAATCGTTATATTAATAATATACTTTCCTTTATCTTTTTTGTCAAGTCTTTTATCCCGTTTTTTATTAAAAAAGAGAGACTATCTGATATTGATTTTTCCTGCCGGAATATCTACAATGAAATGAAGTATTTATAAGGAAGGGACATGATTATGTCAGAATTTAAATGTGTTTTGCCCCATCGTCACGGAGGAAATGAAACCGTCGTCCTCGGTCATCTTCCCGACTCGAAAACAATTGAAGATGTTTCTGTTCTTTTAAAACAGCTCTCCGATCCGACAAGGCTTAAAATTTTTTGGATCCTCTGCCATATGGAGGAATGCGTCATCAATATCGCCGCCATCATGAATATGAGCAGTCCCGCCGTCTCCCATCATCTCCGTCTTCTCAAAGCTTGCGGACTCATCAATTCGAGAAGAGAAGGAAAGGAAATGTACTATAAAGCGGCAGACACGGAAATGGCAAATGAACTTCATCATGCCATCGATAAAATTGCAAAAATCACATTGCCGGAATAAAAGATTGTTCAAAATCTTTTGCAATATTTCATAAAAATGATAAAAAGCAGTCAGAGAAATATTTCTTCTTTGACTGCTTTTTCACTTTTGTCTTTCTTAGAAAAGCGGCATTCCTTAAAATATTTTATTTTCTCCATTTGTCGGGAAGGAGAACGCCCCCGATGACGGCCGCCGCAAGCAGCACGTATTTGGTAACTGCCCACGGCACAAACAGATCCGTTATGGAATATAGAGCGACAATGACCGTCGCCAGTTCTCTTCCCCTCGGATATACGCCGTATCTTTGAAACAGCGAAGCTCCCAAAATCGTATAATTGATGACGACCATCACAAATTGTATCCAAAGGTTGAGCCAATATCTGCGGTTTTCTTCGAGTGGCAAGAAATAACTGCCTGCCATGACAGAAATTCCGATGACGGTACATAAAATGACGGGAATAAGGCGGTACAGAAAAGTCTGAGTCCTTATTTCTTTTTTTATGCTGAGAAACCCGTCTTTCCAAGTGGATACAAAAAGAATAAGTATCACCGAAATATATTCCCCTGCAAAGACAAGTTCCATAAAATTGATGTTTCTCATAAATATTCCTTTATTTGACCTGCATGAATTTCCCGAAACCGGAAAATTTCATTCCCCTTCCTCCCGAGATTGGAAAAACTCATCGGAACGGGCTTGGGACATATCATGACAGGGATTTTCTTTTTTGTTTTTCCGGTTCGAGCATTTTCAAAAGATCCGGCATGTCTTCACTTTTCCAGATCCATTCGGGAGCCATTTCCGCCGCTTTTTCTTTTGCCGCTTTCAGATCATAATAAACCTGCCATTTTGCTTCTTTCAGATCTTCTCCCGTTTGCCGCAGCAGATAGGCGGGATGAAAGGTAGGCATCACGGGAATTCCGTCATAGTCGATCCACTGCCCTCTGGAGCGGACAATTCCCGCGTCATGGCCCAAAAAGAAACGGAGCGCCACTTTCCCGAGGCCCACTATCACTTTCGGTTTAAGGAGAAATATTTCTTCCGCAAGCCATTCCCGGCCGCAAAAAGATCCTTCCTCCATGGTGGGCGTACGATTTCCCCGAGGACGGCATTTCACGATATTGGTCACATACACATGATCTCTTGTGATCCCGACAGAATATAAAGCTCTGTCCAATAATTGTCCCGACGGTCCCACAAGAGGGCCGCCGTATTCATCTTCCACACTTCCGGGACCCTCGCCGACGATCATCAGAGGAGAATCGGAAGGTCCCGTGGAAAGGACAGGCCCGTGTCCTCCTTCTTTCCGAAGGGGGCAGCGGCTGCATCCGCCGATGGCTTTTTTCAACTCATCATAGCTTTGAAAGCGGTGTTCGTCGCCGAAAATTTCCGCTCTCCGCCGCCTTGCATATTCCTCTGCATCTTCATTGCCCCACAAATCCATGGTCATTCTCCTTTAACGGAATATCATTCCATATCTTCCGGCTCTTCTTGGTCTGCCAATTCATAAAACAAAGTAAATTCACCGGCAAAACTCATTTTTACGACACCGATGGGGCCGTTTCTGTTTTTTGCCAAAATGACTTCCGTTTCTCTTTGCTTGGGATCATCTTCAGCAAGCTCTTTATTATAATAAGCTTCTCTGTAGAGGAAGCAGACCAAGTCGGCGTCCTGCTCTATGGATCCCGATTCGCGCAGATCGGAAAGCATGGGGCGGTGGTTCGGACGGGAATCGGGGCCGCGGGAAAGCTGGGACAGGGCAATCACCGGTACATTTAATTCCCTTGCCAAACTTTTCAGTGAACGGGAAATTTCGGAAATTTCCTGCTGGCGGCTTTCGCTGTAACGCAGATTTCTTCCCGTCATCAGCTGCAGATAGTCGATGATGACCACGTCAAGTCCTTTTTCCGCTTTCAGTCTGCGGCATTTCGAACGGATCTGCGCCACTGTCACGCCCGGAGTATCGTCAATATAGAGAGGCGCTTCCATAAATACGCTCGCCGCTTTGGACAGATTCAGCCATTCCTTTTCTCCCCTGATCCGTCCCGTTTTCAGCCGCTGGCTGTCTATCAATGCGGTAGAACTCAAAAGGCGCTGCACCAATTCATCTCTCCCCATTTCCAGAGAAAAGAAAGCCACCGTTTTTTTTGCATGAGAAAGGCTGATATTTTTTGCCATATTTAAAACAATGGCGGTTTTTCCCATGGAAGGACGGGCTGCCACAATGATCAAATTGCCCTTCTGAAGACCCGTCGTAAAACGATCAAGCCCGGAAAATCCGGTGGAAAGGCCCGTGATCGGTTCATTATTCTGCGCCTGTTTGGTGATATTTTCCAAACTTTGATGAACCGCTTCTCCGACGGGGATAAATCCCCCTTTTCTGTCATCCTTCGTTACCTGCAAGATGAATTTTTCCGCATCGTCTACAATGTCTTCCACCGTGTCTTCTTCGGTATAAGCGGCATCGGCAATCGTTCCCGCCGCATCGATCAGCCGCCGTAATTTCGACTTTCCTTCTACGATCTTTGCATGCCGTTCCACGCCTTTGGTGGTGATCACATGCTCCGGCAATTCATTGACATACATGATGCCGCCCACATCATCAAGGCGCCCCATACGGCGCAGTTCTTCCACCACGGTAAGAATATCCGCACTTTCGCCGCGGCGGACAAGATTTAAAATAGCCTGATAAATAACGGCATCCTGTTCTCTGTAAAAATCTTCGGGATTTAAAAGATCTTCGACGGCAATCACCGCCTCTTTATCCAAAAGCATGGCTCCCAAAACCGCCATTTCCGCCTCGATATTTTGCGGCGGCATACGGCCTATTACAAGGGCATCTGCATTATTTTCTCTTTTACGGTTTCTGCCGTTCCGTTCTGTATCTGCCATAATATCCTCATTACCAATTATTTTTTGACAAGCATAAAGTCTAATATTTCTTTGATATGTCGAACCGGTGTCACCGAGAGAGACAAATGTGCCTCTCCGATATCCGTTCTGTTTTCATAAGGAATAAAAATCCCCTTCATTCCCGCCTGACGGGCACCGAAAGCTTTCTCATACACGCCGCCTACGGGCTTTATATCGCCGGACAGGGAAATTTCTCCCGTAACCGCCCAATCTTGACGGAGGGGAATTTTTTCCAAAGCGGAAATGATCGCCGCCGTGATGGCAGCTCCTGCGGAAGGTCCGTCCACTTGTCCGCCGCCGATGATATTGATATGCAGATCATAATCACCGAGATCTTTGTCTGTCATCGCCCGCACGACGGAAGCCGCATTGGCGGCCGAATCTTTTGCCATGGAACCTGCCGTGTCATTGAAACGGATGGTGCCCTTCCCTTTTTCTCTTGCCGGATAGGCCGCCGCTTCAATTTCAATGGTGCTTCCCAAAAATCCGGATACGCCGAGGCCGTAGATATGACCCGTTTTCGCAACGTCGGAAGCCACTTTCCTGTTTCCGCCGGAAAGACGGCTTTCCTGCAATGTACGGCGCATGATCTCTGAAGAAATACGGACATTTTCGGTATGCCCCGTTTCATAAACGGCAAGGCCGTATGCATCGGAAAGCAAATTCACCGCTTTTCTGCCTTCCATGGTATATTCGCTGATTAATTCGGGAACGCCTTCCTCTAACTCCACCTTCAGTTTCGCCGCCGTATGGATGACGATCTGCTGCACATCTTCCGGCTTCAGTGGTTCAAAAAATACTTCCGCACAGCGGGAACGGATGGCAGGATTGATTTCCCAAGGCTCTCTCGTGGTTGCACCGATGAGAATAAAATCTGCAGGAGCACCCTCTTTGAATAATTTTTTAATATACGCAGGCACATAGGGACTGTCTTCATCATAATAAGCCGATTCGAAATAAACCCGTTTATCTTCCAGCACTTTGAGGAGTTTGTTTAAGAGGATGGGATCCAGTTCTCCTATTTCATCAATAAATAAAATGCCGCCATGAGCTTCCGTCACAAGTCCCGGCTTCGGCTCGGGAATCCCTTCATCGGCGAGTTCTCTTTGCGCCCCCTGATAAATGGGATCATGAACGGAACCGATAAGAGGATTTGTCATGTCCCGGCTGTCCCAGCGAAGAGTCGTCCCGTCACATTCTACAAAAGGTGCTTCTTCACCGAAAGCCGTCCAAGATAATTTTTTTGCTTCCTGCAAAACGAGGCGGGCCGCCGTTGTTTTTCCCACTCCGGGAGGGCCGTAAAGGATCAAATGCTGCGGATAGGGGGACGCGATTTTGGAAGCCAGTGCTTTCACCGAATCATCCTGTCCCACGATTTCGGATAAACTCCTCGGGCGTACCACATTCATCACCGTTTTGGTCAAACTGATCTCATTTAACTTTTCCAATTTTTCCAGTTTATGAAGACTTTGGGCTGTTTCCACATCCTCCGTTTCCTCATCGACCAATTCTTTTCGGATCTCATCTATATATTCCCGATGTTTTTCTTCCAGACGGGCCGCAATTTTTCGCTCCAGCTGTTCTTCCACCGCCTGCCGCGCCAAAATATCGGAAAGGCGGTCTTCCAATTGATCCAAAACGGCAGGAATCTCCTCATCTTTCGGTTCCCTGTCGTATTCTTTGCTTTCAAGAATCAGCCGTTCCAACCCCATCAAACGAGTTCGGGGATTTTCGTCATGAATATATTTCATGGCATCATAGCGGCCGGCACGGACAATCAGCTGCTCTGCCCCGACGGCATTGACATAAATGGTATAAATGGCATTCAACTGGCGTTTCAATTCCAGATCATCCACAGCCTTCCCGTCGATGACACGGTTTTTCAAGCGGCTGAATAATTCCCTGCTGTCTTCCATAACGTACCTTCCTTATATGATTTCTTTTTCTATTTTACAACAAAATTTCATCAAATGCTTCCCTTTAATCACCCTCCGATCCCTTCCCTTTTTTACAACAAAAATGAAATACCCTTCTTTTTTCTTTATTTCTCGCTCATTATTTTTCTTTTCTATTACATTTTTACTGCTTTTGAAAATAAAAAAACTCCGCCCTTTTACGGTGCAGAGTTTCCTGAAATCTGAAATGTTATAATTATTTCCCTTTGTATTGATTGTAGTATTTTGCCCCCTTGTCCGAATCATGCATGAGATTTAAAAGTTCTGCTCCTCTTTCCATGGTAAGACCGCAATATTCTGCATATTCTTTCAGCGGATTTCCTCTCAATTCCCGTTTTCGCTTCATATATTCCCGCCGCTCTTCTTTGGAAAAACCCTCTACCTCTCTCAGATCCTGCATACGTCTTGCCCTGCGGAAAATAAGGTACACTTCCGTCCGCTCCGCTTCGGTCTTCGTCATTTTTCCTTCCTTCACGAGTTCCGCCAAATAATAACGGGCCAATTCGGGATTATGGGGCGATTCTCCTTTTAAACTTGCCGGAACGGCAGCCGGTTCTTTCAGCCGTGCATCGATTCCTGCGCCGAAAAAGGAAGAAAAACAAATTCCCAAAACCAACATTTTCATAATACTTTTTATCATAAAATCCTCCTTCTGTCGATTATTTCCATATTCATCAGATGTCGCCTTTTCAATCAAAACTTTTCCGATGCTTTTTTAAATTCTTCCGAATACACTTTGGAAGCGATCTCATAAACTGCGTCCGCCAGAAATTGGGACGTTGCATAACGATAGCGATCCTTTATTTTTATGATCTGTTTTTTCTGTACCGCTTTGACCCCCTGCAAGGCGGGATCGGTCACCACTTCTTCCACATATCGATCGATGTCTCCTCCCGGATTGCTTACGAAAGCTCTTTCGGGAAACAGGAAATAATCGGGATTGACTGCAAGAATCGCTTCTTTGCTTAAATGTTCCCCCCGCTCCAGTCCTGCCACGGCCGCTCCGTTTTTCACCCCTGCCATGGTACAGATCTGATGAAACAAACCGTCTTTGCTTCCGAAAACGCCGTTCATGGAATAAGCCATCAAAATTTTTCTCTTTTCCTCAGGGATTTCAGAAATCACAGAATTTACTTTTTCCAATTTATTTTCCATGGCGGCAATGACTTCTTTTCCTTTCTCCGGCTCCCCTGTCGCATCAGCAGCCGTCTGAATATGATGCACCACCAAATCATAAGTGACGGCGACTTTCATTTCACAAACGGGAATTCCCATGTCCCGCAGTGTTTTCGCCTCGCTCCGATCCCCGTTGCTTTGGAGAAGGACCAAATCGGGCTTCAATGCTATGATCTGTTCCGTACTCAGATGATCGGGAACTGCCTTTTCCACTTTCCGCGCCTCTTCATAAATGAGCGAATCTTTTTCATTCAAAGCGGACTCGGGAACGGCAACGATCCTCTCAGGCGGAACAAGGGCAGCCAATATTTCATTCAGTCCGAGTGTGGTTGCATAGATGCGTTTCGGCTTTTTCGCAAAAGATACAACCGTCCCGAAATCATCGGTGACACGATAGGCTTCACCCGAAGCACCATTTCCTTTCGGCACGCCGCAGCCCGAAAAAAGAAACAGGACTAAAACTAACAAACCGCCTGCCGCTGCCATGATTTTTTTAGAAAATTCCATTGTTATTTCCCATTTCATTAATACATGATTATATTCAGATATTCATAAATTATTGTATTATATACTCTTCCTATATTCAATCATAAAATGAAATAGGAGCCATTTTCCGAAAAAATAAAAACTCCGCCTCTTTTAAAGGCGAAGTTTTTATTTTTATTCTATGAATGCATTGGATTCTTTCCATTCGGCAGTTATTTTTTTCTGTTTTTCAATGATACCTTCCAATTCTTCCTGCTGGCGTTTGACTTGCCCGAATCCGGTACCGCCGTAACTTTCTCTGTTTTTTACACAGTTTTCAATGGTTAGCACTTCGCAGATATCTTTTTCAAAAAGAGGGCTCATTTCTTTATATTCTTCCGGTGTCAGATCCAAAAGAACTTTTTTATGTTCGATGCAGTAGGAAACGGCTTTCCCGACCACTTCATGAGCTTTGCGGAAGGGGAGTCCTTTTTTTGCCAGATAGTCTGCCATATCGGTGGCATTGGAGAAATCTTTTTCCAATATATCTCTCGTATGTTCTCCGTTCACCGTTACCGTGGAGAGAATTCCTGCATAAATATCCAGAGCGAATCCCAAAGTATCGATCGCATCAAAGACTCCTTCTTTATCTTCCTGCATATCTTTGTCATAAGCAAGGGGAAGTCCTTTCATCATGGTCAAAAGTGCCGTCAGATGTCCGTAGACCCTTCCTGTTTTTCCCCGAACCAGTTCGCACATATCGGGATTTTTCTTCTGCGGCATAATGGAACTTCCCGTGCTGTAAGCATCATCCAATTCGATAAAGCCGAATTCTCCGGTGCTCCAGAGGATAAATTCCTCGGACAGGCGGGACAGATGCATCATGCAGATCGATGCAAAGGAGAGGAACTGGATCAGATAATCTCTGTCCGATACGGCATCCAGACTGTTCCCGTAGCATTTTTTGAAATGAAGCATTTCTGCCGTTTCTTCCGGATCCGTGGGATAAGTGGTGCCTGCCAGTGCACAGGCTCCCAAAGGGGATACATCTGCCATTTCATAGCATCCCGTCAGTCTTTCGAAATCTCTTTCCAGCATGGAACCGTAAGCCATCATGTGATGGGCAAAAAGTACGGGCTGCGCTCTTTGCAGATGGGTATATCCGGGAATGATCACGTCCCCGTATTTTTTGGAAATATCAAGAAGTGCCTGTTCCATGCGGATAATTTTAATTCCCAGTTCTCCTATCTCTCTTCTCATGAACACATGAAGATCTGCGGCGCATTGGTCATTTCTGCTTCTTGCCGTATGAAGGCGGGCGCCTGCATCTCCTATTTTTTCCGTCAGCCGTTTTTCTATATTCATATGAATATCTTCCAGCTCGATGGAAAATTCAAATGTCCCTTCGTCGATTTCTTTTTTGATTTCTTGCAGCCCTTTGCTGATTTTTTCCAAATCTTCTTTCCCGATAATTCCGTGATGGAAAAGCATTTTCGCATGGGCAAGAGATCCGGCAATATCTTCTTTATACATGCGGCAGTCGTAAGAAATGGACGCATTGAAATCCAAGGCTTTTTTATTTTCTGCTTTTTTGAAGCGGCCGCCCCACATCATATCACTCATTTTTTATTCTTTTCCTTCATCAATGCACGAATGGTCAGAGGCAGTCCGAAAAGATTGATAAATCCTTCCGCATCGGCCTGATTATACACATCATCTTCTCCAAAGGTTACAAATTCTTCATTATAGAGAGAATAGGGACTTTCCGCACCGTTGGACAAAATATTTCCTTTGTAAAGACGGAGCGATACTTTTCCCGTCACCGTTTCGGATGTTTCATCGGCAAAAGCCTGCAAAGCTTCTCTTAACGGTGAAAACCACAGTCCGTCGTAAACAAGTTCGCTGTATTTGACTGCCGCCGTTTCTTTAAAATGAGAAGTTGCCCGAGCAAGGCAGAGACGTTCCAGTTCCGCATGGGCATAGAATAAAATGGAGCCTGCCGGATTTTCATAGACGCCTCTGGATTTCATGCCTACCAGACGGTTTTCCACCAGATCGTCGATACCGATACCGTTTTTGGCGCCGATGGCATTCAGCGTATTCACCAGTTCCACGCCGTCCATTTTTTTGCCGTTCACCGCTACAGGTATCCCTTTTTCAAATTCAACGGTGACGAATTCCGGCTTGTCCGGCGCATCTTCCGGATCGCAGGTGACAAGATACATATCTTTATGAGGAGCATTGGCGGGATTTTCCAAATCATCTCCCTCATGGGACAGATGCCACATATTCCAGTCCATGGAATAGGGATATTTTTTTGCTGCTTTTTCTTCTTCCGATTGTTTATCGTCAAATTTATCAATCGGCACATGATGAGCTTCCGCATAGGCCATCTCATCTTCTCTTGATTTCAGATCCCAGATTCTCCAAGGAGCGATGATTTTCATATGAGGCGCAAGGGCTTTGATGGTAAGTTCGAAACGGACCTGATCGTTTCCTTTTCCCGTCGCGCCGTGGCAGATGGCATCGGCTCCGTATTTCTCGGCTGCTTCCACGAGACATTTGGCGATGAGAGGCCGTGCAAAGGAAGTTCCCAGCAGGTATTTCCCTTCATATCTGCCTCCTGCCTGAAGTACTTTATAAGCATAGTCTTCAATAAATTCTTTTCTTACGTCCAGCACTTCCGCATATTCCGCACCGGATTTCAGCGCTTTTGCATGAATGGCATCGAAATCTTCGGGCTGTCCCAGATTTACCGTGATCGCGATGACTTCGCAGTTATAATTTTCTTTCAGCCACGGAATGATAACCGATGTGTCCAAACCGCCGGAATAAGCCAAAACTACTTTATTTACATTTTTCATTATATGCCGCCTTTCTCAAACTCGATATTTCTGAAACATGAAATAATTATACATATCTTTGCATAAATAATCAATACCTTTTTGATTTTATTTTTTTATTTGAAGAATAAAATTTCACTTGTTTTAAGACCTCCTTGCCAAACGCAGCGGTTGTCCCCCTTTCTTCTATTAAGATATAATGAATATATAAATGTCTGTACGGATTATGAAGAAAGGAGCTTTATAATGAATCTCACCAAAAAATTTTCTTCCTTCTCTTCTCCCAAGGGAAATATCGGAAAAGCTCTCCTTGTTTTGATGAATGTAACTCACACTCCCGCTTCTCTCTGGAGCCTCTCCCATCTGGATATCAAAGAAGATGCGGAGATTTTGGATATCGGCTGCGGCGGCGGGAGCAATCTGGCGCGGCTGTTAAAAAGGGCTCCGTCAGGCCGGGTGTCGGGGATCGATCCCTCTCCCGATGCGGTTGACGTTTCTTTTCGATATAACCGCAAAGCCGTTGAAGAAGGAAGATGCTTTGTTTATGAAGGGACTGCCGATCTTCTTCCTTTCGAGTCTTCCCGCTTCGATATTGTCACTGCCTTTGAAACGATTTATTTTTGGAAAGATCTTCAAAAATGTTTGAAAGAAGTACGGCGGGTCATGAAACCCGGCGCCACTCTTCTCATCTCCAATGAGGCTGACGGCGAAGGATTTTTGGATGAATTCTATCCGAAGCTGATCCCCGGCATGACCGTCTATACGGTGGGAGAGCTCGTATCGGAACTGACCCGGGCAGGTTTTGTCCGGATCGAAACGGATACGAAACTCGGCTGTATAACCATCGCCGCCCGAAAACCCGAGTCCGCCCTCACTCAGATAAAAGAAGCCGCCCGATTTGATCGGGTTCGCAAATGGGGAAGCATCGCCCTTATTTCTGCCGCCGTTCTTGCAGCGGGGCTGATATTATACAAAAATAATAAAAATAAATAACCGATATCTCCCTTTGCGGAGGAGCCGTTTTCCTATAAAAAAAGAGATGACTTTTTGCCATCTCTTTTCATTTGCTGTTTTATTTTTCACCGTCTTCTATAACGATATCCGTTGCTTCTTCAGCGATTTCCATATTTTCTCCGCCGTCGGCGGTTGCTTCCGATTCTTCAAAAAGATTTGCCGACTGATCTTCTTCTGCCGCTTCCGCAGGAATTTCCTCATCTTCTTTGATCAGTTTGGGGAGCGCCGTGTTTTTTGCCGATTCTACGAGCAATGTGGCGGATTTTAAATTTGCTAAGATCTTTTCGATATAAACACTCATATCCGCTTCCGCTTTCAGCAGATCCGATTTCAGCTTGGCTTTCGCATTTTCTGCATCTTCCAAAATTTTATGGGCGGAATTTCTTGCTTCCCTAATCGACAGTTCCGCCTCTTTTTGAGCATTTCTTTTTACATTTTCCGCCGTTTCCTGCGCCATAACCAAGGTGGATGACATGGTGGATTCCATTTTTTCATAATTCCGAAGTTTTGTTTTTACCGTATCCATTTCTTCTTCCATCTCACGATGTTCACGATAGATACGTTCATAATCTGCTGCCAGTTCTTCTAAGAAAGAATCTACTTCTTCTTGGCTGTAACCGCGCAATCCACGGGAAAACGTCTTGTTGTGGATATCCATTGGTGTAATCATAAAACTTCCTCCTAAATTAATTTTTCCCCTATTATTTATATCGATTGATTAAAAGTCCCGTCCGGCCTTTACGGCTCATTCCGGTCACTTCTTTTATTTCAATGCGTCCTCTGCCGCGGATAGAAATGATATCTCCTACTTTTATGGCCTGAGAGGCACTTTTGGCAGTCTGCCAGTTCACTTCTGTCTTTTGGCTCTCTACGCATTGTACCATTTTATTGCGGGAAATACCAAATCCTGCCGCCCCTACCGCATCGAGACGGAGAGAAGCTACGGTCGCCCGCACTTCTTTTGCTGTTTTCTCGGGCGGTGTCAGTTCTTCCAAAGATATTTCTTCCGCATGAACGGGCACCATCGCTACTTTTACAAAATTTTGAATCAGCCATTCCGCCATATCTTTGTCTGCCACAATCTGACAGCCTGCGCCCTGCATGAGGATGTCTCCCAAAACGGATCGTTCTATACCGAGTCCCATCAAAGATCCGAGTACATCCCGATGACCGATCAGACGATATCTTTCATCCCATGTCACTTTCAAAGCGGTCATTTTGAAATCTACAGGCCCGTCATAATCCGAACTTGTAAAAGCGACGCGGATACGTTCCGCTTCATGATAGCCGCCCCAAGTTTTTACCGCAACCGTCTTCATATGGGCTGCCACGGTTTGTCCCACCTGTGCCGCAAAGGGCGCCATGAAAGGCCCTACCGCAAAGGGACGGCCTCTGTCTACGGAATCTGCCAAATCCAAAAGACGAATTGCCATGTCTTTTGCTTCTTCGCCGCCGGCAGCAAAATAGCGAAGAATTTTTTCTTTATCTTTCATTATTTTTTACTCATTTCATCAGATCGTAAAAGACCGGCAACCACCGCATCCATCAAGGCACCTCGGACTCCTGCCCGTTCCATGGAATGAATGCCTGCAATGGTGGTTCCTCCGGGACTGGTGACCCCGTCTCGGAGCTCTGCCGGATGTTTTCCTGTTTCTAAAATCATTTTTGATGCACCGTAAAGAGTCTGCGCCGCCGCCAAAGTTGCGAGTTTGCGGGGAAGTCCGATCCTCACCCCCGCGTCGGATAACGCATCGATGATGACAAAAGCATAGCCCGGGCCGCACCCGGAAAGGGCGCCCAGTGCATCCAGCTGTCTTTCCGTAACGACTGCCGTTTTACCGAGAGAGGAAAATATATCTTCCGTCATTTTCAAAAAATCTTCTTTGGCAAAATGCCCGGCCGTGACGGCTGTCATACCTGCCCCGACGGAAGCGGGCGTATTCGGCATCACTCTTATGACTTCCGTCCCTTCGGGGAGACCTTTTTCCAAAGTATCCACCGTGACGGCGGCAGCAATGGAAATCACCCTTCTCGGACGGAAAGGAGATATTTCGGAAAGTACGGAAGGCACCACGTCGGGTTTCACCGCGATAAGAAGAATATCCGCCGAAGAAATCACTTCATTGTTTTCCACGTAAGAAACACCGTATTCTTCCGCTTTACGCCGGGATGCTTCCAAAGAATGTTCCTTTATATATACATTTTCTTTTTTCCAAAGTCCGCAGGAAAGGCAGCCCGAAAGGATCGCTCCTCCCATGGCTCCGCAGCCGATCATCAATATACGGTTCATAAAGAAGGTCCTTTCCACTGAGGAATACCGCTCAGCCGCGGCAGATTATCCGTTTCCAAGTGAACATTGGAGGGAGCGCAAATCAAAACTTCTTCATTTAAAAGTTCCAATTCTCCCTGCCCGAAAAAAACGGCACCACCCATAAAATCCACAAAACGGCCCGCTTCTCCGTCCTCTAAATTATCTCCGAGAACGATAAGGACAATCAGGCCTTTTTTCATGGCTTCCGCCGCCCTCCTCACATCGCTGTAAGAGTGCGGTTCCATGATGACCGCATCCATCGGACGGACAGCTCTCGCAGGCAGCGCGCTCGTTACGCGGGGACTGTCCTCATTCCGGTAGTCATCATCATATACAAGTTCCGATTCATAATCATCTTCTTCATTTCCTGAAGAGAAAAAACGATTGAACCGGTCTTCCAAATTTGAAAAAAATGACATTTATTCCCTTGTCGGTGTCTGCGGTTCCCAAGCGGGCGCTCCGGCTTCAGGAAAAGCGGCGAAGTTCTCCCGGGAAACACTCATGTTATTCGGCGCGCAAAGATAAATATGTTCGGAAATCTGATCGATTCTGCCGTCCAGAGCATACATGACCCCTTGGATGAAGTCAACGATACGCTGTGCTTCGTCCACGTCGGTTTTTTCCATATTCATAACCACCGGACGGGAGGATTTCAAATGATCACCGATTTTTTCCGCATCCTGATAATTTTTCGGATTCACCACGACCATGGTATAAGGTTTTGCCTGACGGGTAGCGACAGGACGGCCTGCGCCGGCTACATTCCTCGGAGGAACAGGTGCGGCAGAAGTTACGGAAGTTTCTTCCTCTTCATAACCTTCTTCCATTTCATCTTCTCTTGGTGCAAATTGATCTTTTAATTTATCAAGCAAGCTCATTTTTTTCTCCCTTCTGTCGGGCACCGAAAATCGCAGTGCCAATGCGAACCATTGTCGCGCCTTCTTCTATAGCTGTTTCAAAGTCCCGGGTCATGCCCATGGACAGGATAGATATTTGATCTTCCGGGAAATATTTCTTCAATTCTTCCCACAAGAGGCGGGCTTTTCTGAAAACGGGCCTTGTTTTCTCCCCGTCCTCTTCTATCGGCGCCATACACATCAGGCCTTTGACTGAAATATGGGGACAATAGGCGGCAAGTTCAGCCGCTCTTTCCAGATCTTCCGGTGCAAATCCGTACTTGCTTTCTTCCCCGGAAACATTACATTCCAGAAGCAAATCCTGCACTTTTCCGATTTCGCCGGCTCTTTTATCTATTTCCCGCAAAATTTCAAAAGAATCGGCAGACTGAATCAAATCAGCGAGAGCCACCGCTTTCTTAACTTTATTTTTTTGCAGATGTCCCTGAAAATTCCATACCGCGGGAAGTGAAAGGTTCTTGTACTTGTCTTCCATCTCCTGTACACGGTTTTCTCCCACATGAGTGACACCGAGGCGGAGTACTTCTTCCATATCCTCCAAGGGGTGAAATTTCGTCACTGCCACAAGTGTCACATCCTGTCCGTAAGGAGAGCGTCCCTTCGCCGCTTCTATGCGTTTTTTTACCGACTGCAGCCTTTTTTCAATATCTGACATTCCGCTGCCTTCCCTGATTAAGAATTAAGAAAAATATATCCATGCTTTATTATAACATAGCTACCTCATAAAAACATGGTTTTATCGTTTGTTTCTCCGAAACAGCCCATATCTCTTACACCGAAGAAAGGAAATTTTTTAAATGCACTCTCTTTTATTATTTTTTCTCTCTTGAAAATATATAGAGCCGCGCTGAATTATAATAGTTCGGCGGATTTTAAAATATTTTCCGGAATTGCTATACCCAATATGTCCATATTCTTTTTATTGATAACGATTTTATATTCTTTTTGATGCTGAATCGGTGCATTTTCCGGTTTTACTTTTCCGTCCAAAATATCCGCCGCCAAATAACCGGTCTGTTTTCCCAAAGTATAGTAATCAACGGAGAGAGAGGCAAGGGCGCCGTCTTTTGCCATGCTGCCCGCTCCTGCAATGACGGGGATTTTTGCTTTGTCCGTCACTTTTACCAGTGTGGGAATGGCGGAAGCCATCACATTATCGGTGGGTACGTAAATGAAATCACAGGCGCCGATCAAAGATTCCGCCACCTGCTGGATATCATTCACACTGTTGACGGTCCTTTCTTCTACGATAAGGTTATTCTTTCCGGCATATTCTTTCACCATATTTGCCTGAACTTCGCTGTTCACTTCGCTGGAACAATAAATAAGTCCCACTTTTTTGGCGGAAGGCACCAATCTTCTTGCCAGATCCATCTGCGCGTCCACCGATGTCAAATTACTGACCCCCGTCACATTTCCTCCCGGCGCTTCGTCATTTTGTACCAATTTGGCCGTGGTGAAATCCGTAATGGCCGTTCCTACGATCGGTATATCTTTGATTTCATTGGCTGCCGCCTGTGCGGAAGGTGTCGCAATGGCACAAATCAAACCGGGTCTTTCATTTTTGAAACGGGCAACAATACTTTTTAAATTGGATTGATCCCCTTGGGCATTCTGCTGATCGAAGATCACCTTGCTTTCGTCATAGCCCCGTTCTTTCAGTGCATCCGTAAAGCCTTTGTTTGCCAGATCCAGGGAAGAGTGCTGTACGATCTGTACCACTCCTATTTTCAATTTGCCGTTTTCCAAAGAAGCGTTTTTATTTTCTCCTCATACTTTGCCCGTGTGTTTTCATCCATTGTC
>ERZ506877.177-NODE-177-length-38503-cov-33.15_pt1 | contig 38503 bp, 41 predicted proteins | sample MGYA00512907_ERZ506877 | MGnify/ENA metagenome assembly ERZ506877
TTGGAGACAAAGATAACAATTTATAAATTTACCCCTCAGGTTTTTACATTGACCCAGCAATAACTCATCTGTTACATATTTTTTTAATTCTTTATTCATTGCATTTAATGTTTTGGTAAGGGACACTTTGACTATTGTGATAAACGTTTTCCATTTCCTTGTATTTTCCAACGGAAGTCGGAAGGATTGAAAGCGATAGTCAACGAATTTATTTCTTTTTTAGTTTATAAATATAAGGTAATGAAAGGTTTTCTGCAAATGAAATTCTTGCTACGCCCATATCATAGTTGACTCTTATCGACAAAGGAATATCCGGGTCTTCATACCAATATTCAATGACTGGATACAATGAACCATCCTCTGTAAAATCAGTTTCTGAAGAGATGTAAGCATAATCGGATATGGAAGCATAACCTTTATACACATCTACCTGCTCCCCCTTTTTGATAGAAGATAGAGCGAAATAAATTCTTTTTTTATTGATTCTTTTGATTATTAACTCTTGATATACCGTGTTATTCTTATAGCACAAGGTATCTGTATCCAATACTTGGCCTATAACTGTCATAGACGGAAACAAGAAGAGTAAAACTGTATGAAGTAATTTTATTACCATTGTATTTATGATTTATTATGTTGTCAATGATTAATCGAGGAACGCTGTCAAGCGTAATCACGTTTCGTTATAAACTCAATGTGTTTTGCATGATTGGCTTTCATTTGCCCACCATTCTTGTTCTTCCACTTCACGGGCCTTTTGTATCTCATCCGTTGTCAGATTTTCATTGTGGTAGGCATTATATAGATTCTCCCAGCCATTCTTACGATATTTTGGTAGCACAATCCATTCGCCAGCATCATTAAACAGGCAGAAGTTTACAGGAGTATCGGGTATGACTTCATCTGCCCAAGAGCAGATCTTTATCAGCCCATTTGCAGATCTCCAGTTGCCCCTATATTCAGCCAAGTTCAATCTCAGTTCTGCCATTTCATTCCGTCCTTTCTCTATTTGCTGTCCGTTAACCCGATACCCTTGCTTGAAAAAACCGGAAAATACACCGCTATATCGTTTATCTCCGTATTCTGCAAACGAATAATGCCCGTATATGAAACCGTCCACTTCTATACATTCACTTTTCATCATTTGAGAACAAGAAGAAATGCTATCTATATAAATATTTCCTTTAAACAGACAGATTAAAGTCAATCGGGTACGACTGGCACCTTTTATCTCATATTCTTTATTATCCATTTTCCGAACTTCGGTAAAATGAATGTCAATTCGGCTACAGTCTTCTCCTAATATGCCAATCATGCTTAATTTGTCAAATAAGCCTGAAAGATCTTGCCGCAAAATATCCGCTTTGGGATTTTGTGAATAGGCTACTCCACAAATCCAAAAGAGGAAAAAAATATTAATATGGTATATTATCTGTTTCATATATCTATCACTTTCAACTCAAAAACAGCACTTTTTTATCTTAAAGATAAAAACATAGCCTATATAAAATTTCAAATCTTTCCTATTTACTGATTTTATTGTATTTACCGTCCAAAGACAGTTAAACAGAATCAATTATTAGACTTTACAATCGGAAAAGACATGATACTGTCTTTTGCATTAAGTAATGAATGACAGTGTCCAATAAAAACATTTTTACTTTCATCTACCTGAAAAGAATATATCTCATATCTCTTGTGTGGAGTAACATCACTACCATCAAAACTACCAATATATTTCTCTATTATTCCTTGTTTCTTATATACTCTCTTTTCATTATAGTCATCAAATAGTGATGCCGTTACATAATGACGGATTATATACTGCTTATCTTCAGCTATCTTTTCGGAATTGCTTGAACAGTCAATGAATATTACCAACAACATGAACAAACCTTTAGGAATTAACAGACTCATAATTATACTGAGCAAATAGATATTTCTATATATCCGTATGCCGTATTTGACTCCTTTAGGTACTTTATCAGGTATGCGTATAAAAAATGAGAATATCAAGGACAAGACGAACAGATACCCGATAATATATCCGATATTCCATCGTATTTGATCCATTTCCGGAACAGAGCATAGTATTGTCAGCCCCAGTATTCCACATAAAGCATGAATACCAAGAATGGTATAAAAGAACTTAGATTTCGTTATATTTCGATGCATATTGTTTATAATGGTTAGAAAGGAGTATCACCAGATGTTATCTTTCGTAGTTACCGATATTTTATTTTTTTATATATACAATCTATTTTATCTGTCTGAATTAACCCTTTCTTACATACAAGAAACTTATAGACTTTTTCTTCTTTCATAATTTCTTGTCTATCATCTTCCAGGTTTGTCCAGACAAAATGTAGCACTTGACCGGGATAACGTTCTTGTATAGTTGAAGGAATCAGTTCGGGAACAACTTTGCAAATGACTGTATTTTGTTTAATCTCCCAATTCCCTGTATAGAAAACAGTTCCAGATATATCCCAGCTAATCCATTCATCAATCAATTCAAATGTGCTGTCAGCATTTAATTTCATGGTTGCATCAGATGTAACCAGACAGTCGCTGTTTTCTAGTTCCCATCTACATTTATATGTACCGACCAGTTCTGATTTTCTGATAGTATCTTTAATTGATAGATTGGTCGTTTTATATTTCTGATGATAATACCAATTATTGCAAGACTTTGGGTATCTCCAAATATGGATATTCTGTGGAAGCGTATCATTCGCAATAAATTCCACTACTTGAAAACAGTAAGGATACCTTGTGTCAAAATGTTCTATGAACAGTGTATCTCCACGCATACATTTAATGGAAAAATCCGAATCGCAAACGATAGGATATCGTTGTTTAGGATTATGTTTTATATATAGTTCATGTAAGAAAGTAGCTTCACTGGCATCACCATCATATACAATGTTCCCACGGAAAAGAATGGAGTCTTTCCCTGTTTGCCCCATTATCATTTGAAATGGGAATAGCACTGACAATATGATATAAAAAAGTATCTTCATTTTACATTTTTATCGGTAATGGTTAGAAAGTAGCATCATCAGAGGCAATCTTTTGTTGTTACTAACTTATTAAATCTTTATTGTATAATTTTTAGCCAATGACGATGTATTATTATAAAATAAAGTAATACAACCAAAATGGGATAAATCATCCATGATATGAAGGAAGAAACCTTTTGGCTATTAAATATCAGAGGTTTACTCCTTATAATTTCCATACCTTTTTTCCTTTTGATATAATACGAACAGAATGTCTTGTATAATAAAACATAGGTTATGATGAAAAACACAAAAGGGGTTTTATAATTGAAATTCTCTTCTATCAGTAGATATACCAATACTATAACAGGAAGAAATAATATTCCACATATTATCTGTATCGTCCGCTCATGTGGATTTTCCAATATAAATTTATCCCTATTAAATATGAATATCTGATAATACATCGCATCTAAAATGAATTTTATCATAAAGAGTTATTCGTATTGTTAGTAATGGTTAGAAAGGGGCATCGTCAGATGCTATCTTTCGTAGTTACCGATATTTTTCCTTAATGTCTTATGAATAAAGTTATCCAAGTCTTTGGAGTTATAGAATTTCCATGATGAATATGCAATCATATTACCTTCCGGATTTTGTGATATGCTCCAATAATTCATACATTCTTTGTTCACATATTCCTTAATTCTGATAATTTCTTCCAGCGATAAACTGCTTAATTGAACAAAATATTCGCCGGAATAATCTTTGTTGATAAATGATGTACTATCAACAAACTTGTTCATGTGTGCGATACAAGCATAAAGGGCATATCCTTTTGCGTCTTCAAACCGTTCTCTATATGCAGTCTTTTGCGTTGTACAACTTGCAGTTACACAAATCACACACATCATTGTTATCATTTGTAGGTGTTTCATATCTATAACTTTAGTCATTATCGGTAATGGTTAGAAAGGAGCATCGTCGAGTCTTGTATTTATAACCATAGAACAACCAAAACTAATCAGAAATATCCGAGTGTAAATCTTTAATTACCAGCATATTCTAAAATTTAACACTTTTCGGTTGCCATTTGTCGCTTCCCAAATTTCCACATATTTTTGAGACGTATTTCTGACGTGGAGAATTTGCGGGGCTTGTTTTTTGTCACACCGTGCAGACAGTTGACAAGGGTTTACAACCGTTTACGACAAGCGACAATAACCGCCCCGATATGCGGAAACAGTCACACTGTGTAGAAAAGCGACAATGGTTGACTTCCGTTCACATCCGTTTACCATTTCAGAGATATAGGATTGAAGAAATGAACCATTAAACGATAAAACGGTATGAAAGCAACCAGAAAATGCAGTTTTTGCGGCAAGTCCTTTGTAACCCGAAGCGGTATGCAAAGATATTGCAGTGAGGCTTGTCAGGCAGAAGCCAAACGAGCCAGAGTGATGCAGAAGAACAACCTCTTCAAAGTCGCCCAACCCTTGATGGAGATACAGCATCAGGAGTATCTCACCTTTTCCAAAGCAGCCATCCTCATGGGCTGTTCCCGACAGTACATTTACAAACTTGTAGCCATCGGCAAGCTGAAAGCCTCACGCATCAGCAACCGCATGGCATTCATCCGCAGAGCCGACATCGAGCAGATGTTGGAGGGCAATCCCTATCACCGCATCCTGCCCGGCAACACCTCCACACCAAGGAAATCATCTTCATCTTCCTTACCTGCCAAAAGAGAAAAAAGGGAAAAGGAAAGCGAAGAAGTGTTGGACTTCTATTCGGGCGAGGAGGTGATGTCCCTTTTTAAGGTAAAGCAGTCATGGCTTTACACTTCCGCCAAGCGTAACCATATCCCCATCTGCCGTATCGCAGGAAAGAACTATTACAGCAAGAAGCATATTGACGAGTTTTTCGGTGTGGCAGTTGATATTAGCGAAATTACCGACTGGCTACTGACCGAGGAGGTGGAGGAACTGTTCGGCATGAAGCCGACCGCACTCCGTGCCTACACCTATCGCCATAAGATACCCACTAAAAGAGAGTACGGGCGTACCTATTACTCCAAATCACATTTGAACGAACTCCGCAGAACTGACCTTGTGAACGATGAACGCTACTATACCGTTGAGCAGGTGCAGCAAATCTATGGTCTTTCGTCAGCCAACATCTGCCATATCGTCAAGGTGAAGCACATCGAAAAGATAAAGGTGGGTGTGAAAAACCTGCTTTTGCGCTCAGATGTGGAGCGTGTCATGGCTGAAAGGAACAAATAACCGTGAAAAATCGGGATTATCGAAAATTATTTCAAAATGATGTATCGTGGAGGTATTCACGGATATTTCACGTTGTTCCTTTGCCATCGGAAACATGGATACAACTCCAAAATGTATACAACCAATTAAAACATAATTATTATGAGTAAATGCAAAACAGTTACCTTGCGTAAGCGCAAGATTAAGAACGGGACACAGTATTCACTATGCCTTGACTACTATCCCGGCTACCGTGACAATGTCACCATGAGAGTGATTACACGTGAAGCCTTAGGAATTTACATCTTCGCCAAACCTGCAAACCAGCAGGAACGGGACTTCAACGCACGCATGATGAAGAAAGCGGTCATCCTGCGCAACCAGCGCTACGAAGCCATTTTCAATGAAAACAACGGCTTTTTTGACAAGACCAAGATGAAGGGCGATTTCCTTGCCTATTTCAAAGGACTGGCTGACCGCAAGAATATCAAGTGGCAGCACGTATACAAGCATTTCCAGCGGTTCGTGAACGGCAAATGCACCTTTGAGGAGGTGGATGTGGATTTGTGCCGCAAGTTCATGGAATACCTGCTTGATGCACCCCAATCCATCCACACCAACCAAAAGCTGCACATCAACTCCGCAGCAGGCTATTGGTCAACTTTCCGTGCCGTGCTGCACACCGCTTACCGTGACAGGAAGATAAAGGAGAACCCAAACGGCTTCTTAGACCGCATCGAGTGCATTCCCACCATCAGGGAGCATTTGAGCCAAGAGGAACTGATACGGCTTGCCGAAACACCCTGTGAGGAGGAGGTCTTGAAAAAAGCTTTTCTTTTCGCCTGTCTTACGGGACTGAGAAAGAGCGACATCAGACAGCTCACGTGGCAGCAGATACAACCATACACCAACGGCAGGATGTTCGTTACCACCCGTATGCAGAAAACCAAAGAAATAGTGCATAACCCCATCAGTGATGAAGCCTATGGACTGCTGGGAGAACGGGGCGAGGGACTTATCTTTGAGGATTTCAAGGACAAGATGCTGCAAGGACCACTCCAACGGTGGCTCACGGCAGCAGGGATAACCAAGAAAATCACCTTTCACTGTACCCGCCACAGCTTCGGAAGCCTGCACGTGGAAATGGGAACGGACATGGCTGTCATCCAAGCCTATCTCGGACATAAGAACATTACCACCACACAAATCTATTCCAAGATAGCAGCGCAGCAGATGTGTCAGGTGGTGGACAAGATAACCTTGAAGCGCAAGGAGGCATAAATGTCTCACATTGACAGGTATTCAGAGGGGCGGTTATGGCTACAAGGCTATAATCGCCCCTCTATGTTTTTGGCTTGATGCCACCATTTATAAGCCCCTCAGAGTATGAAACAGAGTATGATATGATGACATTTCGTGAAATACATTGAAAAAGACCGTTCTAACCGCAAATAACGGGCAGTAATTGGGAAAAATAGCATTAACTTTGCACAAAATAATACAGGAACATTCAATCTCTCAACGAAATATGGAATCATCAATCAAGGACAAATACATCATCTTGGGCTTTGTCGGCTTCGCCATCGTCCTAATATCTTCCATTGCCACGCTGGTAATAGCGGACAGCTTCAACCAAGACAACTTTGTCAGGTGGATAGTATTCGTATGCTGTAACCTGTTGGGATGGTTGCTCTATCTCTCCTTTCAGACACTTATCTTTGATACATACGAAATCTACAAAATCAAGTTCGGCAAGAAAGAAACGATTGCCGAAGCCATAGAGGTGCAGGAAGAACTGTCACAAAATACACTTGAAGAAGCCACATCTGTGCCTGGACCTACATCAGTCCCTGAGCCTGTACCCGAATCATCCCCGACAAAAGAAGAGACACTTATCCAAACACAACCGATAGAGCTTACTATCGCCCCGGATCTTCACGAAAAGAACCGTGCCAATTACGCAAGCAGAGAGCAACGGGAAAAGGAAGAGCGCATCCGCATGGTCATGGAGTATTGCCATTATTACCTGCCTCGCATTGCCGACCAAGAAACCGTGAACCACATCTGTACTGAGGTGGACAAATGGATGAATCTTAACACTTATACCCCGAAGCCCATACAAAGACCGTTTACCAAAGACATCAACAACATTCCACTCCGTCACTTCGTATGGAATATCTCTGAGCGTTTCCTGTACAAGAGATACTACAATGGGGATAACCGTGCCAAGTTCATCAAAGCCCTTTTCCCGAAATCGTTTGCTGATACAGACTTATCAACCATCAAGAATTTCAAGGTAGAGCCGTTAAAGACGGAAATTCCCATTGATGAACCCGAAAACGGCAAACTTGATTTCCACTATCCCGAGGATTATGTGCGGAATTAGGATAATCACGACACCAACGACAACCATCCGGTAACTCATAACCGCCTGTTTTACATCGTTTCCCGAGTAATTTTACCCGTCATTTATGGCTGGGCTTAATTATTCGGGAATTATTTTGCAATGACGTGTCGTGGAGATATTCACGGATATATCATTTCAGTCCTTTGCGCCAAGTCTTACAAAAGAGACGAGTACGCGAATGGAAAAATCAATTCTTACCTTCAACGACCTCCCCGAGGTTGTCGCTCAGCTTCGAGACGAAGTGATGAGCCTGAAAAGCCTGCTCGCCGAGCAGCGCAGTGTGAACAATGCCAAAACGGTGGACACCCACGTGCCCATGTCTGTGGACGAGGCAGCAGAGTATTTAGGTATCCCTAAGGGTACGCTCTACATGAAACTGTCAGAAGGGACAATCCCTGCCACCAAGCCCGGCAAACGCTATTGCCTTTACCGTGACGAACTGGACAAGTGGCTGGAAACCGCCCGAAAGAATCCCATACCGTTGTCAGACGAGGAACTGAACAAGTCCTTATCCTCTTCCCACCGTCGCAAGCCCAACCCACGTAACTGGTGAATGATATGGAAGAGGATAAGAACTATATCAACCTGATACGTGGCGACCTCACAAAAGCATCCCAAGCGCATAACGGTATGCCCGACAGTGTAGGCATGATGAATATCAAGACGGCAAACCAAACCATTCTTGAAGCATCGTTATTGCCTACGCCCCGTGCGCTGTGGGACAGCTTTTGGTACGAGGGGGAACTCTCCTGCTTGTTTGCCGATTCCAACGTGGGCAAGTCCATCCTTGCCGTGCAGATAGCCGACCGCATCGCCCGAACCGACAATGTGCTGTATCTGGACTTTGAACTGTCCGAAAAGCAGTTCCAGCTCCGCTATACCAACGAGCATGGAGAGCTCTACACCTTTCCCGACAAACTCTATCGGGTGTCTATTGACTGCAACCAGCTTTTGGATGCCAACTTTGAGGAAGCTATCATAGGCGGCATTGAACAGATGGCTGTGCAGACCGACTGCAAGATTTTCATCATTGACAATCTTACCTACCTGTGTTGCGCCATGGAGAAAGGCGATGCCGCAGGACGGCTGATGATTCAGCTGAACAATCTCAAAAAGAGATATGCGCTCTCTATCCTTGTCCTAGCACATACGCCCAAACGCTCTTTGGATTGTCCCATCACATCCAACGACCTTGCCGGAAGCAAACGGCTCTACAATTTCTTTGACAGCGTGTTCACCATTGGAAAAAGTGCCCAAGACGGAGGGCTTCGCTATGTGAAGCAGCTTAAAGTGCGCTATGGCACGTTCTCTCATGATGCGGATAATGTAATCGTTTACGAGATTGACAAGGTGGATGCTTTCTTGCAGTTCGTGTTCAGGGGCTATTCCACGGAAAAGGAACACTTGAAAAAATTGGGCGACAATGAATCAAGCCAAAGGGATTGCCAAATTCTGCAACTCTCCCAATCGGGCAAGTCCGTCAGGGAGATAGCCTCACAGGTGAATTGTGGCAAGTCCACCGTAAACCGTATCATCCAGCGCAGCAAAGAGAGTAAAAACGCAGGTGTCCCAAGTGTCCCACTGTCCCAACCCTTAGAGTGTGGGACAATGGGACAGGATGGGACAGCCGACAATCAACCATCAAAAACGGACTAAGCTATGGGCAATTATTCATTACAGAAGTATAAAGGAACGGCAACACGGCATACCTGCCCCAAATGCGGAGACAGGCATTCTTTCGTCTATTACGTGGACGAAAATAATGTGCCGTTGCATCCATCGGTCGGCAGATGTAACCACGAAAGCGGTTGTGGGTATCACTACACTCCGAAAGAGTATTTTCAAGAGCATCCTGAACACAGAACTACCAATGATTTCTCTTTTGACAGGCAAAGAGCAGAGCAGAAGAAAGTGAAGCAGCAAAGTAAGCCGACAGCCATCGGCTATATTCCCCCTCACTATGTGGAGAAGTCGCAAAGCGAGCGTAGCAATTTCTTCCGTTTCCTCTTCACACTCCTTACTTCCTACTATGGCGACAAGGCGAAAGAGGTGTTGAAGCGGTTGTTGGAGGAATACCGTTTGGGGGCTACCCGTGACGGCTCTGTTATCTTTTGGCAGATAGACAGGACGGGCAAGGTACGCACGGGAAAGGTGATGCAGTACAATCCCGAAGACGGACACCGTATCAAGGGAGGACAGACATCGGCAGTGAACTGGATACACAGCATATTGAAAAAGCAGCGTGTGTTGGCAGAGGATTGGCAACTATCCCAATGCCTTTTCGGGGAACACTTGTTGAAAACGCATCCCGACAAGGTGGTGGTCTTGGTGGAATCCGAGAAGAGTGCCGTTATCGGTTCTGCTATCTTCCCCGATTATGTATGGCTGGCTACGGGTGGTAAGAGTCAGATGAGAGAAGAGAAACTCCGTGTACTGTCAGGGCGAACCGTGCTTCTCTTTCCCGATGCCGATGCTTATGCCGAGTGGAAACAGCGAGCCGAGAGCATGTACTTTTGTAAGGTGGTGGTTTCGGACATCATCGAAAGGAATGCCACCCCGAAACAAAAAGAAGCCCATATCGACATAGCCGATTGGATTATCTTTCAGATACGGGAGGGCAAGGTGATGAGTACAGCCAACCACTTGGTCGAGGCTGAGAGAATCCTCCAGCGGATGATAGAGAAGAATCCCGTCCTGCAAAAACTGATAGACGATTTAGACCTTGTGCTGGTCGGTGCATCTCCAATCGGCAACGATGATGAAAAACCTCCCTGACGGAGGAGAGCGGAAGCCGTAGGCTGGAGTTTGCAGACAATGGCTTGCCATTGATATAGCCCACTATAACTACACGCTCCGCTTACGTAGTTGTGGGCTCTCCCGAGGGGATTAGGGTTTTACCCTAATGACCCACTCAGGGCGTTTCTCCCCTGAGAACCCAGAGCAAAGAGTGACCCTCTCTTTGCAATCTCCGCTTATGGGTTGCACCCCTAAGAGCCCCATGCGTTTACGGACAGCGGAAAAGCAAACAATAAAGTACAAACCAAAAAACAAGTATCTATGGCAACAAAATCAAGCATACATATCAAGCCCTGCAACATCGCATCGAGCGAGGCTCACAACAGGAGGACTGCCGAATACATGCGCCACATCGGAGAGTCCAGAATCTATGTCGTTCCTGAACTATCCACCGATAACGAACAGTGGATAAATCCCGACTTCGGCAGTCCGGATTTGCGGATGCATTATGACAATATCAGACAGATGGTAAAGGAAAAGACCGGACGTGCCATGCAGGAAAAGGAGCGTGAACGCAAAGGCAAGAACGGTAAAATAGTCAAGATTGCGGGATGCTCCCCCATACGTGAAGGAGTGCTGCTTGTCAGGTCGGACACCACACTGGCAGACGTGCGTAAATTCGGTGAGGAGTGTCAAAGACGCTGGGGAATCACACCGCTGCAAATCTTCCTGCACAAGGATGAAGGGCATTGGCTGAACGGTCAGCCGGAAGCGGAAGACAGGGAAAGCTTCAAAGTCGGGGACAGATGGTTCAAGCCGAACTATCATGCCCATATCGTTTTCGACTGGATGAACCACGAAACAGGAAAGAGCCGAAAGCTCAATGACGATGACATGATGCAGATGCAGACCCTTGCATCCGACATCCTGCTGATGGAACGCGGGCAGTCAAAGGCTGTCACTGGTAAGGAGCATCTGGAACGGAACGACTTTATCATTGAGAAGCAGAAAGCTGAACTGCAACGCATGGATGCAGCCAAACGGCACAAAGAAGAACAGATAAATCTTGCCGAGCAGGAACTGAAACAGGTGAAATCAGAAATACGCACTGACAAGTTAAAGAAGACAGCCACCACGGCAGCGACAGCCATAACTAGTGGAGTTGCTTCTCTTTTCGGGAGTGGAAAACTGAAAGAACTGGAACGTGCCAACGAAAAACTGCAAGACGAGGTTTCAAAACGGAACACCAATATTGAAAAATTGCAGAGCCAAGTACAGCAGATGCAGAAACAGCATGATACGCAAATCCACAATCTCAGAGAAATGCACAGGCAGGAACTTGACATGAAAGAAAAAGAACTGTCACGGCTCGCCAGAATCATAGACAAGGCTTTCAGGTGGTTTCCGATGTTCAGGGAAATGCTGCGCATGGAAAAGTTTTGTGCCATGCTGGGATTCTCTAAAGAAATGACTGAAAGTCTTATAGTCAAAAAAGAAGCCCTGAAATGTAGCGGTAAAATCTATTCCGAGCAACACAGGCGGAACTTTGATATAAAGGATGATATTTTAAGGGTGGAAAATGACCCTGACGATGAAAGCAGGCTGAACCTGACAATAAACAGGAAGCCGATTGCCGACTGGTTCAGGGAGCAATGGCACAGGCTTAGATATGGAGCAAGAGTGCCGCAACAGGAAGAAAGAAAAAGTAGAGGATTCAAATTATAATAGAAGCAATTTGATTAGTAATCTAAAAGCACTCCGATAACGATTAGAGTGCTTTTAGATTGTTTATCATTAATTATCAAAGCAAGTGCAGTTTAAGATTTTACTGAAGTTTGCATTAATAAAGAATATACTACAGCTGATATATGCGCAACATATTGTGACGCTTGTGATTCATTTCCCTTGAAATCCTTAACAAATACCGCTAAGGTATAACTGATATTATTAGGCAGACATATATAGGCAACATCATTGTGAGCTGCAAGAACACCATTTTCATTAACACAACCTGAACCTGTCTTATGCGCTATAACAACCCCTTCTTTATCAAGAAGTGGAGCTGCTATCCTATCTACACCTGTTTTGCATTCTTTTAACGTATTCTTAATGAAACTTTGTTTCTCATCATCGATAAGACCTTCAGTAAACAAACGATTCATCAACATTGCAGCACCAAGAGGAGATGTATAGTTAGAGTAAGCCTTGTTATGGTCAGCCGACATTTCCTCTTCCGTATAAGCTATCTGAAAACTTGAACGAGGAATGAGTGTGGCTATAAAACTATCTGTTTGAGCGACATTAACCATATCCTTAAACATAAGGTTGCTTGCATTGTTGTCACTCTGAGTAAGAGTATAACGCAGCAAATCTCTCACTGTCAATGATATGACTGGCCCTGAATAATCTTTCAGCATAGGACTCCAAGTCTTTGGGTCAAGTTTATCCCTATTTATATTTACTAAGGTATCAAGTGAAATTCCTTTATTGTCAAAGTCATTACAAAGAGCTAATGCCTGATGAACCTTAAACACACTCATCATAGGATAAACACTCTTATTATTGACCTTAACCGTATCTCTGTTATTAACAATAACCGCCACACCAATTTCGCCAGGACAAGCTGAGACAATTTGAGAAATGCTATCAGTCAAAACATTTGTTAAAGGAGGATTTGCGCTATCTTTTGTCGCTGATTTATGGAACAATGAAAATACCAAGATGAAAATGCAAACTAAAGCTATACTCAAAACTACGATTTGTTTTTTTCTGTTTTTTTCCATGTTTATATTATTTATATTTGTTTGACGAGAATATCTTTATTTGCCGACAAAGGTACATAATTTTACGGAAAAATATGTTTCTAAAATATATAAATAGACAGCTGTGGGGAAAATGTGGGGAAAAATTAGATAATTAAAAAGGCTAAATGACTGGAAATAATCACTTAGCCTTTTAATCCGTACCCAGACCCGTACTTCGTAATTGCTGCGCCCATCATTCAAGACTGTCAAATCGGGTCTTTCCTGTCAAGCCAATGATGCCTATGCGTATGCCAAACACATGGATTACGGATTTCTCGTTCCGTGAACAAACACTTTATCCGCAACTCTGCTATGTGGTGTATTGGCTTAACTCCATTTCTATGGGCAACACTTTTGTTGCAGATTTCAAGCAGCTTTTATCGAAATACCCATCAGTAAGAACTCGTTTATTAGGCTTTCCTCATAATTGGGAACAAGAGCCTTTGTGGAGATAAAATAATTGCCCTGTTTCTTAAAAAGCACTGGGGCAAACCAGCTCCGTCTTTAATTGTTTCCAATAAATGGATTGTTTCAAGCCCCTATAGAAAGAGAACAAAAATTCCTGTGTGAAAATTAATCTACGACAAGGAGCAAGCAAGGAGCAATATCAAACAAAAATCAATACCTTTGCAGTACATATGAGATAGACCAAAACAAAAGTGGAATATCGGAAACGAATAGCAAGGAAAAGAGAAGAAACGACCCAAGTTGATGTCCTTTTTGAGTTAATAATCAATAAAAGCGTTAAATCTTCACCTTTTAGAATGTGCAATTAAAAATAACAACCATATTTCTGACTTATTATCTATAAAATATTGAGTAATAATCGGTTGTAAATACGAGTCTTATCTTTCGTTGTTATAAACTTAATTGTTCTTGCTCACTTACATTTTCGTTTATTAGTCTGCACATATATTCTTGCAGGCAATAATTATATATTTCAGCAGTAAGTAATGATTTTATATATTCCACATTTTCATATATGTATTTCATTTTATAAGCTAATATTTCAAAGGGCATATCTTCGTTATTATATGTAGCCATTATCTGCCATAAATTTGAAATCGTTTGGCTTATGTCATTATCTTGGTACTGTTTATTGGCTTCCATATTCTGATATTTATAGATGTAATACTCTGTGTATGCTGGTATGCGGTATGTTTCATGTGCAAAGCCAGTTCCGCCCCCGGCAATACATCTCAACATATCATTTACACAATAGAATATTTTGTTTAATGTCTTACGTTCACAACGATAGTGTTTCCTATTATTGGCATTAAACTGTGCATACCATATACAATATACAATATAAGTCAAATCCAGTTTCTCCATAGAAATAACCTTGCAATGAAGTATATTGTTGGCGGTATAATGTATCGGGATAAACCGCTGCCGAATTTGCAAACAATCTTTCCGCATCTTCTTCTATATAGCGGTACTCTTTTTTACTTTGTTTACGGAATTTATCAATATTGAGTATATCATCTTGTATGTTACGTTCACACAGAGTTTTACTACAAGAGCAACCCATTACCACGAAAATGGCAAGAACAAATAGTACTATGTTTGCAATGCGATACATATTGTTTATAATGGTTTGGTGAGGAACAGCGTTAAGCTGTTGGCTCGACCTTGTTAACATTCAATTTATAAAGCTATTAGTTTATTATAGTAAAATAGAACAGTGCGATTCCAAGTATCAATCCTCCTAATATTCCACCAACAAGATAAAACATCCACATGGGATAATGGAATTCGAGATCAATATATGGAATAGGTTTTTTCTTAATATACCTGCTCCATAACCAGATTATCATCTTTCCCCACTGTTCTATTTCTATCATATTGTAATATATTAATGTTAATGGGTTGCAGCTTGCCACCGTTAGGTGGAATAGGTGCTTGTTATCAACATATTATTCATCTACTAAATCAGCCAAACGATCCATTGCAGGTTGCAAGTCTTCAGGGATACCTTCTTCCCAAGAAGGCACATCCAATGCAATACCATCTAAAGCAGTAAACATTTCTTGGGGAATGGGAATCTTAAATTCCGAAGGATTCAAACTTGCAGTCCAGTCATATCCATCTTGATACGAATCATGACAAGGATTGAAAGCGTAGCGTTGGTTCCTGTAAAATCCTGCTGTGTAATTCTGTTCAATTGTTTGGATGATGTCATAATCTTCAAGATACCAACTATGAGTATTTTCACATTCCTCACGGTTTACAAACTGTTTGCTGAAATCTGGAGCCATCCGCCAATAAAGTAGCAGGCATGTTCCTTTGTCTGTATCGGGCTGCTCGACAATCCATTGGATAACTTTCTTAGGATTATCAAAATTCCAGCTTAGAGCCAGCATTTGGCGAATTTCTGAATCATGTTTCTTTAAGTAATCAATGATGAGTTCGGCACTCAGTTCATCGTAAACGTCTTCATCAATACGTTTATCACCCCAATCGTAATTTTCGTCTAAAAGTTTGTTTATAAAGTCCATAATTGTAATTTATTAATTTGTTGATAATATTATTTGTAAAAACACTTGTTTGGTATCTTCTATTTTGATAACTGACACCTGACAGGTGTGTTTCCTAATCTCTAATAGCTACACCCTACAAATCATCCAGCATATCAAGTGGATTGGGTATGCTTGACTTGAGGGCATTCGTTACATGAAGATAAATATTCGTCATCTTTATATTGTTGTATCCCAGCAAATTTTGCCCATGATGCGTACCTGTATCCGTTCACTGACAACGCCTTGTGAGGTGAGATTCAGTAGTTTCAGATAGTCTTCCGGTAACATGTATGTCTGTTGTGAATTGGGATGCTGCACGTACGTCCGGCTGTAATCTATGTAGGCGTAGGGAGAAGAGCGGTCGGAGAAATCCGGTAGTTTAAAGGCGGTAACTGTTATGTAGGCGGAAGCGTTGTCCGCCATTTGTATGCCGCTCTCCTGGGAAAGCAGTAGGGCAATTGCCGGATTATTTGCATACTTTATCCGTATGTAGTGTTCACCGTTCCCTTTTTCTCTATACAGGACGATGCTTGACCGTTGCTTCTGTATCTTGTCCATATCTTTGGCGGTTGCTTTATACCTCAAAGATAAAGCAAAGTATTGAAATCTGAACGGTTGTTCAGAAAATATTTTTATCGAAATATTTTAAATATTGCTAAAAGAAGTCAGGCTTTCAGGAGCGAGTATAGACAATCTAATTTCTCCTTCAATTCGTCTACATCCAGACCATTCAGGAACGATTGCTCGTAGGACATGCCCAGGAATATTTGACGGAACAACGAGGCGGTCTTTTTCACATCCGTATCTTGCTTTATTTCACCGCTCTCTTTTGCCTTCTGTATGACCGCCTTCCATAGTTCGTGTTCCTTGCGGAATATTTCTTCCATTTTTTCACGGGCTCCGGGATAATACATCCTCACTTGGGAAAGGAAATGGAAATAATAGAAGTTGGGACAGCATTCATTATCATCTGCACAGCATTGTACCTGTTTGATGATATGGTTCATGACTGCACTCACTCCTGCCACATACTGTTCTATAAATTCAGCCAGTGTTTCCGTCGGCCCGGCAAACTTGTTGGCCGGTGTCTGCATCTGTATGACATACTTGTCTGCTACCGCCATAAACAAGTCGAGTTTATGGGGAAAATAATATACTACCCCCGTCTTTACCACCCCGCAGGCTTTCGCCAGCGTGCTGATACTCGCTTTCTCGTAGTTCATCCTCAAAAACACCTTGAATGCCTTGTCTATCACTTCTTCCCGGTTGGTAATCATATCGGATTATCCTCTTTTATGTTTCTTTTTGCGAAGGTGTGCTTTTTATTTTGAAGTTTTTACGTTAGTTCGTTTACATCAAAGCCGTCAAATCGCAGTATATACAAAAAAAGCAGTTATCTTTTTAGATAACTGCTTGATTTTCAAGTGATCCGCCTGGGGTCCGAAGCGTCTTTATAGATTGCTTATAATCAATTCGTTATAAAATGATGAATTTTAAGTCCACCTATTTCGTCTCGTTTTCGTTTCCATATTTTGCCATAGAACTATCTCGTTACTAATACAAAGATACGCATTTTGGAGGAAGAAAACTTAATCTTGGGGGATAATTTATCTTAAAGCCTCTTGTTTGTTTCTTTCAAATGGTTCTTCTATTCCTGACCCTTAAACAATATGGAAATAGAAAGTCTTGAGGTTATGCCATTTACTTTCTTGCAGAAAAATACAGTAATCTTTGATTTTATCGGAAATAGCCGTACCTTTGCGTTAAATAATTGAATATAAAATATATGGCACAACAAGAAACCTTGATAATAAAACATTTCGGACCTCTTAGGGAAGCCGTAATTGAAGATGTAAAACAATTCATGTTCTTTATCGGAGAATCGGGAAGTGGGAAAAGTACCTTGTTGAAAGTGCTTGCCTTGATGCGGCATATAAGTAAACAGCTCAATCTACGTTCTTATCTGAAACATGGTAATGTGATTGACAAGACTATTGGTATAAATATGGGAGAATACTTGTATAACGGTGGACTGAACGATTATGTGTCGGATAAGACCGAATTGTATTACAAAAAGGGAGATTGTGAAATTTCATATACAACCAAAGGTTTAAAAGGCACTCGGAAAACTATTTCTGCTCCTCAACTTTCTTTGGAGAAGATTTCTTTTTTGTCTGACAAACGCGGAAGTATCGCCTCGCTGCTTGCCAATAACAATGACGGTACGGCTCTTGGCTTTTATCTTGCAGAAACTTTTAAGGATTTCAAGGAAGCCATCGAACAAATTAAAAATATAGAAATGCCATTTTTAAATGTGCGTTATTATGAAAAGAAAATGCCCAATGGTGCAAGGCAGTTTTATATAGGAAATATGGAGGATACCTATGGCATTCATTTTGAGGATGCTTCTTCGGGTATTCAGACTGTGACTCCGCTTGCTGTTATAGCAGAATATTATTCCAAATATTTCGATATAGTCAAGGAAAGTAACCGCTCGATAGTAGATTTGCTCGGTCGCAATGACAGTCTTGCCTCTTTTAAGCATGATATGAATGTTGGAGACATAGAAAACCGTTCCATTCATTTGGTGATAGAAGAACCTGAATTGAGTCTGTTTCCAAAGGCCCAGCGTTCGTCGGTAAATATGCTTGTGCGAAAAAGTATGAATTCCCGTACTCAGATGACCCTTGCCGTGGCGACGCACAGTCCTTATATAGTAAATCACTTAAACTTACTATTGAAGGCCAAGGACAAAGGGGTATTGGTGGAAGGGGCTGCGTTGGATTATGCCCATACAGGAGTATATGTTATTGAAGACGGTATGTTGCGCGACATAATGGTACAGAACGCTCATTTGGTCAATACCGATTATTTGTCCGATGACATTAATGATATTTATAACGAGTATGATAAACTGGACGGGATTTCACAATGATAGATTTATTGAAAAATGACTTGCCTGCATATTACGGATTACACCGCACTGTGGTAAATATTCCGTCAGAAAGCACACGAAACCTGTGTTTTGATTTGGTTGATGGACAAGACGCAATGATTGTCGCTTATCGTAGTGGTAATGTGTCTTTTGAGCGTTCTTCTTCAACGGTTATACAGGTTATTAATTATGAAACGTATTTGAACAGTTGGGCCGGTACCTCTTTTGAACGCGGTCGTTTGCGTTGTGATTTTATTATTTATGATGCGGAAAACAAAGGAATTTTTATATTGAACGAGCAGACTTCCACAACTGGAAGCATCAGAAATTTTTTAAAGCCTATCATAGACAAGAAGACTAAAAACATCAGATTCCCCGGAGGAAAGTATGAAAAAGTTGAAGCCCAGCTCGCCCATACTCTTTGTACCTTGCAAGCTGTTCCGACCATTAAGGCATTTGTGGAAACATTTTCCCGAAAAGTCTGCCTTATGTCATACATCTTATTATCTCCGGAAGAAGAAAAGAAAGATATATCAGGAGCGATGCGTGCTTTTTCTGTAAGATATAAACAAGTGGAAGCCCGTGAAACAGGAGAGGACGGTGCGTTGCTCGTGAATCCAAACTTAAATGCGAAGGGTTTTGAATACCGACGAATTAGTCATGAGTATTCTTTCCGTTTGGAAGAATAAGATTGGATGTATTGCTTAATAATGGGGAAAATGAATTTTGGCTTATTAAGAACAATGCTTACCGTGTTTCTTATAGAAGAACGGTAAGCATTGTTCGCTTGGAAGTAAATTGTAGGATTTCTATGCTTAAGTAAACTCCCTGGTAAACAGCACAGAGGCTTTTTCTGTCGTTGTCATTTATGTTTCATCTTTATATAAGGGACATTAAAAATCAAAATTATTCTTATTTATATCACAGATAATCAAATTAGGTGTACTTATTCCGTATCGTTTTTGTTCTTATGCTTTGCACATATAATCTCATTGTTACTGATACAAAATACGCATATTGTTGAAAGGAACTTAATATGTGGAGTATAGTTTATTTTAAAGCTTCTTGTTTGTTTTTTTCAAGAAGTTCTTCTATGTCTGATTCCCGATATAATATTTTACCACCAATCTGATAATAAGTCAATATTCCAGCATTTCGATATTCAAGTAGAGTGCGTCGTGACAATTTGAGATATTTTGCCAATTCTACATCTGTCAAATATCTATGTCTGTTTAGTGACGGCGTAGTATTTTTCAAGATCTGTTCAAGTTCCTTTAAAGTTTCCCTTAGTTTCTGTTGTAGTCGAATGACACGCTCATCATTGTATGTAATAACTTGGTTCATGACTTCGAATTATTTTTTTCAATATATTTGTGAATATCTTCTTTTTTATAATAGATTTTCTTTTCAAGCTGTGAATAAGCAATTTGCCCTGTATCCCTAAGGTTCTGCAAAGTCCTTGGAGATATTTTTAGTAACGAGCAGACTTCTTGACTGTCCAACCACTCACTTTTCTGTTTACGAGAAGTGTCTTGAATTAAGGTATGAATAGAATCAACAAAGTTTTCTATTTCCTTAATTGTCTTTTCATACATTACCGTTTCTATCCCTATAATATCCATAAATAATCATTTTAGAGTTTGAAAACAAAGTAAGCAGAATTATCTGAAAATGACAATATTGTGTCATCAGATGGCACCAGATGTCATCAAATGTCATTTGTTCTGGAAAGAGTGTAAACCATTGACATTTTTTGTTTACAGGTTTACACTTTTACTTTACACTATGGAAAATATGGAGTATTTATATATCGCTTAGAATCAATAACTTGTAAATCTAACGGATTAAAAGGGATAAGTTGGCACAAAGTTTTCACTATTAAAGTCATATACTCTTCAAATGCGCATGACAAGGGTATCCGTTTATTCACTTAATACATAGAATTATGTCGTACATAGATAATGAGATACTCGAAAGACTGATAGGAACAATGGTGGAAGGCTTTGCCAGGATTGAAAAGAAACTGGATCAGATGAACCGCCTGAAGGAATGCATGAACGGTGACAGGCTGCTGGACAATGTGGATTTGGCGGAATTGCTCGGCGTGTCGCAACGCACATTGGCGCGTTACAGGAAAGAGGGAAAAATCAGATATTATTCCATGGAAGAGAACGGGAAGTCCTTCTATCTGGCTTCGGAGATACAGAAGTTTCTGCTTGAACGCGGAAACAGGATGAATGAGCCGATGAGGAAATAGATTGCGGAAGGGTGACCGTACCTTGTCTTGCAGTGATGGTACGGTCATTCTTTTTCAGACAGGTATCGGTGTGACCTTCAATGTATCCAGATTGACATAGGCTCCCCTGTATGGAGTCTTTCCTTCCCTGAACATTTTCCAGAGCAGGTCACAACCGATGTGTGCCAGGACGGAGTTTATGAACAGGTCCTGCTTTTCCAGAGCCTCTGCCAGAGAACAGCTCGGTCCTGAATCTTCTTCCTTGATTTTTGCATAGTTCACCTCCTCGGTGATTACATTCATTCTGGGTATGGGTATGTACTCCTGCGAGGAGGGCTGGGGAATCTTTTCACGGATTGTACCGATAATTATCTGTCCTTTTGTCTGGGTGTTTCCGAAATCCATCCAATATATTGGGTCCAGATAGTCATTCAGATTCACCTTACGAATTGATTTCAGGAATTTCCATAGACTGAGCCGTGAGCGTATGCTGTCCGTACAGGTAATGATGATGTTGGCTGTGCCTGGCGTGTCATTGTCCGCAGTCTTTCGGACCGGAAAGCTTTTCGGTTCCGCTTTCCATGCATAGCCGAAAAAACGGTTGATGCGTGTAACGAGGGATACGGCCTTGTTCAGTCCCAGCTCCGTCTCGCTGAAGAGCTGGCGTCCGATGTTGGCCTGGCTGACCGTATCCGGATCGAATACCGTGACGTGCAGTCCGGGATGTCCCAACGCTTCGAGCGCCATGCTCATGCGTGCCAGGTTGGTTATCACTTGTGAACCGGTTCCTCCGGCTCCGATGACGAATACCGTTACCGGATGACGCGGATTGAGCAGATAACGGTCAGTAAAATGTATCTTCTTCATGGGAGTATGTCTTTTAGTTTTTTATCCAAGGGCTTGAGTTCGTCCATGTCGAACGGGTTGTTTCTTGCGTTTTCCGTTACGATGACAAGATTTGAAACCGTCGGGTTGACATTTCCACCCAGATGGGAGAATTCTGTCAGCCAGAACCTCTTTTCCCAGTATTCAAGCAAGGAAAGAAAGGTCGGATTCAGGGGCTTTTCCAGAGAACAGCTTCCAAGGCAGACGCTTGATCCGGTCACATTGAAAAACGGGGCACGAAACAACTGTGTCGTTTCCGTCGGACGTTTCCCCTTGAAGGCAAACACATCCATGTCCCCGTTCTCTACATGATAGACAATTCCCGGAAGATTAAATTTTCCGTCCTGTATGTTCAGGTTCCTGTGAAAGAACATCTGTCTCTTTCCGGGAGGATTGTACCAGACGTATTTCTCCTGTCCCTTTCTTGGATTGCAGGCCAGCATGTTTCCTGGAATTCTGCCGGCAGGTATTCCGTTCATTTCTTCCGTATAGGATTCCATCAGGGTATTCATGAATTCGTATGTTATGGGAACACCTGCCCCCATCTGTCCGCTTTTCCCGATAGGACGCAGTTCGAGGAAATAACGTCTGCCATGTTTTATTCGATCATCGTATCGGTAAGCGATAATGGCCGCCTTGGGCACCATCATATTCTGTATGTTTCTGGTCAGTTCGTTCATGATGCTTTATAAATTATGAGTGACATGTCTTACAAATTTGCCGAACCATCTGGAGAACCGCTCCGGATAGTCTCCGGGCCGGAACAGTTCTTCTGTTTCCGGTGTGATGTAGGTAAATGATACGGGAGTCTGGTTGTATGTTTCCCGGCACTCGCAGCTGAAACAGTTTTCAACGTCTTTTGTAACTTCATCCATGAGGGCATATGCAAGCAGAATCTGAGATTCGAGCGGTGGCGGGTCGAAATCCCTTCCCTTATCACTTGCATAGTCATAGTCGTAGTTCATGATATGCGGACTGTTTTCCGAAATCAGAGACATTCCTTCACCAATCAGTTCCAGCAGCATTTTTTCCTGTTCGGTGGAAGGTTCACAGTTGCGGATATGTTCTTCCAGGTTCCGGCAGAAAGCTCTGGAATGCATGCGGCTCAGTTTCTTGTGAATCCGGCCTTTATCATATGACATGAAGAGCCTGTCCTTTTTAATCAGTTCTTTCCTTTCTTCCTCGTCCAGATCATCAAACTCTATACAGTCCATATATCCTTCCGACATTTCATAATACAGAGTGTCGGTTATATCCAACATCCGGTGATGCTTGATAAACCGCCTGATGAATTCCAGCGCTATCTTCTTTATTTCGCCGTGCAGCTTTTCTGTAAAGTCTATCGGCATGAAGAATAGCGTGTAATCCGGCCAGTCGTGGAAATAGTATATACAGAACTGGAGCTTGTCATTTACAAGCTCCAGATTTACATGATGGGATACAATAGAGTCCAAAGCATTGTACAACAAGCTGATTTTTTCTCTTGTCGAAGCCTTGTCCCTTGGGTGGTATGGCAGCTCCACCTCCAGGAGCTGCGCATACTTCATGGCTGAACGGTATAGAAAATCAAGATTCTCTTTCGTGGTGACATTTATCTGGATGTCCTCATTTTTTTCCACATACAGATCCGGGGCGGTGGGAAGCAGCCTCGTATTCAGAAAACCATGAGGTTTTCTGCGGGTGGAAGCCTTCTTTTCTTCCTGCTTCGTACTCCCCGGCTTATGCCCGTATTTTCGAGTTCCGATATGATTAGCCGGGCTAAATCTTCTATGGCCTGTCCGGTAAGTTGTGTACATGGCTTTTTGTTTTTACGTTGATACTTCTTCATATTGCTAACCTTTCACTCCGATGGTTGTCTTGAATTCATATACGGCCTGGTCGTCCTCTATTTCCGGCCCGTGTACCGTCGCCGTAGTCAGTTCCGGATAGTTCAGGGAATAGAAGTCCATTACTTCCGTAGGAGACATGCCGTTTCCCGGGTCATCCAATACGATTTCCTTGCCGTTTCTCTTCATTTTGAATACTCTTTTGATTCCTTTTATTTCAAGTGCCATATCTTTTTATGATTTAGTGATGTTGAACAATGTTTGTATCTAGCAGCAGACGGTTTCAACAAGTTGTGCCTCGTCCTTCATCCTGTATTCCGGTGGAAAGTCCTGATACTGCGCATACGGATCTTCTCTAAGCAGTTCCCTGTCATTCTCGTCTTCCATGTCAAAACAGAAATTGTTCTCGGGTTGTGAAGGAGGAACATGCCCGTTTCCTCCGGTGTTATAAAATGTTTGCTCCGGTTGTTGTGGAGGGATGGGCGGCTGCCTGTATCCTGTTCCCATACCGGGCTGCTGGTATGGCGGCTGTTGGGGTTGTGAGGGGAACATGCCGGGTTGCGTGTATGATTGTCGGGTCGTCGGTCCGTTACCGGCAGGATTCTGTGGAACGGTAGCAGCCTGCGGTTGTCCGGGCTGTTCCACGTTGCCGTATTGTGGAGGGTTTTGTGGAATCGGATGTGGTGGCTGGACCATATTCCCATGCGGGTTCGGTTGTGTGGCAACCGGTTGTGGTTTCTGCGTGGAAGTCATTTCGCCAAAGAGACTCCCTTGTGCCGCCTTTTTCTGTATGTCCGATACCTTCCCGTCAATTTCTTTTTGTTTTTCCGGTGTTGCCAATACCCTCGCCTGCTTCAGCCATGTGAGCGCTTCCTGGTAACGCTGGTTCCTGTCAGCCTCATCTGCCTTTGCAATCAGCCGTTCCATTTTTTCGCGTTTTTCTCTTGCTTCTTTGGATTCGGCCGTGCTTGCCGTTGTTTTTGAATTTTTACTTTGTACGGCTTTTTCGGCCTGCTTCTCAAAATTCTCCACGTTGGCAAGAAGTCCCTGCACTTTCTGTACGGGCTGTGAAATGGTCTGTAGGAACTGCATGTCCAGTTCTTCGGGAGTACCGCTCATTACAAGGGGAGACAGATTCTGCTGTATGTCCCCTTTCAGGCTGTTCCGGCGTGGAATGACTGAAACACTCAGGTTGTTTTCTACTCGGCGGATGTTGATGCTCAGGTCTGTGCCTGCCGTAATCAACAGATAGATTGTTTGAAAAAACATAATGGGTTAATTTAAATGTTATACATAGGTTTCTTTAAAGAATTCTTTCAATACGGCTTCCCTGTCCGGCCTGTCCGCTATGTCACGTAGGCATTCCAGATAGTAGCCGATATTGCGCGGTTCGTCCACTGTGCCCGGAAGGCGTCTTCTGACAGGTCTGGTGGGTTCGACCGGTGGCTGTACCGCCGGCATTGCCGGAGTCTGCGGTGTACATGTCCTTGTTTCCATATCCTTTTCTTTATGCGAACAGCAGTCCGACAATGAACAGTACAAAAATGATTCTGACAATCAGCAGCAGGGCTCTGAAAAGGAATCCGGCTATCCCTCCCGCGAGCAGGAACAGTGCGACCATGCCTGTGGGCATTATGCCCTTGCCGATCAGCAGAAATATTCCGGTAAGTAGAAGCAGCGCTACCATATGTCTGCTGATGCTTTCAATGAGTTGTAGTTTCATAACTTTTAATTTTTTATGAATGAATAAATAATCCCATCGGGGTATGTTTTCCCGATTTTACAGGCCCTTTGAAGTATTGGATTGCCTTTTTGCGCAAGGCCTGGCGGGAAAAAATACCGGAGCGCAGCGAGGATGATTTTTTCCCGGCCAGCCCGAAGGGTAGCCTTGCAGCAAATAACGAGGCAATCCAATACCTTTGCCGGCAAAAGCGGAAAAACATATTTTTCTTTCCTATACGAAAAATGCAGACCTTCCGGCCTGCATTATTTCCTGTTTTATCCTTTCCTGTATCAGTTACAAGGAATATAGGTGTCAAAGATGTCGTCTGTAATCTGCTTGGTCAGAAGTTTTACCTTCTGGAGGAAATCCCCTTGTAAGATTTCTCCCCTTTCCAGTCTGGAGAAATCCTCTTCCCAGTCTCCTGTCAGCGAGGCATCCGCAATCTTCTTGTTCCGTATGGTTTCGTATGTGAACATTCCCTTCGGTGTCGGTACGATGTATTTGCCGGAATAGCGTATATATTTCCGTTCAAGCAGTGTGCGTATGATACTGGTACGTGACGTGACTGTACCGAGATTGTACTGTTCCATATATTCCAGCAGTTCGGCGTCCGTGAACGGACAGACCGGAAGCTGTTTCTTGTGAACAAGATTACAGCCGGATATTTTTATGAGTTCTCCCTCTTTCAGTTCCGGAAGATTGTCGGTTATGTTTCCCTCTTTTGTTGATGTGGCATTCCGGAGCACCCCTTTCCAGCCTTTACGGATGGTGCGGTTGTTTACGGTGGTAAACACTTGTGCCGCACATATGGCCTCAACGGTGACCGTTTCCACAAGACAGGAAGGCATGAAGGCTTCCATCATTCTTCCGGCTATGAGACGGTAAACCTGCATTTCTTTTTCTTTAAGCCCTTCCGGACGGATACCTGTTACGATGACGGCATGATGGTTGCGTCTTTCACTTTCGTTTACTGTTCCGCCCGGCTGTAAGTCCGGAGAGACAGGGAATTCAGTTTCCGGAAAAAGTTTCCAGTCGGACAGTCGTGCCAGTATTGCCGGCAGATATTCATATACATCTTGAGGGATATGACGGCTGGTGGTTCTGGGATATGTAATCAGCTTTTTTTCATACAGAACTTGGGTAATGTCGTAAACTTCCATTGCTGTCATGCCATGATGTTTGCCGGCATATATCTGTAAGTCGGTAAAATTGAAAAGTGCAGGAGGCTGTATTTCCTGTTCGTGCCGTACGATTTTTGTAATCCTGGCCGTACCAGCCAGCTTACAGTCCTGATAGAACATGGAAGCGATTTCCTTGTCGCTGTAATCTTCCGCACAGCGCATCTTGAACAGCACGTTGTCTTTTTGCAGGTTTATATATATAGGCCAGGTATCTGTGGATATATGGTTTTCCCTCTCGCGGTAACGGCGGCTGATGGCAGCCAGTACAGGTGTCTGTACCCTGCCCAGAGAATTGTTTCCCAGCCCGGTTGCCTTGCATATGGCATAGCTGGCATTTACTCCAAGCAGCCAGTCTGCCTTATTGCGGCTGTCGGCAGAGAGGAACAGCCCGTCATAGAGACTGTCCGGCTCCAGGTTTTCCATACCCTTGCGTACTGCTTCATCCGTCAGGGATGAAATCCACAGTCTGAGACATGGCTGTGTGCATCCGAGATGTTGGTAGATGTAACGGAAAGCCATTTCTCCATCTCTCCCGGCTTCCATGGCGGAAACGATGGTATCGCACATTTCGAGGACTTTTCTGATTGTTTTCAGCTGAAGTACGGCTTCAATATCCGGAATCCAGCCTGTTTCCGTGCGGACATGTCTGATCGTCAGTCTGAATTCGGATGGGATGAAAGGAAAGTCTTTCCGTTCCATTCTTTCCATGCCGTAATCCTTTGGCATGGCCAGTGAAATCATATTACCGAAGGTCCAGGTAACCATGTATCCGTTACCTTCCATATATCCGTTTCTTACTTTGGTGGCGCCGATAGCCCGTCCGATTACTTTTCCTACACTGGGTTTGTCTGTCAATATGGCAATCATGATATGTTCTGTTTTTAAGACTTCCTGTACTGTAAGTGATATACTGTACAGGAAGAACGTAATACATGGATTTAATTATTGGGGGAAGTTATTCCGTTTATACTGAATATCGGTTTTCCGTCATTGTCTTCCTGTAGTCTGAGGGTAGCATCCATGCTTAGGGAAAACGCCGTTGTTTTCAACCTAAGTGAAATAATACCCGTTTCTTTCCCTTGCAGCAGCAGGTCGAGGTTTCCGTCTTTTTCGATTTGAGACTTGCTGATGCCTACCTTTTCAAGTTTTTCCCAATTCAGTTGGTCAGCCTTGTAGATGTGATTTTTGTTTTGTTCCATTGTCTTTTTCTTTTTTGATGTGAATATCCGGGCATTTATTCCATTCAGACGGCCTGCTTGGAACCTTGTTTCTGTTCCTGCTGTTTGGAGCTGTTCTCAGTCTGTGAAACCCGTCGTGAAGTGTCACGGCGGATATCCGGATTTTCTTGGAAATATTGGATTTGTCCGCTATTGGGGTTTATTTTTGCATAGGCACTGAATGACTGTCCGTTTGGTCCCTTAAGGTCGGAAAGGAGCAGGGCTTTCCCGTCTTGAAGTGTGGCTTTTTCCTTGGCTGTCAGCAGATGTCCGTATAATTCTGCCTGGATAGTGGGGGCAGCCCTTTCGCTGAATCCGTCCGGAGTGCGGGAATATTGAGGTCTGCCGCTCACCATGTCAAGACGGACAAAAGACGAGAATTCTTCTCCTTTCTTGTTTATCATATTTTCCAGAAAAATAGGCTGGCCTTTTCGGAGTGCTTCCTTATCTTCCGGAGTAAGCTGTACGGAACTGATTTCCTTTGGAATATAGATTTCTCCGGTTTCCGGGTTGTGACGCGTGTATCTCAGATCGTTTGTCACCTTGTCCATGGTAACGAAAGATGAAAAAAACGTTCCGTCCTTCCGTTTCATGTCTTCTACCAGAATGGTATGTCCCTCGTTCAGGGCCTGAATCTGCATGGGTGTAAGTTTGACTCCTCCGAGCTCGTTTCTTTTGAATCCCTGTTCCTTGTCAAAAAGAAATTCGATTCCTCTTCTCTCGGCATTGTACTGGATGTGTGAGTTGAATTCCTTTCCGTTGGCGGAGATCATTCCGTCAACAAATATCTTTTCACCGTTTTTGAGCTTTTGAATTTCATCCGGAGTCAGTTTCACTCCTTTGATTTCTTCCGGGATATAGACATTCTCCTGTCTGACCGCTACCAGCTCATTGGTATTCTTGTCAATGGAAATCAGACAGGGTTCATTTTTCCCTCTCAGGTTAAGTTCCGCCACACGTCCCATATTCCCGTTTTCACGCAGGTTTTTCTTGTCCTCTTCCGTAAAGATGTGCCCGAAATACGGACGGTCCAGTTCCGGCTCCTTTCTGATTCCGTGTATACCTAACAGCACCATCCCTTCTTGGGACATCAGCGAAAGACGTGCGTCCAGTTTGGCTGTGAGCACTCCCGGAATATTCAGGGTAAGCGGTATGGTCTTGTTGGTCTTGTAACCTTTCAGCATGCCGTCCAGTTGTCCTGACTGTTCCAGCATTTCCTTTGAGATTCCGACCCTGCTCAGTTCTTCCCAGTTGATCATGTTCTCGTCATACCGGTACATTGGCTTTTGCTGCTGTGGCTGGGGATTCTGTTGTTCCTGACCTGTAGCTGCTGCTTCCACTTGTGAAACCTGTTCCGGTACCTGTGATGTCTGCTCCTGCTTTTTTGCCATTGTTGTCTTCTCCTCTTCTTTTTGATTGTTTGCTTTGGGTACGATTTCGTAATTCTTGAGAAATTCCTTGACCGCATCCGTTTTTTTCCCTTCCGCAAGGTCTTTTATGACCTGCCTGTTTCTCTTGTAATCATTGATGGTCAGTTTGATCAGTTGGAAGTGGGTAGGATTTTTCAGCTGCTTCCAGAAATTCTGGAGGAAGTTTTCAAGGATACTTGAGTTCTTGTCGAATTTCAGGAAATCTTTTTCATTCTCTTCCTTAGGTTGGACAGCCTTGTAATTTCCATTTTCGTCCACTTCACTGATTACTCCGAGTCTTTCTTTTGGATCACTCTTGTTGTGAACCAGCAGAAGTTCGTCAATCTGTTCTACATAAGGCTTTTCAGCCTTTTTCCTGTGGCTTTGCTTTTTTTCTGCGTTAGGACTGTTGTTTTGTGCCATAACCGTTGGTTTTAGTGATTAATGGGTTTGTTTCACAGTCCAAAAGTAAGATTTGTAAACTGATAAACCATTGATTTACAAAATAGTGTCATCAGATGTCATCAAATGTCATCAGATGTCATGGCGAAGATTTGTGGAATGGAAGAAAGAAAGGTAAAAGCGAGGAAAAGAAGGGTAAAAAAAGGAAAATGTAAGGATGGAACAGCGCAGCCATAGCCTATGCAGATTGGAGGGAGCTGAAATCCCTGTCTTATTGCCGGGAAGGTTAAGTCAAGTCTTTATTTCTTTTTGTGTGCCCCGTAGTTTTCGCGGTCCTTTATAAACATCGTTTCTTATAAGATAGCCTCTTCATCAATAGCTATGCGTCATGTCGGTCGCAGTTAATCCCTGTAATCTTTTATTAGTTTCCAATCTGTTTGCCGCCGCATTCTTTTTCATTGGAATTTTCATGGCGAAGCCTATAGAAAATTCCAATGAAAAAAGGAACAAATGCGGCTGGCAAAGCAAGATTGGAACTTATGTTTGATGGAAGGGATAAATGCTTATTAAAATGTAATGTGGATTTGAAGTCGCTATGTTAAATATAAGTTTATATTGAATTTAGTAAATTAAATGTTAGTTTGAGAATTATTTGTGATTTTATTTTGTGAGTTACCTTAATTAATTATTTTTTAATATAGCACTTCTAATTGATTTGTCTATTGTTACATCGCCACGTTCTGATTTCTTACCGTAGCTAAAGCTGTAAGTTAGTTTCAAACTGAAATTATTTCCGTTTGCCTCGTTGAAATCCCAGATGTCTTTATTATAACAACTGTAATCCATTGTTATGTGGTTTCTGTCGTATTTGCTGAATGGATTTCTTATCATGGCTTCGATGTTCCATGTTTTATAATTCCAACCGATTAGAAATTCATATACAGGCTTACGCGTCATATAATATGGCTCACGAATATCAAGAACCTTGTAGGGCGTATGGTAATTGAATTTCATCATCCAGTTACCCAAAAGATATGTAGCAGATAATTGAGCTCTGAGAATATTTTTTGACAGGTTATATACTTCCCCACGCATCATGTTATATTCTTCGATAGCAGTTGCACTAAGTCGTAAACGGTTTTTAAATGTTGAATAAGATAGTGTTGCAGTAAACATATTCCCATAGAATGTGCCATCGTTGATGCGTGTGTTGTATATGGTGTTGTTGTCGGCATAAAATTGGTGGACAATGTTGTCAACATACATATAGCCGTTATAAGATACATTGAATGCGAAGTTTCCAGTTTGACCGTTATATGAAATGATGTTGCCAAATGCTTTCAATGGTTTTATGTCGGGATTTCCTTTCACACTTTCAAAGAATGATACAGGTATAGTCATTGAGTTCTTGTTGGAAGGGTCAAACAAAGTATGTACATAATATCCGTTCAAGCTAAGTGAATGTGTGTTGCTAAAAGCATAATTACCTCCGTAAAAGGCTACAGGATTGCAATAATTGTACTTGGTTCCGTTCAGCACAATTAATGAATTGGATATACCGCCGGATATGTAGTAAAAGAAGTTCTTTCCAGATTGACTTATTTGCAATACTCCTTGGCTTACATTGGTTGATAATTGCTGATTGCCTGTTGCAGAGCCGTTATAGATATCTTTATAGGTTACGTGATTATGCAAACCTGTTGCCGACAGTTTCATCTTATTATTGAAAGATTTGGCATAAACTATGTTCCCTTTTATTCCATAATTATCTTCATTCACCATAGAGGTTATGGGAGATTGTCTTGTTTCCGTATATTGGCTTAAATATTCATTACTCCCCCAAAAAGCAGAACCAGTTAAATCTAAATTCTGATTATGTGGAAGGTTGATAGAATAATTGGCATAAAAAGATGGCGACAAATCTTTTCCGGTAGAGTAAATATACTTTTCAGCCCTATTTTCATATAAACCAAAGTATTTTGTCTGTTCTGATATTTCTGTTTGAGGATGCTCTTTTCTTGTTAAAGCAATATATGAATTGAATTTATATTGGTTTCCTATAGAAGTTATTTTGAATCGTAAGGCTTGATTGTTCTCTTTATGTAAACTGTTATTATTGGCTGTTTCACGTGACAACTCCTTCCCATTGCTAAATATGAATTTTTCTGTTCCTTCAGTATAGCTTGTATTACGAAGCCAATCACCGGAAACGGTAAGAGAGAAAGTTAGTTTCTTTTTTGTAAAGTCCGCAAAGGCTGTATAATCTCCGTTATTGTAAATAAAGCCTTCTTTTGCTGATAAATAGATGTTCCCACCGAAGTCCGTTTGCTTGGTGATGATGTTGATTATTCCCGCTTTTCCAGCATATCTTCCACTGGGGGTACGAATGTATTCTATTTTTTGAATGTTCTTGGATAGCAAGGTCGTTATTTCGTCTTGTTGTACTTCTATGCCATTAATGCAAATTATAACTTCTCCACCTGTTTTTGTGGAAATTCTTTTTGAATCTGAAGATATTTCAAGTTCAGGTATTTCTATCAAATTCAATAAATCTATGGCATTGGCCGTATGCTTTCTTTCTAGTTTAGTAGGTATTAGTACAATTTTATCGGCTTTTTCAATTTTTGTATTATTTTTTACAATAATTTCTGGTAGGGTTTGATTATGTATGTTTTGAGAAAATGAATCTATGCTGTATGCAATAATGAATAATAATAGTATTTTAAACTTAGTCATAATTTTATACGAAGATTAACAGGATATACCAACGCAATGGTATATCCTGTATTAACTTCATGAATTTTATTAAAATTTTCAACCTTTTCTAATAGATGCAATGCAGCAATTGCATACAGCTGTTGCATCACATGTACTACTACTACCTGTAGATCCACATGAGGCAAAAGGTGTTACAGAATGTGATTTACCACCTAGTACAAGGATTAAAGACTCTTTGGTCAGAACTGAAAATTCATTAGAAACTTTTGATTTCATTCTTTTTAAATCTCTCATAATTGTAAGATTTATATTGTTAAACAATTGGTTATGTATTTAATTTCTACTTATGTAGAAATATCATTTAAATACATGGCGAAACTAACAAATAAAATTCATAATAAGTAGTTTTTGGATTAGAGACTGTTTGAATTTTGTTCAATAACATTCTTATAGAAGCTAATTTGACCATTTCCTCTTCCGAATCAAATGTATAAATATTCATAGTTTCGACAGAGCCTTCTATAATTATTAAACTATGAAAAAGTCCGTTCTACTACCCATCTATTTCCTATTGGTTTAAAGCCGTTTTCCTTATCGCTGTTTACAATTATTTCCAATATATATCCGAAAGTTTTCTTTATCTTTCTCGCCATTTCTTCGCAATAACCAGCATCCACCATTATCACTTTAATGTTGCAACCCAGTTCTTTCAAGTATCTTGCCAGCAGACAAGCAGCTTTGCTGTCATGTGGCTACTGTCACCATAACGGTAATCAGAAAACCGTTCTTGTCCACCACGGCATGACGCTTGATACCTTTTACCTTTTTATTACCATCAATTCCATTGAGTGAACGGTTATTACCCCATTGTACACTTTGACTGCCCATAATACCAGCATTCGTTCCAATCTTCAGACTCATTTTTACATGGACTTTATTCCACATGGGAAGTGATAATTTTCATTTGTATTGAATATTCTTTATCTAAAGAATAAAGTATAGGGTTTCTATTGAAAATTCTATATATTTGTACTATGATAGTTATATATCACTGATTAAACATGAATTTTATTGTCTTTTAATGATATGTTAAACAAATTTCCTGCATATATTCAATTGGACGCAATGGATTGTGGTCCAACTTGCTTAAGAATTATTGCAAAGTATTATGGCAAAAACTTTTCCTTACAAACTTTAAGAGACTATTGTCATATTAGCCGCGAAGGTGTATCACTTCTTGGTATAAGTGATGCAGCTGAGAGAATAGGTTTCCGTACAATGGGAGTAAAAATTAGTTTTGAACAGTTGTGTAACGAGGTTTCTCTTCCATGTATAGTACATTGGAATCAATGCCATTTTGTAGTGGTTTATAAAATAGAAAAAAGAAAAAAAGAAACTTATATTTATATATCTGATCCAGCTTCTGGGTTACTGAAATATACAAAAGAGCAATTTCTAAAATGTTGGGGACAACTTGCTTCTGAAACATCGGATTGTAAATTAATAGGTATAGCATTATTATTGGAGCCAACTCCAAAGTTCTCAGAACAAAATGAAGATGATAACAAACTGAATTTAAGGAGTTTATTGAAATATTTAATTCCGTATAAATCTTTTATCTTACAGCTTCTTTTGGCAATGCTTACTGGCAGTATAATTAGTTTGATATTGCCATTTCTTACGCAGTCTGTTATTGATGTTGGTATTGGAACAAATGATTTGGATTTTGTCATAGTAATTTTGATTGCTCAAGTTGTTTTAGTATTGGGTCAGATGGCGAATGAACTAATACGTAGTTGGTTGATGCTCCATATGACTACAAGAGTCAGTATCTCTCTTATATCAGATTTTTTAGCTAAACTGATGAAGCTTCCTATTTCATTTTTCGATTCTAAAATGGTGGGGGATATTATGCAACGTATAGGTGATCATAGTCGTATACAATCTTTCCTTACAGGATCATTACTCAGTATTATGATGGCAACAGTTACATTTATAGTTTATGCATTCGTTATGGGTGGATATAATATGGAAATACTTGGGATTTTTATTTTGGGTAGTGTCCTTTATATTGTATGGGTTTTGCTTTTTATGAAGAAAAGGAGAAAGTTGGATTATATGCGTTTTCAGGAGGCATCAGCTAATCAAAGTAGTATTGTTCAGTTAATAACAGGTATGCAGGATATCAAATTGAATGGCTGTGAAAAACAGAAAAGATGGGAATGGGAAAGAATACAGGCAAGATTATTTAATGTAAGTGTGAAAGGGCTTATCCTTGGTCAAACACAGCAGGTTGGTGGAACATTTATTGATCAGACTAAGAACGTATTTATTTCGTTTTTGGCGGCAAAAGCTGTGATGGATGGAGATATGACTTTAGGTATGATGACTGCAATGCAATATATCATTGGTCAGTTGAATGCTCCTATTTCACAATTCATTACTTTTGTGCAGGAGGCACAGGATGCTAAAATTTCTTTGGAGAGACTTAGTGAGGTTCATGATAAAAAAGATGAAGAAGAAAATGATCGAGATTATATTTGTGAGGTTCCTGATGATGCTGATATTGAATTCAAAGATGTCGTATTTCAATATAATGGTCCACACTCTGAGAAAGTTTTAAATAATATAAATATAAGAATACCGCATAATAAAGTGACAGCAATTGTTGGATCATCGGGAAGTGGTAAAACAACTATGTTAAAAATGATGCTTGGTTTTTATGAACCTGTTTCTGGAGAGATTTTATTGGGGGGATATAAAATTTCTGATTATAGTCCAACAGTCTGGAGAAAAGAATGTGGAACTGTAATGCAGGAGGGTTTTGTTTTTTCAGATACGATATTGAATAATATTGGTGTTTCAGATGAAGTCCCTGATATGATTAAGGTGGAGAGAGCTGTAAAAATTGCTAATATTGCTGATTTTATAAATGGACTACCACTTAGATATAATACTAAAATTGGGTCTGAAGGTAATGGTGTAAGCACAGGGCAGCGACAGAGGTTACTTATTGCAAGAGCTGCATATAGGAATGCACGTTATTTGTTTTTTGATGAAGCTACAAACTCTCTTGATGCGAACAATGAAAAAGTCATAATGGAAAATTTGAATGAGCTTTTTGAAAATAAAACAGTAGTAATTGTTGCTCATAGATTAAGTACAGTAAAAAATGCCGATAATATAATTGTATTGAATAAAGGAAGAATTGTAGAACAAGGAACGCATAAAGAACTTACCCAATTAAAGGGGTATTATTATAATTTGGTAAAAAATCAGTTGGAACTAGGAAACTAAAAAATAAAATATGCCACAAGAAACTAATTTTCACAGTGAAGAAGCTCAAGAAATTTTAGGAAAGATACCATCCTGGATTATACGGTGGGGTATAACATTGATATTCCTGATTTTTTTAGCTATTTTAATTGGATGCTGCTTTATAAAGTATCCAGAAAGAGTTAACGGAACCGTTACAATGACAACAATATACTCGCCAATTAATGTCGTTTCAAAAAATTCTGGTAATCTTGAACGGATATTGGTGAGCAATGGTGATTCAATAAACAGCAATGTAATCCTTGGTGTTATGCATTCTAATGCTAATTACAATGATATTCTTTATATTGAACAGAATATTATGAAGGTTAACGATTCTTTATTGAATCTTGTTGTATTTAACAACTGGATTTATAAGCTATATGAACTTGGCGATTTACAGAGTGAATGGACTTCATTTTCTTCTGCTTGTTTAAAGTATCGCGACTATATAGAGCGAGCTGTTATAGAGCAGAAGAAAGGACTTTTGGAGCAACAAATAGGCAAACAGATTGAATATTACTCTCAGATGAAGAATCAAGCTGATATTTTGAAGGAAGATTTGAAGTACGAAGAAAAAGGTTACAGACGAGATTCTTCATTGTTTACACATAAAGTGATGTCGGAAACAGAATATGAAGAATCTGTCAGAAAACTGCTTCAGACACGCAACAATGTCGTTTCGTTTGAAGCTCAGATGACATCAAGCGAGTTGTCTATTTTGCAGAACAGGCAACAGATAATAGAATTATCCATACAACAGAATGATGAGATATTAGCTATGGAACAGAATATAAATAGCAGTAAGGAGAAATTGCTTGCTTTAATTAAAAACTGGAAAATATCAAATTTGCTAGTGTCACCTATTAATGGTACTGTCTCTTTTGTCAGGAAATGGGACGAGGGACAGTTCATCAATGCTGGGGAAACATTTTTGACAGTAGTACCAAAGAATGATAGTAAGGTAGTTGGTATTCTTAAGATACCACAAGAGAATTTTGGAAAAGTAAAAAGTGGACAGAAAGTTAATATAAGATTAAATGGTTATCCATATATGGAGTATGGCTTATTAACTGGGATTATTGGTTACTTGTCTTCGGTTCCAGAAGAAGCTATTGATCAACAGTCTTCTCCTCAATATACAGCGGAAGTTATTTTCCCTAATGGTATGAGAACTTCTTATGGAAAAGAACTTAGGCTCATTCAGAAGATGAACGGGACAGCAGAAATAATAACAGAAGAACGTAGTTTAATAATGCGTTTGATAGATCCAATTGTTACATTATTAAAAAGTGGTATATAATAAATGAAACCTCATTATTGGCATTTGACCATTTTAATGCTTATATTGTTTCCTGGAAACATGTTATATTCTCAGGATAATAATCGTTTGCAGAAGTCTTGGACTTTGGAAGAATGTATTCGTTATGCCTTGAACAATAATATAGAATTAAAATCGGAAAGGCTTTCTGTGGAAGAAAGCAAAATATCTTTATCTGATAGCAAATGGGCTTTTGCTCCAAATGTTTCAGCCAGTACTTCATATAATCTTTCAATAGGTCGTGTTCTTGATGAAACTACTTATGAATTTGTAACGAATCAGATGATGGAAAGTTCTAGTTCATCCGTCTCTGCAAATATATTGCTTTTCGATGGTTTAAAAAGCTTACGACAACTGCAATACTCTAAATTAAATAAGGAAGCTGCTGCATTAAAATACAAAAAGGCTGAAAATGATTTGTATCTAAACATAACAGCTTATTTCTTGGAAACTCTTTGTGCACTGGAGAATATTAAGAATTGTACGAGTATCGTAGAGTCGTTAAAAGAACAAGAAGAATTAGTATCTGTAAAGGTCAATCATGGCAAAGTTACTGAAGCCGATTTATTGCAAATTCAATCAAAACTTGCGGATGCTGAAAATACACTTTTATCCGCGGAGCACAGTTATGATTTGTCCAGAATGAACTTATGTCAGCTTTTGGAGATTAAGGATTATACATCTTTTATTCCAAGTGTAGAAAATACAGATAGTATAGAATTTTCCCCTTATAGTCATACGGATATTTTAGGAGGAATTGATTATCTACCGGAAATCGCTTTGGCAAAAAAGAATATTGAGTTGTCTAAAAAGAGTATACAAATCTCAAAAGCCCAATATTACCCGACCTTATCGCTTAGTTTGGGATATGGATCAAGTTTTTCCAATGCGAGACAAAAGGTTCTGCAAAGTGAAGATGGCTCATATATATATAATTCATATCCATTTTGGGAACAATACAAAGATAATGCCAGCCAATATATCTCATTAGGTTTAAGTATTCCCCTGTTTTCTAATTCAAGCATTAACTCTGTAAGAAAAGCTAAGTTGGAACTTAAACGTAACGAGTATGCTTTCTACACGGCAAAAAAGCAGGCTGAAAAGGAAATAACTCAGGTTATGATGGATGCAGAAACAGCGTGGAAAAAATTTCAGGGTTCAAAGAAATATCTTGCTTCTGCTCAGGAAGCTAAACGGCAAATAACATTAAAGTTCGAGGTTGGGGCTGTTGGTGTTACAGAGTATAATGAAGTAGTTTCGTCACTTGTTGAAGCACAAACTCAATGTCTTTCTGCTAAATATGAATATATGTTTAAGACAAAAGTTCTATATCTATTTCAAAATGAGTTTATCCGGTTATAATTTTTTATAAGATATATTTCAAATAGCAAGCAAGGTATATTATATTTCTATTATCCAATTTTTCAGGCTGTTTTTTATGTGTAAAATTAGAAGAATTCTTTGTTTGGTAAATTTTATCTATTATATTTGGAGTGTAATTAGTCGTCCCTTAAGAATATCTTTTTCTGTTGATATTCAGTAATTTAATCTATAAAATTCTTTGATAAATCTGCAAGTTTTAGTACCTTTAGGTCAAGAAACT
>ERZ506877.246-NODE-246-length-27961-cov-4.93396_pt1 | contig 27961 bp, 27 predicted proteins | sample MGYA00512907_ERZ506877 | MGnify/ENA metagenome assembly ERZ506877
AGGCATCCCTATCATGCGGACATCTTCGTTAAATGTGAAATCCGGCTTGAAATCCGGGGAGGAGATTCGAAGAGGATCTGTTTCTTCCGCCGTTAAAGGTTCATCCATAACAACTTCAACAGTCATGTAATCGACAACAAAAACTTTTTCAATTTTATTCTTTATTTCTTTTTCCGCCGCTGCGGTCAGGGTCATTCCAAAAAATAAAACTCCCGTTAATAAAAGACTCCGATAATTCATAAGGCCTCACCTGAAATTATATTTTTATCAGTGATTCTGACAGAGAAATCAAATCTGACATCATGAGTAAGTATACAATATTTCGGGCATAAAAAAAAGAAGACCCGCCGGTCTTCTTTTTTTATCTTATTTCTTTTCTTTAATTCTTGCCGCTTTACCTGAAAGTCCGCGGAGATAGAAAAGTTTTGCACGACGAACGATACCGTGGCGCTTAACTTCGATCTTGGCAAGACGCGGGGAATGAACCAAGAATGTTCTTTCTACGCCTACGCCGTAAGAAATACGACGAACCGTAAAAGTTTCTCTGACACCATGATTTTTTCTGGCAATAACTACGCCTTCAAATACCTGAATTCTTTCGTTTTTGCCTTCGACAACCTTTGCATGTACGCGAACGGTATCGCCCGGACGAAATGCAGGAATGTCGTTACGAAGCTGTTCATTCTCTAATGTTTCAATGATATTCACGATCTTTTCCTCCTTCTCACAGAACATTCATGCCGATCGCATTTGGCAGAGGACTGTCCAGACTAACGGCGTTATTATACCATAGGCATTTTTTATTTGCAATAAAATCTCTGTAATAAATACTGCATTTATGCCGTCATAAACTAAAGACCTGCTATGGGCGTTGCAAGCTTTCTGAGTTTTTTCAGTGCTTTCCCCTCAATCTGCCGGATACGCTCTCTTGTTACGCCGAAATGTTTGCCCACTTCTTCCAATGTTCTTTGCGTTCCGTCATCGATTCCGTAACGGAGTTCAATGACACCTTTTTCTCTTTCCGTCAAAGTATCCAGTAATTTATGAATTTGTTCACGGCGCATCGTTGCTGCTGCTTCATCTTCGGGAGATGCCGTTTTCTGATCTTCAATAAAATCCCCCAAATGGGAATCTTCTTTTTCTCCGATCGGTGTTTCCAATGAGATGGGATCCTGTGCTGCCTTCTTGGCTTCTCTGATTTTCTCTACACTGATGTCCATTTCTTTTGCAAGCTCTTCATTGGTTGCTTCTCTTCCGTGTTCCTGAAGGAAACGGCGTCCCACCCTGTTCATTTTATTAATGGTTTCCACCATATGGACCGGTACACGGATGGTTCTTGCCTGATCCGCAATAGACCGGGTAATGGCCTGCCGAATCCACCATGTAGCATAAGTGCTGAATTTATATCCCTTGGTGTAATCAAATTTATCCACTGCTTTAAGAAGACCCAAATTCCCTTCCTGAATCAAATCAAGAAAAGGCATTCCGCGGCCGGGATATTTTTTTGCTATAGATACAACGAGGCGCAAATTGGCGCTTGCCATAGCTTTTTTTGCTTTTTCTGCCGCTTCTTTTTCCTCTTTTGTCGCCCATGCCGTTTTACCTATTTCAATGGTCTGGGCCAGACTCATTTCCTGTTCTGAAGTCAGAAGCGGCGTGGTTCCGCATTCCCTCAGATATAAACGGACGGGATCGGTGATACCTGCCGGATCGGCGGATACATCGGTATCATCTTTCACCCATTCCTCTTCTTCTACATCCTCACTGTCATCGGAATCATCTTCCAACTGTTCGGGTTCATCTTCGTCAAAAGAGTCTTCCTCTTCTTCCTCGGCTCCGTAAACAATTTCAATTCCCTGCCCGTGAATTTCCTTAAAAATAGTATCCAATTGTTTTGCATTCAGTGAATTTTCTTTGACAAAACGAAGAATTTCATTATATGAAATCTTTCCGTCCGCATCGACTTTTTCCTGCAGCTCTTTAAGCCATTTCGAAACTTGTGCCACTTTAGCAGTCAAATAAGGACACCTCCTAAAAACATTTATGTGTAAGCGTTCTTCTCTTTTTTTATTATTTTAAAGCTTCTCAAAAATTGTCAGACTCTTCAGTCAGAACAATATAATACTACTACCCATAGTAAATTGCAAGTGAAAAATCATTCCTTTTTTCGATAGAAATAATCAATAAATGACATCCGGCAGATCAAGTTTTTATTGCATCACTTTCATTGTATCTGTCTATAAAAATACAAAAAAACTAACCCGGACAAAACAAGTAAAGACACGAAAAAAAGTCCTGAAAACTTCAGAACTCTTTTCGTTAATCCCTACGGGACATTGCCATTTTCAAAAAATGGTTTGTCTTTGTTGGTGACCCAGGAGAGATTCGAACTCACGACCTACCGCTTAGAAGGCGGTTGCTCTATCCAGCTGAGCTACTGAGCCATATGGTCGGGGCAGCCGGACTCGAACTGGCGACCCCCTGCTCCCAAAGCAGGTGCGCTACCAACTGCGCCATGCCCCGTAGCATTTTTTAAATTTATCACACCTGTCGGACAATGTCAATTATTTCTTGTCAAAGCTTTTTATGATCGATATCTTCTTCCTTCACTATCCCCAAATAAATACAGCCTATGATCCATGCCACATAATCATCTACGGGAACGGGCACCGTACGAAATCCTTCCGGGATCAGGCGTTTGATTCCTTTCGGCGGATGATCTTTCCAATACCATTTTTCTCCCATTTCCGTTGTATATTTTTCATTCACTACAGAAATTTCTACATCCTCACCCATGGATGAAATGATCTTTTCTGCCCGGGCTTTCATTTCTTTGTGATGGGTTCCGTTTCCCATGACAAATACTTTAATATCATAGCAGGACAAAGCTTCTTTGATTTCATTTTCAAAATGGTCTGTTTGTATAATCTTTTTCCATACCGGACTCCCGTCTTCCGTTAAAAGAGCCAGTCCGGTTTTTACAGATCCGGGATCGGCGGCGAGTATCATTTATTCATCCTTTATAACTTCCACATCAATCAATAACGGGCCTTCCGTATAAATATCATTTTTTGCTTTAATCACAAGGGTACAGTTACTGTCATAGTCTTTTACTTTTTCTATAACGTTCAGTAATTCCTGCCCTTCCAGCTGTCCTATCTTGCCAGTAATCGGATCAGGGAGCACTCCCTTCTCTTTTGCATAATGATTCAAGTCATTCAAAAGGCGGATCACTTGGGCATCTGCACGTTTTAAGCCTTGGTAATTCAGCATCTTTACCGACATGATGGTTTCATCTTTTTTGAAAATTAAATTATCATCAAATACATCAAATTCAACAATGGCCGGCTCACCCAAAATAAGGTTGCCTGCCGCCACGACACGGACCAGTTTTTTTGTCTTCGCTTCTTTAACTTTATCTACGGCAGAATCAAAAGCCTGTTGGGGAATTCTCACCAGATATACGTCTTTATCGGTCACTTTCATCCGTTCTTTCAAAAGATTGTTGATATCATTGAGAATGCTTCCGAGAACCTGCTCCGACTGTTCTTTTGTCATGTTTTCATCAACGACGGCATCCGTCAGTACTTGGCCTGCCCTGAATACAACCGTCCCTTCTCTGATGGCTGCTATATTTTCCATAAGAGTTTCTTTTTCTTTATTCAGCCGCGAAATATTTCCTGAAAGTTCGTCTTTTGTTTTTTCCAGTTCCTTTATTTCTTCCGCCGACTGCTCTATTCCTTTTCGTGCTTCATCATAAGCCTTTTGTACAGTCGATAATTCACTTTCCATATATGCCCGCTGGCTTTCCACCTGTTCCAGTTCTTTTGCGGTATTTTCAGAAAGAATCGTCACCTCTCTGTATTCTTTATTCCTCTCTTCCAGCTGCCGTTTCCCTTTGTCCAGTTCCGCATTCTTTACTTTGATTTCCTGATCCAGACTTGCCATTCTTGCCTGCAATTGACTCAGGCCGAATAAGGCTACACGGACATTTTCATTCACTACAGCAAGTGCTGCTATTGTTAAAAAAGATATCAAAATACCGGAAATAATAGTAACGATAACAGAAGTGTATTTGGGACGGAGTCCGAAGAGAGTCATTCTCTTTTTCCCTACCTTGGATCCGATTTTATCACCGAGAAAAGCAATGATCCCGCCCATAAGCATAAGGACGAGAAACATGGCAATACCGATAAACATAAATACCTCCTCTATACCATACCCGCTTATTTATTTGTCCGTCTGATAAGCCAGGCGCCGCAAACAAGAGCAATAAGATTGGGAAGCCATACCGCAACCACCGGCGGCAGCACATGCCCCTTCCCCAGAGCTTCCAAAAACGTCATGATTGCATAATATATGAAAATGATAACAACAGAAATTCCAAACCCGATGGACGACGATGATCTTTCTCGCTGGATTCCGAGAGGTGCCCCCACTAAACCGAATACAAAACTTGCCATGGGCAGGGAAAACCGGCGGTGTACTTCCATAAATATAGGAGTCGTATCCGCATGTGCGGCTGCATATGCCTTGCTTTCAATCAAAAGCTCTCTGATTGTCATTTCATCATAGTTCTTTTTTTCTTTCTGTATATCTTCCGGTGACTGTGCATAAGGAATCATCTGTTTTTTAAAATGTATCATTCTGTTCACGCCGTCATCGGACAGATCGTAAATGATTCCGTCCGTCATGATCCAAGTACCGTTTTCCCAGGCAGCACTCGGTGCATTTTCCACACGAATGACTTTTTCATCTTGAAATTCCTGTATGGTTATATTTTCAAGAGTTCTTGTTTCAGGATTATATCTCCTTGCATACATCAAATGAACGATTTTTCCGTTTTGAACATCCCTGATAACCACATGATCCGTCACTCCCGGATTTAAATTACGCTGAATCTCCACATTGACGACATACTCATACTTAGCATTTGTCCAAGGCACTACATACTCATTAAATGCAACTGCACAAAGGCTGATAAGAAAAGTCAATACAAAAACAGGCATCACAAGACGTATGAAACTTTGCCCGGACGTTCTCATTACAATCAGTTCGCTGGAGCTCGATAAACGGGCGGTTGCCATTAAGGAGCCCAAAAGAACAGCCATGGGAAAAGTATAGACAATAATCCTCGGCAATGCCAATATAAATATTTTTAAGGCCGCTGTTACCGATGCGCCGTATTTAGTTACATAACTGGCTATTTTCAACAGGGTGTCCGCTCCTAAAAATATAGCAGTAAAAGCAGCTACCCCAAACAAAAACGGCCCGAGGAATTCTTTTAAGATATATTTATCAAGTATACGCACCAGAATTCCACCTCATTACTTTTATCCGTCATAATCTGAAATTTTCTCCCAAGTAAAATTTTCTTGCCACGGGATTGACGGCAATTTCTTCCGCCTTTCCTTTCAGTAAAATTTTCCCCTCTGAAAGAATATACGCATTATCAACAATTCTCAAAGTTTCTCTGACATTATGATCGGTTATTAAAATACCGATTCCCCTTGTTTTCAGATGCATGACAACACTTTGAATATCTTCTACCGCCAGAGGATCTACTCCCGCAAAGGGTTCATCAAGCAGAATAAAAGACGGATCCATGGTAAGTGATCTTGCTATCTCTGCCCGTCGGCGTTCACCGCCGGAAAGCGCATCTCCCCGCGTATTTTTTACATGGGTAATATGAAACTCCTCAAGTAATTCTTCCCCCTTGCGCACTCTGTCTTTTTCCGTAAGTTCGGGTCTGGTCTCTAAAAGGGCCATCATATTTTCCCAAACCGTCATTTTCCTAAAAATAGATGCTTCTTGAGGGAGATAGCTGATACCGAACTGATGTCTTTTATGAATGGACATTCCCGTCAAAGAATTTTCGCCCACCATAACCTGACCTTTATCGGGCTGTATGATTCCGACAATCATGTAAAATGTTGTCGTTTTACCTGCCCCGTTAGGTCCCAGCAATCCCACAATCGATCCCTGGTCGACTTCGATATTGACATCGTTGACGACTACACGGTCTCCATATTTTTTAAATAATCCGCGGGTTTCTATTTTCATTTGGATTCCTTGGTTTCTATAGGACTTTGAACCGGTTTATCCGCATAAGCCGGTCTTCCTGCAATGGCGGTCTCATCGGTTACTTCTTCCGGTGCTTGGGCCCCGGAATTTTCATCTTTTCCCCTTCCGCCGTTATCGGTATTCGTAATAACAATAGTACTTCTTCCCGTTGTTTCTACAATTCTTTCCGCATCCCTCATGACTAATTCGGGGCCGTCAAAAGTATTTCCGTTTTGAACAACATGAGCATGGCCCGTCATGGTCAGCTTGCCGTCCGTCCCGTTTTGTCCCGTCCTCGTGTACACGGCGGTATCACTGTATCCGGTCATGTCATGCAGCTGACTCGACAGTTGTACTCCGCCGGACGCCACAATCTTTACCTGCTTCATATTTCCTTCAATCAAAGGGGCTTCTATCATTCCGTCGGGAGATTCCAAGTATCCGCTTCCGGAAATTTGACCGAAGCCGGTATCGGGATTATACATAACATCGTCGCCTTTGATTATTCTTTGATTGGCGGCATCATTTATATAAACGGAACCGAGACCGCGAATTGTACTGTCTTCATATAAATACATTTTGCCGGCAGTCATCGTGGTCTGATCTTTTTCATATCTGATGTTTCCTTCAAGCCATGCACTGCGATTTTCAAAATGATATTCACCGTTTTGCCCCGTAATGGTAGCTCCCTGATTGGCATGGATCACTACATTTCCGCTTGCAGAGGCCACTTTCGTCTTGCCGTCATAGGTCAGTATATCCGCCGTAATATCATCTGCCGATGCGGATGATATGCATACCGCTGAAAGAATGGCAGCCATTGCCAAAGCATATATATTTTTCAATTAATTGTCCTCCTTATCAGCCAGTCTTGCATTCCCTTTTGCAACAATTTTTTCAAGTACTCTGTCGGCCGTAAATGAATCTGCCGTAAGAATACGCCCGTCTTTTTCTGCCACAAAAGAGCGATCCGTAGACAATATTTGCTTATTTCCGTCATAGGTAAGATTTTTTGCATGAAGAATCAAGCCGTCTTTCGTTTTTCCTTCTACTTCGCCTTCCAAATAAATCAACTGTTCATTTCTTTTCATCAATCCTTCTTTGGCGGTGATTTTCAGTTCATTTTCTTCGTTGGCAAAAAAGCCGTCTATACCTGTCAAATGTACTACATTCCTGTTATTTTCAATCTTAACATGTTGAACTTTCAAATTCCATATAACTTTTCCGTCTTTTTCTTCATTCAAATCAATATCACTGAACTCCATGAGCTGCTTGGGTTCCCCGCCGGCCTTCGATATGTCTTCATCCTCTTTGAAAAGGAAATAAAGTCCGCTTATCACGAGGAGAATAATAAGACCTGCAATCAGAAGAGTTTTATGTTTTTTCATGTTTCTCCTCCTTCAGGACCGCTTTTTTAAAATAAGACCTTGATCTCTTTTTTCTTGATCGGTCATACTTTGGTACATTTTAATGTCTTCCGCCTCTGTCCAAAATAAATGCTGGAACCAAAGCCAGTCTGCCGGATGTTCTTTAATAAAATTCTCTATAACCGATATCATCTTTCGAGAATTTATCAGAAGATCTTTGTCTTTATCTCCCGTTTCTTCATAATAAAAAGGCTTCCCCACACAGATGGTATTCCCCGGTCTGTTTTCATTTCTCACGATAAATATGGGAAGGATCGGGCAGTTAAACTTTCTTGCAAAAACAGCCGGTCCTTGGGGAAACGAAAATATACGGTTCATAAACTTAACGGGAATCCCCACGGTATTTCCGTCTTTATCCGATAAAAATCCGAGTATATAATTCTTTTTCAAAGCTCTGGCTGCCGAAATCATTTCATAACCGCCTGTCCCTGTAAGAAATATATGCTCTCCCGATTTAGCACGATATTCATTTATAATTTTCATTAATGCATCGTCTTTTTGTTTTTTCCCTATCGCCGATGTGGCATATCCGTAAAGTGAAAGCCCTGCGCCAAGCCATTCCCAGCTTCCTATATGGGCCGTAAGTCCCACGATACCTTTGTTCTCTGCATAAGCTGCTTCCAGATACTCCGGATGATCGATTGTCACATACTTCTCCAAATTATCTTTTTCTTTACACAGGCGAGGCATATAAAGCATTTCCATAACAGACATTCCCACATGCTCATACACTCTGTTAAGTAACTTTTCGGCATCCTCTCTGCTGCACTCCAAACCTGTCATGATCTGTTCCAGTCCGCGATTTCTCTGTTTAGCTATATGATTCATGACGGCAGGACCTAAAAATTTACCTATGCTTAATATTCTTTCATAAGATAAAGAGCAGACAATACGGCTTATCCCCTTCAACAATCCGTATTTTAATTCAAATAGCATAATTCCTCTTCTTTCCGGAAATTACGAGTTTAAAATAAACTACTGAACAGACGATATTTCTGTTTCTTTAGAGAAAGAAGCTACCGCCTCTTCCCATTTGCCGGCAGCTTTCAAAATCGATTCGATAAATTCGCGAACCGCCCCCATCCCGCCGCAATACTGCGATACAAAATCGGCAGCTGCCTTATTTTCCGGGCAGCCGTCGGAGGGACAACCTGAAATTCCGACTTTATCAAAAAGGGGCAAATCATTTAAATCATCTCCCATAAAAGCTACTTCTTTACGGGAGAGTCCCTTTACCTGTAATATTCCATCTAACGCTGTTAACTTATTTTTGACTCCCGTCAGCAGAAAATCCATTTTTAACTCTTCCGCTCTGATCCGGACAATGTCAGACTTTCTTCCTGTCAGTAATCCGGTCATATATCCCATTTGATGAAGTAACCCGATAGCCATTCCGTCATGAACGTTAAATGTTTTATAAGCTTCTCCGTCAGGACCGAATATCAACGTTCCCGGTGTCAGCGTACCGTCCACATCAAAAACAAAAAGTTTAATGTTTTCCGCATCTTCCATCATACGACCCCCTGACGGAGCAGATCCGTAATATGGATCATGCCTGCAGATTTTCCTTCTTTATCTATCACCGGAAGTACCGTAATCGGATGGGGAACATGTTTTTCCATTATATGCAGTGCTTCAGCCGCCAATTTGTCGGAAGTAATGATCACCGGAGATTTTGTCATGCAGTCTTTTACGGAAAGGGACAAAAAAGCAGTTTCTTTTTCTAAACCGCGCCTTACATCCCCGTCAGTCAAGAGGCCTTTCAATATATTATTTTCATCAACGGCGGAAACTGCGCCCAATCCCTTTGATGTCATGATGAAAAGTGCATCTTTTACGGAAGCGTTCTCTGAAATAACGGGATTCATCTCCCCTTTATGCATGACCATCTCCACGGTAAGTAAAAGTCGTTTCCCGAGAGAGCCGCCGGGATGGAAAATTGCAAAATTATCTGCCGTAAATTTCTTTCTTTCCATTAAAGTGACCGCCAAAGCATCACCCAATGCCAGTGCAGCCGTTGTAGAACTGGTCGGAGCCAGCCCCAGTGTATCGGCTTCCTTCTTCGCCCCTGCATAGAGAATGACATCAGAATTTTTTGCCAAAGTGGAATGAATATTTCCCACCACGGCGATCATTTTCGCCCCGATACGTTTTAAGGACGGAATAATATTTAAGATTTCTACCGTTTCCCCGCTGTTGGAATAGGCAATGACCACATCTTCGGATGTAACCATGCCTAAATCACCGTGAATTCCTTCAGCAGGATGCAGAAAAAAGGAAGGTGTTCCCGTACTTGCCATAGTCGCTGATATCTTCTTTGCAATATGTCCGGATTTTCCCATTCCCGTAAGAATGACCCGCCCGGAAGAATTCTCTATCAAACGAACCGCATCTTCAAAAGAATCATCCAATTGATCTATTAAACTTAAAATTGCTTCCGCTTCTTCATGAAGAACTCTGGCCGCCACTTCTATTGCAGACATGTTTCCTCCCGATGACAATAAACCATTTCATTCATTGAAATAAGATCTTTTTATTATTTTATTATACTATAACTCGCTGTTTTCTCTAAAACAGGAACAATAAAACTATTTATCGTGCCGGACTATCTCATTGATGGCAATTAAATCTTTCAGCAAATCTTCCAAAGAAGATAAATAAAGCATATTTGTCGAGTCCGACAATCCTTCCGGCGGGTTGTCATGGACTTCCATAAAGAAACCGTCCACGCCGCTTGCTGCTGCAGCACGGGCAAGATAGGGAATCATTTCTCTCTGTCCGCCGGTGGAAGTCCCCATGCCGCCGGGAAGCTGTACACTGTGAGTAGCATCATAAATAACGGGATACCCGAATTTTCTCATCATCGGGAAAGAGCGCATATCGACTACCAGATTATGGTATCCGAAAGAGGCGCCTCGCTCTGTAACCGCCAAATTCGGATTGTGAGCTTCTTCCATTTTCTGAATCACGTTCAGCATATCTTCCGGTGCCATAAATTGTCCTTTTTTTACATTAACCGGTTTCCCTGTCATGGCAGCCCCGTACACCAAATCTGTCTGCCGGCATAAAAACGCGGGGATTTGGAGCATATCCAACACTTCTGCTGCCGGTTTAAGCTGTGTCACATCATGCACATCGGAAAGAACGGGAACTTGCAATTCCTTTTTTATGGATGCGAGAATCTCCAGTCCTTTTTCTATACCCGGCCCGCGGAATGAATGATAGGACGAACGATTTGCTTTGTCATAAGAAGCTTTAAAAATATATTGCACTCCCAATTTTTCACAAATTTTCTTTATTTCTCTCCCTATCATCAATGTTCTTTCATATTCTTCTATCACACAGGGACCGGCAATCAGAAATAATTGTTTGCCGTCAAGTGTAAGATTTCCGACTTGAATCGTTTTCATAAGTGACTCCTTTCAAAATACTCATTGGCTTTTCTCAGATCTTCTTCTGTATCAATTCCGATATCTTCGGACTCTATTTGAATTACTCCTATCTTATATCCCATTTCCAGCGCCCGCAGTTGTTCCAAAGATTCCGTCTGTTCCAACGGTGTTTGTTTCATCTTAGCATATTCTAAGAGAAAATGACGGCGATAAGCATAAATGCCTACATGCTTAAGCGGGGGAACAATAAAATCATGCCTCGGATAAGGTATCAAAGATCGGGAGAAATATAAGGCTTCCCCTTTTTGATTTACAACGACTTTTACCGCCGAAGGATCCCCCTGCTCTTCTTTTTTCAGAGGAGTAGCAGCGGTAACCATATCCCACTCTTCATGTTCTCTCAGCCGGCCTGCCAAATCGTTAATGACGGCAGGATCAATTAAAGGTTCATCTCCTTGAACGTTCACAATGATATCATACTCTGTTAATTGTTCTGCCACTTCTGCAAGACGATCCGTCCCCGTGGGATGATTCGGAGATGTCATCATGACATGACCGCCGAAACTTTTTACTTCCGCCTCTATGTCTTTATGATCTGTTGCAACGATGACATCATCGGGGATTTTTGCTGAAATCGCCCTGTTGTACACCCGATGGATCAAGGTTTGTCCGGCTATCAAACGCAGAGGTTTCCCCGGCAACCGGGTAGATGCATAACGAGACGGAATGATGCAAACAGTTTTCATAGTAATTTCCTCCATAAATTCTGAAGTTTCTCTCTGTCCTCTTCGGAATAGTTTATTGTGATGCACAATACATATACAGGAATTTCTGATGTAACGGCCTCCTGCAGTGAAAGCATTTTTACCGCATCTTTTTCGGTAACGACTATCATATCGGCCTTTATATCATTTGCTTTCTGAATGGCTTTTTTTATATCTTCCCCGACATAAGAATGATGATCTTCCAGAAACATATCACCCGCCGGATATAATCCCGCATCTTTGACGGTATTTGCAAACGCATCGGGATTACCTATACCGGATAAAAGAAATGCTTTGGCACCTTTTCTTTTATCCATCTCATTTTGAATATTCTGTTTCTTCCAATTATTAAATAAAATTAACTTCGACGGTTCATGTTCGGATTCCAAGATAGGGCTTCCCGGATTATACAGATACAACCGTTCCCTTATTTCTTTTCTGATCTCATCGCTTACTTGATTACTTTTAGTCAGAATAAAAATATCCGCTCTTTTAAGCCCTTCCAGCGGTTCCCTCAGCAAACCTCGGGGAATCATGTGATCATACCCGAAGGGATTTGTACAGTCAATAAGAACGATTTCCAAATCATGCTTCATTTCCCAATATTGAAAACCATCATCCAGAAGTAAAATATCGGTTCTGAATTCGGCAGCTTTTTCCGCTGATGCAATGCGATCCTTTCCTACCAAAACCGGAATTCCCGGCAGCTGCAATGCCATCATATACGGCTCATCACCGGCCATTTCGGGAGTTACCAAAATATTTTTTCCATCCGAAACGATTCCGCCTTTATCCTCAAGTGCACTTTTGTATCCTCTGGATAAAACAGCCGGATGATATCCCTTCTTTTTTATTTCTTCTGCAATTTCTATAATAAAAGGGGTTTTCCCCGTTCCTCCCGCCGTTATATTTCCCACGCTGATAACAGGAATATTGATTGTAACCACATTTTCAGATACTTTTTTGTATTTTCGGAGCACTCCTTTTCCGTAAATTGTTTCAAGAAGGCTGAGTCCTCCCAGCACGAGCCGCCCCACCATGCCGGGAGATTCCTTTTTTTGCAGTTCCAATATATATGATTCAAGACTCATGGCGGTCCTCCGTTAGATCAATATTGCATTTTTCCGCCAATTCTTTAAAAGCATCTATATTTCTTTCTGTGGCACCTTGATTTTCTCTGACCACTGCCAAGGCGGCTTCTTCGATTTCTTTTCTCTTTGACGGGTTTTCCAAAAGTGATAGGAGGGTATCTTCAAACTCTTTTTCATCAGCATTCATAATGCACACGCCGCATCGGGAAAGCAATTCAAAGATCTCTCTGAAATTGAACATATACGGCCCTACAAGCACAGGTTTCCCGTGGGCTGCCGGTTCCAAAATATTATGTCCTCCGACTTTTACAAAACTTCCTCCCACAAAAACCACATCCGCCAAACTGTACAAACGTCCCAGTTCCCCGATGGTATCCAAAATAATCACCTGCGGATCTTTTTCATTATCCTCCTCCGTTCCCATCTTGGATCGGCGCAGGACCGTATAACCGGTATGTTTCACAAGATAATTTACGGAAGCGGCTCTTGTAATTTCACGGACTGCCAGCAATAAACGGGCATCGGGATATTTATCGAGTACCTTCCCGAATACTCGCAAGACGATTTCTTCTTCTCCGCTGTGAGTACTTCCGGCCACAATAATCGGCCCTTTTCCTTCAAAGCGAAATTCCTTCCTTAAGTCCTCTTTTTCCTTTTTCGATACTTCTGCATAAATTTCATCATATTTCGTGTTTCCCGTAATCGTAACACGCTCCGGCAAGGCACCCATAGAAATAATATGCTCCGCATCTATACCGGACTGCATGCAAAATCTGAGAATCTGTAAAAGCATTCGGGATGTAAATCTTTTTATCAATGAATATCTTTTCATGGATCGGTCACTGATGCGGCCGTTCATCATCATCACGGGGATTTTTTTACGCCATGCCAAGCGCAGGAAATTAGGCCAAAGTTCCGTTTCAATCAAAATAATGGCTTTAGGATTTACAATATTTACGATTCTTTCTGTAATAACAGGAAGATCAAAAGGAAAGAAAATATGTCCGTCCGCTTCCGGCATAATCTTCTGAGCCATTTTGTGGCCCGTTGCCGTGACAACGGAAACAACTACCATTTCCTTCGGATATCGTTTTTTTAAGGCTCTCACTATCGGGCTTGCCGCCACTACTTCTCCCACGGATGCCGCATGGATCCAAATGGCATTATGATAGGCAATTTGTTCCAATGTAGGTGTCGGCATGATTCCCGCACTCTGCTTCAAACGGTCATAAAATCCTTCTTCAAAGATAAGACGGTAGATGAGTACCGGAACCTGCAGAATCCAATAGGCCACAAGGCAAATATTATAGAACCAATACAAGTCACTTTTCTCCTTCCGGCTGTTTGATCGACATCATATATAACTCATGATATAATCCGCCCTTATCCATCAGTTCATCATGAGTTCCCGCTTCTTCAATATGTCCGTTATTCAATACTAAAATTTGATCTGCATTTTTAATGGTGGACAAACGATGAGCAATAACCAAAGAAGTACGCCCTACCATCAATTCTTCCAATGCATCTTGTACCAGCTTTTCACTTTCCGTATCCAATGCGGAAGTAGCTTCATCAAGAATCAAAATGGCCGGATCTTTTAAAATGGCTCGGGCTATAGCAATACGCTGCCGCTGCCCGCCGGAAAGAACCAGACCCCGATCGCCCACCTTGGTTTCGATGCCATGGGGAAGTTCCCGTATAAATTTTTCGGCATGGGCCGCTTTTATGGCTTCCCATACTTCTTCATCGGTCGCATCCAGTCTCCCGTAAAGAATATTATCTTTGATTGTCGTATTAAAAAGAAGAGTATCTTGCGGTACAAGTCCGATATTTTCTCTAAGTGATCCTATGGTGGCATCCCGAATATCCATGCCGTCAATATATATAGCCCCGGCCGTTACATCATAAAATCGGGGCAGCAAATTGGCCACTGTCGTTTTCCCGCTGCCGGAAGGACCTACCAATGCAATGGTTTGTCCCGGTTCCGCCACAAAGTCCAAATCAATCAGCACCGGATTATCTTTTTCATATGAAAAGGCAACATGACTGACTTCCACTCGTCCTGCGGTAACTTTCATTTCTTTGGCGTCTTTTCTGTTTTGGATTTCCGGTTTTTCATCCAATATAGCAAATACCCGATCTGCCGCGGCTAAAGATTTCTGTATATTTCCCACACTTTCGGCCACTCTTCTCGTGGGATTTGCCAAATTGATGGCATAGATCAAAAAGGCAATCAATTCACCGGTCGTCATAATTCCGTCAATAACGGAAATTCCTCCGTACCAAATGATGGCACAAACAGCAATGGCCGCAAGAAATTCCACAAAAGGAGTCATCTGGCTCTGCTGGCGTATGGAACGTACCGTGGCACTGAAGCTGGATCTGTTGATCTTTCGGAAGCGCTGTTCTTCATATTCTCCGCGATTAAAACTCCGCACAATCCGAACGCCTTGAATGGTTTCTTGGAGCATGGACGTCACATCGGCAAGTCTTTCCTGTACATCTTTCCCGCTGGAATGGAGTTTACCTCCAAAAAATTTAATCACATAGGATACCAACGGTACGATAAAGAGGCATAGTGCGGTTAATTTCCACTGCAGATAAACCATGGATGCGAAAGAGCCGATAAAAATGGCACTTTCTTGGACCAGTGAAATAAAATCCGTCACAATGGCGGTCTGTAATGCGGAAATATCATTCGTCAAATTACTCATGATATCTCCGGTCCTGCGGCGATCATAATAGGATATGGACAGCTTTTGCAAATGATGGTATAAGACATTGCGAATATCCATAATGACCGCTTGTCCGATATATCCCATCAAGTATCTGTGACCGAATGTAGTCAGTGCCCGTATAAAGAAAGTCCCCAAAATAGCAGCGATGATAATATAGAGCTTATGGAGATCTTTGTTTTCCAATACCTGATCAATGACATCTTTTATGATCCAAGGAACCACCAAATTAGACAGGGAAACCAGAATCATAAAAAATACGGATACGAGCAATAATTTTTTGTAGGGCCATAAATAAGATAACAGGCGCTTATAGCTGTTGATTTTATTATTCATTCACTTCTCCCGCTGTCTTTAATATAAGTTTTGCCGTACGCCGGACGGCTCCCCCGTCACCGAGGACTTCCCGGACACTTTCCAGTTCATTTATAGTTTTCATTCTTTCATTTTCATCTTGAATCCAAGTATTGATGATTTTTGCAATCTTTTCTGCCGTTACTGCATTTTGCAGCAATTCGGGAGTTACTTCTTTTTGTAATAATAAATTAGGCAGACCTGCATACTTTACCTTTACCAGATGTTTTGCCATAAACCATGTAAACGGTGCCAGTTTATACACCAAAACGGTGGGCAGTTTCATCAATGCCGTTTCCAAAGTAGCCGTGCCGGAAGAAGCTGCGCAGGCCGTACAAATCTGCATTAAATCATACTGCTTGTCTTCTGTAACCTTCACGGACAATTCAGGAGCTTTTGATAAGAAACTTTGCAGAAACTCATCAGAAATAGTGCCTGCCCGAGGCAAGAAAAACTGACAGTCCGACTTCTCGGAAAGCAATTTCCCCGCTTCAAGCATAGGAGGCAATAATTCGGATATCTCGTTTTTACGGCTTCCCGGCATCAGAAGGATTCTCTTTTTATCCGGATCTCCCCCGAAATATTCCATGGCTTCATCAAAAGACATCGACGGTTTCACCGTATCTGCCAATGGATGCCCCACAAAAGTAACGGGTGCTCCCGCATTTTTATATGCTTCCGCTTCAAAAGGAAATATGGATGCTACCTGCTTCACATCGCGAATGATATTTTTCACCCGCCCTTTATTCCACGCCCAGATCGTCGGTGCAATATAATATACTACCGGTATTCCCAATTCTTTTGCCACATGGGCCATTTTCATATTAAACCCGGGATAGTCTATACAGACAAAAACATCCGGTTTTTCCTTTATCATTTCTTCTTTTAAAAAACGTCTCAGTTTGATAAAAAGAGAGAGATGTTTAACCACTTCAACAAATCCGATGATGCCGAGATTTTCTATGTCATATATAATACGCACTCCGGCATTGCGCATATTTTTTCCGCCCATGCCGAACAATTCGGCCTCCGGATTTTCTTTTTTGATTTCTGCCGCCACAAGAGCAGCATGCATATCGCCGGATGCTTCACCGGCAGACATCATAATTTTCATAATGAATCCTGTTCTACTGCCAATATAACGATTCTTTCCCGATTTGCCAAATCCAATACTTTTTGCTTCTCAATAAATAATGTTTTATAAGCCTCTATGGCAAGGACTTTGCAATTGCTCTCTATCATGGATTGCAAGGTCGTCAAACCGACGGCGGGAACATCAAAACGAACGTCCTGATCGGGCTTTGCCGTTTTTACTACGACCGCGCCGAAGCGGGCTAAAAGTCCGCCTCTTTTTATGCAGGCATCGGTTCCTTCTATCGCTTCCACCGCCATGACCGCCTGATCTTTTACGACCACCGTCTGTCCCAAATCCATGGCGCCAATCATTTTTGCCGCCTTGAATCCGAATTTTATATCCCGCAACTGATCCTCTGTGGGATGTTCTTTTGTAAAAATTTGCGGTCCCGGCATAAGCGGTTTTAGATATTTGGTTTGATCAAGGACGGAAATTCCTTCTTTTCGGAGTTCTTCTACGATCTCCAAAGTAATTGTATCATCCTTGAAATTCTTTTTTCTCAGTTTATTTAATAATTTTATAGCCCGCAAATCAGGCATAACATGATCTTTATACAGCCACTCTTTTGTCACTTTCCCTAAGAGAGTAACTTCCTTTACCCCCTCTTTTATGAGAGTCTGCATGATTTTATTCAGCTTAAAAGCACTGATGTCATAATATACATCCGCTTTTTCTTTTAATGCGGGTTCAATGCCGGGAATAACGGCAATACAAACCACTTCATAACCCTGTATATGAGCAGCCTCTATAAATTCAACGGGAAGTATCCCGATACCGGCAAGCAGTCCTACTTTTTTCATTCTTCCTCCAAAACAATAATACTATTCTATTTTACCATATGAAGCCTTTTTATGGACTTGTTTATCCTTCTCTGCTCTTTAAAGTTTATAAATAAAGAAAATGTATAGGAGCACTGATTATTTTTGCCAATTAAGCATATTTAACCTTGTAATCTTGAATACTGTAAAGGCCCAATGTATACTTAAACAATATAATTACAATAAAAGGAGGAAATATCTTGTTTACCAAAATCAAAAACATCCTTTCAAGCGTAGCGCTCATCAAGCAGATAGCAGTGGGGTTGATCATCGGTATTCTTATCGCTGTTTTTCAGCCGTCACTCATTCCGGCGGTAAAGATTTTCGGAGATCTGTTTGTTAAGGCATTAAAAGGTGTGGCTCCCGTCCTCGTCTTTTTCCTTGTTATGAATGCCATGACACAAAAAAAGGAAGGCACCGATGCCAATATGAAGCCTGTCCTCATCCTTTATATCTTAGGTACATTTTTGGCTTCCCTTGTCGGTGTAACAATGTCTTTCCTTTTTCCTACGACATTACACTTGCAGGTGGCGGCAGATGCCGAACTGGCTCCTCCTTCCGGAATTATCGAAGTGCTCCAGAATCTTATTCTTTCCGTCGTAGATAATCCGGTCAATGCTCTTCTCAATGCCAATTATATCGGCATTCTTACTTGGGCGGTCATTATCGGCCTTGCTCTGAAAAGTTATGCAAGCGGTACGACCAAAAGTGCCCTTGATGATATTTCCCGTGCAATCACTCAAGTGGTCACATGGGTCATCCATCTGGCTCCGCTCGGAATCATGGGCCTCGTTGCCGATTCTGTAGGCACTGCCGGAGTAGATGCTCTTTTAGGTTATGTAAGACTCTTAGGAGTTTTGATTTCTTCCTATTTATTGGTTGCTCTCGTAATGAATCCGCTCGTCGTATTTTTCAAGGTCGGTAAAAATCCTTATCCTCTTGTATGGACGACCATCCGCGAAAGCGGCGTTTATGCATTCTTTACCAGAAGTTCTGCAGCCAACATCCCCGTGAACCTCTCTCTTTGCAAACGACTCGGCCTCAATCCGGATACCTTTACCATTTCCATTCCTTTAGGTGCTACCATTAATATGGCCGGCGCTTCCATTACCATTTCCGTGCTTGCTCTGGCAGCAGCCAATACCTTGGGAATCGTTGTCGATCTTCCCACAGCACTCCTCCTGTGCCTGATTTCAACAATCGGTGCCTGCGGTGCTTCCGGTGTTGCCGGCGGGTCACTGCTGCTGATTCCCGTTGCCTGCGCTTCTTTCGGTATCGGTAATGATATTGCCATGCAGGTTGTCGGAGTCGGTTTCATTATCAGTGTTTTGGAAGATGCTTGCGAAACAGCCCTGAACAGTTCCAGCGATGTTCTTTTCACGGCCACTGCAGAATTTGCTGAACGCAGGAAAAACGGCACTCTCCGCGCAGAAGACATGGTACCTCATAATTAAATAGTTCAGATCATAAAAACCATTGAGATAAGAAATTCTCAATGGTTTTTTTATTACCCCTTATTGTAAAAAGGCGCCTTTTGTTTTTAATTCTACATCGCAATAACGGGTAATGAATGTGTCGATATATCGTGCAATTTCTTTAAATGTTTTTACTTTTATTGCTTCATCAAACCCGGATTTCCAATCATGAACGGAAAAATCATGCAGGAGCTTCTTTGCCGCCTCGGAGATCTCTGCCATTTTTACCGTTTCCGCTGCCGCCGGATCAAATCCCGCTTCTGCCAAAAGTTTGATACTTACAATCAGAGCCGTCACCGTTTTGTTTCTTTCTTTTGCCTCGCTGCTTCCCCTGTTTAAAATCTGATAAGCTCCAAAATCTCCTTGTTCTTCGGGAAACAATTCTTCCGTCAATTCGATGACATAATACCAGCATTGCATTTCTTCATAAGAAAGTGACAGGATATTGAAAAAGCTTCTGCCTTCATATTGAACCGCCACTCGGTATTCTCCCGTTTTCATCACCGTCAGATTGAGAAAAGTGAGAGGAAGCATGCCTCCCGAACCGCACTTCAGTATGACATTTTTAGGTATATAAACGGAAATGCGCCCCTTATCTGCGGTGAAAATATCTGCAAGCTTTCCTTTTTCTCCACTCTTACGGATTCTGAGAAGAATCCCTTCATGATTTTCAGTCGGACTGTTCATTCTCATCCGCCTTTTTTTCGGGCAACCGTTCCGCTCTTACCCGGACTACCCGAAATCCGTCCATACGGAGCACGGTAAAAGTCCACTCGCCGAAACGGATACGATCTCCCACCTTGGGAATTCTTTCTAAATGAGAAAATACAAAACCTCCGATGGTATTATTTCTTTCCTCTTCTTCCATATCGATATTCAATTTTTCAAAGACATCATCAAGGATGACCGTCCCGTCAAATTCATACAGAGAATCATTGATTTCAAGGATTTCCATGGGCGTGGCGCTTTCATTTTGCGGAAGAGCACCTACCAATTCTTCCATCAGGTCTTCCAATGTGACAAGTCCCGCCGTACTTCCATATTCATCCACCACCACCGCCAGATAAATTCTGCGGTTTTTCATAAGTTTCAATAAAGCGGCTGCCGGCATCACTTCCGGCACGGTAAGAATCTCCCTCATAATCCGCTTAATATTATATTCACCGCGCAAAAGACTTTCCAAAAAATCTTTCACATGAATGAAACCGAGCATATTGTCCTTATCTTCCATGCAGACGGGATAACAGGTATGATGGGCTTTTGAGATAATACGCCGCATGGTGTCCATATCATCATTAAAATCAAGAACCACCATTTTATTACGGGGAATCATGACATCCCTTACATCCAAATCAAAGAAGTCAAAGGAGTTTTTGATCAATGTATTTTCGAGGGCATTTAACCGGCCGCTCCGATGACTTTCTTCTACGATGCAACGGATTTCATCTTCCGTGTAGGTGAAGTTGACCTCATCACGAAAGGGCAGCCCCTTCATGTCCAATATTTTCTGTATGCTGTAGAGACCGAGTTTTATAAAAGGCGTAAAGCATTTATTCAATATCTTTGAAAACCAGATATGCGATGACAGCATGGGGAGCGGTCTCACAAGCGAAATCGAGGCAGGCAATAAGACCGTAAATATCCAGAATAATAAAACGGCAATCACGCAAAAAATCAGAGCAACCCCATGGGCAACGCCCTCGGAAACATTAAATCCGTAATCTGCCGGTAAAGCCAGCCCTGCTGTCACCATACGATAGAGAGACCAAGCGAAAATACCGGAGAATACAATATATCCCAATTGTGTTCCTGCAATGACTTCCGATGTTTTTTTGTAATAAGGCGCTACTTTTTTTACCAATTCCGAATTCATTTCATCGTTATTTTCAATATAATTCTTCCTCATCCGGGCAAAGGAAAAATTAATAACCGTACACATATAATTGAAAAAAGCAGCTGCCAATGCAATAACCGCCCAAATGACCGTCCATTCTAAATGGATACTGATAAGACATTCCTCCCTTTGAATCAATCACTTATGTTCTTTGTATCCGAGTTCTTGCAAAATATAATCTTTATTTTTCCAGTCTTTACTTACCTTTACCCATAAGTCAAGAAATACCGGAGCTCCTATGATATTTTGTATTTCCTCCCGGGCTTCCCGACCCGCTTCTTTCAAAAGAGAACCCTTCTTCCCTATGATGATGCGTTTCTGTGAATCCCGTTCCACATAAATCGTGCATCGGATATAAATTTTCCCGTTTTCTCTTTCGCTGAATTCTTCGGTAAACACACCGATCGCATGAGGGACTTCTTCTCTGGTGCGGATCAGTAATTTTTCCCTTACGATTTCTTGTACGATATTACGTTCCGGCTGATCGGTCACCATATCATCGGGAAAATATTTGGGACCTTCCGGTAAATACTTTTCCAATATTTTTGTAAAGGCATCTATATTTTCTCCGCTTACCGCAGATAAAGGAATAATTTCCGAAAAAGAATACATTTTGCTGTACTGATCGATTTTTTTCAAAAGCTCATCTTTTTTGATCAGATCAATTTTGCTCAGGACGAGAATGATGGGTACTTTTCTGTCCTGAAGAAGGCTTAATATATATCTGTCTCCCGCACCGAGAGGATCATCGCAGGCACAAATAAAAACGATGACATCCACTTCATCCAACGCATCTATCGTGCTTTGACGGATTGCCTGTCCCAGCTTGCTCTGCGGTTTATGCATTCCCGGTGTATCCAAAAAGACGACCTGACTGTTGTTTCCGTTCCATACGCCGGTAATTTTATTTCTTGTTGTTTGTGCATGAGCGGAAACTATGGAGACTTTTTCTCCCAAAACCGCATTCATCAAAGTGGATTTTCCTACATTCGGCCGTCCCACCAGTGCAACAAAGCCGGAGTGAAATTTTTCTTCTGTCATTTCCGTTTCCTCTTCACGATTCTTTAAGATTCTCCTTCACAAAAGCATGGGGCAACAGTTCTTCCTCTTTAAATATTTGATAATTTTCTTTATTTTTTGCCGTGATAATAAGCGGCACATGAAATTCTGAAATCACTTGGCGGCAAATTCCGCAGGGCAGTGTAAAATGTTCTTCGCTTCCGACTATCGCCATCCCCGTAAATCCCCTTACTCCTGCCGCAACAGCCGCTCCGACGGCATTTCTTTCTGCACACATTCCCGCAGGATAGGAAGCATTTTCTACATTGCATCCCGAATAAATTTGACCGTCCGCTCCCATAACGGCCGCTCCGACAGCATATTCAGAGTATGGCGCATACGCGTTTTCCCTCGCTTTCAGGGCCGCAGAAATCAATGTCTCTATTTCAATTTTTTCCATCGCCGGATGTACTTTCTGTGATCACTCGTTCCAATCCGCAAGCTTTCAAAATATCTTCTTCCGCCTGACGCATTTTTTTCTTATCTTCTTCCTCATAATGGTCGTATCCGAGAATATGTAAAAATCCGTGAACCGACAAATACGCCGTTTCCCTTTCCCTGCTATGTCCGTACTCTTCAGCCTGTTCGGCGGCTCTGTCCAGATTAATGACGATATCGCCCAACGCTTTTTCTTCTTCCGGCATGCCCTCTTCCCCTTCGTTTAAAGCAAAAGAAAGCACATCCGTAGGCGCATCAACATTACGGTAGGTCCGGTTTAACTCATGAATGGTATCAGCATCACAAATAAGAACACTGATTTCACTGTCATCTGCTACTTTTTGAAGTTCCGCTCCTTTTTTCAATACGGTAAAAATCAAATTTTCCAATTCTTCACTGTACAGTTTCATGTCGCTGTAATTAATCGTGATGTCCATGTGTTTCCTCTCTCCGTTTCTTTCTTTTCGAATCCTCTTCATAAGCATGAATAATAGCGGCAACCAAATCGTGACGAACCACATCTTCTTCCGTAAATTTGATGGAGGAAATATCCGAAATATTTCTTAAAACCCGCTCGGCATCCACCAGACCGCTCTTTACATTATTCGGCAGATCGATCTGTGTTATATCTCCGTTTATCACCATCTTTGACCGGAATCCCAGACGGGTTAAAAACATCTTAATTTGTTCTATTGTGGTGTTCTGCGCTTCATCTAAAATGACAAAAGCTTTTTCCAGTGTACGCCCTCGCATATAGGCAAGAGGTGCCACTTCGATCTGTCCCTTCTGCTGCAGCCTCAAAAATTCTTCGGGCCCGAACATCTGGAGAAGACCGTCAAAAAGAGGCCGCAAATAAGGATTTACTTTTTCCTGCATATCTCCCGGTAAAAATCCGAGCTTTTCCCCCGCCTCCACGGCAGGCCGGACCAAAATGATCCTCTGCACATCATGATTTCTTAAATAAAAAGCGGCCAAGGCGACAGCCAGAAATGTTTTTCCCGTTCCTGCAGGACCTATGCCGAAAGTGATCGAATGTTTCCGGATAGCGTCAATATAGATCTTTTGTCCCAAAGTGCGCGGACGGATCTGTTCTCCGTTCTTCGTCACATTGATGATGTCTTCTTCCATTTCCCGAAGGATATGAATTTTACCTTCATCAAGAAATTGAATCACCATCCGGACCTGCCGCTCGGAAATGCGGATTCTCTTTTGTATCATCCGCATAAGCTCTTCAAGGACGGCCATACTTTTATCGACATCTTCCGCGGAGCCGCTGACACGGATTAAATTGCCCCTGCCGAAAATTTCCGTATGATAATGTTCTCCTATAAAATGCAGCCATTCACTGTCTCTTTCAAAAATATGAGCAGCATTCTGAATATCATTAACCATCATTTCTTTTGTTATTTTTTCTTCTATGGGTAGTCACTCCTTCTTTTTAATCTGTCCACTGACGGACGGCGGCACCGTCCATATAATCACATTTTGACCCTTGCAGGATATTTCTTTTTCTCATCATGTCTTCTATATAGTCTCTGACTTCCCACCAAGGCCTTCCTCCGTTGACGGAAACCGTATTCTCCGATGCCCGTCCCACGATACGCTGCACCACTATATCCGGCCTTATTTTAGATAAAATGAGGATAACCCGCTCTGCATATTCTTCCTGCGAAAGAAGCCGTACTTCTCCCTTCGCATACATATCAGAAAGCGGTGTATCTTTAATTACATAGAGGGAATGTATTTTTATCTCCGTGACGGGAAGAACAGAAACCAGTTTAGCCGTTTCTTCCACATCAATCCTGTCATCCCATGGAAGATCGGCAATTATATGAGCACATATATTAAAATGATATTTTTCTATCCTGAGAACGGCATCTATAAATTCAGCTGCCGTATGGCAGCGCCCGATTTTTATAAGCGTATGGGGATTGGCACTTTGCAGTCCCAACTCTACGGTTATATCCGTCCCGTATATTTCTTTTGCTTCTTTGAGTATATCCAAATACTTCTCGTGAATGCAATCCGGTCTCGTGGAAATATTCAGTCCCACTATATCCGGATGGGAGCAGGCCTCTTCCACCCATTTTTTGAAATCTTCCGGCGGAGCATAAGTAGCCGTGAAATTTAAAAAATAAGCGATAAACTTCTTTGCTTTATATTTACGTCCCACATGGGAAATACTTCGGTCAATCTGTTTTTTGATTTCCATTCCCAATGCATTCGTTTCATAATCGGCATTGATGGAACCGCAAAATATGCATCCTTCCGCAGAAAGTTGTCCGTCCCTGTTCGGGCAGGTAACGGGAATCGCAATCGGTATCTTATATACTTTTTCCTTATACTTTTCCTTCAAATAGTCAGAATATGTTCTGTAAAGTTTCATGAAATTCCTTTCCGATTATTTTCTTATTATATACCAAGATCCATTTATTTACACGAAGGAAATGCTTTTGTACAATAGAGGAAACGCAAAGGAAAGGAGCCGATATCCATGATCCGTATCCAAACATCACAGCTTGCCGTTCTCCCCGGAAACATCCGCGGTAATTTTGAAAATATCTTAAAAGAAATAAAAGCCGCCGAAGAAAACGGCGCCGATCTTCTCCTCCTTCCGGAATTGTGTTTATCCGGATCCGTGATCGGTGATTTATGGGAACAATCCGCTTTTCTCCGGGAGTGTGAATATTACGGAAGAAAGATAGCTGAAGCCGCCGAAAATATCATAGTCCTGTTTGGAAATATAGCTGTTGACAGAAGTAAAAGGAATGAAGACGGCAGCCTGAGAAAATACAATGCTCTATTTATTGCCTCCAAAGGCACCTTTCTTTCCAACGGGAAACTGCCTTACATCATTAAGACCCTACTTCCTGCTTACCGTCAGTTTGATGATAAACGATATTTTACGGATTCCCTTGTTTGGGCAAGAGAAGAACAAATCTCTCCCTGCGACTTGTTTTCCCCTTTTTCTTTTTCAATCAGAGGGGAACATTTCAAGGTGGGAATTTTGCTTGGCGAAGACAGTTTTGATGAAGATTTTTTTATTTCTCCCATGAAAATTCTTTCGGAAAAACAAACCGATATTATTTTCAATCCGGCATCTTCACTGTTCTGCCTTGAAAAAAAAGAAAAATATCACCATCTGTTCAGCAATGCTTCTGCAAAGTTTCACTGTCCCATCATTTATGTAAATCGAAGAGGCTTCGAAAATAACGGAAAAAATTGCTATGTTTATGACGGAATGACCGCCGCATATGACAAGGAAGGAAATTTATTATCCGAAGCCGAATCCTATCAGGAAAAGCGCAGCTTGTTTTCTTTTGATCCGGATGCAAAGCAAATTATTCCGGAAAAACCGTCCGTTCCGCACTCCGCTGACGAACTTCTTCCCGCCCTCCGTTACGGTATCAAAGAATTTCTCTCCGCCATTCATACAGAAAAAGTGGTGATCGGTATTTCCGGCGGCATAGATTCAGCCGTCAATGCGGCACTGTACCGCTCTGTCCTTCCTCGAGAAAATCTTCTTTTGGTGAATACTCCCACACAATTTAATTCGGAAATCACAAAAAATCTGGCAAAGAAATTGGCGGATAATCTGGAATCTCCTTTTTTGCAAATTCCCATCGGCAACTTTATCGATGCTACCGTCGAATCTCTGGACGGGTTAAAAATTATGTCACCCGGAAAAGAACAGACTCTGCATATCTCCGGTCTGATGAAGGAAAATATGCAGGCCCGCGACAGAAGTTCCCGCATTCTGTCGGCACTGTCCGCCTCCTTCGGCGGTATATTTACCTGCAATGCCAACAAAACCGAATTGTCAATCGGGTATGGAACGCTTTACGGTGATTTGGCAGGCGCTCTCGCTGCCACGGGAGATCTGTGGAAACATCAGATATATGAACTGGGACGGGAATTAAATCATTTCTATGGTTCAAAAATCATCCCTGACGAAAATTTTTCCATAAAACCGAGTGCAGAGCTTTCTGAAAATCAAGATATCAACAAAGGATTAGGCGATCCTTTGATTTACGAATATCATGATTTTCTTTTCCGCTCCTTCATTGAACCGAAGGAACGACTCACCCCTGAAGATATCCTTCTTCTGTACAGTCAGTCCCGTCTGGAAGAAACAATCGGTACAAAAGTAAAAATTAATGAAATTTTCAAAACACCGATTGATTTTATCTCCGATCTTGAAAAATGGTGGAATTTATTTTCCGGTTTTGCCGTAGCCAAACGAATCCAGTCGCCTCCCCTGCTTGCCCTCAGTCAAAGACCTTTCGGAAACGATTTGAGAGAATCCCAGATGTCGCCTTACTATACGGATACGTATTTACAACTCAAAAATAAACTTATATCAAAATAGATTTTTCCTGTATTTTTATTTCTTACAGATAGGACATAAAAAGCATCACGCAAAATAATCAATTCGGTGATGCTTTTTATATTCTTTAATTATATTTCTTTAAAATAGGGTTTGAATACGGAATCATGAATATTTCTTTTCTTATCTCCCCCATGTTTTTTTGCTTTATGGCTTCCCGAATGTTCGTCTTTTTTATCTTCACTGTGTTTTCTTGCTTTATGATTATCCGAATATTCTTCTTTTCTGCCATTGCCGTGTTTTCTCTCTTTGTGATTTCCTTCAAACCGTCTGCGCCTTTCACCGCGCTGTCCTCCGTCAAAGCCTTTTCTTCTTTTGAACTGAGGACGTTCTTCGGTAATGTTCACGGGTGTCACATCAGGTTGTTTTGTCAATAATTTAATGGCTGCCGATACTAAGGAAACGGAATCGATATCATTTAACAGTTCTTCCGCATTTTCGCGATACTCTTCCAATCCTTCCGTCTGCGCCGTTTCCTGCAAGCTTTCAATAGCGGCACGCTGATTTCCTTCTATGACATCACTTAATGTGGGAATACTCTTTCTTGTAATTTTACGGCGGATCGCTCTTTCAATATCACGGAGCTGCCCCATTTCTCTGGAAACGACAAAAGTCATGGCCAGACCCGTTTGTCCGGCTCTTCCCGTACGCCCCACACGATGGACATAGATTTCCGGATCCTGAGGCATATCAAAATTGTATACATGGGTAACGCCGCTGATGTCAAGACCTCTTGCCGCCACATCCGTTGCTACCAGAATATCGATCGTTCCTTCTTTAAACTGTCTTACTACCGTATCTCTCTTCTGCTGAGACAGATCGCCGTGAAGGCCTTCCGCCATATAACCGCGCTTTTTTAATGCTTCCGTCACTTCATCATCCCGTCGCTTGGTGCGGACAAAAACGATGGCCAGTTCAGGATTTTCCAT
>ERZ506877.248-NODE-248-length-27606-cov-4.91351_pt1 | contig 27606 bp, 26 predicted proteins | sample MGYA00512907_ERZ506877 | MGnify/ENA metagenome assembly ERZ506877
TTTTTCAAGAAGTTCCGGATATGCAGGCTTCATCATATCAATGACCACATCAATCATCCGATCCATGAATGCACCTTGAATACCGATCAGCTTCCCGTAACGAACCGCCCTGCGAAGGATTCTCCTTAATACATAACCTCTTCCTTCATTGGACGGAATGATACCGTCGGCAATCATGTTCGTGATCGCTCTGGCATGATCGGAGATGACTTTCAGTGCCACATCGCCGGAATCACTTTTCCCGTAAGAAACGCCCGATAAAGCGGATGCTTCCGTGATAATCGGATAGAATAAATCTGTTTCAAAATTATTTTTCTTATTTTGCAGCACTGCGGAAAGGCGTTCCAGTCCTGCTCCGGTATCTATGTTCTTTTTGGCAAGAGGCAAATAGGTTCCGTCTTTTTGTCGATCGAACTGACTGAATACAAGATTCCAAATTTCAAGGAAACGGTCTCCGTCTCCGCCCATCTGATTTTCCGGATCCGTACCGAATTCTTCCCCTTGATCAAAGAAAATTTCCGAGTCCGGTCCGCAGGGACCTTCTCCGATTTCCCAGAAATTATCTGCTAAAGCATAAATATGGTTTTCCGGAAGACCGATCATATTGTGCCAGTATTCAAAAGCTTCTTTATCATCAGGATAAATCGTCACATAAAGACGCTCTTTATCTAATCGGATAACTTCCGTTAAAAATTCCCAAGCCCAAGAAATCGCTTCTTTTTTAAAATAGTCTCCGAAAGAAAAATTCCCGAGCATTTCAAAAAAAGTATGATGTCTTGCGGTATGTCCGACATTTTCAATATCGCCGGTACGGATGCATTTCTGACTGGTTGTCAGCCGGTGGCTGGGAGGTTCGATTTTCCCCGTAAAATATGGTTTAAGCGGCGCCATACCGGCACCGATCAAAAGCAAACTCGGATCATCTTTGGGAATGAGAGGAAAACTCTTCATTCTCAAATGGCCCTTCTTTGTTTCAAAAAAAGATAAATATGCTTCGCGTATATCATTACCCTTCATGATATCCCCCTTACATTTTGCCTTATTGCTTTTATTATTTCATTATATCCCTATAATGAAAATTACGTTACCCGGAAATTGTTTTTTATCATGATTCCTCTCCATTTAAAGAGGAATATTATTTATCTTTATTTTATAGGATAAATATAAACGATTCCGCTATTTCAGGTAAAGACTCCTTATTATTTTATAAAGAAACAGTAACAAATGTATTATACCACAGATGACTGAGTTTCATGTATTTATTTCCAGTGTTCCTTTTCTATTTTTTACTTCCTGCCTAAATCTCTATTAACGACAAGACGCAATGCTTTCCACGTAACAGATTTTTTTACTTCGTGCAGGACATTCGATACTGTCGGATTTCTGATTTCAGATAGAAAAAAGATGACATTTACGCCATCTTTTTTGTTTGCCGATATTTATTATACAAATTTTATCCTTCAAAACGTTTCTGCTTATCCAGTTTTATTACCGCCAGCTGTTTTCCCAATCCCTTGTATTTTTCTTCATCGTAATCGGCATAAATAATAGATTCCTTTTCTCCCGTCTCAGCCAAAATCTTCCCCAACGGATCTATAAATCGGGAGTGCCCGCCCATCATTAAACCTCTATATTCGCCTGCCATATTCACTGCGGCGATACAGACCCCGTTTTCTATCGCTCTTGCACGGGTCAGTATATCCCACTGGTAGATATGCATCAGCGGCCAAGAGGCAGCTCCGATCACCAGAGTGATCCCTTCTTTTGCCATTTTTCTCCACATCTTGGGAAAATAAAACTCATAGCACACGGCCATTCCGATTTGAACACCGTCCAGATCAAGATGCAAGGATTTTTCTCCCGGCCGCATCAGTTCAGATTCCAAATATCCGTAGAATAAATGCCGCTTGCTGTAAGTATCTTTTAATTCCCCGTCTGCACCGAATATAAGAGATGTATTTCGTATGATTCCGTTTTCTTCTATGGGAAGTGTCCCTGCAAAAATTACCGTCTTTGTCCTTTTTGCCAACTCCGATACTTTTTGATATAACGGGTCTCCTATATGAGTTACATTCCTATGTAAATCGCGAAAATCATAGCCTATGGTCCATAATTCGGGCAGTATCGCAATATCGCACTTCGATGCCGCTTCTTCCAAAAGCGCAAATCCATGATCTATATTTCTGTCTTTTTCTCCCGGAATGACTTCCATCTGAATTAAACCGATTTTCACTATTACCCCTCACCGAACATAACAAAACAACCGGAAGACGTCGCGGCTTATTTTAAAGCACTCTTTTTGCCCCTATGTAACGATCATGCCAATATCCGTCTTTCATCGTCATTACCGCTACGCCGCGGCTGGTCGTGGCACTGATAAAATATCCGTCTCCCAAATATAATCCCGAATGAGATACCCCCGATTCATAGGTTGTAAAAAACACCAGGTCTCCGGGCTCCAGCAGATTGATTGATATTTTTTTACCTTTCCCGTACTGTTCGTCTGCACCACGGGGAAGATTAATTCCTTTTTTATTAAAAACATATTGAATAAAACCGGAACAATCAAATCCCTTCGGTGTCGTTCCTCCGAACCGGTAGGGTACGCCTACCCATTTTTTTGCTTCCGTTACAATTGATTTTACCTGGGATGTCATTTCTCCCGGCAGGCGCCATTGCACATCGGCATCATTAATTCCCACGCCGGGAATGACAGTTTTTCCGGATTTAGCCTTTCCGGACTTAGACTTTTCGGTTTTAGACTTTTTTGCCTTAGCCGGTGTTTCTTTCAATTTCTTTCCCGTCAGAGCTTTATATGTAGCGGGGCCTACCACGCCGTCCACGTCCAAATGTTTCTTTTTCTGAAATTTCTTTACCGCTTTGACGGTATCTTCACTGTATTTTCCATCAGCCCTCACAAGACAGCCTGCCTGTGTCAGTTTTCGCTGTATCAATTTCACTGCATCTCCGGAATCTCCCAAAGAATAAGCAGCTGATGTAATTGAAACGGAATAGAGAGAAATGAAACCTGTCAGGCACAGTATTACCCATTTTTTATTCATAATAAACCTCAGAAAAGTAACGGTATTTTAACTGTATCAAATTGAGTCAGAGTAATTCTTTATCTTTTTATTTTACCACATTATCAATCTTTCGTATTTATCAATGAAATAAATATACTTCTCCTTTCGATAAAAAATGCTCTTTCCCGTTGTTTGGAAAAGAGCATTTTATTTTATTCACTTTTAAACGATCTTTCCGGAGGCGGAGTCCCGTACATTTTTCCGCTGATGAAATTTCTGTCTACCATCAAAGAAATATCATACTTAGGATTGATCTTTTTCATCTCCCCTAAGATGATTTGATATATTTCTTCATCCGTTTTATCGCATTCTCCCCGTAATGCCAGTTCAAAAGAAATATAAATCGCATCATCCGTTTCGGTCACAAAGAAATCATGATAAGAAACCGGAAGCTTTGATCGGTAGATGGCCGCTTCCACATCCCTCATATATTCGGCTTCTTTAGGATTTGAAACAGCTCTCGGGTCTGCATGAATCACTGCTTGGATATTGAAGTCATCTCTTACTTTTGTCATGACCGACTCTGATAATTCGTGACTTTCCAAAAAACTGAGCTTGCTGTCCAACTCTACATGAGCCGTAATAAAATGATTCTCCGGCCCATAGTCATGAACGATCAGATCATGAACTCCGTATACTCCGGGATATTGAAGAATAGAATTTTCCACTTTATTGTAAAGATCCGAATCCGGCATGGTTCCGATGATGGAGTTTAAAGCGCCTTTCATAATATCATAGCCGGTATACAAAATGAGAAAAGAAACAATCACACCCATAATACCGTCTATATGGTATCCGCTGAAATATTCCACACAGGCGGCAATCAATACACCGGCCGTAGATAATAAATCAGATAATGAATCGGCGCTATACGCTTTAAATGACGCAGAGCCCAATTCATCTCCCGCCTTTTTATACCACCATGCAAGAAAAAGTTTCCCGACCATGCCGAACAGCAATATACCAGCCGTCAGAAAGGTAAAAAAAGTATCCGACGGATAAAGTATTTTATGGACCGATTCGATTAAAAGAGTAATTCCCACATAGAGAATAATGGCGGACATAACTGTAGAATTAATATATTCCAGCCTCCCGTAACCGAATGGATGGCTCTTGTCGGAAGGTTTGGCGGCATAATAAAAAGTCATAATCAAAAGGAGTATGGCCCCTATATCGGTGATATTATTAAAGCCGTCCCCTATGACAGATAAAAATCCGCTCGTCCAGCCGGCAAATATTTTTACCGACCCTAAAATTAAATTTGTGATCACCCCGACTATACAAGCCCAAAATGCTTTTCTTTGGCGATCATTCTTAGCAAATGAAATAAGCTTGTCCATCCCACACCTTTTTGAATGCATATTTTATAAGACAAAGGTAACGTAAACAGAATTTAAGGAATTCCTAAATTCCTCCATATACACCAAAGGACTTCCCCTTCGGGAAGCCCTTTGTTCAGCAGTGATTAATAATTATCCAAATCAATCTCATTTAATATTTCTTTTAATTTGATGATTTCTTCTTTTGTCAAAGTAAGCCCTTTTGTCATGGCGTTATGGTCATCACTCCATGAGCGTAAGTCGAATTTCGGATTTCGTCCGTTCCAGCTTGTATAAGTCAGTTGTTTTTTCCATCCGTTTGAAGCAACGGAAAGATCTCCCAATTCTTCCTCGATTGTAAATGTTATTTTCGTTGGCATTGTCTTCTCCTCATAATAAATCCGAATATTATTTGTATGGTATCATAATCACGCCAAAAAAAGCAACGTTTATTATATATTTCTTTATTTAAAATTATAACAAATCACGATTCTTCTTTGCGCTGTTTTTTCTCTATCCACGTCTCTAACAACTTTTTATCTTTTCTCGATACAAACTTGAATTGTACGGGTATCTCCGCCATACCGCCGGACATCCTTTCGCCGACAAAAAGAAATTCCCAATTTTCCGATACCCCTGCAATTTCCGAATAACTTAATACCACATACAAAGGATTGGAAAGAGACTGCCAATTAAAATTCGAAGACATCGGCGAAACGGGAAGTAAAAATTTATTTTCGCAAATAAGAGCGACCGGTTCATGAAGCCAATGAATACGCAGAAGAGAAAAAGCAACGGGCAAAATGAGGAAAAGATATCCTGAAATTCCTTGCGGAATGAAATATATAGAAAAAATAAAACAAAACAGTACATAAAAAAGAGAAGATACGACTACATAAATTCGGCAACGTTTACAAACCCATAAGATTTCTCCATGTATTTCTTTGTCATACGTTTCCATAGAAATCAACCATCTCATTCCCGCCCGGTAAAAGGCTTCCAGACATTTTTACTTCGAGGTGCTCCAAAAACGGCATCATATATGATCCATTTCTTTGCAGCCTCTTCATTCCATTCTTCTTTTTCCCTCTTTATCTCAGTAACTACTTCCTTAGGCAAAGGCATTTTCGATTCCGGCTTTTTTTCTGTTTTTCTCAAAAGATATTCCTGATAAGGATTCATTGCCGGCGTCGTTTCTGCATGATCCGCAACAATAAGAGGTTCTTCTTTATAAACCTCTCTTTCCATTTCATCGGGAAGATCCATTTCAGCCGGTTTCTTTCTCTGATTTTCTCCCATCCCCCAAGCATCGCGAATACGTTTTCTCAACTCATCGAAATCATAATTATCCGGCGATCCCTGTTTCACGGGAGCGGGATTTGATTCCGGAGATTTTTGAGGAAGATTTTCCGGAATATCTTCTTTTTCTTCCGGCAGATCGACTCTTTTATTTTTTCTCCCTCTCCGAGAAAATATCATTTGTGAAATAACGGCAAACCAGATCAGGAAAAAAAATATGTCGGATAAATTAAAGCTGTCCATAGATCACTTTTTGCTTCCCGGATTACCGGCAATTGTTTCTCTCATATCGGTATCAGCCGCGATATTTTTCATATTGTAGTAATCCATAACTCCCAAATGGCCTGCTCTTAACGCATCAGCCATCGCTTTAGGAACTTCGGCCTGAGCCTCTACTACTTTGGCTTGCATTTCTTGTGTATATGCACGCATTTCCTGTTCCTGTGCTACCGCCATGGCACGTCTTTCTTCAGCTCTGGCCTGAGCAATCTCCTTATCTGCTTCCGCCTGATCCGTCTGCAGTTGTGCGCCGATATTTCTTCCTACATCCACATCGGCAATGTCAATCGAGAGAATTTCAAAAGCTGTCCCCGAATCAAGACCCTTGCCGAGAACCGTACGGGAAATATGATCCGGATTTTCAAGTACATCGGTATGCTTTTCGGAAGAACCGACGGTTGTGACAATCCCTTCCCCGACGCGGGCAATAATAGTGGCTTCTCCGGCACCGCCTACAAGGCGATCGATATTGGCACGAACAGTCACGCGGGCTCTTACTTTCAATTCAATACCGTTCTTTGCCACCGCCGAAATGGTCGGAGTTTCAATTACTTTCGGATTGACACTCATCTGAACGGCTTCCAAAACATTTCTTCCTGCCAGATCGATAGCGGCAGCCTGTTCGAAACCGAGATCAATCTGGGCACGGTGAGCGGCAATCAGGGCATCCACTACATTATCCACATTACCTCCTGCCAGATAATGGGCTTCTAACTGGTTTACATTAATTCCCAATCCGGCTTTTGTCCCTTTTATCAAAGGAAGAACGATCATTCTCGGCTCTACCCGGCGAATTCTCATTCCCACCAGATTAAATAGAGATATTTTCACCCCTGCCGCCAATGCGGAAATCCACAACCCCACCGGCACAAAATGAAGCACTACCAGCAGCACAAAAATGGCAATTACAATTGTGAAAACGGGAATCATCAATAATTGTTCCATTTACTCCTCCTAAAAATAATAACCGTTAATTAAGCTTCTTCTACAACCAAATGATTCCCTTCTGCCCGTACGACTTTGACAGGAGAACCTTCTTTAATAAACTCCCCTTTGGAAACTGCATCCAATATGTCATCTCCCACTTTGACTTTTCCCGAAGGGCGAAGTACCGTAACGGAAACGCCGTTTTTTCCTTCATATTCTTTCAAATTCTGATAAGAGGAAACATAACCTTCCGAAGTGGACAAAGATGAACTTAGTGTCACTTTTTTCCAAAGTCTGCTCTCCGATAAATGACCTGCCAGAAAATAGATGCCGACAACTGCCATAAGTATGGCTCCCGAAAGTACCCACAGGGCCGTCATATCTGCCCCGAAAGTCAAATAAAGGCCGATAATGATGGAAATCAGACCTATAGCAATTCCGATACCGGATATGAGCAGAAATATATCCAGCAGTATGAGCGCAATTCCTCCGAAGTAAAGAAGAAATTCGAGCCATGCGATATTTCCTCCCTGCCAATTGGCACCAAAAAGAAGCCCTCCTGCAATAACAGCTACGAGTCCTCCTCCGGAGAATCCGGCAGTCTTTATTTCCGCCACAATGGAAATAAAGATGATTGCTGCCAAAATAGCTTCAACAAATGGCATTTGATACCATTCCGCCGCATAAATTCCATTACCGGCATAAGTCGTCATGACCATAAAGATATCCCTCCACAATTATTTCACAGTGATGTAAAGTTTTTGACAATTTCACGCCCGCTTGGTCTATACCGGCAAAATGTGCAAGAATATTTATTTTTATCGAACGGATTATTCTCCCTTAGAACTTGCAAATCCTTTCATTTTACCGATGACGGTGAGACCGTTCATATAAGGCTGCAAAACTTCCGGAACTTCAATCGTCCCGTCTTCCTGCTGATAATTTTCCATAATGGCAGCGACGGTACGCCCCACAGCCAGACCGGAACCGTTTAATGTATGAACAAATTCGGGTTTATACCCCGGATGGCGGCGGAAACGAATATTTGCACGGCGTGCCTGAAAATCAAGACAATTCGAACACGATGAAATTTCTCTGTATTTTCCCTGTCCCGGCATCCAAACTTCAATATCATAAGTTTTGGCAGAGGAGAATCCGATATCTCCCGTGCAGAGACAAACCACATGGTAGGGGAGTTTCAACAGCTGAAGAATTTTTTCTGCTTCCGCCGTTAAGCTTTCCAATTCATCCCAGCTGTCTTCGGGTTTGCAATATTTTACCATTTCCACTTTATGGAATTGATGCTGGCGGATTAAACCGCGAGTATCTTTTCCTGCCGATCCGGCTTCTTTTCGGAAACACGGTGTCAACGCAGTAAAATGGACGGGAAGCATGGAGCCGTCCAGAATTTCTCCTGCGAAATAGTTGGTCAACGGCACTTCTGCGGTCGGTGTCATGTACATAGGTTCATTTTCCACTTTATACATATCATCGGCAAACTTGGGAAGCTGTCCCGTTCCTTGCATGGAATTTGCATTGATAATATAAGGCGGAATGACTTCTGTGAAATCTCCTTCCCGGGTATGTACATCAAGCATGAAATTATAAACAGCTCTTTCTAAACGGGCTGCCGTCTGTAAGTAAAAGTAGAAGCGGGCTCCGGCTACTTTTCCTGCTCTTTCCGTATCCAGTATACCTAAACTTTCACCCAGCTCATAGTGTTCTTTCACGGGAAAATCAAAAGTTGGAATTTCTCCCCATTTACGGATTTCCGGATTTTCACTGTCATCTTTTCCGACCGGTACAGATGCATCAGTCATATTCGGAATGCGGAGCAATAAATCCGTCTGTTTGGATTCCACTTCATTCAGTTCTTTATCAATAGCGGCTATTTCATCCCCTACTTCCCGCATAGAAGCAATGGCAGCAGATGCATCCTCTCCATTTTTCTTTGCGGCTGCGATATTTTTGCTTTCTGCATTTCGTTTTCCCTTCAAGGCTTCCGTCTGACGGAGCAGCTCTCTTCTTTTCTTGTCCAGTTCTAAAACTTCATCCAGATCAAAATCTGTATGACGATTTAATAAATTCTGTTTTACCGCTTCCGTGTTTTCTCTGATAAATTTAATGTCTAACATCTGTACCACTCCCTATGTAATTTTTCCGTGTTAATCTAATAAAAAAAACTTCTATCCTCTATGGGACGAAGTTATCCGCGGTGCCACCCAATTTGCATAAGCCACTTTCGTATAATAACGGTTACTGTCCGTCCGATTCTTCATCGGCCACTCCAGAGCGGAAAATTTTTCTTTGCCAAGGCTCGCACCGGCCGCCTGTTCTCTGTTTCGCAATAGAAAAATATTTTCTCTTTCCTTATGTTTTATTTATTATATAATCCTTAATTCTTTTTGTAAAGTAAAACGATGAGACCTTATCCGTCCTCATCGCTTCTCGTTTCATTTTTTAAATCGTGCCATGCATCCGCCAATGCGCCATATTCTGCCATTGAAAAAGTTTCCCCTCTCCGGCTTCCGTCGATCCCTGCTTTATCAAGGATTCTTTTTATTGAGTCTGCCTTAATACCGCCGGATTTCATCGCATTGGTAAATACTTTTCTCCGTTGGCCGAATCCCATTTTTATTAATCGAAAAAACAGTTTTCTGTCTTTCACTTCAACGGCCGGTTTTTCCCGCTTCCGCAGTTTTAAAACGGTCGACGTAACGGAAGGACGGGGTAAAAAAGCAGAAGGGGGAATATCCAAAACACGTTCTGCCGTGCATTCAAACTGCACCGCCAATGTCAGCGCTCCGTAATCCTTAGATCCGGGAGCCGCCATAATACGATCCGCCACTTCTTTTTGCATCATGAATACAAATAATGAAATGGGAAAATCACCTTGAATCAAATAAAGCAAAATTGGAGTCGTAATATAGTAAGGAAGATTGGCTGCCGCATGCCACTCTTTACTTCCCAGATATTCTTTCAGGTTTGATTTCAATATATCTTCATATATGATACGAATATTGTCATACGATTCCAATGTATGGGATAAAACCCGCTCCAGACTTCGATCAATTTCAAAAGCGGTTACATCAGCACCGGTTTCTGCCAATGCCTGTGTCAAAGTGCCGATACCTGCCCCTATTTCCACCACGGGGACTCCCTTTTCCAACTCTGCTGCTTCTGCAATTTGTCTTACCGCCTCAGAGTTTACCAGAAAATTTTGTCCGAGTCTGTGTTTTGCATGAATACCGAATCGTTGAATAATATATTTAACTACCTTTATATCCGCTAAATCAGCATCTTTCATTTCTTCTCTCCCAATCTTTTTAAGGCCGAGTTCCATTCTTCTTTCGTAACACCGAAATGATTGAGCCTTTTCAAAAATTGTTTTCCGTTTCCGAATCCAATCCCGAGCAGATCGCCCAGTACTGCTCTTTTCTTTGCTGAATTTTCACTTCCCGCCAAATCGGCCGCCCATAAATCGGTCATATGAAAGAGTCCCGAATCATCTTGATAAGAAGGTCTTACTTTTTCAAGAGCTCTTCTTATGGATTCGGGAGATGCATTTTCTATCCCCACATCATCTTCGGCCGATGCCTCTGTTTTGGGGATGAATGCATGAAGCGCCTCAGGAAATAAAGCAGAAAGACGCTTCCGAATTCTTTCTCCCGGTCCGTCCGGATCGGTCAGAATGATGATGCCCCGCTTTTCATAAGCAGCACGAATATCCTTTATAACGGAAGACCGGAGGGCAAAACCTCCGGTCGCAATCATATCCGCTTCCACCGCCTGACTTACCCGGGCAATATCCGACTTGCCCTCAACAACGATGACTTGACGAATCATATTAATCTCTTGCCACATATCCGATGCCGCGTACGGTATGGATATACTTTTTCCCTACTTTTTCATCAATTTTGCTGCGGAGATAACGAACATAGACATCGACGATATTCGTCTTTCCCGCATATCCGTATCCCCATACTTTTTCGAGTACCTCTTCACGTTTCAGCACCCGGTTCTTATTTTTAGCCAAGAATAAGAGCAAGTCAAATTCTTTCCTTGTCAGATCAATTACTTCGTCTCCGGCACGAACTTCATGGCGATCCGGATAAATAGCCAAATCTCCTATGTTGAAAGACGGATCTACCACAATTTTCGGCTCTTCATGACGACGGAGTGCCGAATGAAGCCTTGCCACCAATTCTTTTGTCGCATACGGCTTGGTAATATAATCATCCGCCCCCGCATTTAATGCTTCCACTTTTGCATCCACACCGGTTTCGGCAGATAAATAGATAATCGGAATGGTGCTTATTTCTCTTACTTTTTCAAGAATTTCTTTTCCGTTTTTCATCGGTTCATCAGGATCAAGAATGATAATATCCGCTTGGCGCTGCCCTGCTAAATCTACGACAGAATCCCCTATATTATCAATTAAACAGGAAAACCCTTCCTCTTCTAACTTGAGCTGCATAAAACGACTTACGCTCGGATCACTTTCGACGATTAATACACAGTTTCTCATATTTTAAGTTCCTCCCCTAAATTAACAAATAAATCATAACAACTAAAAAGAGGCTCTTTTCATATTATTGTTATTATTTTCACAATTACCTGTATATAAATTATTATTTTTACCGCATACTTTCCGTAATTGTACAAGAGCTTTATTGTCCTCAATTTAATGATACCATAATTTTAATCAGATTCAAGTATTTTTCTTAGTTTTATTATTAAAAAATTAGCAAATTTATTCGTTTTTATTAACAGTTATTCTTAAAAAAATTCAATTTATTAGTCTTAGGAGCGGATAAAATTACATTTTTCAAAAATAAGAATATCCCTTGCTATATAGATAATATCTGTTTATATTGAGATATTTCGTGTATCGTAATTGAGTATTAATATCACTTAATTATTCTTTCATGTTTCCTCATTTTTTATCTTTATACATATACCCCCTATGGGTATAGAACTTTTCTATGATTAACATAATATTAGTCTATTGCAAAAAATAAAAGAGAATCTCTTAAAAAGAGACTCCCTTTCTTTCTTTGTTTTATTTCATCAATTGTCTTACTCTGTGATTCAATGATCCGGAACCATAGTCGGCATCTGCATCAAGTAATTCCTCGATACGAAGTAACCGGTTATATTTTTCCACTCTTTCCGATCGCCCGGGTGCTCCGGTTTTAATTTGTCCCGCATTTAGCGCAACTGCCACATCAGCAATGGTTGTATCTGCAGTTTCACCGCTTCTATGGGAAATAATTGCCGTATATCCGCTTCTTTGTGCCATTTGAACCGCTTCAAAGGTTTCTGTAAGTGTCCCAATCTGGTTGAGCTTGATCAAAATCGAGTTGCCTACGCCTTGATGGATTCCTTTCGACAGACGGTTTGTATTGGTGACAAAAAGATCATCTCCGACCAACTGTACCCGTTTGCCTAAGGCGTCGGTCAATTTTTTCCATCCGGTCCAATCTTCTTCTCCCAGTCCGTCTTCTATGGAAACAATCGGATATTTATTGACTAAATCGGCATAAAATTCTATCATTTCTTCCGCTGTTTTTGCTGCATGATCACCGGTGAGATGATATAAGCCGTCTTCACCGAGTAATTCGGATGCTGCCACATCAGTTGCAAGAACCACATCTTCTCCTGCGGTATAACCTGCTTTTTCAACTGCTTCACAAATAATTTCCATAGCCGCTTCATTCGAGGGGAGATCCGGTGCAAAACCGCCTTCATCACCGACTGCCGTAGAAAGTCCTCTTGCTTTTAAGACTGATTTCAAAGTGTGATAGATTTCCGCACACATACGAAGTCCTTCCGAAAAAGAAGGCGCTCCCACCGGCATTATCATGCTCTCCTGAATATCCACATTATTATCTGCATGGGCTCCGCCGTTGATAATATTCATCATCGGTACAGGAAGATTATGAGCGTTTACGCCGCCCAGGTATTGAAACAGCGGCAACCCTGCCGAATCCGCAGAAGCATGAGCCGCTGCCAGAGATACTCCCAAAATGGCATTTGCTCCGAGCCGGCTTTTATCGGTGGTTCCGTCCAAATTGATCAGAATATGATCGAGCCCTCTTTGATCGCTTGCTTCCCACCCGAGAACCGCATCGGCTATTTCTCCATTTACATTATCTACGGCCCGTAACACTCCTTTTCCGTTATAACGAGACGAATCACCGTCTCGAAGCTCGGTTGCTTCAAACATACCTGTAGAAGCTCCGGAAGGAACTCCGGCTCTGGCAAAAGTACCGTCTTCCAAAAAGATTTCTACTTCAACCGTAGGATTTCCGCGAGAATCTAAAATTTCTCTTGCATGAAGATCTGTAATGACTGCCATGATTTCTCCTTATACCTGTTTATAAATGGATCCGAGATTTTCCGCTTGCAAACCGGCTCCGCCAATAAGCACACCATCAACATTTTTTTGTTTAATAAATAAAGATATATTATCACTGTTCACCGAACCGCCGTAAAGTATTCTGATTTCTTCAGATGGTTCTTTGCCGACAAGTTCTTTCAATCTGCTTCGAATAAAGAAAGCCACCGACTCCGCATCCTCGGCGGTTGCTGCTTTTCCTGTACCGATTGCCCAGATCGGTTCATAAGCAATGACTGTTTTCCTCATATCTTTTGGCTTGACTTCCGCAAGACCGGTTTTTATTTCCTCAAAGAGACGTTTTTCCATCTCTCCTTTTTCTCGTTCTTCTGAGGTTTCACCAATGCAAAGAATGGGTGTCATCTCCGCCTCAAAAGCGGCTCTGACTTTTTGTCCGACAAATTCATCCGTTTCCTTCAGAAGCATACGTCTTTCGGAATGGCCGCAAATGACATACGAACAGCCCAGATCTTTCAGCATATTACCGGAAATTTCTCCCGTAAATGCTCCTTTTTCCCCGGGGTATATATTTTGTGCCCCCCATTTTATAAAGGAATTCTCAAGCATATGCCGGGCAAGAGGAATATCCGTATAGGGCGGACAGATCAAAAGCTCTGCTTCTCTTTCTGCCACTTTTAAATTTTTAAAAAATACTTCTGCCTCAGAAACAGTATGATTCATTTTCCAATTGCAGGCAATCAGAACCTTTCTCACCGTCATCACTCCTTATCTGCGAGGGCGGCGACTCCGGGCAAAACCATTCCTTCCAGCATTTCCAGAGATGCTCCGCCTCCTGTGGAAACATGGGAAAATTTATCTTCGATCCCCAATTGATCCACGACGGATGCAGATTCACCTCCGCCGATAACCGTAGTAGCGTCGAGATTGGCAATCGCTTCGGCAATGGTAAAGGTTCCCTTGGAAAAGGCTTTCATTTCAAACACGCCCATAGGTCCGTTCCAAACGACGGTTTTCATTTTTTTCAAAGTGTCTGCATATAATTTGATCGTTTTCGGCCCGATATCCAAAGCCATCCACGGATCGGAAAAATCTTTTGCTTCCAACACTTTTATATTTGCATCTTCGGAAAAAGCATCCCCTGCCATAAAATCCACGGGAAGCATAATGGTAGAGCCCATAGATTTTGCTTTTTTCATCAAATTTCTCGCCAGTTCAAAGCGATCTTTATCCTGCAAAGATTTTCCCATGTCATAGCCTTCCGCGGCAACGAAGGTATTTGCCATACCTCCGCCGATCATGATAACATCTGCTTTTTCCATTAAATTGGCAATCACTTGGATTTTATCACTGATTTTTGCGCCTCCGATGATCGCTGCAAACGGTCTCTCCGGTTTATCAATCACTCCGTCGAGGAAATCTATTTCTTTTTTCAGCAAAAGACCGGAAACCATAGGGAGTATTTTAGCAACCCCCACTACGGAAGCATGGGATCGGTGAGAAACGCCGAAAGCATCATTGACGGCCGCATCACAGCCTTCTGCCAATGCTTTTGCAAAATCTTCGCCGTTCTTTTCCTCTTCCCTGTGAAATCGGAGATTTTCCAAAAGGAGAACCTGCCCTGATTGAAGAGCATTTTTCATTCCTTCCGTCTCTGCACCGACACAATCATTGGCAAACTGTATCGGCATCTGAAGAAGCTGCTCCAACCTTTCCGCCACAGGTTTTAAAGATAATTCCTGTTTGACTTCTCCCTTCGGACGGCCCATGTGACTGGCAAGAACAATAGCGGCTCCTTTGTCCAGAAGATACTGTATCGTGGGAAGTGTGGCCCGTATTCTTCTGTCATCGGTAATATGCCCTTCTTTATCCATCGGCACATTGTAATCTACACGGACATAAACTTTTTTCCCCGATACATCGATATCATAAACTGTCTTCTTATTCATGACGGACTCCTTGTGCATCAAAGACCTTTGGATATAACAAATGCAACGAGATCAATGATTCTCATCGAATAACCCCATTCATTATCATACCAGGCAATGACTTTGACCAGATTATTATCTATCACCATAGTCAGTTTGCTGTCAATGGTGGAGCTTACGTCAGTAGTTTTGAAATCGCTGGAAACCAATTCTTCATCGGTATAAGCAAGAATTCCTTTCAGTTCGCCTTCCGATGCGGCTTTCAATGCTTCATTCACTTCTTCTTTCGTTACCGTTTTATTTAATTCTACCGTCAGATCCACTAATGAAACATCCGGAGTCGGAACACGGATAGCCAGTCCGTTCAATTTCCCCTGCAGTTCGGGAATGACAATGCCTATGGCTTTAGCTGCGCCGGTGCTGGTAGGAATTATATTTTCTGCAGCCGCTCTTCCCCGTCTTGCATCTTTCTTATGAGCTTTTTCAAGAATGGCCTGATCATTGGTATAGGAATGGACAGTAGTCATCAGGCCGCGCTTGATTCCGAATTTTTCATTCAAAACTTTGCAAACCGGAGCAAGGCAGTTTGTTGTACAGGATGCATTAGAAATAATATCATCTGTTTCGGGATTATAAACAGATTCATTGACCCCCAGAACGATGGTGGCATCTTCATCTTTGCCCGGCGCCGTAATAATGACTTTCTTGACAGTGCCGCGAAGATGTTTCCCTGCACTGGCGCGATCTTTCAGCTTGCCTGTAGATTCGATGACAACTTCTGCGCCGTAGGCACTCCAGTCCAAATTTTCCGGATCCCGATCATGCAATACCTGAATGCGCTTTCCGTCTACGATCAGAACATCACCGTCAATTTCCACTTTTTTATCCAAACGGCCGTGTACGGTATCGTATTTCAAAAGATAAGCGGCCGTTTCCGGTCCGCTGGGATTATTGATTGCCACAAGTTCCAAATCTTCTCTGTCAAGAAGTCCGCGGCAAACAAGCCTGCCGATTCTCCCGAAGCCGTTAATTGCTACTTTTGTCATGCTTATACCCTCCTGTACGGTTCAAACAATAAAGTGATTTGATTTGCAATTTGTAAAACATGTTTTCGGCTCATCAAATCGCAATAAAAATCCTGTAGTACTGCAGATGTTGTTTTTATTTTATTTTCTCGTACCGACAGGAATATCTCGCTGAATATAGTATATCATGACCTATTTTGTACTACAACAACTGGAAAAACAGGGACAAATAAGCATACTCTTTATATTATTGCAATAAAACTTTCTTTCTATTTTCCGTCAATCAGTTCATTTTTTTATCAGTTAAGATGAATTGCCAAAGACAGATTTAATTTCCATTTCAATTTTTTCCCGTCAATAGTATAATGATCATAAATTATGTTATTCCGATCTCTCATGATTTATAATCATTAATTTATTTGAATCATCAAAGGAGGAATTTATGAAATCTTGGAATACAAAATTGGCCGAATTATTAAATATATCCTATCCGATTATACAGGGCGCCATGGCCTATATTTCCGACGGACTTTTAGCCGCCGCCATGAATCACGCCGGCGGTGCCGGTGTCATTGCCTCCGGTGGATTTACCGCCGATGAGGTCCGAAATGAAATCCGGCGTTTCAAAGATATTGCCGGCAGAGATAAAATTTATGGCGTCAATCTGATGCTCCAAGATCAAAACAAAGATGATGTGGCTCAAATCATTTGTGATGAAAAAGCTCCTTTTGTCACTATAGGTGCAGGAAACCCGGTTTCATGGATGAAGGCGCTCCACCCTTACGGCATCAAATGCATTCCTGTTGTTCCTACTGTAAAACTTGCACAGCGCGTTCAGCAATACGGTGCCGATGCCATCGTCATCGAAGGCATGGAGGCAGGCGGTCATGACGGAAAACTTACTCTGATGGCCCTTATGGAAAATGTCCTTCCCCTCATTGATGTTCCCGTCCTTGCCGCGGGAGGAATTGTCGACGGCCGCGCCATTGCCGCCGCTCTTATTATGGGCGCTTCCGGCGTTCAGATGGGAACCCGTTTTCTTCTTGCCGAAGAATGCCGTCTCCATCCCAATGCAAAGGAAGCCATTATAAAAGCCGGAGATACCGATTCCGTAGTGACGGGATTTACAAAAAATGACAGCGTCCGCGGACTGAGAAATGAGTTCTCCCACAGATTCCTGAAGGCAGAATACAGCGGTGCCAGTGCAGAAGAATTGACTGCTCTTTCCAGAGGTACCAATCGGAGAGCCGTCATCGACGGAGATGTAAAAGACGGCTTTGTATTGGCAGGTATGTCCCTTACTCATTTAAACAAAGTAGAGCCTTTGGAAGATATTATGAAAAAATTGGTGGAAGAAACCGAATCGGCTTTATCAAAAGGTCCCTCTCTCATTTAAATATCTTTATTTCTTTATATTACTATCTCTTTTACTCATCCATACATACAAAACCGATCTTACCTCTGCCCGTAAATCGTTGTATAATAATATATAGATTATTATCAATATTCTATTAAGGAGGGTCCTATGTATACATTAAAGAGCACAGCCTTTCAGGGGAAAACACCGCAAGTCCATGAAGAAGCCTTTGTTGCACCGAATGTATTTCTTGCCGGTGATGTACGAATCGGAAAATATTCCAGCTTGTGGCCGGGAGTGGTTGCCCGGGGTGACGTGAATTATATTTCCGTCGGAGAATGCACCAATATTCAAGATCTCGTTTGTCTTCATGTAGCTGATGACTTTCCTTGCATCATCGGGGACTATGTTACTATCGGCCACTGTGCCTGCATTCATGCCTGCACTCTGGAAGATCATGTCCTGGTCGGCATGAATGCCACCGTTTTGACCGGTGCCAAAGTGGGAAGGGGCTCTATCATCGCTGCAGGTGCTTTGGTTTTGGAAAACCAGGTCATTCCGCCCAACTCCTTGGTAGTCGGCGTTCCCGGAAAAGTCATTACTACGGTTAATAAAATAGATAACATTCACCATCAGGCTTTGAAATATAAAACAGAATGGGCCATCATGTACGGTGTCAAACCGGATATTGAAGGTGAACTGTATCACGGAGAACCTATCATTTAAAAAATAATTTTATATTCTTTCGGGATCGAATCCGTTATTCCGCCGGATTCGATCCTTTTTTATTTTATCGGGAGTAACCACTTCTATCTTGTCGTTTCATTAAATAAAAAACGTATCTCCGCTAATCCGTCCGATTTGTGAGATACGTTTTAAAATTCTTTTGACTTTTATTCCTTTATATGTTCTTTCAGTCCGGGAAAATCCAAGGTGGCAAATAAATCATAGAGCGTTTCATTCCGCCGGATTTGCTGAATTTCTCCGTTTTCATGAACCATAATCTCCTGATGACGAAGACGCCCGTTGTAATTGTAGCCCATACTGTGTCCATGGGCTCCCGTATCATGAATAATGAGCAGATCTCCTTTGACAATCTCGGGCAATGCTCGCTGAATGGCAAATTTATCACTGTTTTCACAAAGAGAACCTACCACATCATAAATTTTGTTCTTTATTTCTTTTTCTTTCCCCAGAACGGTAATATGGTGGTAGGCGCCGTACATTCCGGGCCTCATTAAATCTGCCATACAGGCATCTACACCGATATAATTTCTATAAATATTCTTATAATGAATTGCTTTCGTCACAAGATAGCCGTAGGGGCCGGTAATGGCACGACCGCATTCAAAACATAGCCGTGTATGCTCAAAGCCTTCCATTTTTTCCTTAAAGAGTTTTTCCGCCTCTTTGCCCAATTTTTCTAAATCCACGGGATCTTGTTCAGGTCTGTAAGGAATCCCGATTCCTCCGCCGAAATCAATAAAATCGACAATGACTCCCTGCTTTTCTTTTATATCCCGTGCGAGGTCAAACATCATATTGATCGTCCCCAAAAGGCCGGGTAATTCCAGCTCGGCAGAAATCACCATCGTATGAATTCCGATATACTTGATCCCCTTATTTTTGCTCCAAGAAATACATTTCATAAGTTGATCATAGGTCATCCCGTATTTCGCTTCTTCCGGTGTCCCGATGATCGAATTTCCTCTTGCCAAATCAGGCCCCGGATTATAGCGGAAACAAATACGGTCAGGCACTATCCCGAGACGTTCCATGTCATCCAGATTGGAAATGTCATCCAAATTGATGATTGCCCCCAGTTCATAGGCCTTCTTAAATTCTTCATCCGGTGTATCATTTGAGGAAAATACGATTTCTTCTCCTTTTATCCCCACAGATTCCGCTAAAATCAATTCCGCCATGGAACTGCAGTCTGCACCCACTTGAAGAGATTTCAAACTTTTCATAATCCACGGATTCGGAGTCGCCTTCACGGCAAAATATTCACGAAAATTTGAATGCCATGAAAACGCTTTTTGAAGGCGCTTTACATTATCCAGCATCCCTTTTTCATCATATATATGAAAGGGTGTCCCATATGTATCTGCAATATCCCTGATCATTTTTTCACTGAAGGGAATCTTCTTTTCACTCATACAGCATCTCCTCTCAAGCCGTTTCTATAAATAAAAGCATATATTCATTAAAAATATGACTTATATTATAGCATAGTTTATTGACCGGACGTACTTATTTTAATCCCGCCGATAAAAGGTAAAAGGACCGCTCCGAAAACAGGAACGGTCCTTTATTTTTACTGATTGGCATTTTGGACTGCTTTTTTGCTGTATTCATCTGTCCATTTCGTAAAATTTCCGTTTTCCGTATTTTCTTTGATGACTGCATTTACTATGGAGAGCACATCTTCATTCCCTTTTGAAATCGCCACGGCGGAATTTTTTACCGCATCGGGAAATTTCACTTCCGAAAAAGTGAGATCGTCATTAAATACCAAATACTGCTGTCCTACAATTCCTTCTGCCACAAGACCGTCCACTTTTCCCTGCTTCAGTTCAAGAACCACTTCCGGTACATGAGCAAGAGCGACTATTTTCGCATCTTTAATTTTCTCTTTTGCCAAGGCTTCTTGGGTGGTGGATTTTTGGACACCTACAGTTTTCCCGAAAAAGTCTTCTAATTTTTTATATTTATCTGCATCGGTCCGGCGGATAATCATTTTTTGTTCCGTCGGCAAATAGTCATCAGAAAAATCCATTGCTTTTTTACGTTCTTCTGTAGGATTGATACCTGCGATTGCCAGATCTACTTTCCCGCCGGCAAGAGATGTCAAAAGCGCTTGGAAATTCATATCCTGTACTTCCAATTTGACATTTAATTTATCGGCTATTTTCTGCGCCAGTTCCATGTCGATGCCGATAACCTTTTTATCTCCCACGGAGGTATCCACAAATTCATAAGGAGGATATCCGGAAGCGGTGCCTACCACTATTTTCCCTTGCTGCTTTATTTTTTTCATTAAGGAACTTTCCTTTTGTATGCCTTCTTTCCCGGTTGCCGGTTTATCATTACTTCCGCAACCGGACAATCCTGCCAAAACGGACACAGCCATAATCAAAGCAGCGCTCTTTATCACTTTCATTTTCATTTTCTGCACTCTCCTTTATTCGCATAGTCAAAATATATGATGTCCATGTTAGCATAAATATTCATGATAGTCAATAATTATTCTTTTTTTATGTTTTTCTTTTCTCGCCTGATTTTTAATAAAAAATAACAGGCCCTTCCGAAGAAGCGCCTGTATTAATCACTATTTAGCTTTTTCTACAGCTATTTTACTGTACTCATCCACCCATTTATCAAAATTCCCGTTTTTGGTATTTTCATCGATAACTTCATTTATTATTTTAACTAAATCATCATTCCCTTTTTGCAACGCCACTGCAGAAATTTTCTTGGCATCCGGGAATGAAATATCTGCTATCGTCAAATCATCATTAAAAACAAGATATTGTTTGGCCACTACACCTTCAAGGACGATACCGTCAATCTTTCCGTGTTTCAACTCCAAAACGGCATCCGGTACACCGGCCAGCCCTATGGATTTGGCATCTGCCACCTTTTTTGCGGTCGCCTCTTGTGTCGTCGATTTTTCGGCGCCGATAACGGCTCCTTTCAGATCGGCAACGGTTTTATATTTATCGGCATCTGCTTTTCTGATAAGAAGCTTTTGTTCCGTCGGCAAATATAATTTGGAAAAAGCCATCACTTTTTCTCTTTCCGCCGTAGGAGCTACTCCTCCGACGGCAATATCTACTTTATCTGCCGTCACTGAAGACAGAAGAGCGGAAAAATTCATATCCTGCACTTCCAATTTGACGCCTAAACGGTTTGCAATTTGCTGCACCAATTCTATATCGAGTCCTATGACCTTTTTATCGCCCGATTCGGCATCTACAAATACATAAGGCGGATATCCCGAAGAGGTGCCGACGATCAGTTTGCCTCTTTCCTTGATTTTCTTTAATAATTTTCCCTGCTGCTCACTGCCGGAGGTCTTTCCGCTTTCTCCGGCGGGTTTGCTGTCGCCTCCGCAGCCTGCCAAGGCCAATATGCCGATTGCCGCTATTCCGATAATGGCTGATTTAACTGCTTTTTTCATCATAATTCTCCTTTTAACATCTTATTTTATTTAAAATTATATACTATTTTATACTTCATTTTACAAGGTCATACCGTTATCTGGCAGAACGAACTTTCATGCGCCGTTCCAAGATACGCAGGCAGGAAGATACAAAAAAGGTCATGATGAAGTAATATACCGCCACAATGGCAAGCGGCGGGAAAGGTTGGAAACTGATTCCCTGTATGGTCGTCGCCGTATACATCAGGTCTGCCATACCGATAACAGATACTTGTGATGATTCTTTGATTAATGTAACAAATTCATTCCCGATAACGGGTAAAATATTTTTTATGGCTTGAGGAATAATAATCCGCACCATGGATTCCCATTTAGAAAACCCCAGTGACATGGCACCTTCCAATTGTCCTTTGCCGATTGACTGAATACCGGAACGGACAATTTCACATTGATAAGCGCCGGAGTTTAAAATAAGCGCCAATACGCCTGCGGAGAGACGTTCAAAATCCACGCCCATGATTTCGATACTCGGGAACTGAATCCCCAAAAAAGGAAGTCCGAAAAACACGAGGGAGATCTGGACCAAAATCGGTGTTCCTCTGATCACTTCTACATAGACGGCAGATAACGCCTGCAATATTTTGATTCCCGAAATTTTCATAAAAGCAAGAATAATTCCGAGAAATAATCCGAAAACACAGGATAAAAAGGAAATAATAATCGTTATTTTTACACCGGAAAGAAAAATATCCTGATATTTAATTGCTGTTTCTAATACTATATCCATGATTCACTCCTTAAATATCATCATGAAGCAACCGTTTCAAAAATGTACGGGTACGTTCTTCTTTCGGACGGGTAAAAATCTCTTCCGGACTTCCTTCTTCCACGATATACCCTTTATCCATGAATACGACATGATTCGAAACGGAACGGGCAAATTGCATTTCATGAGTCACTACGGCCATCGTCATTCCTTCCAGAGCCACTTCTTTCATGACAGAAAGCACATCTCCCACCAGCTCGGGATCCAAAGCGGAGGTGGGTTCATCAAAAAGCAGCATTTTCGGTTTCATCGCAAGGGCTCTCGCAATCGCCACTCTTTGCTGCTGTCCGCCGGAAAGCTCTCCCGGATAATGGGAGGCTCTTTCATCCATTCCTACTCGGGACAAAAGTTCCATCGCTTCTTCTTTTGCTTGCTTTTTACTTAATTTATTGATATGGATCGGTGCGTACATTACATTTTCCAAGGCGGTAAACATAGGAAATAAATTAAAATTTTGAAATACCATGCCCACATCCCGACGGAGCATTTTCACGTCTGTTTTTTCATCAATCAAATGGCCTTCAAACCAAAGTTCTCCGCCCGTAGGCTGTTCCAGCAAATTTAAACACCGGAGAAATGTGCTTTTCCCCGATCCGGAAGGGCCGATGATTGTAACGACTTCTCCATTGTATATCTTCATATTAATATCTTTCAGCACTTCTACTTTCCCGAAAGATTTTTCCAGATGCTTGATTTCATAAATAATCTGCTTATTTTTTTCTTCCATCCCATCACTCCGTTCTATAATATACAAACTTTAGCATAATTATACATTCGTGTCAATATTTTCTATATAAAAAAACTGTGAATTGCAGGGCATCCACAGTCTTGTATTGATATCCGTTTTTTATAAAAAACAAGAGAAAAACACTTCTGAAATCTGTGATTCTTTGCTTGTTTTTCCAGGGTATAGAGCTCATCATAAAATCAAATTTCTTTGCATAAATATTTCACTGATGATGATCGGTATCCATCATTTGATATAAAATGCGGACCACTTCCCCGGCGCTGTTCTTCTGAAATTCGGCACAGGTATTTTCCATTTTTTCCTTTTTATCCTGCCCTGTCAGAATCCGCCTGACTGCAATAGCCAATTCTCCTCTCTTGACCCATTCGGCACAGCCGAGACCGCTCAGGAACGCCGCATTTGCCCTCTCTTGACCGGGCAAAGTATTAACCAGCAGCATGGGGCGTTTCATGACAATCCCTTCCGAACAGGTAAGTGCTCCCGGTTTTGTCACCAACATTTCCGCCCGTCCCATGAGCTGAGGAATTTTATTTGTATAACTGTGCAACTCTACGGGATGTTTCATTTTTTCCAAAAGAAGAGATATCTCTTCATAAAGGTGAATGTTTTGTCCCGTAACGACAATGAATTTAGATATCTCTTCAATTTCATCCATCAGTTTCAAATCATCGGTGATACCGCCCAGTCCGAGACCGCCGCCCATGACAAGTATCGTCCCTTTTTCCGGAACCGGATTTTTGGCACTTTCATCATAAAAGGACTTCCTCACCGGTATCCCCGTTACATGAATTCGTTCAGGAGGAATTTCGTTTTCTGCCAAATCTTTCGCCATATCGGCAGTTGCCACGCAATAGGTATCGAGATAACGATTAATCCATAATTGGTGAACATCAAAATCTGTAATGACACCCATCAGGGGAATGTCGATTTTTCCGTTCTTTTTCAAAAGGTTTGCCGCTCCTGCCGGGAAAGGATGCGTAAAAATAAGCGCATCGGGACGAAGAATACGGATTAACTTCTTCATTCTCCGTTTAAGACTCATCGAAAGAAGCTTCTTTGATGTTTTTCCGAAACTTCCCTTCTGGGAATTGCTGTACAAAAGATCATACATGTCGGGAAGAACTTTTATCATTTCCAGATATGTTTTTTTTATAATTTGATCCACTGACAGGGAACTTTGCGAAACAAAATCCAAGACTCTTACAGAATCTTCAGGATGTGATTCCTTAATAGCCTCTGCGATGGCTCTTGCCGCCTGGCTGTGTCCCGTACCGATGCTGGCAGTTAATATGAAAAATCTCCTGCCCTTTTTCTCAATCATGGATATACCCCTTTTATATGCTTGTCTTGTTTTTCATTATATCATAACAAATCAGTTGATACGGAAAAAGAAAAAGAGCCGTATCGAAAGGAAGATTGCAGCCCTTTCGATGCAGCTCTTTTACATATTAAATATTCTTATTATTTTTTAACGGCTTTCTTTGCAGCTTTTTTTACATTAACTCTTTCTTTCAGCTGTTTGGAAACACGCCATGCCGGGCTCTTGGAAGCCGGAATCTTAATGGGTTTCTGTGTAGACGGATTATGTCCTTCCCGTGCTTTGCGATGACGGATTTCAAAAGTACCGAAACCGATCAGCTGAACTTTTTCACCTTTTTCAAGTGTTTTGGAGATAACATCAATGACTGCTTTTACTGCTTTTTCAGCATCTTTCTTTGTCATTTCTGCTTCCTGAGCAACTGCTCCGATGAGTTCTGTCTTGTTCATAACTAAACATCCTCCTTTAATAAATCGCGGGAATTCCGCTTTAGCTCTGACGAATTCGATTACATGTCTTTCCCGTTGAATTCCATCCATGCCTGTGTCAATGCATCGGCAGACATCTTGTCCATGGATTGCTGCTTTCCTTGCAGGCTCTCCTCAAAAGAAGAAAACCGTTCCATGAATTCAACACAAAATCGATGTAACGAAAGTTCCGGATCGATTCCTTTTTCCTGCAAGACACGGACCTGCTCAAAAAGGAATGCCCCTGCACTTTCATCCTCCGTTCCGTTTTTTGTCTCCCTCATATAAACCGTATCATTCAGAGAGTTTTCGGAAGAAGCATGAATCCCGACAGAACTAACTTTCTTTTGAATTATACACGCTAAAAGCAGACTTGGCAAGCATTTGGGCACTCCGGAAAGCAGATATCTTCGATTTTTTTCTTTTCTTTTACGTTTTTCCCAATTAATATCGCCCTCGGTTTCGAAAAATTCCCCTTCTTTTTCAAACAGAAAAGGGTGTCTTCTTTTCATTTTCTCTGCGGCATTATTAATAACAGTCTGCACAGAAAAATATCCCTCTTCTTCTGCCAGCACAGAATGAAAAACAACTTGAAACAAAACATCTCCCAATTCCTCACAAAGATTCGTCATGTCATTTTTATCGATAGCATCGACAACTTCATATACTTCTTGAATGAAATAAGTTCTGAGTGTTTTATGATCCTGTTTTCTGTCCCAAGGGCATCCGTTCGGGCTCTTCAGTATTTTCATTACATCTATCAATGGCGAAAAATCATCTTTTCCCCTCTTTTTTAATTTCATTTCTGAAAATTTTAAAATAAGAGCCGCCTCTTTCAGCGCCCTGCAGTTATTGAATTCTTTAATTGATATTTTAAGAATTTTTCCATTACTCTCTAATATTTGTATCAAGGCATCTTCTTCATATTTACCCTGCAATGCTTTTTTCCATCGTTCAAGATGATCTTGATCTGTTATTTTGAAAACAATCAAAATATTATTTTTTAAAGAAAATAATTTATCAACATCATTTTCGCCACAGACTGTCCATGTATCCTCTTCATGTAAAATGTCTTGTTCATACAGCAGATTCAACATTTCTATCTTTTTCATCCGCCAACTGTTCCTTTCATCTTATAAAAAACGGTACGTTTTAAAACGCACCGTTTCCATTTTATTTTTTCAGAAGACTTACTTTATCCACAAAATTTGCAAGGGTTTCCCCTATTTTAGGGATACGTCGGACATCATCGCCTCTTACGGCACGAATCAGCACGATAGCCGCACAGTAAACCATGCCTCCTGCAATAATAGCCGCCAAGGTTGCCATCGTATTACTTTTCATTACGACCATCAATCCGTCATAGACTGCCACTACGACAGCCCCCATAATTCCTGCCGCTATAAAAAGTTTTACCGTATGTGTCATATCCAACATGTATTTCTTATATTTATATAAGAATACCAGATTGAGCAGTGCAGCAACACCGAAATCGGCATTCGTCGCCCAAGCTGCTCCCAAAACTCCCCACGAGGGCAGCGCGGTCAGATTCCACGAAAGAACTACTTTAACCGCCGCACTTGCCACCATATTCAGGAAAGGAATTGCCGTTTTCCCCATTCCCTGCAAAACACCGGTCGTGACCTGCTGTACACCCAAAAGAAATACGCCGAAACTCATCACCGCGATAGAAGGGCCTGCATCGGGAGTTGCATAGAGCATCGCTGAAATAGGTGTGGCAATCACACACATGCCGATAAAAGAAGGTATCGTAATTATATTGGCAAGACGCATGGCTGTATCTGTACGTTCTAAAATAATCTCCCCTTTGTTCCGTGCCACTGCCTCTGAAATGACCGGAACCAGACTGGCTGCAAGCGAAGCCGTTACGATGGTCGGCATATTGACCAAAGCGGTCGCCATCCCGGTCAGATACCCGAACAGCGTGGTTGCTTCTTCCACGGAAAATCCTGCCACACCCAGACGCCGCGGCACGATCAGCAAATCAATATTAGAAACGATGGGAAGCATAATGTTTGCCAAAGAAACAGGTACGGCAAGAACCATAAGTCTTTTTAAGATAGAGACACCGCCTAAAGGCTTGATATTTTTATCTTGGTTTGCCGCCAATTCTTTTCTCCAGTTTTTAGTCAGGAAAAAGAAAATGATCAGCACAAATATTCCGACAAATGCTCCCGGTGCCGCGCCGAAAGTAGCTCCTGCCGCACCGTATTCCAAGCCGTAGGGCATCAATATAACCGCCAGAGCAATCATGGTACCGACCCGGACAATTTGTTCCACAATTTGTGAAACTGCCGTAGGCGTCATCATTTGCAAACCTTGAAAATATCCGCGAAGCGAAGCGAGCAAAGTGGCTCCCAATACGGCCGGCGAGAGTGCAACCAATGACCAATAGGCTCTCTCATCGGTTACGATATTCGAATCGATAAGCCAGCCTGCGCCAAAATATAACAGGACACTGAAAACGATGCCCGTGATTGTCAGGG
>ERZ506877.295-NODE-295-length-23082-cov-4.39766_pt1 | contig 23082 bp, 22 predicted proteins | sample MGYA00512907_ERZ506877 | MGnify/ENA metagenome assembly ERZ506877
GCATTCGGATGTTTATCAACTTTTAATATTTTTCCGGTGATTACTCCGCTTATTCCTTTTCCCAGATAGATAATATGTTCCACCGGTATTCCGTCCACCGTTAAAACTTCCGCCATTTCCTCAGGATCAAGCCCTTTTATATCTACAAGTGTTCCTAACCATTTCAAAGACACATTCATAGCATGCACCCCCTCCTCTTAAAATTGTTCCAAAAATCTGACATCATTTTCGTAAAAATTTCTGAGATCATCAATTCCATAAAGCAACATCGCTATTCTTTCGATACCCATACCGAATGCGAATCCGCTCACTTGTTCCGGATCATAACCGTTAAGTTTAAGCACCATATTATGGACCATACCGCAGCCGAGAATTTCAAGCCAGTCAGGATCCGCACTTTCTGAATGCGCTCTTGAGGAGAAAGAAATATCCACTTCTGCCGACGGTTCGGTAAATGGGAAATAGCTGGCACGAAAACGGATTTTCGTATCAGATCCGAATAAATCCTTTAAGAACAGAGCAAGCGTCCCTTTCAGATCGGAAAACTTTATTCCTTTATCTATAACAAGTCCTTCCACTTGATGAAAAACCGGCGAATGGGTAGCATCATTATCCCAGCGGAACACCTTTCCCGGAGCGATCATACGAATGGGAGAATTCGGTTCATGTTTGCGCAAAGTCCTGACCTGTACCGGTGAAGTATGTGTACGAAGCAATATTTCCGGGGTAATATAAAATGAATCTTGCATATCACGGGCAGGATGGTCCTTTGGTAAATTTAAACATTCAAAGTTATAGAAATCCTCTTCAATTTCAGGCCCCTCTTCGACGGAGTATCCCATGCGTACAAAAGATTTAACGACCTCCTGAAGAGCTTTATTTAAAGGATGTATATGCCCGATCTTACGTCTTCTTGACGGAAGAGTAATATCTGTCATTTCATTTTTTATCTGGGCTTCTAATCGCTTTGTTTTTAATTCTTCCAATTTCCCTGAAATTTGTATTTCTATTTCTTCTCGCACTTTATTTGCCAATGCGCCCATGACAGGTCTTTCTTCACCGGATAGATCTTTCATGCTGCGCAGAATGGCAGTCAGTTTACCTTTTTTACCTAAAAATGCAACTTTTGTGTCTTGTAATTCTTTTTCATCCGCACAGAGTGCTATGCGGTTAGTTGCTGCTTCTCTTAATTCATTTAACTCTTTTTTCATGTCGTCGACCTTACTTATTAAATCTCCTGCATCATCCATTTTCTTCCTCCTTGTTCATATGCCGTTTTATCAGGAATCATTGACATATAAAAAAACTTCTCCCCAAAAGGGGCGAAGTTTTTTCGCGGTACCACCCTGATTTATTGCTTGATTGCTTTAACGCAGCTTTACGTTCTGCCTACTCGGTTCAGCAGAATGCTCCAAAGTGAATCGATTTTTCTATCTTGCCGGTGTCCCACCATCATCGGCTCTCTGAACAGAATCAAAAAATCTTCTCTTTATCCTTGCTCTTTTATACAGATAATATGTCCTTATTGTAACATTGAAGATATTGTTGTCAAGATATATCATATTTTGCAAAATCAGTGTCATCGGCAAAACTGAAATTTATTGCACTTATTCTTAAAATATCGCTTCATTTGCAATAACTAATCGCTGTATCTGATTCGTCCCTTCATAAATTTGCATAATTTTTGCATCACGCATATATTTTTCAACGGGATTGTCTCTGGAGTATCCGTTACCGCCCATGACTTGAACTGCCGTTGTTGCAACTTCCATGGCTGTATCGGATGCATAACATTTGGACATCGCGGAAAACATGGCGGATTTTTTATCTTTATTCATTTGCATTACACATGCTTTATAGGTCAATGCACTTGCCGCTTCCGTTTTCATTACCATGTCTGCCACCATTTGCTGCACCATTTGGAAAGAGGCAATTTTTGCACCGAATTGTTTTCTTTGATGAGAATACTTAACGGCAGCTTCAACGGCAGCTCGGGCAATTCCCAGAGAAATAGAGGCTACTACCGGTCGCGATATTTGAAGGGTTTGCATTGCTATAAGAAATCCTCTTCCTTCTTTTCCTATTCTGCTTGACTCGGGAATAAAGCAATCTTCAAATATGATCTCTGCCGTAGCTGACGCACGGATTCCCATTTTATCTTCTTCTTTGCCGATAGAAATACCCGGTGTTTTTGCATCGACCATGAATACAGTCAGGCCACGGATACCTCCGCCTTCTCTTGTGTTGGCAAACAAAGTAATTTTATCTGCAATCGGTGCATTTGTTATAAAACATTTGGAGCCGTTTAAAATATATCCTCCATCTACTTTTTCAGCCCTGCAGGATACAGCACCTGCATCGGAGCCCGCGCCCGGTTCCGTCAGTGCAAAACAAGCCATTCCTCCTTCATTGAGGCAATCAAAGAATTCCTTTTTTTGTTCTTCATTTCCTGCAAAAAGAATGGGATAAGAAGCCAATGAATTAGCCGCGCAAAGTGTTGCCACTCCGGCGCACCCCTTTGCCAGTTCTTCCGCAATCAAAGCAACCGTAAGCAAATCCAATCCGGCTCCCCCGTATTCTTTAGGGACAGATAACTGAGTCATTCCGGAAGATTTTAATATTTCAAGCAGTTCTTCATCCATGACCCCGCTTTTATCAATGCGCAGTGCCCGGGGGGCAATTTCTTTTTCTGCAATTGTTTTTGCCAGATCAATTAATTCTTGTTGCTTCGGGGTAATCGAAAAATCCATATTTTCCTCCATCTGAACTATGATATTATTCTCTCAAATTCTTTATATTATATCAGAATATAAATTAAAATGAGAATCAAATATGCCGACGATAAAATCGTTTATTCGTAATGCAATGCATCTATCGGATTCAGCCGGGCCGCTTTCTGTGCCGGATACAGGCCGAAAACAAGACCTATGAGCACGGAAAACAAAAATGAACCGATAATCGGCAAAGGCGATATGACGGTAGACATAGTGACCACATGAGGAATGATCAATGCAATGGATACTCCTGCAAAAATCCCTATTAATCCGCCGGCAATACTTACTGTGATAGACTCAATCAAAAACTGGATGATAATCATGTGATAAGTGGCTCCGATTGCTTTTCTGATACCGATTTCCTTTGTTCGCTCCGTGACGGAAACAAGCATAATATTCATAATTCCGATTCCGCCGACCAAAAGAGAAATAGCCGCTATACTTCCCAGAAATATGGTGAGTGTTTGCGTCGTCGATTCCATGGTCTCCAACAAATCTTGCGAATTTTGGATATTAAAATCATCTTCTTTACCGCTGGCAATACGATGCCGCGTGCGAAGCAAGTTTGTCACATCCGCTTCAATCTGAGGCAGCACATCGCTATTGTCGGAAGTTAAAACGATACGATTTACATAGGTAATTCCCATTACACGTTCTTGAACGGTCGTAAAGGGACATAATATTCTGTCGTCCTGATCTATGAAAGAATATCCTTTTTCTTGCAAAACACCAATGACAGTAAAAGGATTTCCGTTAATTCTTACTTTTTGCCCTACCGGAGATTCATCTCCGAAAAGTCCGGTCGCCACCGTTTTACCTATTACACACACACGTTCACGGCCGGTAAATTCTTGTTCACTCCAAAAACGACCTTCCACTACATTTAAGTCGGAGATCTCGGAATATTCAGAAGTAACGCCATAGACTGTAGTTGTCCAGTTTTTATTCCCATTGACCACAACATAACTGTTACTTACCAAGGGTGCGGCATAAGTTATATTCGGCAAATTTTTTATTGCCAAATAATCTTTATACGTCAAACTTTGCATCGAACCTGCCGCCGGACGAACGCCCGGCTTTCTTGATGTTCCGGGAATAATCGTAATTTGATTGGAGCCTAAACTGGAAATATTGTTTTCAATATCTGCCCGAACACCGTAGCCCAAAGACATAAGCGCAATAACCGCGGCAACACCGATGATAATACCGAGCATTGTTAAAAGAGAACGCATTTTATTACTTATGATAGAATCAAAAGCCATAAGCATGCTTTCAAAATATATATTACTCATATAATCGGCCCCCTTATATCTTTACTGATATGTCCATCAGAAAGAATAACATGACGGGTTGCAAAATTTGCCACACTGAGTTCGTGAGTTACGAGAATTACCGTCTTTCCGGATTTATAAAGGTTCGTAAAGATTTCCATAACTTCATTAGTGGACTTACTGTCTAAATTACCGGTAGGTTCATCCGCCATGATAATGGCAGGATTATTGATCAAAGCTCTTGCGATAGCTACACGTTGCCTTTGACCTCCCGACATTTCAGCCGGCATATGATGGATACGATCGGAAAGCCCTACCGAAGCAAGCATCCGTTCTGCCCGCTCTCTTCTTTCACTTTTATATACATTTCCATAAATCATCGGAAGGATAACATTATCTAACGCAGATAACCGAGGAAGCAAATTAAAACTTTGAAATACAAATCCTATTTTTTGATTCCTCGTAAAAGCCAGTTGATTGTCATCCAGATTAGATACTTCTTCTCCATCCAATATATATAACCCTTTTGTCGGTCTGTCCAGGCAGCCCAAAATATTCATCAAAGTGGATTTCCCTGCACCGGAAGGTCCCATGATGGAAATAAATTCACCTTTATCTATTGATAATTGTATATCTGTCAGTACCGGCACTTCCTGTGTTCCGATATAATAGCTTTTCCCGATATGTTCCAGTCGGATAACTGCTTGTTTCTCCTTATTTTCTTTCATCATCAGAATCCCGGCCCTCTACGTTGTGATTTGCTGACTGTTGTAGAATTTTTTTCTTGTGTAACAGTTCCGCTTACCACAATTTCATCGCCTTCATTTACGCCCGAAACAATTTCTACTTCTTTATCGGTTGTAATGCCTGTTGTCACATAGACTTTCGACAAATCTTCCCCTTCCTTTAGGTATACATAAGAACCCTTTGTATCGCTACGCAATGCCGTTACGGGGACGACCAATGCATTTTTATTCTCTCTGCCGCCGATTTCTGCGCGAGCGGTCATAGATGGATAAAGCCCTTCCAATTCATCATTATTTATATCTACATAAACTGTGTAATAAACAACAGAAGAGGAGGAAGTGCTGCCGGAAGACGATGAATGCTCTTTTTTAGAAATATCGCTTACCGTACCGTGAAAAGTCCTACCCGGATAAGCGTCAACGGTAAAAGATACCGATTGGCCGATTGCCACTTCTCCTATATCAGTTTCATCTACCAATAATTCAATTTTCATGGACGATAAATCAGCAACAGTAACGATCACCATTTGGCTTGACAACCCCTGCGATACCGTTTCCCCTTCTTTCATCGGCTCCCCGATGACCGTACCGTCCATGGGCGAAGTAATAATCGTATCGTTTAAATCTGCTTTTGCCTTGTCATATTCCGCCTGTGCATTTAAATAGGCCAACCTTGCATCATCCATTGTCTGATAGGCAATGGCTCCCTGTTTATATAAATCATTAAGACGATTATAATATGATTCTTTATTTTCCAACGTATTTTGGGCTTGTTTAATGGAAGAGTTCAACGCTTTTGATTCGATATTGGCGAGTACCTGACCTTTGGTTACTTTTTCATTTTGCTTAACATAGACGGTCTCCAATGTACCCGATGCCGTTGCAGACAAGTCAACGCTGTTTACCGGCTCAATCGTTCCTGTCGCATCGATAACCATCCCAATTTTTGCCCGACTGACTGTACCCAAAGTATAAGTATCTTTGTCAGCATTCTGATTTTTTAAATTCCAATAATAAAATCCTCCACCGAGGAGTAAAATAACTACTGCTATGATCAATAAAATTTTTTTATTCACTGAAATCGCCTCCGACACCTGTTCTTCTCACGATAAAAATTACTGACTTTTATTTAATCTTATCATGTTGATACCAATAAAAAAAGCTTCCTTGATCATCCCTGAGGTTGACCAAAAAAGCTTTTTATTTGAAATTATAAATCTTCGTAAATCGGATATTTATTGCAAAGTTTTTGTACACGCTCTGCACACGTCTTTTTTATATTTTCATCTTCAGGAGATTTAACTACAAGTGAAATAATATCCGCAATTTCTTTAAAATCTTCTTCAACAAGTCCTCTCGTCGTTAATGCGGGAGAGCCCAGACGAAGACCGCTTGTAACAAAGGGAGATAAAGTTTCAAAGGGGATTGTATTCCTATTGGCGGTAATTCCGATTTCATCCAACACGGTTTGTGCAACTTTACCGGTAATTCCGATCCCTTTCATATCTGCCAAAAGAACGTGAGTGTCCGTCCCACCTGAAATTATACGGATACCGTTCTTCTGCAATTCATCAGATAAAACTTTTTCATTCTTTTTAATCTGCTTGGCATGTTTTTTAAAATCATCAGACAAATCTTCACCGAAAGCAACGGCTTTGGCTGCAATAACGTGTTCAAGAGGTCCCCCTTGAATTCCGGGGAAAATCGCTTTGTCTATATCCTTGGCAAATTTTTCTTTACACATAATAATTCCGCCTCTCGGTCCCCGAAGAGTTTTATGTGTTGTTGATGTGACAATATCGGCCCACGGAATCGGACTCGGATATTCTCCTGCCGCTACAAGTCCTGCAAAGTGAGCCATGTCGATCATAAGCAGTGCTCCTACTTCATGAGCAATGGCAGCCATGCGTTCAAAATCAATAATTCTGGAATATGCGGAGGTTCCGCCGATAATCATTTTAGGATGGGATTCTTTTGCCAGTTTTTCCAGTGCATCGTAATCCAATAACTCATCTTCTCTTCTTACACCATAAGGAAGAACATGGAAATAATTTCCTGATACATTGACAGGACTTCCATGTGTCAAATGACCGCCATCATTTAAATTCATTCCTAAAATAGTATCTCCCGGACGGAGCAGGCCGTAATAAACTGCAAAGTTTGCCTGGGAGCCGGAATGGGGCTGCACATTGACATGATCGGCACCGAATAATTCTTTTGCCCTATCGATGGCCAATTGTTCCAGTTTATCGACATATTCACAACCGCCGTAATAACGTTTATTGGGATAACCTTCAGCATACTTGTTGGTTAAAACACTGCCTTGTGCTTCCATGACTGCATAACTGACAATGTTTTCAGAAGCAATCATTTCCAATTTATTACGTTGGCGATTTAATTCTTCTTGAATGATATTGTAAACAATCTTGTCCCCGTCCTTCAAATGATGATTCAGCATATCATAGCCTCCTTATTTTCATCTTTTATATAATGAGCTCTTTCACCGCCAATTAGAGGCGGTCTGGTCCGAGCGGCAACCACGACGGCTTCTCCGATACGGTTATTTTTTAATCTTACGGGAACAGCCACTTTTTTCAGATGCATCCCGATCAGCGTCAATCCTATATCCAATCCTCCGTCAGCTCTGATACTTTCAACAACTGTCGGATTTTTAAAATGGTAATATGCATTGGTCGAAAAGGATCCTCCTGCGTGAAGCCATGGGATCACACTGACTTCCTGACAGCCTCGTAATTCTGCCTCATCTCTGTCCATAACAAGTGCGCGATTAAGATGTTCACAGCATTGAAAAGCCAAATGAATATCTCTTTTCTGTGCCACTTCAAACAGACTTTCTATCACTGCTGTGCCGATTTCGTAAGAACTGTCTTTGCCCAATGTTTCTCCCCTGATCTCACTGGAGGAACCGCCTATAACAATCAAACTCCCCTTGCGAAAATTTGAAATATCACATAACTCTTCCAATGCGGCTGCCGATTCTTTTTTTATCTGTTCATACATGATTCCGATTTCTCAACCTCAGCAATTTTATCAATGCGGCGGGCATGACGATCTCCTTCAAACTGTCCATTTAAAAAGGTATCCATGATTCTTTCCGCCAAACCGGAACCGATAACTCTCGCCCCCAATGCAAGCACATTTGCATCATTATGTGCCCGGGCATAAAATGCGGAAAATTCATCTCCGCAAAGAGCCGCGCGGATTCCTCGCATTTTATTGGCAGTAATGCTCATACCGATTCCGGTTCCGCAAACCAATATGGCAAACTGCACCGTCTTGTCTTGTACTAATTTACAGGCTTTTACTGCAAAATCAGGGTAATCACAAGACTCCTCTCCATAAGTACCGCAATCCGTAATTTCGATGTTTTTTTCTTCTAAATGTTTTTTCAATACTTCTTTTAATAAAAATCCGCCATGATCGCTTGCAATAGAAATTTTCATGAAGTATTTCCTCCGTAAAAAATAGAATTACAACCATAGTATATTACTATTTGCGACTTGTTGTAAACATGAGCCCCGTACTGTTTTTCCGTACTTATAATGAACAATCATATTTGCAATATTTGATAAATGATTCTGAATTCAATTTATTTAAAGAGTAATGATATGAAATCCCGATGCTTTTGTCAGCCGATTCATAATTGCCAAACCGATTCCCTCCATATCGGTTCCCTCTCCTATAATTTTTTGAACCGGATGATTGTTAAAGAACAGCAGTCCTTGAAATAAATTATGAGCCAGACTCTTTTTATCATCCCTGTTTCCCCAGACAAAAACATTTTCTTTTTCCGGAAGTAGTGCTGCCGTTTCTTTACTGACAAAATATCCATACACTTTGTCTTTTTGTTTTGTATAAGCAAGAATGTGTTTTTCTACTTTTTCTATATTCCCTGCATAAACGACCAAAGGCGCAGCCGGTGCATAATGTCTGTATTTCATCCCCGGTGCTTTAGGCTTCTCATTTTCTGTAACGAGCGCTCTGTCAATTTCAGTTTCACCGAAAAGAGAAAGCATTTCTTTCGTAATTCCCCCGGGCCTGTAAATAGTAATCTTATTGTCATTCACAGCTATGACTGTCGATTCCAAGCCTATAAGAGAGGCACCTCCGTCAATGACTGCTTCGATTTTTCCGTTCATATCATGCATAACCGCATCAGCAGTAGTCGGACTCGGTTTGGTGGATGTATTGGCACTGGGGCCGGCAACAGGTACTCCGGCAGCACGAATCAAAGCTCTTGTCGCCTCATGGGCAGGACAACGGATTGCTATTGTTTCCAATCCTCCCGAAGTTTCATAAGGAATAATTTCCTTTTTAGGAAATATGATGGTCAACGGACCGGGCCAAAAAGCATCCATCAACTTTTTTTCAAAAGGAGAGACAGACTTCACATATTTGTAGACATCCTCTGCATCCGCCACATGTATAATAAGAGGATTATCGGAAGGACGCCCCTTTGCCTGATATATTTTTTTAGAAGCTTCTGCATCTAATGCATTACCCCCGAGACCGTATACAGTCTCTGTAGGAAACGCCACTAAGCCTCCCTTTCGAATGATTTCACCCAGTTCATTCACTGAAGAAGAGTAATATTCTTCATCTACCGTTATTTTTTTTGTAATCATGCCGACTTCTTTCTGCAATATATGGCTCGTTCAATTCCGCCATAATCTGTAATAATTTCAAATTTTTCATAAGCTTCGGTTTCTTTCAGTATTTCCATGACCGGCTCTGACTGATTTATTCCAATTTCCATCGCTAAAAAACCACCGGGACGCAAGTGTTTTTTTGCCTCTTTTGCCAGAATTCTATAAAAATCCAACCCGTCTTTACCGCCGTCAAGAGCAATTTTAGGTTCCTTTCTCACTTCTTCTGACAATTGTTCGATGTCATCCGTCGGTATATAGGGAGGATTGCTGATGATACCGTCAAAAAGCTCTTCTGCAGCAAGTGCGTTCATATAATCACCCCGTCGCCATTCAACCCGATCCCCGAATTGTAAGAGCTCTCCATTTTCAGCTGCTATTTTCAAAGCCTCTTCGGAAATATCCACACCGACACCGGCAGCATCTTTACAATAATATAAAAAACCGGCTAAAAGCGCCCCGCTTCCCGTTCCCAAATCGGCTATAAAAAGTTTTTGATCATTTCTATGATACTGGATTACTTTTTCAAGCCAAGTTTCCGTATCGGGACGAGGAATTAACACATGTTCATTTACATGTAAAGTGAATCCCATGAACTCTTTTTCCCCTATAATGGCCGCTGTGGAAAAACCGCTCACTCTTTTTTGTATATAACTTTTAAACAAAGCCAGTTCATCTTTATTTAAAATTTGCTCAAAGTCGGTATATAAATAGATTCTGTTTTTTTTCAGTACATGGGCCAATAACAATTCCGCATCTAAACGAGGGAATTCTATCCCGTGATTTTTAAAATATCCGATCGTCCAAGACAGGATACTTTTTATTGTCCAAACAGGATTATCGACCATCCGCTTCTCCTTCCTTCATACGTCTTGCCAAGTCAAATTCTACCAAAGCATTCAATATTTCATCCATATCACCGTTTAAAAAATCATCCAGTTGATACAGGCTGACATTGACACGATGATCGGTTACACGGCCTTGCGGGAAGTTGTAAGTACGGATTCGTTCCGAACGATCTCCCGATCCTACTTGCCCCTTGCGATCGGCTGCTGTTTTGTCAATAGATTCACGCATGGCTTTATCATATAAACGTGCTTTTAAAATCTGCAATGCTTTTTCTTTATTTTGTCGCTGACTGCGTTCATTTTGACAGGTAACTACCATTCCCGACGGCAAATGAGTGATACGGATTGCCGAGGATGTTTTATTAATATGCTGGCCGCCGGCTCCTGAAGAACGATATACATCGATCCGTAAATCATCCCGATTAATATCAATATCCACATCTTCCGCTTCCGGGAGAACTGCCACGGTTACTGCAGAAGTATGAACACGTCCCTGACTTTCCGTCGAAGGAATACGTTGCACACGATGGGTACCGCTTTCAAATTTCAATATGGAATATGCATTTTTTCCATAAATCATGCAGGTAGCTTCTTTGAAACCGCCTAAATCGGTTTCATTCATATCCGCTAATTCTGCTTTCCATCCTTTTCTTTCAGCAAACTTTAAATACATTTTTAACAAATCTGCCGCAAAGAGCGCCGCTTCTTCCCCGCCTGTTCCGGCACGAATTTCAAGAATGACATTTTTCCCGTCATTCGGATCTTTTGGAATAAGCATTAAATGAATTTTATAATCTAAATCTTCTTTCTTTTTTTCATTGTTTTTCAAATCTTCTTTTGCCAATTCATGAAGCTCTGCCTGAGATTTATCTTCAAGTACCGATAATGCTTCTTTATAAGCTTCATCCGCTTTTTTATATTCCGAATAAAGTGCTACGATTTCTCCCAATTCTGCATGTTCTTTTGATAAATCTCTCCATTTATTTTGATTGGATATCACCGACGGATCACTGAGCTGATCTTCCAGACTGCGATATCTTGCTTCCATAGCATCTAATTTACTTGTTTCCATAATGAACTCCTGTAAGTGATATAAATAAGGTCTATTTGATAAGTATATCACAGAAATAAACCTGAAAAACAACATTAAAAAACAGGGCGTCTTTTGCCCTGTTTTTTATCAGTCTGATGTTTTGCCGTAACGTTTATTGAATTTCTCGATACGACCGCGAGCTTTGCCGAAACGTTGCTGACCTGTATAAAACGGATGAGACTTACTGCTGATATCAATATTAATCAGCGGATATTCATTGCCGTCTTCCCATTTTACAGTCTGATTGGAAGTTGCAGTAGAACGGGTCAGGAATGAATAATCGGCACCAATGTCGCGAAATACGACCGGATGATAATCCGGATGGAGTTCCTTCTTCACTTGTTGCACCTCATTTCACAATTAGGAATAATTCCTTGCTATTATACCAAATGAAAACAGTGAATGCAAGAAAAGTACCTTTTTTATAATAAATTTTTCTGCACATTAAATAATTTATTCACAAAAATTTATTATAGTGATTTTTGACAACAGGTCGCTAAAATTTCATTTATTTTCCGACTGAAAGTTTCTTTCTTTTGATATCCGATAATACGTGCCGTCTCTATTCCGTCATTAAATATGATATATGTCGGTACACCTTCCAAATGTAATGAAGATGACAATCCTTCCATTTCATCAATATCAATCGAATAAAATGACAATCGATCTTGAAATTCCGACGATGCCCCCTCTACCGTCTTGATCATGGCTTTGCATTGTCTGCACCACGAAGCTTGACAAGCTAAAAGAACCGAGCCTTTCTTCTCCGTTATATACCTGTCCATATCTTTATCATTATGTATTTCGGTAACCATTGTTCCTCCTTTTATCAATCATCGGACAATATACTGTATACTTCTCTGTTAGGATGGCTGTTAATCTCTATTTTTATATTTTTATGAAAATTTTCTTTCATCAATTCTTTCTCTTCTTGTTTATCCAGCACATCAGCTACGTCAGGATGACAATAAATAACCAAATTATTGCCTTTTCCGGCACCGTCTAATCGAAGAAGATCTCTATAAATTTTTTGAATTATTGATTTTACTGAACTGACATAACCGGTTCCTTTGCAAATCGGACAAATATCATAATAGTTCTGCAATAAACGGTGTGTCGTTCTCTTTCGTGTCATTTCCACAAGTCCCAAGGAAGTCATACCATATACAACAACAGGTTCTCTGTCTCTATTCGTCTCTTCTTTCAATATATTTACGATTTCTCTTTTATGGAATTCTTTATTCATATCTATGAAATCAATCAGTATCATGCCTCCAATACCGCGAAGTCTGATCTGCCTGGAAATTTCCACTGCAGCTTCTTTATTGATAAGATAGGCCATTTCTTCATGAGGCATTTTTTTCTCTCTGAAAGAGCCTGAATTTACATCAATCGCCGTCAATGCCTCTGCATAATCAATAATAATTGAACCGCCTGAAGACAAATCCACCTGTCGTTGAAATAGTTGATGAATCTGTTCTTCTGCCCCTTCCTTTTCCAAAAGAGGTTCACGGTTTTTATATAACTGAATTTGATCAGGATCAATTATTAGTTCCTCTTCATTGATATGCAGCAAACGCCGATAAATTTCTCGATCATCCGTAATTATTAAATCATCTTTATCACTGACAAAGTTTCTGATTGCTTTAACGACGATATCACTGTCTCTGTAGAGCAGAGCCGGTCCCTTGGAAATATTAAAACGTTTCTTTATAATTTCCGAATTCATTACCAATCTTTTTATATCATTTGAAAAAATGGTTTCGTCAACATTTTCAGCTGCCGTCCGTATAATAAGTCCCAATCCGGGAGGACAGAGCTTTTCGCCCATATTTCTAAGACGATTCCTTTTTTCCTCATCGTCGATCTTCTTTGAAACACCGATATAATTAATTCCTTCAAGAGTTACCGAATAAGTTCCGGCAATACTTATTTTTTCTGTGACTAACGGACCTTTCATTTCCGTACTGTCTTTGATGACCTGCACCAATACAGAACTTCCCTCGGTAGGAATTTCTCTTTGATTAAGTAAATCTTTCGTCCGCAGAAAAGCATTTTGCCCGATGCCGATATCAATAAACACACCTTTTACGGAAGGAACCACATTCTTTACGACACCTTTGTAAATGCGGCCTACCAGATCCATATTATCCGGACGTTCTATATGTAAATCATATAAAATTCCATTTCGGATAACTGCCAAAATGATTTCCTCTTGATTGGACGATAGAAGGATGCGTTTCATTACAACTCCCATAACAATATAAACAAAATCAAAATATCTCTTTATACATCACAAAACATCTTCCGAAAAAGGAGTTTTTCTTTTACCGTTTTCAAAACGATAAGTCCCTGTTCTTGAGCAAATGAACTCATCCGGCGTCCAAGGAAGATCAAAAGATTCCGACAAAAGTTTCCAAATGTCTTTCGGCTGAACACTTCCGTTTTGAGAACGTATCAGAGAAAAAGATAAATACGCCCTGTTATCTTCTATTTTGAGCTTCATAGGAGAAATAATCATGGGTTTTACATCCATTTTCCTGACTTTTTTAGGAGTTACTCTTTCATAAATAAAAGAAGATAGTCCATTAAATTTAGCTATATTTCCCTGTGCCGATGAAATATCTTTCCCGTCTGCCAAAGGTCCTTCCAATTCATAAACATCTTCATTAAGAAATGTGACCGGTTTCTCAACACTCATCGATACTTCTTTTATGTTATGAATCAGGATTCCTTTGGGCAATTCCGGAGATAATCTGTCCTTTACTTCTTCACAGGAGATATCTTTTTCCAAGCGCATTTCCATATATAGCGGATCTGCACTGACGCCTACCCCCAGTGCTGCATCAAAAGAAAGTTTCATATGCGGATTGAATCCTTCCGAATATAAAACAGGTATTCCGGATCGAACAACCGCTCTTTCCATGGTTCGAAGCAGGTCAAGATGCCCGAGAAAACGGAGTTCATCTCCCTTGCTTATAGACAAAAACAGCCTTTTCACGGGATATATCCTCCATATAATCAATTAATTTAACATCCAAAACCGGGCAAACCGCACAACCGTTACACGGAAAATGACGACAGTCTTGCGTCAAAATTCCTTTTTGCGCCATTTTCCATTCTTTTCTTAAGAAATCTTTCGTAACTCCGCAATCAATATGATCCCACGGTTCCGGTTCATATTCATCCCTTGCCCTGTTAGCATAAGAATCGGGATCTATTCCGCATTCTTCAAAAGCAGCCATCCAGCGATCATAGTTAAAGAATTCCGTCCAACTGTCATAAGTACAGCCCTTTTGCCAAGCTGTATAAATTACCTTTCCGATTTTTCTATCACCTCTGGCAAGGACAGCTTCCAAATATCCTGTTTTCGCATCATGATAAGCATATTTGATATGTTTATCCTTAAATAATTCTTTTAAGTATTGTTGTTTCCTTTCAATTTCTTTCACTGTACACTGAGACATCCATTGAAAAGGAGTAAACGGTTTCGGCACAAAACTGGAAACGCTGACAGTAATTCGGCAATCATTTCGTCCTCTGATTTCATGATACATTCTTTTGATACGAATCGCTAAATCGGCAATCCCTTTTAAATCCTCATCAGTTTCAGTAGGAAGACCCATCATAAAATATAATTTAACTTTATTCCAGCCGCTTTTAAAAGCATTGCTGCAGGCACTCATGATATCTTCTTCCGTTACGCCTTTATTGATAACATCCCGAAGACGCTGTGTACCGGCTTCAGGTGCCAAAGTCAACCCGCTTTTTCTGACTTGCTGCACTTTTTTTGCTATGTCAATCGAAAAGCTGTCGACACGTAAAGAAGGCAGGCTTACACTGATGCGGCGTTCTTTAAACTTTTCTAATAAATGATCGACAAGTTCAGGCAGCTTTGAATAGTCGGCAGAAGATAAGGACATCAACGATATCTCATTGTACCCCGTATTTTTTATCAATGTATCTGCAATTTCCTGCAATTTTGATTCACTTTTTTCTCTTACCGGCCGATAAATCATTCCGGCTTGGCAAAACCGACATCCTCGGCTGCAACCGCGAAACATTTCAAGAACTGCTCTGTCATGAACAATTTCTATATGAGGAAGAATCGGTTTATCATCTATTTGAACATGATCAACATCTTTGATCACTCTTTTTACAATAGGAAACTGCACATCCGATGCTGTCGGTTTTAAGGCTCTGAACAGGCCGTTGTCATAGTAGGAAGGTGTATATAGAGAAGGTGCATAACAACCTCGTATTGTTGCCATTCTTTTAATAAGTTCTTTTCTTCCCCCCGGTTTTCCCTCCCCTTTCCATAATTTAATAATCTCGACCATTTCCTCAACAGCGTTTTCCGATTCACCGATGAAAAATACATCAATAAAATCGCACATGGGTTCAGCGTTATAAACACAGGGGCCTCCGCATACAACTAAAGGATCTTCATTCGTCCTGTCTTTTGCCTGAACGGGAATTCCCGAAAGGTCAATCATATTGAGTATATTGGTATAACTCATTTCATAGGGCATTGTAAAACCGAGCACATCAAAATCTTTGACAGGACACTTATTTTCTAAGGAGAACAATGGAATATTTTTTTCACGCATCATCGCTTCCATGTCTACCCAAGGAGCATAAACACGCTCTGCCAAAGCATCACTTCTTTTATTAATGACACTATATATGATTTTTAACCCCAAATGACTCATGGCAACTTCATAAACATCGGGAAATGCCAAAGCAACTTTTACATCTATAGAATCATGATCCTTAACGACGCTGTTCCATTCACCGCCGATATAACGTGCCGGCTTCTGGATATGCATCAATTGGACGGGATCAATTTGAACGCAATTCATAAATAAACTCCTAATCAAACATTAATTTTTTTCGACGAAGATAAATATTCATTAAAATACCGACACATAGCAAATTCATGAGCAACGCGCTCCCTCCATAACTCATGAACGGCAAAGGTATCCCGGTAACCGGCATGATCCCCAAAGTCATTCCTACATTAATAAAAATTTGAAACAGCCACATAGAAAATATGCCGCAAGCCAGCAAACTTCCAAAGGAATCATCAGCTGAACGGGAAATCAGGAGTGAACGATATAATAATAAAAAATAGAGAAAGAGAACAAAAAGCGAACCGACAAATCCCAACTCTTCGCCTATAACGGAAAAAATGAAATCGGTGTGATTCTCCGGTAAAAAATTTAACTGGCTCTGTGTGCCGGAAAATAAACCTTGCCCGATAAAACCTCCGCTACCGATAGATATTTTGGATTGAATCACATGATATCCGGAACCGAAAGGATCTATATTCGGGTTAAATAAAACCATGAGACGCATTTTTTGGTAATCTTGCAATACAAAAAACCAAAGTAACGGGAAGATGACAACCAATCCGATCAGTGCCTGCTTTACCATTTTCATGCGCAGACCGCAGATATAAAGCATTCCGAAAGTAATTGCCGCAAAAACCAGACTTGTTCCCAAATCAGGTTGTATGAAAATCAAAATCGTCGGAATAATCATCATGGCAGCCACAGGTAGTAAACTCCCCCATGTGGTATATTCATGTTTTCGATTTGATAACAGTCTTGCTAAACAAATAATCATAAATAATTTTGCGAATTCTGAAGGCTGCAACGTAAACGGACCGATATGTATCCACCTTTGCGCTCCCATTGCACTTGTACCCGCAAATTTTACAATTAATAAAAGTAATGCATTAATTATAAATAAAGCAGGTGCCCATTTATAAAGAATCCGATAATCATATTTCATGGAAAGTGCGGCAACCAAGATTCCTACGAGCAAAAAAGCCGCTTGCTTCAGTACAAAATCATATTGCCCCGGATAATCAGTAACATTTGCATGAGTAGCACTGCCTATAATCATCAAACATAGAATGCTTAGTCCTGCTATCGTTAAAAAAAGGGTACTGTCTATTCTTCTCCAATAACGTATTACATCCATATTTTCTATCTCCTGCGACGCCATTTGTATGCCATGCGCCGATTGTCCCACATATCTTTCCTGTCTTTATAAGAATTTAACGATTTTTCCTTGGGAAGTTTATTTTCTTTATTTGCCAAATGAAGAATACTTTCCCACTTTGTCATCGGATATTCTCTATTATGCAATACGGTATTGATCACACAGGTAAGGGCCTCTCCAAACGCACCGGATTTCTCATAATCCTGCAAATGCCCTTTGTGCCCTAATCGATCGGCTTCCATAGAATATGGAATGACACCTCCGAACAGTTCTTCATCAACCGTTTTCATCATTGTAGAAAAACTTATCTGTGTATTGTCATGTTCACTGAACTGATTTAACACCATAAAAGAAGAAAGTTTCGACGGTAGAAATGAATATATTTTTTCCGCACTTCGCTTCGAAGCCCATGAAGCAGCAACAATAATGATGGCAAGCTCTGAAATATTGGCTGCAAAAGTAATCCCGTTCCCCAATCCGGCGGGGCAATCCAGCAAAATATAATCATATTGATGTCCGATATCTTCGATGACGGTATCTATAGCCGCAGGAAATATGTCTTCCCATGTTTCACTTTGTGCGGCAGCCAGAAAATCAATATTCTTATCAATATTTATAACTGCATCTCCGGCAAAGCATCGTCCTTGTGCCAGATCCCAAATATTATAAAAACAATCATTTTCTATTCCAAAAATCAAATCAAGATTTCTAAGCCCCATATCCCCATCAATCAAAAGAACCCTTTTCCCGTCTCGCGCTAATTTTATTCCGATTGCACCGGTGATCAGTGTCTTTCCTACACCACCTTTTCCTGAAAGCACAGAAATAATTTTCGCCATTTAGTTCCCCTCTTTCTTTGATTCCTTACTTGTATTTTTCAAAGCATTTTCATCAATATGAAAATATGCATCCATTATTTTTTTAACAACAGGCGCTGCCGAATCAGAACCGAAACCGGAATGTTCAAACATACAGACAACGACAATCTCCGGTTTATCATAAGGACCATAAGCGATAAACCAACCGTTATCTAAACCGTTTGTTTCCGCAGTTCCTGATTTACCTGCCAGTGCGACCGGATATGATTCAAATAAGAATTCCCCGGTTCCTCCTTTTTCCATAACCCGGCGAAGTGATGTACGTACCGCATCCAATGTTGCTCTTGATAACGGAAGTGTACCTGTCCGCTTAGGTGTAAAGACTTGTTTCGGAGTCCCGTCTAAATTGTCAATACGGCTGACCAAATACGGTTGATATTGAAAACCTCCGTTGGCAATAGCAGTATAAACCATAGCCATTTGCAACGGTGTCGTCAGTGTAAAACTTTGTCCGATAGATGCATCAAAAGTTTCCCCCAGATACCAATCCTGATTAAAGACTTCCTTTTTATACTCTTCGCTGGCAACATTGCCTTCCACTTCTCCCGCCAGATCAATTCCCGTTATTTTTCCCAGCCCGAAAGCACGGGACATCGCGGCCAGACGATCAATTCCGACTCGTCTGCCTATTTCATAAAAATATACATTATCAGACTTTGCCATAGCCTCATAAAAGTCAATCCATCCGAATGCTTCACCTTCAGAATTCCTTTTGTCAATCAGCCAATGCCTTCCGCTGTCATAAATTTTTTCTTCCGGAGTCACTACTTTTGCTTCCAGTGCTGTTGCTGCCGTAATCGGTTTAAACGTAGAACCGGGAGGGTACATGGATGAAATATTGCGATTCTGCAGAGGATGATTTTTGTTATTTAAAATTTGGGCCCATTCCTCATTGGATATCCCGCGGCTGAACTGATTCGGGTCAAAACTGGGCCAGCTTACCATGGCTAAAACGGCTCCGCTGTTAGGATCAATTGCCATCGCTGCGGCACCGGTAGGAAAGGTTCCTGATTCATTAAGGATATTTATTTGCTCTTCAACTGCTTTCTCCGCTGCATTCTGTAAATTTACATCAATAGTCAAACGGATATTATGACCGGGAACAACAGAATGCCCTTCTTCATAATTAACCGGCTGCCCCGATGCGTTTACTTCAATAATACGGACTCCGCTTTCTCCTTCCAAATATTGATTATACTGGTCTTCAAGTCCTGAACGGCCAATCAGAGTACCATTGGTATATGATTTTCCGGCAGCATTTTTATCATCAGGACCCGCTTCACCGACGTAACCGATCATCTGTGCTCCTGTTTTTCCATAAGGATATATCCGAATCGGCTGTACTTCCACTTCTATTCCGGGATAATCATTTTTATGTTCTTGAATTTCTGTTGCTGCGGCAAGTCCTACATCACGAGCCAGATAGATAGCCCCGAATGCTGATTTATTATCTTCAATTCTTTTCTTTAATAATTCAATCGGCATTTTTAAAAGTACAGATAATTTTTGCAGTTCTTCATCGGATAAACTGTTATTCTTTCTGTCTACAGGCATCGTAACACTGTATGCTGCCCTCGAGCCTGCCAGCAATATACCGTTTCTATCATACATGACACCACGTGAAGCAAGTACAGGCAAAGTTCTGATTCTGTTCCCATCTGCCTCTTGCCGATAGTAAGAACCGTCAATTATTTGCATATAAAATAAGCGAAGTGTCAAAATCGACAAAAGAAATATAGCTGCATATATCATATTACCGTACTTTGACTCTTCTTTATTTTTCAGTAATCCGTCGAGTAATTCCGGCACACGTTTTTTCATTACCAGCGTGGTTCCCTTTCAAAATTCAGTCCCCAGAGAATTCTGTGCAAAAATAAGGAGGCTGCCGCATTATAAGCCACAAAAGGCAGTCCCGTCTGCAACAAATATATTGGGGATTCTATTTTTATATTTCCAAGCACAAGAATAATCATTGTTAAAAGAAGATATATGATCGAGCCGGCAATTACTGCAGCTACAGAAACATACCAGTGGCGATTATATCTCTCCTTTCCATATTTAGCAGCCCCATACGCAATAATAAGATATGGGAAAAAATGCATTCCAAAAAAATTTGAAATGACCAAATCTTGCACGAGTCCTCCGATCACAGTCAGACTCAATACAAAAGGCAACTTAAATATCAGGGCGGCTATAATGATAGATACCAACCAAATATCCGGTTGGGAGATTCCGTTAAAGAAGAAAGGCAAAATGGAACTTTGCACCAGAAAAAGGATAAAACTCAAACTTGCAACCAGCGTTTTATTCATTTTTAGCCTCCACTTGCTGGCTGTTAGGGTTAACCGGTCTTTCTCTGGTGGGAATATTATCAATTTCTTCAGGCAATGACCTTTGGATGGAATCGGTAATCACAAATATTTCTTCCAAATGACTGAAATCTACAGCCGGTTTTATATCTGCATCTAAGGCCACTTGATCTGTATCATCGGATACCCTTTCAACGGTTCCGATAACCAGTCCCTTGGGATAAACTCCGCCATATCCGGAGGTAATCACAACATCTCCCTTGATGACATCCGCTTCCCTTGCAATATTCATAAACGATAAAAGCCCCTGTTTACCTGCATTGCCTGAAACCATAGACGCGACACGAGATGCCGGACGTTGAACGATTCCCCCCAACACAGTTCTCGGATCAAGAAGTAATTGAACTCTGGAAGTATTTAAATAAGTTTCACTTACAAAACCTACGACCCCTTGAGGAACTATCACAGGCATATACGGTTTGATTCCGCTGTCAGTTCCTCGATCAATTATCAAGGTATTCGTCCAGCCTCCGTAATCTCTCGAAATGACAGATGCTCCGAGAAGGTTAAATTTTGTATAACCTTCTTTAAATTTCAGCAAATCCCTCAATCGAATATTTTCGGCTAAAATTTCACTATATCTTGATTGTTCAGCCCGAAGTCCGGCATTTTCTTTTCTTAAATCATCCAGTTCATTCCATTTCGAAACAGATTGGTCAATAATTCCTATTCCGGTTTTCCCGAATAAGGCGATCCGGCTCGTACTATATTCAAAAGGCGCGGATGCGGTAGATAAAGTTTGTGAAATAAAAGGAACTGATTCCTTATGTTTCCAAAACCAACCGGCCAAAGCCATCATTGCCAAAACCAATATCGTCAATATAATTTTTCGCTTTCCAAAAAAAAGCATCAGATTCCTCCGTAATACTTCTCTCCATTATCAATGATCAAAGATAGGCCTCTCACATCATCAATAGCATGATAGCAGCCGATAGCTACAACATTTTCAGGTTCTTCGGGAACAAATACGGGGATTCCGATTTGCTCGGATATCCATTCGGAAATCCCCGGTAATTTAGCCGTACCGCCTGATATCAGCATGCCGTTTCTTATGAGATCTTCCGCCATGTCCGGTGTAGAAAACCGGAGTACCTCTTTAATTAATTTTACAACCGGCATCAAGTTTCTCTGCATAACCGGTGCTAATTCACTGTCGGTAAGCTCTACAATAATTTCTACTCCGTCTTCTATTCTTCGACCTCTTACCGTAAACACTCGATTTTCTCTTCTATGAATAACGGAAACCCATTCATGTTTTAATTGTTCCGCCTGATTTTCTCCTATCATTAAATGATATTTATCATACAAAAATTGCGTGATCTCCAAATCAATTGTTACACCGCCGAAGGCAATTCCTTTTTCATAAACTACTCCGCCGCAGCAATAAATCCCGCAATCCGTCCTATCTTTTCCTATAACGGTAGATAACACCGCATCCGGCAAATCAAGAACCAAACCGGCTCCGACGGCAGCGGCAGCTGAAGATGAAATTAATGATACCTTTTGTGCACCTGCATGACGAGCCGCATCCACCAGAGCATGCTTGACCACTGAACTGATTTCACAAGAAGTTGAAATCATGACATTGGGGCGATTAACCGATTGGCGACTGGCTTTATTAATGAAATAACGCAACATTCCTTTCGTCATCTCATAATCGGCCATCACTCCGTTTTTAACCGCCCATTCCAAACGGCAGCTCCCCGCTTGGGATGAATGAGTCCGTATGATTGCATCCGTGCCGAATCCGAGAATTTCTCCTGTTGCGTTATCTACCGCAGCACAACTGGATTCTTCTAAAACTATTTTACTGTCAGAATATATGCGAACCTGAGACGAACCGATATCAATACCGAATTTTATACCGGTTCCGGAAAACGCTTTCATATACCATACCCTTCCTATCATTTCATTGTGCTCTTTATTGTATCACAAGTCATGTCTTTTGATTAAGATATCAGGTTTAATTATGCAAAATTGCAATAAACAAATGTGTTCCCATATAACCATTTTATTTACGAATCATTTTCTAATTGACTTAATAGTTTTATTGTAATAATATTAATATATCAAATTATAATTTTTAAAATATAAATAGTATAAGGGGAAAATACTAATTTATTTTTAAAAATTATAACTTTATTTCATGATGTCAATTATTTTATTAAGGAGTGATCATTTATGAAAAAGAGTATCAAAGCTATTTTATCAACCTCTGTTGCCGCACTTTGCGTGTTAGGATTGGGGATGAATGCAAATGCTGCCTACGAACTCAGTTCTGAAGTGCAAAATCCTACGCCGGCACTTCTTGAAGCTTCTTCCATCGGCGTATGGAGCTACCATAATCCGGCAATGCAGAATGTTAAAAATAAAGATGCCATCCTGATTATGACTTTCGGCACCACTTTCCCTGAAACTCGTGCAAAA
>ERZ506877.315-NODE-315-length-21109-cov-4.4953_pt1 | contig 21109 bp, 20 predicted proteins | sample MGYA00512907_ERZ506877 | MGnify/ENA metagenome assembly ERZ506877
GGTTATCATCCAAGTGACATCTTTCAGACTGACGGGAAAACGCATTTTTAAAATGAGTCCGTTGCACCATCATTTTGAATTGTCCGGTTGGAGTGAAGTCAAAGTAGTATGGTCTTTTTGGATCTTTGAGTTTATAATTGCCTGCATTACTTTAATTCTCTATTTCCGACAATAGACTTATATTTTATAATAGGGAGCATAAATTATTATATAATCGATATACCAGAGGCGATGATGATGAAAAATGTGTTGATTGTAGGGGCCGGAATCAGCGGTCTGGGTGCGGCATATGCACTTCTCAGGCAGGGGTATCATGTTTTGATTTCTGATTTACATGATAATATTAAAGATATAAAAGAAAAAGAAGATTTAATATCTATGGGAGCCGTATTTAAATTTGGAGCACAGGCGGAGGTATTACTGAAAGGAATTGACACGGTGGTTGTATCACCTGCCGTTCCGGTAGAGAATCCCATCGTTGCATCGGCTTTAAATGAAAATATTGCTGTTATCAGTGAAGTAGAGCTTGCTTACCATCTGACAAAAGCTCCCATTTTGGCAGTAACGGGAACAAATGGGAAAACAACAACAACAACGCTTCTGGGAAACATGATAAGCAGGTCAAAAAAACCGTTTGCAGTAGCTGGAAATATAGGAGTTTCATTAAGCAGAGAAGCGGAACTCGTACCTGAAAACGGTCTTATTGCTGCAGAAGTTTCCAGTTTCCAACTGGAGTTTATTGACAGTTTTTGCCCGAAATCGGCAGTTATTTTAAACATTACGCCGGATCATATGGAACGTCATCACACTATGGAAAATTATGTGGCGGCAAAAGCAAGAATTTTTGAAAATATGGGAAAAGGAAACAGCATTCTCCTCAATGCGGAAGATCCTTATACTCCTGAACTGACAAAAAAAGCACATACGGAAATATGTCTCTTGAGCACGGAACATGTCGTTTCAGAAGGTGCTTGTATGGAACAAGATGATTTGATTATCAGGAGACATGGAAATAAAATTTTCCTTGCCAAGACACAAGAATTAAAATTAAAAGGAAAACAAAACTATGAAGATATTCTGGCAGCCGCATTTTTGGCTTATGAGGGTGGAGTCCCGGTAGAATGCATCCGAGATGCGATGATTTCTTTTAAAGGATTGCCGCATCGTATAGAATTTGTAAGAACCTTCAAAGGAGTATCTTATTATAATGATTCGAAGGCAACTAATATAGATGCAGCGGTAAAAGGGATGGAAGCTTTTAATCAGCCTGTTATATTGATTGCCGGAGGACATGATAAAGGAACTCCGTTGGAAACATTTATGGAATCAGTTAAAAAAAATGTGAAACATCTGATTTTATTGGGGGCAGCTGCTTCCAGGTTTGAAACTGCCGCAAAAAAAGCAAATATATCTTCCATCATTCGAGTATCTGATATGCAGGAAGCCGTGGAAACGGGGAGACGTTTATCTGAAGAGGGGGACATTGTTTTGCTTTCGCCGGCGTGCTCCAGTTTCGATATGTATTCTTCATTTGAAGAACGGGGTAATCATTTTAAAAAAATAGTTAATGAATTAATATAGTTTTGGAGTTTATATGAAGCGAATTATTCTATCCGGCGGAGGTACCGGCGGACATATATACCCGGCCATTACCATAGCCCGAGAAATCAGTAAAATAGAAGATGTGGAAATTCTCTTTGTAGGGACTCCCAATGGAATGGAAGCAGAGATTGTTCCGAAAGAAGGATATCGCTTTATAGGAATTCCCGCATCAGGATTAGCAAGACGACTCACTTTCAATAATGTAAAAGTTTTACTAAAAACGGTAGGAAGTGTATTTAAAGCAAAAAAACTCCTTCGGCAATTTAATCCCGATGTTGTGATCGGTACCGGCGGATATGTATGCGGTCCTATTTTGATGGCAGCAGTATTGTCGCATATTCCCACCTTGATTCAAGAGCAAAATGTAGTTCCGGGAATAACCAATAGAATTTTGGGACGTTTTGTGGATAAAGTGGCACTGGGATATGCCGAGGCAATTTCCAGATTTCCTTATCCGGAAAAATGTGTTTATACAGGGAATCCCATTCGGTCTGATATTGTTAAGACACAACGGGCAGAATCAAGAAAAAAGTTAAAAATTCCTGAGGACTCTTTTATGGTTTTGGTTACAGGAGGTAGCCGCGGAGCAAAGACCATTAATCAGGCAATGCTTGGGGTTCATAAATATTTTAAAGATAAATCCGGCATATATATACATCATGTTACCGGAACCTTGGCCTATGACGAAATTGTTAAAAGTCTTGGCGAAGTAAAAGACGGACGGTATGGAAAAGGAAGTCACATTATCAAGTATGAGTATGACATGCCATCCGCATTGGCTGCCGCAGATTTAATTGTTTGCCGTGCCGGAGCAATCAGTCTTGCCGAACTGGCAGCCAAAGAGCTTCCCTCCATTCTGATTCCATATCCTTATGCATCGGAAGATCATCAGACTTTTAATGCACGAGTCTTTGTGGCAGCCGGTGCTTCTAAGATGATCATAGACAAATATATGACCGACAAAGAATTGATACAGGATATTTCCGAATTATGTAATAATTATGAAACTTTGGAAAATATGTCCGAATCAACAAAAAAATTGAAAAAGATTAATGCCGGAGCAGATATTGCTCATTTAGCGCTTGAACTTGCAGAACGGGGAAAGAAATGATGGATTTAACAAAATATCATGCATTCCATTTTATCGGTATCGGCGGAATGGGAATGCGTGCTCTTGCGAGAATTTTAATCAATAAAGGAATAAAAGTGTCCGGTTCGGATATAGCAGACTCACCTGCCATATCCGAATTCAGAAAACAAGGGGCGGATATTTATATAGGGCATAAAAAAGAAAATATAAAAAATGCCGATGTCATTATCGTGTCAACCGCCATTAATACGGATAATCCTGAAATTGAAGAAGCAAGAAAACAGGGGATTCCCATATTTCATCGATCTGATGTGTTAGCTGCCATATTTGAATGGGGAAAGGGAATCGCTGTTGCAGGAGCGCACGGTAAATCTACAACTTCATCCATGATAGGCCAGATTTTTTATTCAGCTCAATTGGATCCCACCATTGTTTTAGGGGCGGCTGCCGATTACCTGCAAGGAAATTCCCGTCTCGGGAAGGGAGACTATGTCATTGCCGAAGCAGATGAGAGCGACAGTTCATTTCTGAAATTTCACCCTTTCCTGTCGATAGTAACAAATATTGAAGATGATCATCTGGATTTTTACGGGACAGTTGAAAATATACAAAGAGCTTTTATAGAATTTATAAATCATATCGCCTATGAAGATGGTGTTGCCTTGCTTTGTACCGACAGCCAAGGTGTTCGTATTATTTTACCTGAAGTAAAGAAAAAGGTGATTACCTTCGGACTTAACGAAGATGCAGAGTATCGTGCTATCAATAAACGTTATAAAGATCAACATATGCTTTTTGATGTATATCATAAATCAGAATTATTGGGAACCGTTTCTTTACAAATTCCGGGAACGCATAATATCAGGGATGCCTTGGGAGCAGTTGTTGCAGGATTATACTGCGGGATTCCTTTTCCCGTAATTGCAAAAGCGCTGGAAGAATTTACCGGAGTTCATCGTCGGTTTCAAACCAAGATGAAAGCTCATCATGTCTGGATAGTGGATGACTATGCTCATCATCCTACAGAAATAGCAGCGACACTTAAAGCGGCAAAAGAATCGGGCACCCATCGGGTAATCTGCGTGTTTCAACCACATCGATATTCCCGTACCCGTTTGCTAAAAGATGAATTTGCCGTGGCTTTTACCGATGCGGATGTATTATTTTTTACAGATATTTACGGAGCAAGTGAAAAACCCATTGAAGGCATTGACGGAGAACTGATTCCGTCACTGGTAAAGGAACAAAATCCCGACAAAGAAGTTTACTATGTAAAACAAATGGAAGAACTGCCTGACATTCTTTATTCTTTTGTAAAAAGCGGAGATCTGATTATCACCATGGGAGCCGGAAACATTTATCGCGTCGGTGAAAAACTCTCTGATTACATTAAAAAGGAAGGTTTAACGAATGATTCACAAAAATGAAACAGTAGCTGTGCTTATGGGAGGACTTTCTCATGAGGCAGAAATTTCAAGATTAACAGGAAATGCTGTTGCAGAAGCCTTATCATCGTTAGGTTATAAAGCAGTAACGGTGGAATATAAACCGGAATCAGTGATACGGCAGATCAGAAAAATAAGAGCAAAAGCTGTTTTTATTGCACTCCATGGTAAATATGGGGAAGACGGAACCATTCAAAGCTTGCTTGAACTGGAAAAAATCCCTTACACCGGTTCCGGTGTATCATCAAGCGCAATTACAATGGATAAAATTTTTAGCAGTCGTTTATTTAAATCTGCAGGGATTAATATGGCGTTTTCACTGCCTTGCTATCTGAAGGACGGAATTCCTTTTGTCGCAGATCTGATTAAAAGACACTTTACATTTCCTGTTGTTCTGAAACCGGCTTGTGAAGGCTCTACTATAGGAATTGAAATTGTCAAGACAGAAGAGGATCTTCAAGATGCCTTAAAACGTGCATTTGATGTAGAACCCCGTCTATTGGCAGAATCTTTTTTAGACGGAGAAGAATTTACTGTTTCCGTTTTGGAAGGAAGAGCTCTTCCGGTCATCAAAATTTGTCCTCATTCCGGACAATATGATTTTCATTCCAAATATACAAAGGGTGCTACGGATTATTTGGTACCTGCGCCGATTTCGAAAGAATTAGCTGATGAAATGAGCCGTTTGGCAGTAATAGGATATAAAACGGCAGAATGCTGCGGTGTCGTTCGTTTTGATTTCCGAACAGACAAAAAAGGAGTCCCTTTCCTTTTAGAAGCAAATTCCATTCCCGGAATGACGGCTACCAGCCTGGTACCCAAGGCGGCTGCTGCTGCGGGAATCAGTTTCCCGGAACTTTGTGAGATGCTTCTGTTGAAAGCTGATATAAATAAAGTGTAGTTGGTAAGTACAATGAATGATTTCAAAAGTTTTAAAGATTTCCAGAGGGAAGAAGATACATTTCGTAAACAAAAGTCAGATTCTCAACCGGCCAGAAAAATAAGAGTAGATTCGGAATCGACATCGGAGTCTGATAATCTGACTGAAAATAATAGAGGAAACGAGAAATTATTTTTTCTCTCAAAACATATTTTTTTGATTCCGGGAAAAATCAGATTATATTTGCTGGCAGCTGCTGTACTTATCTTATCTGCCTTTTTGATCCTCCTGTTTTTACCGATTCCCTTCGGGCACATCGAATTGCGAGGGGCTAAAAATGTAACCATGGAGAATGTTTTGTTTGAAGGGAATATTGATGAACCGATAAATACTCTCCAAATCAGTGCTTCCGATGTGACCAAACGCTTAGAAAATGATTTGAGAATTGAGGAAGTCAATATAGAACGAAAATTTCCCGCAACTATTGTGATCAATATTATTGAAAGAAAACCTACTGCGATCATTCAGACTGAGTACGGATATGCCGTAATTGATAAAAGAGGGATTGTCATTCGAACCGAATCAGCACTGACCGACGGAGATTATCCGATGATTACAGGTAAAAAACTTGATAATATTCTTTTGGGAGATAAAATTGAAGAACCGGACGTCCTTAATGCTCTTGAATTCATTAATCATTTATCGGAAAAAGGAGCAAAAGAATTTTCTGAGATCAATATAGGAAATCAAAAGAATTTAATGGCTTATACAAGAAACGGAATCTCTGTACGGCTGGGTGCGGCCGGTGACTTGGGAAAACAGGCAACTTTAGCTGAAAATATGGTCAATGATGTAGAAGCCAGAGGACTTTCTGTTGAATATCTGGATGCCAATATGGCAAATCCGTTCATTAAGCTTAAAAAATAATTTTTTTATGATGCGGTATCTCTGTAGCTAAACAGTAAAAAGTATTGTAGAATATAAGATATGATGCTCTAAATAAGAAATAAAAAAGTAATGACGAAAACATTTGAAATATTTAAAGGAGGAGCGAAAGATGGAAGATTCTGAAATCGCAAAAATTAAGGTTATTGGTGTTGGCGGTGGCGGAAATAATGCAGTTAACCGTATGATTGAACAATCAGTCAAAGGGGTTGAATTTATTTCCGTAAATACGGAACTCCAAGTATTAAATAAATCTAATGCGGAAGTCAAAATACAAATCGGCGAAAAACTGACCAGAGGCTTGGGGGCAGGAGCAAAACCTACGGTAGGCGAACAGGCGGCAGAAGAATCTCGTGAAGATTTATCCAAAGCACTTGCCGGTGCCGATATGGTATTTGTTACTGCCGGCATGGGCGGAGGAACAGGTACGGGTGCAGCTCCCGTAGCAGCACAATGTGCCAGAGAATTGGGAGCTTTGACTATTGCCGTTGTGACCAAACCGTTTACTTTTGAAGGTAAAGTCCGTATGAAGAATGCTTTGGACGGCATTGAAAAATTAAAAAATAATGTAGATGCCATTTTGGTAGTCCCCAATGACAAATTAATGGGAATTATTGATAAGAAGACATCTATTAAAGATGCTTTTAAAACAGCTGATGATGTTTTACGGCAGGGCATTCAAGGGATTTCCGATTTGATCACGGTACCCGGAATCATCAATCTTGATTTTGCCGATGTAAGAACCATTATGAGTGATCAAGGCGAAGCTCTTATGGGAATCGGAATCGGTACCGGTGATAATCGTGCCAGTGATGCAGCTACAATGGCAATCAACAGTCCTCTTCTGGAACGGAGTATTGACGGAGCTAAGGGAATTATCATCAATATCACGGGGAATGAGGATTTAGGTCTTTTCGAAATTAATGAAGCTTCCCAAATTATTACAGAAGCTGCTGATCCCGATGCAAATATTATTTGGGGTACTTCAGTGGATCCCGCTTTAGATGATGATACCGTAAAGATTACGGTTATCGCTACCGGATTTGAAGACAGAAAAAAACCTTCCAATGCGGGAGCGGGCACATTTAGAGGCAGCATGCATTCAAACAGTATTGCGGTCCCTGAGTTTCTAAGAAATAAATGATATGTACAGGGCTACACCGCAAATGCAGTGTAGCCTTTCTTCTTATATGGGATAGGAGAATATGATGAGATGTCCTTTTTGTAACAGTTCCGACACGAAAGTAACCGATTCTCGTGATACCGATGATGGTGCATCCATTCGCAGAAGACGTCAATGTCTTTCTTGTAACCGTCGTTTTACCACCTATGAAACGATTGAACAAGCTCCGTTAAGAGTCATTAAGAAAAACGGATTAAGAGAGATGTTTGATCGAAATAAAATGAGAAGCGGTTTGGTACGTGCTTGCGAAAAACGGAATATTTCAACTGAACAAATTGAAGAAATCGTTAATACTGTCGAGCGGACAGTCAGAAACGAATTGAAACAGGAAGTTCCCACCGAAATAATAGGAAATCTGATTATGGAAGAATTACGCAAACTGGATCAGGTTGCCTATGTTCGTTTTGCATCAGTTTATCGGGAATTTAAAGATTTGAGCAGTTTTATGAGTGAACTGGAAACATTGATGAAATCCGGAAAAAACGGGGAAGCCGGTAAGGAAGATGATAATGAAAATTGAAACAATACAAAAATGTTTTGATGAACATGAAAAAGTTTTGGAACAAACAAGGAGTTTATTTCCCGTTATAGAAAAAATGGCAGAAGTTTGTAAAAAATCTTTAATAAACGGACATAAGATTCTCATTTGCGGAAACGGCGGAAGTGCGGCGGATGCACAACATATTGCAGCGGAATTTATAGGTCGTTTTCACAATGAAAGAATTGCATTACCCGCTATAGCATTGACTACCGATACATCTATACTTACATCTGTTGCTAACGACTACAGCTACAATGATATCTTTTCAAGACAAATTGAAGGGTTGGGAATGGCAGGGGATACCCTTTGGGCCATTTCAACAAGCGGAAACAGTAAAAATGTAAATAAAGCCGTTTTACAAGCAAAAAGAAAGGGAATGACAACTATTGCATCCACGGGGCGGGATGGCGGAGAAATTGCAAAATTATGTGATTTGTCCTTGATTATTCCTTCTGATGTAACGGCACGAATTCAAGAGATTCATTTATTGTGCGCTCACATTATATGTCAAATGATTGACGATCTTGACTGGAATAAATAACATGTCTTTTAACAAAGCGGTTTTTTTTGATAGAGACGGGGTTCTAAATAAAGATATCGGTTATTTATATCTTTTTGATAAAATAGAATGGATAACCGGAGCCAGAGAAGCGGTAGCACGACTGACTAAAGCGGGATATTTACTATTTGTGGTTACCAATCAAAGCGGAGTTGCCCGCGGTTATTATGAAGAAAAAGATGTAAAAAAAGTTCATATTTTAATGGAAAATGAATTTGAGAAATGGGGAGGACATATTACGGAGTTCTTTTATTGTCCTCATCTTAAGGGTGCCGCAGTTTCTCAATATGATGTTGATTGTGATTGCAGGAAACCTAAACCGGGAATGATTTTGACCGCTCTTGAAAAATATAATGTAAATAAAAGAAATGCTGTTTTATTCGGGGATAGTTCCCGCGATATAGAAGCGGCACATCGTGCAGGAATACAAGGTTTTTTGTTTAAAGAGGATAATCTGGATCTGTTTATTCGAAAATGTTTGCCTGAATTGAAAGATTTATAAATCATGAAAAAATTCAATAATATTTTGATTATAAAAATGAGTTCACTCGGCGATATCATCCATGCTTTGCCGTCCCTTTACGTACTTCGTAAAAAATATCCGGAGGCACGCATTACATGGGCAGTACATGAAGCCTTTGCAAAAATACTGCCCGGCAAACCATGGATAGATGAAATTTATATAGTAGATCGCAAAAGAATTAAAAAGTTGAAGTATTTAAAACAAGTTTACGGCGATTTGCACAAAAGAAAATTTGATTTGGTGATTGATTTACAAATGATTGCCAAAAGCGGTCTTATATCATTCCTCTCCGGATGTGATACCCGCATCGGATATCAAGATGCCCGTGAAGGAAGCGGATTTTTTAGCAGACCGATTTCAGGCCCGCATAAAAACGGACATATTATAGAGCAATTATTGGATGTTATGCGCTATTTGGGGTGTGATATCCATGAAATAGAATTTCCCATCCATAATTACGATAATGAATTGACAGAGGTTAAAAAGAGACTGTCTTTTCACGGAATACATGATAAATATGTTCTTTTAGTTCCCGGTACAAGAGGGGAATCTAAAAAATGGCCGATCCTATATTGGGGACAATTGGCCGAACGATTAGCGGAAAAAGGGATTTTTACTGTTATTTCAGGTACAGCAGATGAACGTGGATTGGCAGAAGAAATTAAAAGAATGTCTCCTACCTCGTATACGGTGGATTTTACAGGTAAAACAAATTTATTGGAACTTGTAGCTCTTGAAAAGTTGGCAGCCTTGCATATTTCGGGAGATACAGGACCTCTTCACATCGCCAATGCGGTCCATACCCCCATTATTGCTTTATTCGGGCCGACACTCCCGGACCGAAGCGGTCCCTATGGTAATAAAAACACTGATGTGCTCTTCCCTAAAACCCCGGGGATTTCTTCTTCTGATATGGCGGACATTTCGGTTGATGAAGTCTATCATCTGTGTATAAGAAAAATAAAAGATCCGATCTATTAGTCCGGTGTCATAAGCTATATTTTATTTTTATAAAAGCTTTATAAATAAGCACACCGGATTTTAAAATCTTAGAGGACAATATGGAGCAGATCACCAGTAGGAATAATCGCTGGATAAAGCTGGCGACTCAACTTAAACAGAAGAAGTACAGAGAAAAAAATAATATGTTTCTGATGGAAGGCATCAGAAATGCGAAAGATGCACAAATACAGAAAATAAAAGATGTGATCTGTCTGGTACAAGAGAATAAAACAGATAACGAAGATATTTTATCCATTATTGAAAAAGGGAAAAGTCTGCACTGGCTGTTTTGTGAAGTAAATACATCTTTGCTCAATTCTATTTCGGATACCGAACATGGTCAGGGAATTATTTTACTTGTAAAAAAAGATAGACAAGATAAAACATGTTTATTAAAGGAATTTCAAGGTAAGTATATTTATTTGGATACCATACAAGATCCGGGAAACCTGGGAACTATTATAAGAACGGCGGCTGCTGCAGGCTGTGCAGGAGTTTTATTGTCAGAAGGCTGTACAGATCCTTATTCCGAAAAAGCAGTAAGAAGTTCGATGGGAAGTATATTACGTATTCCCGTTTATGAAGGATTAACGGATTCTTTTTTGAGAGAAATCAGGGAAAAGCATAAGATACCTTTAATCGGTACTACAATGATAAACGGCATTCCTTATAAAGAGGCTGCTGAAATAGAGAACGGCATTTTTATTTTCGGCAATGAAGGGAACGGAATTCATCCGGCGTTGTTACATATGACTGATTGGAATCTGAGTATCCCTTTAGCCGGTACAGTAGAATCACTGAATGTTTCTGCAGCTATAGCGATTATCCTTTTCCATTATTTTTAATAAAAGGATATCAAATGAAAGTGTGGGAGTATGAGTAAGAAATTAATTATAAATGCCGATGATTTTGGTATACATAAAGCGGTTAATGAGGCTGTTTATCGAGGCTTTGAATCCGGCATATTGACAAGTACATCCTTAATGGCCGGCGGTGCTGCTTTTGAAGAAGCGGTATCCGTGGCAAGGGATATATCCGAATTGGATGTGGGCGTGCATTTAACATTGGTCGGCGGGCTTCCAAGTGTATTATCTCCTCGTGAAATTCCGAGCCTGACATGGGAAAACGGGCTGCTTTGTAAAAATTATGTAGAATTAATAAAAAGAGATCTGCAAGGATTAATTAATGTGGAAGAAGTTTATTGTGAATGGGATGCTCAAATTAAAAAAATTCTTGATGCAGGGATCTCTATAACCCATATTGACGGACATCAACATCTTCATATGTGGAATAAATTTTTCCCCATCGCAGTTTCTTTAGCCAAAAAGTATAAAATTCCCTGTATGAGAGTTCCTGATGAAAAATTTTTCTTTGATTTCAGTTTAGGCAATTCATTTCGTTCTTTTGCGGGAACCGGACTTTCCATTATGGCAAGGAATCATAGAAAAGTTTTGAAGGAAATGAAAATTATTACAAATGATCATTTTTACGGAATGCTCTATGGCGGTCACTTTACAGAAGATAAAATGAAAAAAGTTTTAAACAAGGCAGATGACGGAGTCACCGAATTTATGTGTCATCCGTCATCGGATGCAGAAGCGATGGAAGCCGTTTTTCACTGGGGATATCGAGGTGAGGATGAACTTAAAGCCCTTTTATCTCCCGTGCTTATGGAGCAAATCAAAAGCTCAGAGATTAAGCTTACGTCTTATCGAGATTTAGCCGGAGAGGAACATGTAGATGAAGACTGATGAAAAGCAATTTTATCTTGTAGATTTTCAAATATTACCTGAAGCGATAAAGAAAACAATCCGAGTAAAAGAAATGCTTAAAAACGGAACAATCGGTACAATTAATGAAGCGGTTCGTTCTATGGAGATGAGTCGCAGTGCCTATTATAAATATAAGGATCACGTCGCACCGGCTTTTGACAAACCGTCAGAGCGGGCAATTGTATTTTTTATCATGATGAGCAATGATTTTTCTGTTTTGGGAAAAGTCGTCAGACGTATTACCAAAGAGGAAAATGAAATATTAACCATTGATAGAGGAATTGCTTTCGAAAAAACGGTTCCCGTCACCATTGCATTTAAGACAAAAGATTTACCGGCAGCAATAGAAATTCTGTCAGAAGCAATCAGAAAGATTAAAGGGGTTAAACAACTCATGTTTACAGAAAAGGAAATATGAAAATGAAAGATATCAATATTGCCTTATTAGGGTTCGGGACGGTTGGAAGCGGTGTTGTAAAAGCGATAAATGAAAATTCTTCTATCATAGAAGAACAACTCGGATGCAAATTAGTTATTAAATATATATTGGTACGCAATATTAATAAATATAAAGGAAATGAACTCCTCGGGAATATTCAACTGACAGATTCCTTTGAAGATATTATCGGTGATGATTCTTTAGATATAGTAGTAGAGGTCATGGGAGGAATCTCTCCCGCGAAAGAATATATTTTTTCTGCCATGGAAAAGCATATCAGCGTCGTAAGTGCCAATAAAGATTTAGTAGCCTTATACGGTCCTGAAATTATACATAAAGCCATAGAAAAACATGTAAATTTCAGTTGTGAAGCCAGTGTAGGAGGCGGAATCCCCATTTTAATGCCCTTACATCAATCTTTGGCAGCCAATCAGATTGAAAGCATCGTAGGTATATTAAACGGAACAACCAATTATATTCTTACCCAGATGACGGAAACGGGTCAATCTTATGAAAATGCTCTTAAATCTGCACAGGAAGCAGGTTTTGCCGAAGCAGATCCGACTAATGATGTTTGCGGATTTGATGCGGCACGAAAGTTAGCCATTTTGTCTTCTATCGGTTTTAGAGCCAATGTTACATTCGATGATGTAGTGGTGGAAGGAATTACTGAAATATCTCAAAATGATATTAAATATGCAAAAGAGATGGGGTATACCATAAAACTTCTTACGGTGGCTTTAAGACAAGAAGACGGAATTGCGTTAAATGTTTATCCTGCGTTTGTTCCGACTAATCATCCCATGGCATCTGTTAAGGGCGCTTATAATGCCATTTATGTGACGGGAAACATCGTAAATGATGTTATGTTTTATGGAAGCGGCGCCGGTTCTCTTCCGACAGCCAGTGCAGTTTTGGGTGATGTCATCAGTACGGCTCATCATATATTAAACGGAACTACTGGAACAGGAATGATCATGACGGATACCAAAAGAATTCCTTTCCATTCGTCAAGAAAATTAAAAGACTCTTATTATTTCCGATTGATTGTTGATGATGTACCGGGGGTTCTCTCTCAAATTGCCGCTGCTTTTGCAGATAACGGTATCAGTATTAAAGAAGTTGTACAAAAGCAAAGAATGGAAGGAACTGCAGAATTGGTTATTATTACAGAAAGTACGGAAAGAGAAAATATTTTGCAGGTGGAAAAAGATTTGGAAGTGCTGTCTTGTATCAGAAAGGTAGCTAATATTATAAGGGTTATGGAAAATGAATAAAACATTTGGTGTGAGAGTCCCTGCTACGACAGCCAATGTAGGAAGCGGCTTTGATACTTTGGGAATTTCTCTTTCTCTTTATAATGAAGTTTATTACACACCCGAAGAGGGGACTTTGCTCATAAATTCTGAGTTTCAAGTGGAGGGAGAAGGACAATCGGAAATTCATTCCGGAGAAGATAATATGATTTTACAAGCAATGAAAGCCGTGCAAGAGAAAACAGGGAAAAATATTCCCGGCGGTCGATTTAAACTTGTGAATCGAATTCCCCTTGCACGAGGCTTGGGCAGCAGTTCTTCCGCTCTGGTGGCAGGTGCTTTCTTAGGAAATATATATTTGGGGAATATTTTAAATAAAAAAGAGATTTTGGATATAACTGCCGTATTGGAAGGGCACTCGGACAATGTGGCTCCTGCTGTATTGGGAGGGTTTTGTATTTCTTTGTTTAATAATGGACGGGTGGAATATGAAAAAGTATCCATTCATTCTGACTGGAAAGCAGTTGTTGCCATTCCTGAATTTAAGCTGCTCACAGAACGAGCAAGAGGTATTTTACCTGATCGGTATTCACGCAATGATGTTGTGAATAATATAGGAAGTCTATCCTTTCTATTATCGGCCTTTTTACTTCAAAAACCGGAATTTTTAAAAATAGGATTAGAAGATCGGATTCATGTGCCATATCGCTTACAATTGATTCCCGGAGCTGAGGAAGCTTTACAAAATGCATACAATGCGGGAGCCTATGGGGCAACAATCAGCGGATCCGGTCCGACGATTATTGCATTTTCAAATGAAAAAAACGCCGAATCAATCGGAGAAAATATGATAAAGGCGTTTGAAAAACAAAATCTGAAGTCCAAATATATGATTTTAGACTTTGATCCAACGGGAGTTACATCGATAATATATTGACAATTTAGGATAAAGTGTGTATTCTATTCTATGTAACAATTATTGTCGGGACGTAGCTCAGTTTGGTAGAGCGCTACCTTGGGGTGGTAGAGGTCGCATGTTCGAATCATGTCGTTCCGACCATTTTTTATTGGTAGGAATCATTTTCTTTTAGAAATGAGAGGAAAATATATGATAAATAGAATAAAATCTGTCATGTTAATGACACTTCTCGGTGTCATTTTAGTTGCTATCGGCGGATATGCCGGCGGGCGAAACGGTGCTGCCATCATGCTTGGTATAGCGCTCATTATGAATTTTTACAGCTATTGGAACTCTGATAAAATCGCATTGAATGCTTATAATGCACAAGAATTGTCAGAAAAAGAAGTTCCCGAATTATTTGAATTGGTTCGAGGATTGGCTAAAAATGCAGGTATTCCTATGCCGAGACTATATGTTATTCCGACTTCGGTACCGAATGCTTTTGCTACGGGCCGAAACGAAAAACATGCGGCAGTTGCCGTGACGGAAGGCCTTATTTCGCTTTTGGACAGAGATGAAATTGCCGGTGTTATCAGTCACGAGTTGTCTCATATCAAACATCATGATACACTGGTTATGACGATGGCTGCCACTTTTGCAACGGCAATCAGTTATCTTGCGCAAGCGGCACAATGGGCCGCTATTTTTGGCGGGGGAAGAGATAGCGAAGGGCGAAGCAGCAATCCCATCGTACTTCTTGCAACTATTATTATCGCTCCCATTGCAGCAGCTCTTGTGCAAATGGCTTTGTCCCGTTCCAGAGAATTTATGGCGGATGCTTCCGGTGCTGAAATCAGTGGTAAACCTTTGGCTCTTGCAAGCGCTCTGCAAAAATTGGATGACTATGCTCATCGTAAAGTAATTCCCAATGCAAAACCGGCTTCTTCAGGATTATTTATTATTAATCCTCTTTCCGGAGTCAGTGGTATTTCATCTTTATTTTCTACGCATCCGTCCACGGAAGAGCGTGTAAAAAAATTGCGTGAAATCGCAGTCAGCATGCATTAATTTTTAAGGAGGAATATTATGGCAAACATTGAAAAAACTCTTGTTCTTGTAAAACCTGACGGTGTCAAGAAACATATTTGCGGAGAAGTTATTTCCCGCTTTGAAAGAAAAGGGTTAAGTATTCATGCAATTAAAATGATTCAGGTTCCTGAAGCCTTGGCAAAAAAGCACTATGCTGAACATGAAGGAAAAGGGTTTTTCAATGATTTAATTGCTTTTATCACGTCCGGCCCTGTATTAGCCATGGTGATTGAAGGGGAAAATGCGGTAGCAGCCGTTCGTCAAATCAACGGTGCCACCAATCCTTTGGAAGCGGTTCCGGGATCCATTCGCGGTGACTTTGCAACATCTATTGATGAAAATATAGTACATGCTTCTGATGCTTCGGAAACGGCAGCCAGAGAAATCGGATTATGGTTTCCCGAATTAAATTAGTAATATCAGGGGGGCTCCTATGTCTAAAATTTATACACGCACCGGAGATAAAGGAAAAACAAGTCTTTACACGGGGGAACGGGTTGCCAAGGGAAGTCTCAGGGTAGAAACTTACGGAACCATTGATGAAGTTGACTCCGTCTTGGGTATGGCTCGTGCCTTTGCAGCTCATGATAACGTAAAAGAAACTGTTTATAAAGTTCAAAAAGATTTATGGCTCCTTATGGCTGATATTGCAAGTATCGGAAAAGATGCAAATATCACTGCCGATCATGTAACCGAGTTAGAAAAGATTATTGATGAATATACAAATTCACTGGCACCGATAGATCATTTTCTGGTTCCCGGAGATACACAAGGCTCCAGCTTTTTAGATGTAGCACGCTCTGTAGTTCGTCGTGCAGAAAGAAGTTTATGGAGATTGGCGGAAACGGAAGAGGTTCATGAATCGGGAATTCGTTATTTAAACCGCTTATCTGATTTATGTTTCACTTTGTCCCGCTATGAAAGTGAAGTAGAATAAAGCGTTACCACATCAATTTGTGCTACACTGAGAGGAGATTTTCATTTTGAAAACACTCCTCTTATTTTATTTGTCAGGAAGGGTAGAAATTGAACGTTGGCAGAAAAATAGAACTATTGGCTCCCGCCGGTTCACCGGAACATTTAATTGCAGCCTTAGATGGAGGGGCAGATGCCGTATATTTAGGTGGAAAACTTTTCAGTGCCCGTAAATATGCAGGAAATTTTTCTAATGAAGAAATTAAAAAAGCCGTTGATTATGCACATATAAAAGGAAGTGCAGTTTATATTACTTTAAATACTTTAATTGCCGATAGAGAAATGAAAGATTTGAAATCCTATCTGCAATTTCTTTCTACATTATCTGTTGACGGTATCCTCGTACAAGATTTGGGCGTAGCATGTATGGTAAAACAATTTGCTCCTGAAATTCCGCTTCATGCAAGTACACAAATGACAGTGTCTAATTTATCGGGAATCCGATTTTTAAAGCGTTTAGGCTTTCAAAGAGTAGTTCTTGCCCGGGAATTGTCATTGGAAGAAATAAAAAAAATATCCGCTGCCACCGATATGGAAATAGAGGTTTTTGTTCATGGTGCACTTTGTGTCTGCTATTCCGGGCAATGCTTAATGAGCAGCTTTATAGGTGATAGAAGCGGAAACCGCGGTTCCTGTGCACAACCTTGCCGCATGCCGTATACTTTGGTCGATCATGCAGGACGTCTTATGAACAGGGAAAAAGGTAAATATATTCTGAGTATGAAAGATGTAATGGGCTTAGAACAAATCCCTGAACTGATCAGAGCCAATGTAGCTTCTTTAAAAATAGAGGGACGCATGAAAAGTCCGGATTATGTATATGATACGGTTTCGGCTTATCGTCATGCCATAAATTCGGCTTATGAAGAGAAAATTATAGATCTGAATAAAATTCGTCTTACATTAGAAGAAAAATTTAACCGCGGCTATACATCTTCTTATTTAGACGATTCGGTAGGGGCGTCCAGTATAACCGAGTATTCTCCGGGTAATCACGGTGTGAAAATCGGAGAAGTCCTTCGACTAACAAAAGACGGGTTTATTTTTAGAAGCAATCATGGAACAAATCGATCGATAATAACCGGTGTTTCCTTTGAAACAGCGAATAAAGAAATCGGATATGCGGAAGCTGAGTTCCAATCAAAAAATAAAGCCGATAATCATAAAGTAGTTACACCGATAAAAGCAAAAGTCGGCGGGTCGGTTTATTGGCATATACGAGAAGAAAAACACTTATTTTCCATAAAAGACGGGAAAAATAAAATTCCTCTTATAAGCAATTTTGTGGCGATACCGGGAAACCAGATGTCTTTATCATTCGAGGATAATGACGGAAACCAAGTTACTGTACTTTCAGATATAGTGGCAGAAAGAGCAGTAAAACGTATTACGTCTTCCGATGAAATCAGAAGTCAGATTTCTCGTTTGGGTAATACATGGTTTACTCTGTCCTCAGTTACGATTAATAATAAAGATTGTATGGTTCCCAAAAGCATTATTAACCAAATGCGCCAAAAAGCAATCATGCAATTAGAAAATATCCGTAAAGAAAAAAAGGAGCAACATATTCCTCGTCCTCAAGCAGTGAAACTTGGAAAAAGAAATATTTCAGTTGTAGAAGAGAAACCTTCTCTTGTGGTGCGAACCGATAAAATTGAGCATATCAAACCGGCTTTGGATGCAGGAATAAGAAGATTTGTTTTCGGGGGAGAATCTTTCAGTCATATCCCTGTTTCTTTTGAAAAATACAGGGAAGTCTTGAGTTATGTGCATGAAGCGGGAGGACAGGTTACATTTGCTCTTCCGACGGTCGTCAGAGAATATAATGAAGACAAAATAAAGACGCAGCTGTCTACTTTGAGGGAACTGAAGCCTGACGGAATAGAAGTCGGGTATCCCGGGATAATGGAATGGATACAAGAGAATAATATTTCTATTCCGATAGAATGCGGACCTTCTTTTAATCTGTTTAACACGCAGAGTATAAAACTTATAGAAGATTTGGGAGTAACTGCGGCTTACCTGTCTCAAGAAGTCACAATTCCTCAAATAAGAGATATCGTAAAAAATACGGGTATTCCCTTAGGTGTTTTTGTGTACGGCCGCACACAGATGATGATATCCGAATATTGTGCCATTAATGCGGTAATGACGGATGTACCGAAAAAACGTTGCCCCGCCCCGTGTTTAAAACACGACTATTTACTTCAAGATAAAGAAGGAAGACGGTTTCCCGTAAAAACTGATGAATGGTGCCATATGCACATTTTAAATTGCCATATCTTAGATATGCGTCCTTATTTGCCGGAACTGACGAAGACGGGAATTAAACGTTTATGCTTAGATTTCAGAGGAATCGACGGAAATATAGTGGGAATCTGCAAATCCTATTCAGATATTTTTGAAGGCAAAGCATTACATCCCGAATTGCCCGGTAATGGGAATAATAAATTTACAAGAGGGCATTTTTTCAGAGGTGTATTATAATGAATCAAAATATACTCCAAATTCTTGAATTTAATGAAATAAGGAAAATGTTGACCAAATTTGCTCCTTCTTTTTTATCGAAAGAAAGGGCAATGCATATAGAACCTTCCACTGATTATGAAGAAATTGCCAATTGGCTGGACCAGACGGAAGAAGCAAGCATCTGCTTAGAAAAAGAAATATCTTCCCCTTTGGGAGAAACTTATAATATTATAAAATTCTTGCAGAAAGCAGATAAAGATATAATTCTTCTCCCTCAAGAATTTATGGAATTATCGGCATCTTTAGAAACCTATCAAAAAATGCATCATTATTTTGAAGGAGAAAGACACCTTCTCTATCCTTTGCTGGAGAAAACTGCAGGAGCCATCGTGCCTCAGGATGACTTTATTCGCAAAATTCATCAGATTTTTGATGAGAAGGGGGAAATCAGTGATCATGCATCTCCCAAGCTTTCCAGGATCAGGAGTGATATGGAAATCTTGAGAGGAAGAATTCGAAGAGTTTTTCAAAACATTCTCCGTGACAAAAATCAGAGCAGCTATTTTCAGGATATGATTGTTACACAAAGGAATAACAGATATGTCATTCCTGTTAAAGAGGAATATCGCTATCGCTTTGATGGAATTGTTCATGACCGATCCTCTACCGGACAGACTTTGTTTATGGAGCCTATGAGTTCCGTGCAATTAAATAATGATCTGGCAGAATTAATTTTGGCAGAGCGGCAGGAAATTCATGAAATACTGCAAAATTTAACTGCACAAGTAAAAAAGCAGAAGTCTGTCATTAAAAAGAATTGTGAAACCGCCACTGAAATTGAATTTATTTTTGCTCGTGCATCTTTGGCGCTGTCTATGAAAGGAACAAAAGCAGTTCATTCGGATCACAACGAGATGATATTGAATAATGCACGACATCCATTAATCCCTGATGAAAAGGTTGTCCCCATTTCTTTAACACTGGGAAAAAATTTTAAAATATTAATTATTACAGGTTCAAATGCGGGAGGAAAAACAATTGCCATAAAGACGGCAGGGCTTTTAGCGCTCATGAACCAATCAGGTTTATTCATTCCTGCTTCAGAAGGATCGATCCTCCCTGTGTATAAAAATATCTATTCTATTATCGGGGATGAACAAAGTATACAGTTCAATCTGTCTACTTTTTCCAGTTACATATCACAGCTTGTTTCTTTTTTGCCGACGGCAGGAAAAAATGATCTCGTTCTTTTGGATGAGTTGGGATCAGGCACAGATCCTATTGAAGGGGCTGCTTTGGCGCAATCTGTTACAGAATATTTAGACAAGAGGGAGATATCCTCCATTATTACATCCCATTTCAGTGAAATGAAAAAAATGGCTTACGAAAAAGACACCATTGAAAATGCATTTGTCGAATTTGATTTGGAAACATTGTCACCTACTTATCATTTAATTACAGGAGTTGCAGGAAACAGCAATGCATTTAATATATGTAAACGCATGGGAATTCCTGCGGAGATTATAAACAGGGCCGATGAACTGCAAAGAAATTCTCCCCTCTATCACATGGAAAAAGTGATGGAAAACTTAAATCAGCAAATGCAAGAAATAGAGCGAGAAAAAATCAGTATATCGGCTACTCTGAAAGAAGCGGAACAATTACATGATGATCTGAATAAAGAGATGCAGTATTTCTTAAAGAAAAAAGATTCTATTTTAGAAAAAACGAGAATAGAATCAGAAAATATCAAACGTGAATTAAGAATTCAATCGGAACAAATCATTAAAGATCTGAAAAGGGAACGAGCGGAATTCAACAATAAGGAATTTCATAAATATGTAGAAGGCATAAGAAATGCTGTAGATTCCATGAATATTCCCGAAGTGGAAAACAGAAAAGAACCATTGGATATTAAGGAAGTAAAAATAGGCAAAACAGTTTATGTCGATACTTTGGGAAACGAGGGTGAGATTGTTTCTTTTTCGGGGAATAAGATCACCGTCAATTTCGGTATCGCTAATGTGACCGTAGATATCAGTCATTGCTTCCTTCCTGATGACAATATAAAAATATCTCAAAAAAAAGAGCCGGAAGAAAGAAGAACATATTCTACATTTCGCCATGACGCTGTTTCAACATCGATTAATGTTATTGGAAAAACAGTGGATGATGCAATTCCCGATATAGACAGATTTTTGAATGATTGCTTTATGGCGGGAATATCACCGATACAAATTATTCATGGTAAAGGCACAGGCGCTTTGCGAAAAGGAATACAAAGCTACCTTAAAACATTGAACTATATAAAAGATTTTAAATCTGCGGAACCACAAAACGGTGGTGACGGTGTAACAGATGTTTATTTTTAATTCTTCAAACTTGACCAAAACTTTATAGGGATATATATTTAAATATAGTGAAAATTTATATAAAAA
>ERZ506877.335-NODE-335-length-19271-cov-4.84612_pt1 | contig 19271 bp, 18 predicted proteins | sample MGYA00512907_ERZ506877 | MGnify/ENA metagenome assembly ERZ506877
ATTTTATGAGATTGAAAAATCCCTGCTTTGGTGTCACTTCGGCATCGAAACGGGGGTTTTTCGTTTTAGAGAGAAATATGGAAATAGTATTTATTAAGAGTTATGCTGCAACAAAGGTGATGTATGCCTTTATCGGTGCAGGTTTGATATAAAATATAGGAAGCGATCAGAATATGCAAAAGTAAGGAAGAAAAAGGATCTTGAATGAATTGTGATATAATAAAATCAATAAAAAAAAGAATTTTCTATAGAAAAGGAGAGAGGAATATGACAAGAGAAGAACGTGTTCGCGCAGCTATTGCAGGGAAATCTGTCGATCATATACCGGTTGCCGTTTGGATGCACTTGTCGGAACATGATCAGGATCCGGTTTCTTTAGCGGAAGCAGAAGTGGAATTGACGGAAAAGTATGATTTTGATTACATTAAAATGATGCCCTTCGGCCTTTATTCCACCCAAGATTTCGGAAATAAAGTGAAAATTTATTGCGATCCTTACAAAGAGCCGGTAGTAAGCCGGTTTGCCATTCAGGAACCGAAAGACTATGATGCCGTTCAGGCAATACCGGCCATTCAGGGAACTTATGGAAAGCAAATTGAATTTGCAAGAGAGTTAGCAAAGCGGCGTAAGAATGACACTCCGATGATCCAAACTCTTTTCAGTCCCTTCTCCACATTGAAGAAGATGGCAGGAGACAGACTTCTTCAAGATATGTCGGAATATCCGGAGTCGGTTCATCATGCTTTGGAAGCCATTACGGAAACCACTCTTGACTTTGTTAAATATAATATCGATGCCGGTGTAGACGGCTTTTTCTTCGCGACGCAAAATGCGGTAAAAACAATGATGACGCCTGAGCAATTTGCCGAATTCGGTGAATTTTATGACCTGAAGATTATTGAAAGTTATACCGAGAAAACTTGGTTTAATCCGGTTCATATCCACGGGCAGGATATATACTTTGAAAAACTGGCAAATTATCCCGTTAACTGCATCAACTGGCACGATCGCCATACCTTTCCTTCTTTGAAAGAAGCACGTCAATTGACGGATAAATGTCTGATGGCGGGAATTAAGTCGGCACCCCACTTTGTAAACGGTGTTCTGACTTATGATGATATTATGCTGGACGGAACTCCGGAAGAAATCACAGCTCATGTGAAAGATGCTATCGAACAGGTGGGCGGAAAAGGCTTTATTTTGGCACCCGGCTGTGTAGTGAATCCCAAAGCACCTGAAGAAAATCTGAAAGCCCTCAGAAAGGCAAGCGAATTATAAGCAGGAAAAAAGAATGAAGATGCTTTTCAAAACAATGACAGCCATCGGCCTCTTTGTTATGTTTGGAGAGTGTTTTGCCGTTTCTGCCACCGGTCCTGATTTTGGCGGGATGGCAAGAAAAGCAGTGCAAAAATCTATTGATTCTGCAGCGGAAAAACAGCAAAGAGCGGAATGGAATCAGTATATGACAGCATCACAAGCTTCCGGAAAATCAGGAAATGATCGATTTTTGACAGTCTCCTATCCGTCGGTTTCCCTTTATGAAAACGAACCGTCCCGATTGCTCAGAAAGCAGGCATGGAAGAGCGCCGGCGAAGCAAGGAGCAAAGCGGAAAACTCTTTATACGCAGGGAAAGATGACGGTTTAGTGAGGGAAAAACAGAAAGAGACGGAAAAAACGGGCGAGGAACTTCAAGCTGATCGCAAATTGATGATGGAAAAAATACGGAAGCTGCAGGAGAAACGATTGGAAGAAATGTTGGAGCAGGCAAGATCTTGAACTCAAAAAGTAATTTCTCGAAAGTCGGTTCCGAATGGTTTGTGATGTTTTCTAAAATACGGATGCAGGAGATATTTTGTTGAATTTGATAATAAAAAAAATGCCCGAAAGGGAGCAATTTTGGGAAGTATTCAGATTTCTTCTTGTCGGCGGAGGATGTTTCATTCTTGAATATGTACTGCTTTACAGTCTGACGGAATTTGCCGGTGTTCCTTATCTGATTTCTTCTGCTGCTGCATTTACAATATCCCTGATTGTTAATTATATTCTTTGTGTGACCGTAGTATTTCACGGCGGAACCCGTACGAGAACGGAAATGATACTGTTTATGGCAACTTCGGTGGCGGGACTTTTTATCAATCAGGTAAGTATGTGGTTTTTTGTAGAAATCGCAGGACTTTGGTATATGTTTGCAAAAGTCATTGCCAGTGCAATTGTCATGATTTGGAATTATTTTACGAAAAGATACATATTAAGAGGAAAATAAAAAGCTTGCAGTTCAAAATAAAACGACCCTTTATGGTCAGGTTCGAAAAATCTGACTTTAAAGGGCCGTTTTTTATTTGAATGAAAGAGCATTGTTCAGACCGGCGCGAAATATGTTGGCGCCGCCATTGGCAGGATGGCGCAGGCCGATGGCAGAAATTTTTGCTTCTGCCAGAGTAAGTTCGCTCTTTTTACCGATAGCGAAAAGAGGAAGATTTCCCGTCAATTTCATAAGCATTCTTGTATAGGAAAGACCGACTGCCAGTTCTTTATCGTCAGGAGTTCTGTTGGAAAGAAGATTTCCTTTTTTATAAGGATGAAAAGGGAAAATATTCCATAAAATAAATTCTTCCGGAGAAAGACCGGCATCCAGGCAGGCCGACCAGACGATCGTATCTGTCGGTTCATTAAACCCGTCTGTTTTTTGTTTTTCTTTTTCTATGAAAAGGCTGTCGGAGCGGCTGGTGCGTAAACCTTGTTTCCCTAAAATCATTTGAGAATTTACCTTGGGATGTTTATTTAAAATCATTCTTTCACAAGTCATGGCAATCCCCGTAAAATGACCGCCCTGATATCCGCAGGCTTCGGCGACAAGAAGAATCTTTGCCGTTTTTAAACGACGGGACAAGTAAGAAAATAATTGTTCTTGCCGGATGGAAGGGGCATTTTCTACCTCATAGTCGGGGTTAAAATCCCGCCATGGATTAAATACTGGTTCACCCCGAAATTCTGCCAAGGAAAAAATGAAATCTTTTAATTTTTCAGAAGTATATTCAGTCATGAGGTGCCACCATTTTGAAAATCGTACCGCTGTTGAATTCCATTTCGGCGGTGAAAAGATTTGACAATGACCATTCGGACATTTTATTTAAATTGCTTTTAGAAACATACATGTAAACAGGGCCTTTCATCTTTTGATTTTTGAAATCTTCTTCGGTCATGGAAGGCATGGCATATTTATCGTTCCACCGAGAATCTCTCTTTTTCTCATTAGGAAGGACGGGGATCAATCTTGTGGCAGTTTCACCGGTATAGTAAGAAAAAGAAGCAGGGTAAGATCTGAAAAAGTAGTGTTTGCCCGGCAAATTATGCATATATTCCGCCATATCTACAGTCGATCGGCTACTGAGGTAAATCGGGAGTCCCGACATGATAACAACCAGAAGAGAAGATGCGGTCACCGTAGATATAATGGTAAGACGGATATGAGCATTTTTATTCCATCTGAATAATAAAGCCCAGACAGCATAGGCAAAAGCAATATAGAAAACCCACCATTGTGCATCGGGGATAAAAAAGGTTCCTGCCAAGAGTACGGATAAAAGGAGAAAGAAAGGGATTGTGGCGGCAAGTCCGGGAATTTTTTCCCCGTCAGAAACTTTAGGGGCTGCAAAAGAGGCTAATATAGCAGCCGGTGCCATGGCAATATAAGTATAAGTGATGTATTTAGTTGCCATAAGTGTATAGAAAATCAAAGTTCCCAAAACCCAGACAACCAGAAATTTATAAAACGGAGTTTTTTCTTTCCATTGTGCTTTCAGTTCATAGAAAAACAGACCCGTCCAAGGGAGTAAAGTCAGGGGCAGGAGAACAAAATAATAATAGAAATGATTATCTTCCGGATGCTCGGAAGCGGTAGCTCGAACTATATTATGAAGGCCTAAAAATTCCGTAATGAAATCATTTCCATGCAAAATATACATGCCTCCGTACCAGGGGAGAACGGTGATGAGAAAGGCAAGAATACCCTGCCATGGGAAAAGGCGGAAGAAATATTCTTTCTGACGCATCCAGCCGCACCAGAAAAGAAGGAGCAGGCCGGGCAGTACAAGACCGACAGGTCCTTTTGAAAGACAAGCGAGACCGGCAGCGGCATAGGCAAGGATCATATGCTGTTTATTGTTTTCCGTAAGACCGATATAGGCGGAAAGAAGAGTGGGAATGGTAAAGAGCATGAGCATACTGTCTGTGATGATTGCATGGGAGATGATCCAGAAAGCCAAAGATGTTCCGAGCATAACGCCTGACCAGACGGCAACCACATTATTTTTTGTGATTCTTCGTATATACCAGATGAGGATAGTGACGGTCATTGCTCCGCATATAGCGGCAGGAAAGCGGGAAGCAAAATCGGTAAAACCGAAAACGGTGTAAGAAAGAGCAATCATCCAGTAAACCATAATGGGTTTGTCAAACCAAAATCTGCCATAGATTTGTGGAGACATCCAATCTCCGGAAAGAACCATTTCCTTTGCTGTCAGTGCATAGTTAGATTCTACCGGATCGGTGATGGGAATAAGATGGGAACCCCATGCGAAAAACAGTAAGGCTATTACAAAAATACTGATCAGACTTTCTGCCGTCGCGTATTTCAGTTTCCGTCTTGATTCCTCTTCTTTTGCTTTTAACAGTTTTTCCCGTTTTTGTTTCTTAGTGCTCATTTTGATTTCCTCATATCAATCATGAATGTTTTTTGAAAAATAAAGCAGTGTCTTTCTCCCAAAGAAGTTCTAAATTTTTCCGCTGCTTTTCCGGCCATTTCTTAAATAATTTTTTTTGAACTAAAATGTAAGAATCTCCGGGAATATCGGAAATAAGAGTGTCCGTAGGGAGAAGGACTCCCTTTTCTATATTTTTATTAACCTGCTTTTCTTTTTCTTTATCGAATTTAGGCAAAGCTTTTCCGTAAATATTTTCGTAAAAAGCTATGGACGGCCGATAGAAAGTATCGATGTAAACGGGAAGATCTTCCCGTTTCGTGTCTGCCAGTTTATGAGCGATATTTTCAGAGGCGAAGAGGGATGAAACGGCAGGTCCGAAAATAAACCATGCGGAAAAAATGAAAACAGAAATGATAAGTCCTTGGGAAAACAGAAAGGCTTCAAAGTTTCCCTGTTTGAAAAAATAAGAGGTGCCGACGCCGGCGATGATCATCGTAAGAGCGATTCCGTATTGGATCCATTTGTCTTCCGCAGGCAGGATTGGAGCCCATGCGACGGCGCATCCGATCAATATCGTAAAAAAGAAATGAGTTCCTAAAAATAATTTGGACACCATGCCGGTTTCTTCTAATTCCGTTATATATTTACCGGCTAAGAGAGAAATCGGCGGAAACAGAGGAAGAATATAAGAAAACAGCTGAGTAGAAGAAAGGGAGAAAAAGATAAAGATGAATCCAGCCCAGACAAGGAAGAATAAAAGATTGTGATCTTTTCGCCACCGAGGGATCCGCCGAAGAATTCCCGGTATCGTTCCCGTCCATGGATAAAATCCGGCAGAAAGAACAACCACAAAGAGCCAGATATAATTTTTCCCTGCATGCTCGGGACTGGTAAAGCGGGCCAAATTGTGGTATCCCAAAAAAGTATCAATAAAAACATTCCCATGATTGATTGCCATGTAAATAAACCAAGGGAGGCCGATAAGGGAAGCGAGAGGGATTCCCCAATACCATTTAAGAGCCATGATATTTTTAAAACTGAACTGATTGGAAAGTGCCAGCCACAGAAGAACAATCAGTGCGGGAAAACCGAATCCTATCGGTCCTTTTGCCAATAAGGCGACACCGCAGAATATGTAGGCGGGAATATATTCCTTTTTGAGAAAAGAAATAAGTGCCACGGTCAATGCAAAAGTAAGAGTCATATCGGTAACGGCACTTCTGGCAAGAATTATCATTTCCAGAGAAGCAGCACAAACAAAAGCCCCGATAAAGGCAGCTTTTTCTCCGATGAGAGTTCTTGAGGAAAGATATAAATAAACAGTGGTTGCAGCGCCCATAAGGGCAGAAGGAAATCGGGCCGCCCATGTGGAAATACCGAAAACAGAAAAAGAAACCGCTTCCATCCAGTAAAAAAGCGGCGGTTTGTCATACCAGAAATCGCCGTATATTCTTGGAGAAAGCCAGTCTCCGGTCAGCAGCATTTCTTTTGCCGTTTCTCCGTACACCGGTTCATCAGGATCAAGAAGCGGAAAGGTATCAGAAAACAAGCCATATAAAAAAAGAGAAAAAAAGAAAAGAAACAAAGTTTTTTTATTTTTCATGACGATGTGTTTTTTGCCAAAAATAGAAAATGAGCGCCATAATTCCTACGATTATAAAAGATATAACGGCAATTTCCAGTTTATAATCCAATAACAACATCCAATTTGCACCGAGGATATCGCCTACATATACAAGAAGAATTGTCCATGGTACGGTTCCTATGACGGTATAAATTGCAAATTGAGGGAGGGGATAGCGGGCAATTCCGGCAGGAAGGGAAATAAAAGTACGCACCCCGGGAAGAAGTCTTCCGGTCAGTACCGCAACTCCTCCATATTTTTCAAACCAATTTTTGGCGGCAGTCAGTTTTTTTGCACCGAGCCCGCCTTTGGAAGTATGCCTCAGCATAAGTTCCCTGCCGCCTTTGAGACCTATATAATAAGAAGCCAAAGATCCGACAAGGCCTGCAAAAGTGCCTATGACAACGGTGGGCCAAAAACTGAATATTTCCTGTGAAACAAGAAATCCGGCAAAACCGAGAACAATTTCACTGGGGATGGGAACGTTCATGTTTTCTAAAGCCATAGTGATGAAAAGTGCAAAATATCCCCATTCAATGAGAAAGTCAGTAATAATTTCCATACTCTTTCCTTCAGAACGAACTTATTGTTTATGAGTTCAATATACTTTTAAACTATATCATGGTAAAAAAATACGGTCAAATAAATGAATTTTCTGCATAATAATGTTTTGAACTATAAATAAAAATACTGTTAAAACCGAAAAAAACAAAGCCGGTGATATTGACATATATGCATATTATTGATAATATATGCATATAATTTATTTTTTATAAACGGAGATGAAAATTATGATAAATAAAAAGATGAAAGCTATGCTGGCGGCAACAGCGGTGACCGCCGTATTGGCAGTGGCAGGCTGCGGAGGAAGCGGAGATAAAGCAAAGGGAAGTGCAGGTGCTGAAAACGGTGTACCTCCCATCATTCGTGTAGGTGCGGAAACAACATTTCCTCCTTTTGAATTTACCGAAGGGGATAAATATGTAGGCTTCGATTTGGATTTGGCAGAAGCTGTCGTAAAGAAAATGGGAAGCAAGATGGAATTCAAGAGTCTCGGTTTCGATGCTCTGATTCCGGCAGTACAAAGCGGCCAGCTTGACCTGATTGCTTCCGGTTTTTCCGCCAATCCGGAAAGAGCCAAACAGGTGGCTTTCTCTGATGTATATTTCGATCAAAACGGGTATGTCATTATTGTAAATAAAGATAATGAAAATATAAAAGACTGGGCAGACTTGGAAGGTAAAAAGATAGGAGCCCAGGTCGGTACGGAACCGGTGAAAATGATCCAAGATGCCAAAGGTGAAGTGAAACAGCTGGATTCAAATTCCCAGGCATTCATGGAACTCAGAGCAAAGACTTTGGATGCTTTTGTTCTTGATCAGCCGGTAGCTATGTATTATCTGAAACAGGGCGGCGATAAAGACTTAAAAATCGTAGGTGCTCCCAAAACAGGAGTGGGTCTTGTCTTTGCCATGAAGAAAGATAATAAAGAGTTGCAGGCAGCTGTAAATAAAGCATTAAAGGAACTGAAAGACAGCGGCGAATATGACAAGATTTTTGCAAAATGGTTCGGCGAGGCAAAAAAATAAGAATCTGAAAAGACTTCTGCAGAGGCGGGAGTCTTTTTTTGTTCAATATGATATTTAAATTTATTTTTGATGTAACTATTGACATTACAACAAGTATGATATATAGTTAATGTAACAACAGTTATTACATCAAATTCCATAATGTAATAATTACTGTTACATTAAATTCCATAAGGAGGAAACAAAATGAATATTTCAATTTTCGGTAAGGGAAACATGGGTCAGGCTATCGGTAAAAATTTGGAGATGGCAGGAAATCAGGTAAAGTATTTAGGACATGAAACAGATGCGGAACTGGGAGATATTGTGGTCTTGGCAGTTCCCTATTCCGCCATAGACGGCATTCTGAAAAATTACGAAAATGCACTGAAAAATAAAATTGTGGTGGATATTACGAATCCCGTAGACTTTGATACTTTTGACAGACTGCTTGTTCCGTCGGACAGTTCCGTTGCGGCAGAAGTACAGAAAAAACTTCCGGAAAGTCAGGTTATCAAAGCTTTCAATACCAATTTTGCGGCTACGCTGAACACGGGAAAAGTAAACGGAGAAAGTCAGACCACTGTATTTATGGCATCCGATTTTGATGAAGCAAAGAACAAGCTGGCAGATGCACTGAAAGGAAGTCCCCTCGCCGTTATCGATGCCGGCAGTTTAAAGAGAGCTCGTGAAATGGAAGCTTTCGGATTTTTCCAAATGACTTTGGCGGCACGAGAAAAAATTACTTGGACCGGCGGTTTTTCTGTGGTAAAATAATTTATCTCAAATAATGAAATAAATTGTTTTCTACAGGAGAGGTCGATGCAGATTTCAAGCAGATTTACGATTGCTGTCCACATGCTTGCCTATATTGATATATACGGTCATAAACAAAAGGTGACGAGTGACGTTTTATCGGGAAGTATACAAGTAAATCCCGTCATTATAAGGAAATTGCTGTCTGCCCTCGGTACGGCGGATCTGATAGAGGTATCTCGCGGAAGCGGAGGGGCTTTGCTTTCACGAAAAGCGGCAGAAATTACTTTTTATGATATTTATCTTGCTGTAGAAGCCATTCATGAAACAGGATTGTTTCGTTTCCATGAACGACCCAATCCGAAATGTCCTGTCGGCTCAGTGATTCACAGTACGTTGGACGGTAAACTTTTACAAGTGCAGCAGGCAATGGAATCGGAAATGAAAAAAATAACATTGGCGGATGTGGTTGCCGCCATGAATATTGAGTCGTAAAAAAAGCCGTAAGAATGATCATTCTTACGGCTTTTATCATGTATGATACAATGTTTTTATCTGAGGCGGTAATATAAGGAGATAAGCGATGCGACTTGATAAATTCTTATCCGATATGAATAAAGGATCAAGGAAAGAATTAAAACGAAAAATAAAAAAAGGACTGGTTATGATAAACGGGCATATCTGCACCGATCCGGGGACGGAGGTCTCTGAAAAGGACGAAGTCATCTTAGAGGCGCTTCCCGTTCATTACCGCAGCTATGAATATTACATGATGAATAAACCGGACGGAGTCATTACTGCTACCGAGGACAGAAGGCAGGAAACGGTTTTTGATTTGCTCGGAGATGACAGGAGAAAAGATATATTTCCCGTCGGCCGCTTGGATAAAGATACGGTCGGACTCTTGCTTCTCACAAATGACGGAGATTTAAATCATCGCCTGCTTTCTCCAAGAAAACATGTAGAAAAAGAATATTATGCCCATATAGACGGAAAAGTGACGGAAGAGGACATCATTGCTTTTGCCGAAGGTTTGTTTATAGAAGAAGGCTTTACAGCCCTGCCGGCGAAATTGAAAATCCTCTCTTATAGAGAAACACCGATGAAAAGTGATTTTGAAGAATTAGAAAGAAGCAATGCGCCCAAATCCGGTTTGAAAAACGGAGTCAGTGAAATTTCGGTTATCGTGGAAGAAGGGAAATATCATCAAATCAAAAAAATGTTTCATAAGATAGGGAAGGAAGTTATTTATCTGAAAAGAATACGTTTCGGAAAAATATTTTTGGATGAAAATTTGAAAGAAGGGGAATGCCGCGCGCTGACTGAAGAAGAAATTAAATTGTTAAAAGAATAAAACCGCCTCCACAGAGGCGGTTCGAGACCGTCTTGAAAGACGGTTTTATTTTATCATCATATGAGAAGAGGCTTCCGCAATAAGAATTCCTGAAGAATCGGTAACGGAGCCTTCCATAATGACCAGAGGGCCCTTTCTTTTCACTTCTGTTCCTTTGATTTTAAGAGAAGTTCCGATTAATGCGGGATTTCGAAACCGAATGTCCAAACGGGCGGTATAAGCCGGTTTATGTTCATTCATGAAAATATAATTTCCCATGACTTCATCAAGAAGGGTGGAAATCAGACCGCCGTGCATCCGCCCGTCATAACTTTGATGTTCTTTACGAGGTGTGAAAAATGCAACCATGCCTTTATCAATTCGGTAGAAATGCAAATGAAGGCCTATCGGATTACGGCTTCCGCAGGCAAAACACATATCGTAAATTTCGTCGCTTTTCATTTCCTCCAAGGGTTGATTCTGTATTTTCTCTTCTTCCCGGAGTAATGTCATTTCATCATTATTCATAGGCTTCTCCTTTATTTATTTCATAGTTCATTCTTTTCGCATTATTATAGCATGACAAAAAAGAGGTATTTATAAGGATTGATTAATTTTTAATAAAATATGACATATCCCCTGAAATATAGAGCCGATATGTTTTATAATAAAAAATATTCAAATAAATCACATCATGTGTAAAGGGAAGGGAAAAGAAATGAGCGGATTTTTTGGGGCAACGCTTAAGTCTGATTGTGTATTTGATGTATTTTTCGGTACCGACTACCACTCCCATTTGGGAACAAGAAGAGCGGGAATGGTGTTTTTGGGGGAAGACGGGTTCAACCGATCTATTCATGATATTGAGAATTCACCGTTTCGAACGAAATTCGACGGCGATGTTCATCATCTGAAGGGAAATATGGGAATCGGCTGTATATCGGATTACGAAGCACAGCCGCTGATTGTCCGCTCTCATCACGGTACTTATGCATTGGCGACGGTTTCGAAAATTAATAATATGGAAGAACTTGCCGATGAGATCATCAAAAAAGGAGGCACCCATTTCCTTGAAATGAGCGGAGGGCATATTAATGCCACGGAACTCGTAGGAACGCTGATCAATCAGAAAGATAATCTTATAGAAGGAATCCGCTATGCCCAAGAAAAGATAGACGGAACTTTGAGTCTTCTTTTGCTGACCGCCGACGGGTTGTACTGCGCCCGGGATAAGCTGGGAAGAGTGCCGATCGTATTGGGGAAAAAAGAAGACGGCTATTGTGCCACTTTTGAATCTTCCGCTTATTTAAATTTGGAATATGAATTCTACAGAGAACTGGGGCCGGGAGAAATAGTTATCATGACTCCTGAGGGAGTACGGACGCTCATGGCTCCGGGGAAAAAGATGAAAATCTGTACGTTCCTCTGGATATACTACGGATATCCTTCTGCCCGGTATGAAGGAATTTCTGTGGAAAAAATGAGATATCGCTGCGGCGGTGCTATGGCAAGAAGAGACGGGCTCACTAAAAATGAGATAGATATCGTAGCCGGCGTACCGGACTCGGGGATCGCTCATGCCATGGGATATGCCAATGAATCGGGAATACCTTTCTCAAGGCCTCTTGTCAAATATACGCCGACTTGGTCCAGATCCTTTATGCCGACTATTCAGTCTAAACGGAATCTTATTGCAAAGATGAAACTGATTCCGATTCATGAACTCATAAAAGGGAAGAGAATGGTTCTGGTAGATGATTCTATTGTAAGAGGAACCCAGCTTCGAGAAACGGCGGAGTTTCTTTTTGAAAGCGGAGCAAAAGAGGTTCATGCCCGTGCGGCTTGTCCTCCGATCTTGTTCGGCTGCAAATATTTAAACTTCTCCCGCTCAAATTCTGAGATGGAACTGATTGCCCGCCGTGTCATAGCAGAAGAAGAGGGGCAGCAGGTTGACCGCGTCATATTGGACGATTATGCAAATCCCGATTCTGACAGATATCATAAAATGGTGGAGAAAATCGGAAAGAAAATGGGATTTACCAGTTTAAGCTTCAATCGTCTGGATGATATGCTTACCGCTGCGGGAATCGATCCCGACAAGATGTGTACTTACTGTTGGAACGGAAAAGAGTAAGAGCGGGTTTTTCTCAAAGAATTGCATTTTATTCATTTTAAACATGTTTTGCCTTTATTCGGTGAAACATGTTTTTGTTTGGGGAAATTTAATTTTACTTGAAATTAATTCTCAAATATTTTATGCTATATAGCAAATATATGAAAACAACAGGAGACGGAAATGATTGAATTTAAATATGATACCCAATTACTGATTGAAGGAGAAAAAGCGGATAAAAAAGAGGTCAGCCGCTATTTTAACGAAGAACTGAAAGGGGACTCGCTGATCATTGCTCAAACGGGAAATCTGATGAAAATTCATTTTCATACAAACGAGCCGTGGCTGGTTCTTCAGTACTGCGCTACTTTGGGTGATATTTTTGATATTGTGGTCGAAGATATGGACAGACAAAGCCGGGGACTCCGCGGTTGATTTTCCGAAAAAATTTTCATTCGTCATCATGACGAGCTATATAAAAAGGAAATCTGAAATTAAAATACCGGCAAAACTGCCTGCGTGAAAAGGTTCAACGGTTTGAAAGAGGTTTTGCAATGGAAGAAATGAATGAAATTTTCTATAAAAATGCGTATCAGAAAGAATTTGATGCCACTGTTTTATCTTGCGAAAAAGGGAAGGACGGCTGGGAGATTATTTTATCCGATACGGCTTTTTATCCCGAAGGGGGAGGGCAGCCGGGCGATCGGGGGACACTGAACGGGACTGTTATCACGGATACGAGAAGAAAAGATGAGAAGATAGTTCATTACGGAAAAGACAGGCTTGATGTCGGAGAAAAAGTACATGGTAAAATAGACTGGCCCCGCCGCTTTGATTATATGCAGAATCATTCGGGGGAGCATATTTTTTCAGGACTGGTTCATAAAAAATTCGGGTATGACAATGTAGGATTTCATATGGCCGATGATGTGGTGACGATTGATTTCAACGGTATTATGACCATGGAAGAGGCACTTCTGACAGAAGAGGAAGCTAATGAAATTATTTACGGAAATGAAGATGTCCGTATTTTTCTTCCCGATACGGATGAATTAAGAAATCTGGACTATCGGAGCAAGAAAGAATTGACCGGTCCGGTACGGATTGTCGAATTCAAAGGGGCAGATATTTGCGCCTGCTGCGGCACTCATGTGAAAAAGACAGGAGAAATAGGGATGATTAAGGTTATTTCTCTCATCAATCACAAAGGGGGAGTCCGCCTGCAAATGGTATGCGGCAAAAGAGCTTTGGCGCATTTTGACAAAGTGGATGAAGCAAACAGGGAAATAGGAAAAATATTTTCCGCAAAACCATATGAAACGGCAGAAGCGGCCGCGCATTTTGCGGAGGAACAAATTCGTCTGCGGGAAAAAATAAATGAACTGAATAAAAAATATATGAAAGCACGGGCAGAATTGCTGCCTTCAGAAAAGATATGTATTCTTGCAGAAGAAGGAATGACGATGATGGAAATCAGGAAATTCTGCGAATATCTTTTGAAAGAAGAAAAGGGAGAAATTTGCGCCGTCCTTTCTCCCAAAGATGAAAACGGGTATAACTATGCCATAGGCAGCAACTCCGTTAATTTGAGGAATAAGCTGAAAGATTGGAATGAAAAACTTCACGGAAAAGGCGGCGGAAAGCCTGAGATGGTACAAGGCAGTTTTTCATCCGATTTGGAAACGATCAAATCCGTTTTATCGGAAAAAGAATAAAATAATAAAACTTTTACATTAAAGGGCATCGCGGAAGCAGGAAATACTTCCATGATGCCCTTTTTACTCGAATTTATAAAATATGGAGAGGGGATAAATGATTTTACTCGGAAGGGATGAATTTATCGGATCGACGGTTCAAATTCTTTTTTTAAGACATAGCCGTAAGCATGTTTTTCGCCGTCATTGCCTTCCTCTATATATACTCCTTGGATTTCAGGGGCAAATCCGGGAAAACGGTTGATACTTTCCACCAAATCAAGAAAATATTCAATACATGTTTCAGACCAGCTTTCTCCGGGGTGGAGACAGATAATCCCGGGAGGATAGGGAAGTGCCCCTTCCAGAGCGATGCGGTTTTCCGCATTTTCTAAATCAATGAGTTCGCCGCGGCCGCGAATAAATTCATGATTGGCCTTTTGAGGGCTCATAACATAGGGAGGGAAATATTCCTCAAGAAACAGATGCTTCTGCAAGGTGAATATATGCCGTTCCTTATAAAAATCATGCATTTCTTTGCAAAGTTCGGTGATCGTGTATCCTTTATATCTTTCTTCGTATGCATGGTAAAGTGAGGGGAGAACGTCAGCGAGCGGAGCATTTTCATCAATCAGTTTTTCAAAATCAATGAGCGATTGAACGAGATCATCCATTTTTTTCGCACTTTCTGCAGGAGTCAGAAGGAACAGGATATCATTCAAGTCGCACTTTTCTGGAATGATTTTATTTTCTCGAAGATAGTCGGTTAAAATATTTCCGGGAATACCGAACTCATCATAAGCATTGTTTTCCACATCGATACCGCAGGTGACAAGTTGCAATTTCATGGGATCAATGAAATATTGTTCCTTGCCGTAACCGTGGAAACCGTGCCACGGAGCTTCCGGATCAAATGACCAATAACGAATATCGTTTGCCATCATTTCCGTATCGCCGTCTTCCCATTTTTTGCCGCAAACGACAGGAGGGATAAAGGGGCGTATATAGCGGCATCGGCGGAGGATTTGTTTCCGGGCTTCAATTGCGGTTTTGACGGCATCGGTCCAAAGTTTCTGCCCTGCCTTGCCTTCATGAATTTTTGCATTTATATCCAAAGAAGCGAAAATCTGGTAGAGAGGGGAGGTGGAGGCATGCATCATGAAAGCGTTATTTACTCTCTTATGGGGGACATAGCGATCTTGTCCCTTGATATGAGAATCTTTTTTATGGATTTGGGAAGCCATGGAAAATCCCGCCTGCTGCTTATGAACGGACTGAGAAACAAAAATTCCCGGATCTTCCGGTGTGAGCTCGAGAAGAAGGGGACTGCAGTTTTTCAGCATGGGAATAAATTGTTCATAACCGACCCAGGCAGAATCAAAGAAGATGTAGTCACAGAGGGAACCGATCTTATCGACGACTCGGCGGGCATTATAAATGCAGCCGTCATAGGTGCCGAGTTGTATGACCGCCATACGGACCGGTCTTTTTTCTTTTGCTTTTATCGGATCTTTTTCGGCGATTCTTTTTCTGATATATTCTTCATCAAAGCAATGATCAAGAATTCCGCCGATGGAACCGTAGGCGTTTCTGGCGGTTTCCAGATAAACAGGCATAGCTCCTGCAGATACCAAAGCACCATGGTTGACAGATTTATGATTGTTTCTGTCAAAAAGAACGATGTCTCCTTCGGAGAGTACTGAATTTAATACGACCTTGTTTGCTGTAGAAGTACCGTTTAAAACGAAGTAAGTTTTGTCTGCATGGAATACAGAAGCGGCAAATTTCTGAGCTTCCAAAGCAGGTCCTTCGTGAATCAGAAGATCTCCCATGGCAACATCGGCATTGCAAAGATCGGCATTGAAAACATTTTCTCCGAAGAAATCATAAAAAGCACGGCCGGAAGGATGCTTGCGGAAAAAAGCACCGTTTTGATGGCCGGGACAATCGAAGCGGGAATAATTTGTATTTACATATTTTTCAAGATTTTTAAAAAACGGGGGAAGCAAATCTTCTTCATAAACGGCAGCGGCGTTTTCAATTTGCAGAATACATGAGGCTGGATCTGTCTCACTCGGTTCAATCACGCGGAAGACTTGGGAGATGAGTTCCTTTTCTGCCATCTCATCAGAGCTTTTTATCAGGAAAACGGGGATTTGAAAAGATTTTATGGTTTCATTTTTCAGAATGTCTCGATCCGCCGCGGTGATTACAACGGCAGAAGTATCGGTATAATCCGTGTCACTGATATCGACAATTTCCCGATGGGACAAAAGTTTTAAATGTCGTCGAGCGTTTTTTGAGCAAGCAATTTTCAGATGATTCAATGGGATAACCTCCTGGCGGTAAAGACTGTAAAGGCAGTAAGCCAATGAATGAGCGGTTCTGTGCCGATCCTGTTCAAAATGAAGCTTGTCGGCAGTTCTTCTTATCGATATTATCGTATCTCATTATACTATGAAGAAGACAACTTATTGAAAAATGGGGATATATGATTTGTCAGATATAACGGCTTCTGCATTGCAGTGTTTATATTTCCTTTTCATCGGGGGAAGTTATGTAAGAAGCGTATGAGGGAGTTGATTTTTTAAAGATATAGTTATATACTATACATACATATTAAAAATATCTTTTATGAAAATTTCAAGAAAAATTCTTTTGCCGGTTATAGAAGAAAGGAGTGAAGCGAAATGGGATATATGGCAGAGGCGGGATTCGAAGACATGATGTATCAGATTTACATTATGGCTGTTTTTTTCGTGGAATATGCCAATCTTTTAGTTCCTTATCGGGAAAATTCCAATCTTAAACGTCTGCTGGCCAGATTCACTTCTTTTTTCAAAGGATTCATCGGAGCCGGAGGCCGGAAGATGAAGGCTCTGAAACCATTGGGCTCCGGAGCAGATTCGGCAAAAATAAATATGAAAACTGATTCATTCATGATTGAAAGACAGAAAAAGAAATCATCTGTCTTCATCGCGTCCGTAATGAATCATTTGTTATACGGGATATATGGTTTGCAGCCGCGCAGACAGTTCTGTTATTTTTGATAAATAATAAATTTGAAAAACTGTCCGAGGTGCAACATTTCTTTATGCATCGGCAGTTACTTTTGATAAGAGAATTCTATTGATTGACCATGCTTGCCCCGAGGGGCGGGAAACTTTTATATCGACAAAGAGTATTTCGATACTCGAAACGGACGCGGCGGGCGTCTTTTTTTGTGATATAAGAGAATATGATGAAAATGAATTTATATAATGACATTAAAAAAATTATATCCATAACAGTTCCGATACTGGTGGCGCAACTTTCCACCATGGGCATTAATTTCATAAATACAATGATGGCAGGTCATGCCGGTACGGATGATTTGGCAGGCGTATCGGTGGGGACAGGTTTATTTTTCCCCTTTGAAGCGGCAGCGATCGGTCTTTTAATGGCAGGAACGCCTATTATTGCCCAGCTGATAGGAAAGGGAGATCAAAAATCCATCCCTTTTGTCGTGCGGACAGGGTTATATATAGGAATGATCATTTCCGCTGCTTTTATACTGGCTTATCTGGTCTTTGCGGACTCTGCTCTAAAAAGTCTCTCCTTGGAAGGAGAAGTTTACCATGTGGCCAAATATTACATAGCCGCCATGGTGGTTGCGGTCGTATTTATTTCGTTCATTATTCCGCTCCGTGCTTTGACCGACACGATGGGAGAAACGACCATATCCATGAAATTGTTTGTATCGGCGCTTCCCATCAGCGGAGCATTGAATTATTTATTGATTTTCGGACATTGGGGATTTCCCCGTTTAGGCGGTATCGGTGCAGGAGTTTCCGCAGCGGTTACTTATTTTATCATCCTGATAATGTTTCTCCTGATTGTTTTTAATGACAAAAGATTTATGGGGAAGGAAATCTTTTCTTCTTGGAAGAGCCGTGCTTCCGACTGGAAAGAATATTTAAATGTAGGAATACCCGGCGGTCTTTCCGTTTTTATGGAAATGGGACTTTTCGGAATCATCATTATTTTTATGGCCAAGTTCGGCACGGAAACTTTGGCGGCGTATCAGATTGCCGACAATTTTGCCAATATGGCGTATATGGTGCCCCTATCCTGTGCCATGGGACTCACCATCCTCGTGGCGGAAGCGGCGGGAGCGAACAATCACAGTCTTGCCGGAAGATATGCGAAAGCGGGAATTTTGCTGTCTATCGGATTTTCTTCGGTAGAACTTCTGCTGACCGTTCTTTTCAGAACACATATAGGCATGATTTATACGGACAATTCTTCCGTTATTCTGATTGCTTCTCAGTTCCTGATTTATGCATCCTGTTTCCAATTCTTTGATTCCGTGGCAGGACCTGTTCAAGGAATTTTGCGGGGGTATAAAGACACAAAAGTCCCTTTCGTTTTACTCCTGATTTCTTACTGGTTTATCTGTTTCCCTTTGTCACTGGGATTGGATCATATTATGGACATGGGGGGTATTTCCTACTGGATCGGTCTCGTGACTGCCGCCGGTGCGGCTTCCGTTTTCCTGACCCTCCGTCTTATGACGATAGAAAACTTTTCCTTTGCTTCCATAATTCATGACTTTGAAAGCAGAAGTGAAGAGGAAGTTTACGACATATGGGAGAGGGCAAAGCTTCTCAGAGTCAGAAAAGCTGCCCGGATCAGCCGGCAAAAAACAGCATTGTTGCAATACAGCCGGTCTGTGATAAGGAGAAATATTTATATACCTCAAAAATTGATTCTTGAGATTTCAAGGCATATTCTTATGTTATTGCGTTTGTATACGACAGGGTACGGCAGTAAATCTTATGTCCCATAGCGTATTTAAAATAAAAGAGAGCGGATTCTTTTGATAGAATACCGCTCTTATTTTTATGTCAACAGAAATTTTTTTAAATCACCGGGGCTGTCAAACAGGAAATCCGCACCGGCCTCTTCCAACTCTTTTTTGCTTCCGTATCCCCAAAGAACACCGGCTGATCGGATATGATTGGATTTGGCACCGATGATATCATAATTTTTATCGCCTACCATGAGAACGGAATCATTTCTCTCTGCCGGTACACCCAAAATTGCCAAAGTTTTCCTTATCATCCGGATCTTTTGATCAAAATCTGCTTTGTTTTTCATTTCATCTTCCGGATCACTTCCTACAACGGCAGAGAAGTAAGAAGTAAAATGAAATTTTTGCAAGAGTTTTTCGACAAGGGGGAGAGGTTTGCTGGAAGCGACGGCAAGAGTGGCACCATCGGCTTGCAAAATATCCAATAATTCTTTTATTCCTTCATAAGGCGAAGAATCAAAGACTCCTTTTGTATCGTATTGCTCTCTGAATTTTGTAATAACCGCCAATATATCTTTGTCGGACAGTCCGTAAATCTTTTTGATTTGAACATTCAGGGGAGGTCCGATGAAAGAATGGAGAACGGCAGAATCATTTTCTTCGATTCCTACAGATCGGAAGAGCGTC
>ERZ506877.336-NODE-336-length-19211-cov-5.34741_pt1 | contig 19211 bp, 20 predicted proteins | sample MGYA00512907_ERZ506877 | MGnify/ENA metagenome assembly ERZ506877
GAGAGAAAAGGAAGCGCCGTCCCTTCCCCGTGTTTGACAGGGCAGGGGTGTTTCGTTATAATTAGCATGTTATGGTGTGTGAAAAGCACAAAAAGGTAAGGAGGTGTTGAACGATGGCAAAAATGACATTCCAGCCGAACAATCACTGGAGAAAACATACTCACGGATTCCGTGCCCGCATGAAGACAAAAGCAGGAAGAATCGTGCTTAAAAGAAGAAGAGCGAAGGGAAGAAAGGTATTAAGTGCCTGAGTCAGAAACGGAACAGGTTCGGCGCTACACTTTGGAACGGGATTTCCGCGTCCGGAGAAATAAGGATTACCGGCGGATTTACCGTGCCGGAAAGCGTTTCAGCAACCGGGCGGGACTTATTTATGTAGCAAAAACCAAGACGGAGGCAATCCGTATCGGATTTGTGGCAACGAAAAAAATCGGCCATGCTTTTGCCCGAAATCGTGCCAAACGGCTGATGAAAGAGGTGTACCGTCTTCATCGCCATGAATTGCTGCCCCGTCATGAAGCTATCCTGCTGGCAGGCTCTTTTTTAACCACGGCGACCTATGAAGAAGCCGAAAAAGCTCTTTTGGCATTGTGGCGCAAAGCAGGAATAATGGAGTCACAGAAATGAAAACAATACTGCTCTCGTTCATTCGGTTTTACAGAGCGTATCTGTCTCCGTTAAAACCGCCGTGCTGCCGCTTTACGCCGACCTGCAGCGAATATGCTTTGGAAGCCATAGAGAAATACGGTGCGCTGAAAGGCGGATGGCTAGCGGTGAAGCGGATCTCCAAATGTCATCCTTTTCACAAGGGCGGCTATGATCCGGTTCCGTGACCCGGAAGCGGAATTTTCACATAAGAATTGCGGCGCTTCTCTATGCAGAGTGCCGATTTTTATTTTTTAAAAAGCTCTTCCCGTGGGATAAGAAAAATGATTCATTGTGCCGATAACCACCAGATTTTCTTGTTTTACAGGGGAAGAATTTCATAGGGCTCGTTCCGCTCTTGAAATTTAGAAGGCGGAATACATTTAAACGGTTGAAACAGAGACCGTGTAAGGAGACGATTATGAATTTTGGTTTTGGCGGCGGATCGGATTTTCAAATTCCCGTCCTCTCCACCTTGGTCGGCATGCTTGCCGATCTGATGCGTGTCGGTCTGCAATATTGCTATGAAGTCAGCAGCAGTCTGGGATTTCCCAACTATGTCATCGCAATCATTGTACTGACCCTGATTATTAAAACATTGCTGCTTCCTCTGGCAATCAAGCAGATACGCTCCATGAAAGCCATGCAGGAAATACAGCCGGAAATTCAAAAAGTTCAGAAAAAATACAGAAACGACCCGGTGAAACTCCGTGAGGAAATGGGCCGTTTATATAAGGAACATAACGCATCCCCCTTGGCAGGATGTCTGCCCCTTCTTATCCAGATGCCTTTCTTGATCGCCATGTATTATGCGATTCAAGGATTTAACTATGATCCGGCTCATGCGGGATTCCTCTGGATTGAAAGTCTTGCCGTGGAAGATACGACCTTTATTCTTCCTGTTTTGTCGGCAGCGACGACATTCCTTGTTTCTTGGCAGACGACTCCCAAAAATGCACCGAGCAATCAAAAAACGATGCTCGTCCTGATGCCTCTCATGATCGGCTGGATGTCCCTCAATTTTCCGAGCGGCCTCGTTATTTACTGGATCGTCAACAATGTGTACCAGTTCTTCCAGCAGCTGATCATGTTCCGCGGTGAAAAAGGAAAAGAAGTCATCAACGGCCCGTCCAAAAAAGGCGTAGTCACCGTACTCGGCCAGAATCAGGAACAGAGTGAAGAAGCTCCGAAAAGAAAAAAGGTCATCCGCAAAAAGGTGATCAAAAAGGTGGTCAGAAAACCGGCGCAGGAAGAAAAACCTGCCGATGTTTCCACGGAAAAAGGGGAAACGGAAAATAAAAATGATCTCGGAGCAGGGGAGGGCGAAAAATGAAAACAGTTAAAATTTCGGCAAAGACTATAGAGGCTGCCGTTTCCGAAGGTTTGAAGCAGCTCGGCATCTCTCGGGAAGAAGCGGAGATCCGTGTCATCGAACAGCCTTCCAGCGGTCTTTTCGGATTGATCCATAAAAAAGATGCGGTTGTTGAAATTTCCGCACCGGAATCAGAAAAAGAAGTTCCCGCAGCGGAACCTGCAAAAGCAGAAACAGCAGAAGAAGTCATCGAAACACCGGACAGAGGGGAAGTACAGGTTGAAGCCGCAGCAGAACCGGAAGACGGGGATGTTTCGGAAGAAGAAACCGTAACCGAATCCGATGACGAGGATGAAACGGAAGTCAAAGATAGTAAAGACAAGAAAACAGATCGGGAAGAACTGCCTTTTGTGGCGGAAGATCAAGCTGTCGTTGCAGAAGAAGCAAAGAAATTCTTGGAAGGCGTTTTCAAAGGAATGAACTTGGATGTCCAGATGGAAAAAATGGTGAATGAAGAACGGATTCTTTTCACTCTTTACGGAAAAGGTCTCGGCATTCTCATCGGCAAACACGGACAGACTTTGGATGCTCTCCAGTATCTGACCAATCTGGCGGCAGGTAAAAATTTCCGCCGCCGCTACTTCGTCCTTCTCGATGTGGAAGGATATCGGGAAAGACGCCGTCAGACGTTGGAATCTCTCGCACGCCGTCTGGCAGAAAAAGTAAAACGCACCGGCGAAGAAGTGAAACTGGAACCCATGCCTGCAGGAGAAAGAAGGATCATTCATCTGGCACTCCAGAATGATTATGCCGTTTCTACCGACAGCGAAGGGGAAGCACCGTATCGCTCCGTCGTCATTCGTGCCAAATAATGACATAAGTATATAAGAAGGTACTCTTTCGGGAGTACTTTTTTTATTGCCTTTTTTGGTGACATAGGATCAGCAACAACTTTTTTTATTTTGAAATGAAAAAGAAAATTTGCAGTCCTTTTATTTCCTTCATATAAGGAATTTATATGGAGGAGATACTATAGAAAAAAGTTTTATCCGAAGGGACAATGATTCAATCAATAAATGACCCGTCCGAAGAGAAGAATATTTTTATTTCATTTAAAAAATTTTCCGGAGATTTTTGTTTTTTCAAAAGTTCTTTTTCCTGTTTGCGCCGATGGTTACGGCTTTTTAAAGGAGTTGAAATTTTTTAAAAAGATGTAAGACAGACTTGACATAGACCCCACGGGGGTGTAGTATATGACCATAAAGAAGAATTTCGATATAGAAAGGGGCAGACAAAAAGAAATGGAAAAAGAAATGGAAAAAGAAATGGAACTGACGGCCGACTGCTGCGCTCATACACAGAGGACGGCAGAAGAACAAAAACTGCTCCTGACTCGCCTCCGCACCATGGAAGGACAGATACGGGGGATACAGAAAATGGTGGAAAATGATCAGTATTGTCCCGATATTCTGATGCAGGTGTCGGCAGTATCCAACGGGCTGAACAGTTTCAACAAGCTGCTTCTGGCTGCTCATATAAGGGGCTGTGTGGCAGACGATATACGGGCAGGAAAAGATGAAAAAGTCGATGAACTTTGCGGTATGCTGCAAAAGTTAATGAAATAAAAATTTCTTTATCCGCCGATAGCGGTGAAGATGAATGCAGGTGATAGAAATGAAACAATATGTTGTAACGGGAATGACTTGTGCCTCCTGCCAGCTCCATGTGGAAAAAGCGGTGGCAAAAGTTCCCGGGGTAAATAAGGTGACCGTATCCCTTCTGACCAATTCCATGGCGGTTGACGGAACGGCGGAAGCGGGGGATGTGATCCGTGCGGTGGAAGATGCCGGCTACGGCGCCAAACCGAAAGGTGCGGAGGAAAAAGTGTCTTCTTCGGCAAAATTGGCGGCGGAAGAAGATGCATTGAAAGACAGGGAAACACCGCGACTGAGAAGAAGGCTGATTTTGTCCGTTGCCTTTTTGGCGATCCTCATGTATTTCACCATGGGATACAGTATGCTGAACTTTCCTCTTCCTTCCTTTTTTGATCAAAATTTCACGGGACTTGCCCTGACCCAGATGCTCCTCGCTCTTGCGGTGATGATCATCAACAAAGATTTCTTTGTTTCCGGGTTTCGTTCCCTGATGCACGGTGCGCCGAATATGGATTCTCTTGTGGCACTGGGCTCGGGGGTATCTTATCTTTGGTCTCTTTATGTTTTTTATAAGATGACTTATCTCATGACTGCCGGTGCAAATGCAGCTGCCGTCATGGATTTATATCATAATCAGCTTTATTTCGAGTCCGCTGCCATGATTCCCGCCTTGATTACGGTGGGAAAAATGCTTGAATCTCTTTCCAAAGGCCATACGACGGATGCGTTGAAAAATCTGATGAAGATGGCGCCTAAGACGGCGGTTCTTGAAAGAAACGGAGAGTCCGTCACCGTCGATATTGATGAAGTCAAAGCAGGCGATATATTCCTTGTCAGACCGGGAGAAGCCGTTCCCGTGGACGGAGTGATTTTGGAAGGATCCACTGCCATTGATGAGTCGGCTCTTACGGGGGAATCGATCCCCGTGGACAAGACTGTAGATGACACGGTTAAAGCAGCAACGATCAATCAGTCGGGATTTATTAAGGCAAGGGCTACCCGTATCGGAGAAGACACTACCTTTTCTCAAATCATTCAAATGGTCAGTGATGCGGCAGCGACGAAAGCACCGATTGCCCGTATTGCCGATGTGGTTTCGTCCTTTTTCGTTCCGGCGGTCATCATTCTTGCCGTTCTGGTAGCGGCCGTCTGGTTCTTCTTCGGCGCGCCTGCTGCTAAAGCATTGGAATATGCGATCTGTGTCCTTGTTATTTCCTGTCCCTGCGCATTGGGCCTTGCCACACCGGTATCCATTATGGTCGGTAACGGTCTCGGTGCAAAGAACGGCATCCTCTTCAAAACGGGTGAAGCTCTTGAAAATGCAGGAAAATTACAGATTGTTGCTCTCGACAAAACGGGAACCATCACTGAAGGAAAACCGGAAGTGACCGATGTTTATCCTGCAGAAGGAACAAGTGAAGATGAATTACTCCGCCTGGCTTACAGCTTGGAAAAGAAATCGGAACATCCTCTTGCCCGGGCGATTGTCAAAAAGGGAGAGGAAGAAAATATTTCCTTTGAAGAAGCAGAAGATTTTCAGGCTCTTCCCGGAAACGGCCTCATTGCAAAAATAGGAAATAAAACGGTTCGGGGCGGTTCCGAATCTTATATATCGGGTCTCGTTTCTTTACCGGAAGAAATAAAAGAAAAATCGGCTCTTCTCGGAAAAGAAGGAAAAACACCGCTCTTTTTTGAAAGAGAAGGAAAATTTTTAGGAATTATTGCCGTAGCGGATGTGATCAAAGAAGATTCCGCCAAAGCGGTGAAAGAATTGCAAAAAATGGGCATCGAAGTGGTGATGCTCACCGGTGACAATGAAAGAACGGCCCGTGCCATCGGCGATGCTGCAGGTGTGGACAGAGTCATTGCCGGGGTTCTTCCCGACGGCAAAGAAGCGGTTATCCGAGAATTGCAGAAACGGGGCAAAGTCGGAATGGTGGGCGACGGTATCAATGATGCGCCTGCCCTCACCAGAGCGGATATCGGTGTTGCCATAGGCAGCGGAACCGATGTAGCCATCGATTCGGCAGATATCGTTCTCATGAATTCCAGACTGACCGATGTGAGCGGTGCCGTCCGTCTGAGCAGGGGAGCTCTCAGAAATATTCATGAAAACTTATTCTGGGCTTTTGCCTACAATGTACTTCTGATTCCCGTTGCGGCAGGCATTTATCCCGGTATTTCCTTAAATCCCATGATGGCGGCGGCAGCGATGGCGCTTTCCAGTGTGACCGTATGTCTGAACGCGCTCAGGCTGAATCTTTTCAAAGTACATGATTCTTCTCATGACAAAGCGCTGAAGAACAAAGCCCTTCCGGCAGGTGCGGAAACGGTGAAAGAAAATATTTCCTCATCTGCTGAAGAAAGCAAACAAGATGAAGAAAGTAAAAAATCGGAAGCGGAAAAACCGGTTTCCGAAAAGAAAGATAGTGTTCATCAGGCCATCGTATCGGTAGGCGGCATGACTTGTGAAAATTGTGACCGCCATGTGAAAAAAGCATTGGAGTCGGTAGAGGGCATCATAGAAGCGACGGCGGATCACAAGACGGGACAGGCGGTTATCAGATATGACGGTAATCCCGATGAGGAAAAGATGAAAGAAGCTCTTTCTCAAGCGGATTATGAATATAAAGGCATTACATTTGAGAAGGAAGAAAGCAAAAAGTCGGAAGCGGAAAAACCGGTTTCCGAAAAGAAAGATAATCTTCGTCAGGCAATCGTATCGGTAGGCGGCATGACTTGTGAAAACTGTGACCGCCATGTGAAAAAAGCATTGGAGTCGGTGGAGGGCATCATAGAAGCTGCGGCGGATCACAAGACGGGGCAGGCAGTTATCACTTATGATAATAATCCTGATGAGGAAAAGATGAAGGAAGCTCTTTCTCAAGCGGATTATGAATATAAAGGCATTACATTTCCAAAGGAGGAAAACAACATGAAAGAAACAGTTAAGATTGAAGGAATGACTTGCAGCCATTGCGAAATGACGGTGAAAAAGGCTTTGGAAGCATTGGACGGCGTAGAAAGCGCTGCCGTATCCCATGAAAAAGGGACGGCAGAATTGTCCCTCTCTAAAGATGTGGCAGAACAGGATATCAAAAAAGCCATCGAAGACAAAGATTATAAGTTTGTAAGTATTGAAAAATAAATAATAAGAAGGCGGAGGATCTCGGAAGAGGTTCTCCGTTTTTTTGACGACTCTTGCCACTGGGAAAAGAAAACGGCGGAAGGAAAGGATTTTCCAATCTTTCCGCTTCTTTTATGGAAATTTAAAAATAAATAAGACTTGCTTTTGAAAATCTCGAATCATTCCATATTTCAGGGGATGCACATTCTAAAAAAGCAAAAAAAAAGAGCGATCGGAACCGCTCTTTTCTAAGGAGTATAAAATAAAGGAAGTTGGAAAGGGCGGGATTTCCATGGGAGTGTGAGGAAATCCCGTAAAGGCAGGCGGTCCGTACACCGCCTTACCTTTGTAATGATTATACCACAGAAAAATGATTTTGAGAACTATTTTCGATTAAAAAATAAAAAGAAAGATTGAAATTATAAGAGACGTCTGACGGCAGGAAGTATATTGACGGCTGAGAAAGGAATGTTTACATATCGCAGGGGGCGCAGTTTTTGATCTGAAAACGGCAGGATTTTCTTAAAAGGAAAGAGAAATTTCTTCGGACAGGAGAAATTCGAGAAAAGAGAGAAAGATGTAAAAAAAGGCGGGACAGAAAAAATTTGTACAGTATGCAGAAAGGGAAGCCCGCTTGTCATGGTAAACACATTTCATTATTTGTGTTAGAATAAGCATATAGTAATCATTGGGGGTGTTTCGTTGTTTGCTTATGCCTTCACATTCCTGACAGCGCTGGCGGTCACTTTTATTCTGACGCCTGCGGTCAAACATCTTGCCGTCAAGATCGGAGCCGTAGACAGGCCGGATGCGCGAAAAGTTCATCACGGACTGATTCCCCGTCTCGGGGGGCTTGCCATATATGCGGGATTTATGATTTCTGTCATCACCACGGTGGGATTTACTTATGAAATGACGGGGATCATGATCGGCGCTACTTTTTTGGTGCTTGTCGGAATTGCAGACGATATCGTTTCTCTGCCTGCGAAAGTAAAACTTTTGGGACAGATTTTGTCTGCTTCCGTTCTGGTTGTTTTCTTCAATGTCAATATCGACTGGGTCAATATTCCCTATGTGGGAATGATCACTTTCCCGCCGATCATTTCCATACCGCTTACGATTTTCTGGATCATCGGGTTCATCAATACGGTGAATCTCATCGACGGTCTGGACGGGCTTGCCGCAGGTATTGCAACGATTGCTTCCATTGCCGTCGCTCTTCTTGCCTTTCAGATGGGACAGTGGGTATCGGCAGCTGCCATGGTCGCCATGTCGGGAGCATGTCTTGCTTTTTTGCAATATAATTTCAATCCTGCCAAAATATTTATGGGGGATACGGGATCGATGTTCCTCGGCTATCTCATAGGCGCCGTGTCCGTCATGGGCTCTATGAAAACAGCGGCGATAGCCGTTCTTGTGGTGCCCATCATTGCCCTTGCCGTGCCGATCGTGGATACTCTTTTGGCGATTATCCGCCGCAGGCAGTCGGGAGTTCCTATTTTTTCACCGGATAAAAATCATCTCCATCATCGTTTGCTGGCAAAAGGATTGTCACAAAAACAGGTGGTGCTCATTATGTATGCTTTGACCGCCTTTTTTTCCTGTATGGCCCTCTTCATGATACATACCGCTCCGTGGATCGGAATTTGCGTGATTGCCGCGGCGCTTGCCCTCTTTGTCCTTTGGGCGCGTAAACTGGGGGTCCTGAAAGAAACCGTTCCGTCTCCGTATCAGACAGAGAAAGAAAAAGAACAGGAAAGAGACGTATAATTTTATTGAAATAAAGGGGTTGCATTCATGAAAGTCATGACGATTTTCGGTACGAGGCCGGAAGCCATCAAAATGGCACCGGTGATCAAGGAACTTTCCAAACATCGGGAAATAGAAGTAAAAGTCTGCCTGACCGCACAGCACAGAGAAATGCTCGATCAGGTGGTGGACTTGTTTCAGCTGCCCGTGGATTATGATTTGGATGTCATGAAAGAGGAACAGTCCCTCTATGACATCACCGCCCGTGTTCTTCGCCGTCTGGAGAAGGTGCTGGAAAAGGAAAAACCCGATTACGTCCTTGTTCACGGTGATACGACGACGACTTTCACTGCCGCTCTGGCCGCTTTTTATCAGCAGATCAAAGTGGCCCATGTAGAGGCGGGACTCCGGACGGGGGATCTCACTTCTCCTTTTCCCGAAGAAGCAAACCGCCGTCTCACCGCCGTTCTTACAGATCTTCATTTTGCCCCCACGGAAAGAGCGAAAGAAAATCTGCTCAAAGAAAATAAAAAAGAGGAAAATATTTTCGTCGTAGGAAATACGGTGATCGACGCCCTTTTTGCAACGGTGAAAAAGAATTATCATTTTACCGATCCGGAGATTCAATCCATTGAAGAACATAAAAGAATCATTCTTGTCACCACCCACAGAAGAGAAAATCTGGGAGAACCGATGCATCAGGTATACAGAGCGCTCCGGCGGCTTGTGAGTGCCCTTCCCGATACGGAAGTGGTATTTCCCGTACACAGAAATCCTCTTGTGAGAGAAGCCGTGGAAGAAGAATTGGAAGGGGTTCCCGGTATTCATCTGGTGGAACCGATGGAATACGAACCTTTTACCAATCTGATGGCTCGTTCCTGCATCGTCCTCACCGATTCGGGAGGCATTCAGGAAGAAGCGCCCAGTTTGGGAAAACCCGTACTGGTCCTTCGGGATACCACGGAAAGGCCGGAAGCGATAGATGCGGGGACGGTCAAACTGGTAGGAACTAATGAAAATCTAATCTATGATACGGCATACCGTCTTCTGACGGATGAGAAAGAATATAAAGCCATGTCAGAGGCGATAAATCCTTACGGTGACGGGAAGGCTGCCGAAAGAATTGCAGAAGCTCTTTTGTACCGCGGAGGATACAGAGATAAAAAACCGTCTAAGTTTATAGCCAAGTAACGGGTCTTATGTTACAATCAGTGTATATGGAAGATGGGACCTTTTGCGTGCAATTTTTCATATACTTTGATTTCGGAGTCCGATATGAAACGGGAGGAAACACAAAAGAAGAAAGATAAAGAGTTTGATCCGATGCACAGTATCGCCGTTGCATCAGGGGCAGGATTTACGCTGCTTTCCTGTATCGCCCTCGGCATATGGGCAGGCATGAAATGTGATGAATATTTCGGCACCTACCCTTACGGATTGACCGGTCTTTCCATCCTCGGTGCCGTTGTCGGGTTATGGTCAATTATAAGGCAGATGTTGGAGAAATAATCAGAAGTGACATACGATCAGACTTTTCCTGAATATGCCAGTCGTATGATACGATGGCTTTCCATGCTCGGAGTTGCCGGAGCTCTTGTCCTCTTTGCCATATGGGGATGGGAAACCGGCGGTGCATGGTTCTTGGGCGCATTTTTCCACGCTGCTTTTTTCATGTTTTTAAAAACCCGGTACTTTCACTGGGTCGAAGCGGGAAAAGAACCTGTTTTTATCGGCCGGCAAATTGCCGTCTTTGCAGGTCTCCGCTTCATTTTTGAAATCGCTCTTGCCGTAGCGGTCATCGCCCTGACACCGCTCAATGCACTGGGCCTTTTAGGCGGCTTACTTTCATTGCCCATCCTCTCCATTGCGGAGCGGGTCGGCAGTGTGATTAAGAAATAAATCCTTTTCTTGACATTCCTGTAAGAGGGAGGGGGTGAGATTATGCATCTTCATACGGGTACACACGTCGTTACCGAATTATTCGGCATGCAGATCAATTTAGACACAATTTATACCACCTGGCTTACTGCCATCATTGTTTTTATCATCGCTTTCGCCGCCAGCCGCGGCAGAGCTTTAGTTCCAAGCGGTATACAAAATGCAGTCGAATTTGTCATTGAAAGTCTTTGCAACCAGTTTGAGAAAAATATCGGCCACAATTACCGTCAGGTCGTTCCTATCTTGCTGACACTTTTCATGTTTATCTTTGTGGCTAATGAAATAGGGCTCTTACCGGCGGCACACTTGACAGCATCGCCGACAAATGATGTCAACACGACACTCGGACTGGCAATCGGCGCCTCTATCTTTGTTCATGTTTATTACATAAAAAACAGAGGCTTCGGAAACTGGCTCGGCCATTTCTTCAAACCCTTCGTTCCATTTGTTTTCATCAACATGGTCGAAGAAGTATCAAGACCGATTACGCTGGCTATGCGTCTATTCGGAAATATTCTGGCAGGGGAAATACTGCTGGAAGTCTTGAATGCTATGGCGACATGGTTTGTACCTATGATCTGGATCGCTTTCAGCTTGATGGTAGGATTGATCCAGGCCTATATCTTTACCACTCTTGTTTCCATCTACCTGAAAGAAAGCGTAGATTGAGAAACAAACGGCACCGCCCGTCCAAACGGAAAACAACGATCCGGAAGAACCGGAACAACATTATTTAATTCTCAGGAGGAATTATCACCATGGATCAGACGATTGTTATTCAGTATTCTCTTATTGCCGCTACCGCTATTGCCTGCATCGCTGCAGCAGTTGCCGCATTCTGCGACTCCCGCGTCGCTGTACATGCCATCGACGGCATGACCCGTCAGCCTGAACTGGCAGGCCAGCTCTTTACCAACATGCTCGTTGCCATCGGCCTTGTAGAATCTATTCCGATTATTTCCGTCGTTATCGCTATCGTTCTTGTATTTGCCAATCCTTTCCTCGGCTAATTCATTGAGAGTTATTAGCCTAAGGAGGGGAGTTCATTGGTAGAAATAAATTTTACACTGCTGATTCAGATCCTCAACTTTATCATACTGGTTGGCATTTTGGGCCATTTTGCCTATAAACCGATCCTCAAGGTCATGGATGAGCGTAAAGCCCGTATCCAGAATGACCTTGACAGTGCCGCTGCCGCCAATGCTGCTGCCGCTAAGCTGAAAGAAACTTATGAAGCACAGCTGCAGGATGCACAGGCACAGGCACAGGAAATCGTAAACAAGGCGGTAAAAGAAGCCAAGGTGCAGGCACAGGAACAGATTGACGCCGCTCATGACGCTATAGAAAAAGAAAAGGAGATGGCTGCCAAACAGATCGAAAGAGAACGCAAGGATGCTCTGGAAGATCTGAAAACTCAGGTGGCTGCCCTTTCCTGCGATATTGCAGCGAAGATCATCAGCAAGAATATGACGCCGGATGTAAATGACCGGCTCATCTCCGAAAGCATCGCCAAACTGGATGCTAAACAAGCAGGTAAATAGTTATGGACAAGAACGTAATCCTTGCAAAGAAATACGGTCGCGCCATCTATGAAGTTGCTGCCGAGCAGCACAGCCTGGAAAAAACAGAAGAAGAACTCCTTCTTATTTCCAAAACAATTTCGGAACATAAAGAATTGGGAGATCTTCTGAACCATCCTCTGCTGGAAAAGGATGTCAAGAAAGATACTATAAATAAGTTGTTTGCAGATAAGGTGCAGCCGACGGTTTTACAGTTTTGTTATGTCGTTATCGACAAGGGCCGCATCTCTGATTTTGCAGCTATGGTCGATGTCTATTCCACGCTTGCCCACCATGGGATGGGAATGGAGGAAGCCGTTGTAACGACTGCATTTCCCTTGACAAAATCACAGGCGGAGATGATCAAAGCCAAACTTATGGAAATTACCGGCAGCAAAATTATCATGAAGCAAAAAGTTGATGCATCTTTGGTCGGCGGGTTTACCGTTCAGATGGGAGACCGTCTGATTGATGGATCTGTTGCCCGGCATCTTGCTGCACTTCGTGCTCAAATGATGCAAAGAGATTGAGGTGACTTACAGGAAATGAAAATCAGTTCAGATGAAATTACATCTGTCATTAAAAAACAGATTGAAAATTACAAAGTAGACCTCAATGTCGATGAAGTAGGTACGGTTCTTGAAGTCGGCGATGGTATCGCCCATATTTACGGCCTTGAAAACTGTATGGCCGGCGAATTGCTCGAATTGCCCAACGGCGTTTACGGCATGGCAATGAACTTGGAAGAAAGCAACGTAGGTGCGGTTCTTCTGGGTAATTCCGAAAGCATCAAGGAAGGCGATACTGTCAAAAGAACAGGCCGCCTGATGCAGGTCCCCGTAGGCGATGCGGTCATGGGCCGCGTAGTCAATGCACTGGGACAGCCGATTGACGGCAAGGGAGAAATCAAGACCGACGCTTATCGCGACATTGAAGTTAAAGCTGCAGGTATTGCCGACAGACAGCCGGTTAATGTACCCCTGCAGACCGGTTTGAAATGTATCGACTCCATGGTTCCCATCGGACGCGGCCAGCGTGAACTTATCATCGGCGACCGCGGTACCGGTAAAACGGCTGTCGCTATCGACACCATTTTGAACCAGAAGGGTCAGAATGTTATTTGTATTTACGTATCCATCGGGCAGAAAAACGCAAACGTTGTCCGCGTGTATGAAAGACTGAAGGCCGCAGGCGCCATGGATTATTCCATCATCGTCCATGCCGGCGCTTCGGAAGGTTCTCCGATGCAGTACCTTGCACCTTATTCCGGTGTAACCATCGGCGAATATTTCATGCATCAGGGCAAGGACGTCCTCATTATTTATGACGACCTTTCCAAACACGCCGTGGCTTACCGTGCGATGTCCCTTCTGCTCCGCCGTCCGCCGGGACGTGAAGCATACCCCGGTGACGTATTCTACCTGCATTCCCGCCTTCTGGAACGGGCAGCCCGCCTTTCCGACAGACTGGGCGGCGGTTCCATTACGGCCCTTCCTATCATTGAAACTTTGGCAGGCGACGTAGGCGCTTATATTCCGACAAACGTTATTTCTATTACAGACGGCCAGATTTATCTGGAAACCGCTCTCTTCTATTCCGGTATCCGTCCTGCTATCAACGTAGGCCTGTCCGTATCCCGTGTAGGCGGCTCGGCACAGATCAAAGCGATGAAACAGGTTGCCGGCACCCTCCGTCTTGACTTGGCACAGTATCGTGAATTGGCGGCATTTGCTCAGTTCGGTTCCGATTTGGACGCAGCTACCAAAGCACAGATCGACAGAGGCCAGAGAACGACGGAAATTCTGAAGCAGCCCCAGTATTCTCCTTATCCCGTATCGGATCAGGTTATGGCTATCTATGTAGCCGTCAAAGGATATCTGGATGATGTGGAAGTCGAAAATGTAGTAGATTTCGAAAGTCAGATTCTGAATTTCCTTCACAGCAGCCATCCGGAAATCGGCGAAGATATCACGGCCAACAAGAAACTGACCGATGAAAATGAAGTCAGACTTCAGGAAGCCATTGCCGAATTCAAGGAACGTTATAAAGCTCGTGCGAATGTGACTGAAGAAGAAAAGTCTGAAACGGTAGAGGGGTGATCTGATTGGAAAGTACGCGTGATATAAAAGGGCGCATAAAATCTGTCACCAACATCCAGCAGATCACAAAAGCAATGAAGATGGTAGCCGCAGCCCGTCTGCGCAAAGCAGAAGAAAAAGCAAACGGCTCCCGTCCCTATGCAGAAAAGATCGGAGAGCTCTTGCGCCGTGCTTCTTCGGTGACACCCGGTTTTACCAGTCCGCTTTTCAGAAACGGAAAGGTAAATAAGGTCGGTTATCTCGTTATTTGCGGTGATAAAGGCCTTGCCGGCGCTTATAACTCCAATGTTATGAAGCGTACCGTACAGGAAATCTCCGGAAAAGATCGTTCTACATACGCATTGTATGTCTGCGGAAAACAGGCAAGAAATTATCTGAAGTTCCGCGGCTATGATATTGATTCTTATCATTTCGGCTTTTCTGACAAACCGTCGGCTCAGGACTCCGTTGATTTATCCAAAGAAATGGTGGACTATTTCGTAAAAGAAGAAGTCGATGAAGTTTATATCATCTATACAAAATTCATTACGGCCCTCCGTCAGCAGGTATTAGTATCCCGCCTTCTTCCCATAGAAGCTCCGGCTGCTGAAGGAGAGGAGGAAGCGGCAGACGATGACCTTTCCCAATGGGAAAGAGAAAGAGAGGAATTCCTGAAAATCAAGGAAGATCCCTATCTTTTCCTTCCCGATGCGGCATCGGTTCTTTCCAAACTGCTTCCGGAATATATACAGGTACAAGTTTATAATGCAATGCTGCAATCCGCAGCATCGGAACTGGGCAGCCGAATGGCAGCCATGTCCGCAGCAACCGACAATGCAACCGAAAGAATTGCCGATCTGAACCTGACTTACAACAAAGCGCGTCAGGCACAGGTTACCAATGAAATTTCTGAAATTGTCGGCGGTGCGGCAGCTCTGGAATAAACTCTTGATTGAATAAGGAGGAATGCTTCTTCATGGCAAATGAACAGCAGGGGCAGGTAGGTAAAGTCGTACAGGTAATGGGCGCTGTCGTCGACATCGCTTTTACCGATGACCAGGAACTGCCGGCCATTTATAACGCAATTCATGTCAATGATGAAGAAGGCAACGTTCCCGTAGATGTTATTTGTGAAACCATGCAGCATCTCGGTGACGGCGTAGTCCGCACCGTTGCAATGAGCTCCACAGACGGCATGGTACGTGGAATGAAAGCGGTAGATACCGGCCGTGCTATTGCGGCACCGGTCGGTGACGGCTGTCTGGGACGTATTTTCAATGTCCTCGGACAGACCGTGGACAATGACGATACGAAAGTACCGGCATCCGACTACTGGCCTATTCATCGTCCGGCACCGGCCTTCAAAGACCAGTCTCCGGCAACTGAAATTTTTGAAACCGGCATCAAAGTCGTTGACCTGATCGCTCCCTATGCAAAGGGCGGCAAAATCGGGCTTTTCGGCGGCGCCGGTGTAGGTAAGACGGTTCTTATTCAGGAACTGATTCACAACGTGGCAACGGAACACTCCGGCTGCTCCGTATTCTGCGGCGTCGGTGAACGTACCCGTGAAGGTAATGACCTTTGGGGGGAAATGAAAGATTCCGGCGTTCTTTCCAAGGTTGCCCTGGTATACGGCCAGATGAACGAACCGCCGGGAGCACGTATGCGTGTAGCTCTCACGGGTCTTACCATGGCTGAATATTTCCGTGACAAGCAGGGACAGGACGTGCTGCTTTTCATCGACAATATTTTCCGTTTCGTTCAGGCAGGTTCCGAAGTATCCGCATTGCTCGGCCGTATGCCGTCTGCGGTAGGTTATCAGCCGACACTGGCAACGGATATCGGCGAACTTCAGGAACGCATCACTTCCACAAAAGACGGATCCATCACTTCCATTCAGGCCGTATATGTACCGGCCGATGACTTGACGGACCCGGCTCCGGCAGGCGTATTTACCCATTTGGACGCGACCACCGTTCTCAGCCGTTCCATTGCGGAACTCGGTATTTATCCCGCCGTGGATCCGCTGGACTCCACCAGCCGTATTCTTGACCCGAACGTACTCGGTGAAGAACATTACGAAGTGGCTCGCGGCGTACAAGCTATTTTACAGCGCTATAAGGAATTGCAGGATATCATCGCCATCTTAGGTATGGAAGAACTCAGTGATGATGACAAAGTCATCGTTGCAAGAGCAAGAAAGATTCAGAGATTCCTTTCTCAGCCGTTCTTCGTAGCGGAACAATTTACAGGTTCTCCCGGCAGATATGTCGCTTTGAAGGAAACCATCCGGGGCTTCAAGGAAATCCTTGCAGGCCAGCACGATGATTTACCGGAAGGTGCATTCTACATGGTAGGCACAATTGATGAAGCAATCGAAAAGGCTGAAAAGATGAAGAAAGGGGAATAAGCCATGGCTGATACCCTTACGAATCCGATGCATGTGGAAGTCATCAGTCCCGACGGTCCTATTTATCAGGAAGACGGCGTAGATATGGTGGTTGCCCGTGCAGCTGACGGAGAATTCGCCATTATGAAAGATCACCTGCCTTTGGCGGCGGCACTGGAAATGTGTCCCGTCCGTATCAAAAAAGGCAAAACGGAAACAAAAGTGGCAGTATTCGGCGGTTTTCTCGAAATGAAAGATAACCGGGTGAATATTGTCGCTCCTCTTGCAGAAATGGCGGAAGACATCGATGTAGCCCGTGCACAAGCGGCAAAAAAACGTGCAGAAGATAGACTGGCCGCACGTACAAAAGATATTGATGTGGATCGGGCAAGACTCGCTTTGGAGCGGGCTCTTATCCGGCTCAAAACAGCAGACAAACTGTGATTCATTGACAATAAAAAAGCTCCCCTTCGGAGGGAGTTTTTTTATTGCTGCAGGGGATGATTTCTTTATTTTTTCGGTCTGGCGCCATAGAGATCATGGTAGACCATTCGTTCATTGTAACGATTGATGCGCATCGGCTTCTTTTCCGGATATCCGACGGCAATGATGCAGAACGGTTCTCTTTCAGGGGGAATATCAAGAATATGGCATATATGGGCTTTCCGATCCGCATAAGGATAGACTTGAAGCCAGATGGAACCGAGATCCAAATGTTCGGCTTCGATCAAAATATTTTCCGCTGCTGCCGCTGCATCGAAGCTCCATTCTTCCGGGAAAGAAATTCCGTCGGTTTTCCCGACGATGACGATGGCTGCCGCCGCTTTGCGGGCAGGCCCTGCAATGACGCTGTTGTGGGAGAGGGCTTTCACCAAATCTTCTCTGGTAACAACAATAAATTCGCGGGCTTCCTGATTTCCGCAAGCTCTTGCCTGCATGCCCGCTTTGACCAACTTTTCCAGATCTTCGTCGGCTACGGGAGTCAGTTCTTTGAAATATCTGCATGTACCTCTTTTGAAAATTTCCTTCATAGTCACCCTCCTTAAAAAATTGGTGCTGTGTCCGAAAAAATGGAAGAACAGCTTGTATTTATTATTATTATCATTATATCACAGGGAATTTTTTATTTTGAGGAATAAGGGCAGTGTGAAACAAAGAAAAATTCCTTTTTAAGAGGGAGAGGCAGCTGCGGGAGTGTCCTATCTCATTCATGAGGTATGGCAGGGCAGAACAAGGAAATAAGAACGTTTTTAAGGAAGGACAAGAAGAGATGTTTCTGAAATATTTCGTTTCGAGAATACAAATAAAAAAAGCCGCATCTCTTTGAGGAGATACGGCTTTATATTATCTTTTACGGAGTGCCGAATACGAAGTAACGGACATAGATGTAAATGGAGGAGGTAAGCAGGGTGACAAGCATCATGGGGAAACATTTCATCATGAAGTGACCGAAAGTGATGTTGTATCCTTCCTTAGCTGCAAGAGCTGCAACGATGACGTTCGGAGAAGCGCCGATGATGGTACCGTTGCCTCCGTAGCATGCACCGATGGAGAGGGCCCACCACATATAGTCCGCATGGGCAAGGCCGAGAATTTCCTGCATCTCATGGATGAGAGGGATCATCGTGGCTGTAAACGGAATATTATCTACAAAGGCGGAAGCCAGACTGGAGAGCCAGAGGATGGTAAACGTGAGAGCCTGAGGATCGCCGCCTACGGCCTGAATGCCGGCAGCCGCCAAAGTGCTGATGACTCCCGTCGTTTCAAGTCCGCCGACAACGACGAAGAGGCCGATGAAGAAGAAGAGGGAATCCCAATCCACTTCACGGAATATTTCGTGAGGGTCAACACCGCAGGTCAGAATGGCGAGAATACCGCCGGTGAGAGCGATGGTTGCGGACTGGATGCCGATGATGTTATGGATGATGAAGCCGAAGATGGTCAGGACTAAGATGACGACGGATTTTTTCAAAATAGAGAAATCGGTGATAACCGATGTGACATTGATTTTTGCCAGTTCTGCAGCAGACATTTCCGTCTTGGGCAGTTCTTTCCCGTAAATAATTTCCAGATAAATAATGCAGGCTGCTATGTTCAATAAAGCAATCGGGCCGGTATGCATGACAAAATCATTGAAAGCCAGATGAGTGGCGGAACCGATCATAACGTTCGGAGGATCGCCGACCATTGTTCCCGAACCGCCGATGTTGGAAAGAAGAATTTCAGCAATGAGTGTAGGGATGGGGGATACGTGAATTCTCCGGCAAAGTGAAATGGTCATGGGGGTGATGAGAAGAACAGCGGTGACGGCATCCATAAAAGATGCACAGAAGCCTGTAATCAGCCCTAAAATGATGAGCAGTTCTTCCGGACGCCCTTTGGATATCTTGACCGCCCAAAGTGCCATAGATTCAAAAAATCCGGACTTTTTAACGACGCCGATAAGAAGCATCATGCCGGCGAGAAGACCGAGAGTGTTAAAATCGATAAATTCCTGAAGCGCCATTTCCTGTGTAAGCAGGCCGCTGTATATAACCAGTCCGGCACCGAGCAAAGCGCAAAGAGAACGGGGAATTTTTTCTGACATGATCCCTACGTAGGTCAGAGCGAATATAAATATCGCTAAGTAAAAATTCATGGAAGAGTCCATTGCTTCATCTCCTTCTTCTTATTCTTAATATATAAGAATTGAAATACATAGATAGTAATCTATGAATAATCGAATTCTTATCTGTTAGTATATACGATGAGAGGGCTGT
>ERZ506877.340-NODE-340-length-19010-cov-4.60074_pt1 | contig 19010 bp, 17 predicted proteins | sample MGYA00512907_ERZ506877 | MGnify/ENA metagenome assembly ERZ506877
TCTTCCGATCTATATACGAGAACATTCGGCTTAAGTGCATTTCTGGCAGGAATGGAAAAATTATGATCATCGGTACCGCGGGTAACGATAATTTTCACATATCCTTCTTCTATTTCCGATTCTTCTACAACAACTTCTACAATTTCCGTAAATTCATCCGGAGCCGTCACCGGACGGATCCCCAGCAGACGCATGGAACGATATAGTCTGTCCGTGTGGTAAGAAAGTGCAAAAGGATGTCCTTTATAAATACGTATCCATTCATAAGCACCGTCGCCAAATTGAAGCCCTCTGTCATCTGCGCTGATAATTTGTGAAAAATCATAATAAAAATTGTGATTATAAAAAATAGTCGTTTTAGCCATAATTCTCACCTCTGAACAAAAAAATTTATGAACTGTCCGGATAATTTTATTTTTCTTTCATTTCTTTTATTTTTTTAATAAAAAGAGGCATAAATTCTTTCAAGTCTGCCACCACTGCATAGTCGGCAATCTCCATGATCGGCGCCTTTGCATCTTTATTGACAGCTACCAAAATATCGGGATTTATGGCACAAATATGCTGCATCGCTCCGGATATTCCAAAAGCAAAATATACCTTGGGCGAAACTGCCTTGCCGGTTTGTCCGATTTGATGCGTCTGACTTTCCCAACCGATTTCTGCAATAGGACGGCTGCATCCGACAGCTGCCCCCATAAGTTTTGCCAATTCGTAAAGTTGATCCCACTCTTTTTTTGAATGGAAGCCTCTCCCTCCGGAAACAATGATTTTCGCATCTTCTACAGGATTATCATCCGTAACGGCAGGAATCACTTCCTTTAAAATGGTGCCTAAATCATTTTGTGTCAAAAGTACCGGTACATCAATCACATTCCCCTTACGAGAATTATCCCTTACGGGATACGGAAATGTTCCGGGCCGAATGGTTCCAACTTGCGGTCGATAATCAGGGCTGATAATATCTGCCATAATATTTCCTCCCATCGCGGGACGAGACCATACCACCAGCTTATTTTCTTTGTCTACCGATAATTCCGTCACATCCGCCGTTACCCCGCATACCAATTCCGCTGCCAAACGGGGTGCCAAATCGCGACCGTATGCATCGGCTCCGAAGAGAACCGTATCGGCTTTCCTATCTTTAAAAAAGGATGCCAGTGCCTTTTGATAAGCTGCACCGTCATAATGTGAAAGAACGGGAGAGTCAATAATATACACAGAATCTGCACCCAGTTCAATTAATTCCGCCGCCGATGCTTTGAGATTATGTCCCATCAGTACAACAGATACATCAGAGTCCAATTCGGCAGCAAGCACTCTTGCCTCTCCGATAAGCTCTCCCGTAACTTTTTGTACTTTCCCGTCTTTAGGAATTGCAATTACATAAATCCCCTTATAATCAGAAAAATCCATATATGCCTCCTAAATTACAGTCAATTTTCTCATAGCTTCGGCTAATGCATCCGCCATGTCGGATACCGGTTTGTTTTCAATTCTTAAATTTTCCTTTTTTGCCGGTACTACGGGGCGAACACGTTTTACCTGTGTAGGAGAACCCTTAGCACCGATTCTGGCCGGGTCTACAGGCAAATCTGCTGCCGTAATGGGAATAATCTCTGCTTCATCTTTTTGAAGAATGCCTTTGACGGAAGGATAACGAGGCTTATTCAGTTCTGCACTTGCCGTAATAACACAGGGAAGTTTCATTTCCAAAACTTCTGCACCGACTCCGTTCTGACGTGTTACGGTAACCGTCCCTTCTTTTTCCAAAGACAGGGCAGCAGCGGCGCTTACATCAGGAATACCGAGCATTGCCGCAATTTCCGGTCCGATTTGGGCCGTATTGCTGTCAATGGATTCAACGCCGCAGAAAATCAGATCCGCCATTCCGATTTTTTTGATGGCTTCCGCAAGGGTGTAACTGGTGGCTAAAGTATCGGCACCGCCGAAAGCTCGATCGGTCACTAAATATGCTTTATCAGCCCCCATGGAAACGGCATCGCGAAGAACAGTTTCTGCCTGCGGTGGTCCCATTGTAATTACTTCTACCGTTCCACCATGCTGATCCCTCAGTGCAAATGCAGCTTCCAATGCATTTAAGTCAACCGGGTTTAAAATGCTGTTCGCATTATTTCTTTTTAATCTTCCGGTGTCAGGGTCTACTTCCATTTTTGAAGCATCTACTACCTGTTTGATACAAACGAGAAACTTCATAACATCCCCCTTTTATTGCAATATATTTTCTCACTCAGTATAACATACGCCAAACGGTCATGCATAAATTTGAAATTTTATTTTGAAAGCTCGTTATCCGTTCATCGAATTAATTTTGTTCTTTGATTACGACAGATTTTTCTCCTAACAGCCGAGTTAATTCATCTTGTGATTCTTTATTGAGTTGCAGATAAAAGTTTTTATTCATTGTAATTTTTTGATGTGTTCGTTCGATATGCAAAAAGACGGGTATATCACCATGATATTTTTTCAAAATGACTGCCAGTTCTGCACTGATTTCATCCGACTCATGATTTTCATCCACATATAAGTGAACGGACTTTCTATTGTCCTGTTTTTTCAATTCCGAAAGTGGAATGATTTCTTCCGCCAACAACCGCAGATCTCTTTCATTGGCTTGAATGCGGCCCCTGACACAAACCGCCCTGTCTTCCGCCAAAACAGGTCTTGATTTTTCCCATACAGAAGGAAATACTACACATTCTATGGCATCTTCATAATCTTCTATCGTTATATAGCCCATAGAATCTCCTTTTTTGGTAGTCATCCCTTTTATACGAATAATAATTCCCGCAACTACTGTCATTTTTCCGTCATATTGCATGGCATCGGCCGTAATGGAATATATGGGAGAACAGCTTTTTAATTCTTCTTTATAAAAATCCAAAGGATGTCCGCTAACATAAAATCCCAATAACTTTCTTTCCCATTCTATTTTTTCCCCGGGAGTCATGTCGGGCAAATCCGGATATGAAATGGTCTTTTCTTTCAATTCTTCGCCAAATAAAGAAAGCTGGCCTGAATCACGATCCGTTTTGGCCGCAGCCGCATCATTTAATGCCTGCGGCAACACTTCCAATAATTCGCGGCGGTTATACCCTAAAGAATCCATGGCACCACAGCGAATCAGGCTTTCACAGGCACGGCTGTTCATTCCTTTTGTATCCGCCCTCTCCAAAAGATCGGGAAGAGACTTAAATTCGCCTCCCTTATTTCGAGCTTCAATGATAGAGTCTACAACACTTTCACCTACATTTTGTATGCCTGCCAAACCGAACAAAATCGTTTCCCCTTTTACTGAAAATCCTGCCCGGCTCTTGTTTACATCAGGAGCTGCAATCTTCACACCTGCTCTTCTCGTATCGGATATGTAGCGGCTGACTTTATTTTTATCACCATTATAGCAAGTCATCATGGCCGCCATGAACTCCGGCCGGTAATGGGCCTTCAAATACGCTGTTTGCCATGCAATCCATCCGTAACAGACACTGTGAGACTTATTGAATCCATATCCGGCAAAATGAAGCATCAAATCAAAAACTTCATTGGCCAGTTTCTCATCCACCTGCCTCTTCAAGGCTCCTTTTACAAAAATTTCTCTTTGAGCGAGCAATACTTCCGGCTCTTTATGCCCCATGGCACGGCGTAATAAATCCGCCTGACCCAGGCTGAATCCTCCCATAGCGGATGCAATTTGCATAACCTGTTCCTGATAGAGAATAATTCCATATGTTTCTTTTAAAATATTCTCCAACATGGGATGCGGATATTCTACCGGGGTTTTTCCATGTTTTCGGTTAATAAAATCTTCTGCCATTCCGCTTCCCAAAGGTCCAGGTCGATACAGAGCCACCATGGGAATCAGATCTTCAAATCGTTCCGGCTGCAGCTGCATCAGCAAACTTGTAAATCCCGACGATTCCGACTGAAATACGCCGACCGTATCTCCTTTACAGAGCATGTCACAGGTAAGTTTATCTTCACTTGGAATATGATCGATATCGACGTCAATTCCCCGATTGAGTTTTATCATTTCTATCGCATCGTGAATGACCGTTAAATTTCTAAGCCCCAGCAAGTCCATCTTTAAAAGTCCCAGTTCTTCATCTATATCTTTCTCGTACTGGGTCTGTATGAAATTATCCTGAGTCAGCTGAACCGGCACATATTCATCCACCGGTTCCGAGCAAATAACCACTCCTGCAGCATGAGTACCTGCATTTCTCGACAATCCTTCCAAATCAAGGCAATGATCAATCAGACGATGAGTTATTTCATTATTTTTATATTCATCGGAAAACTCACGGGAACCGTTCAATGTCTTTTTTAAAGTAACACCGGGTCCTCCGGGTACCATCTTTGCTATTCGGTCTACTTCTCTCAACGGGATTCCCATGACACGTCCCACATCGCGTATGACAGCCCGCGCCGCCAAGGTCCCGAATGTTATGATCTGTGCTACATGATCCTCACCATATTTTTCCGACAGATAATTAATGACTTGTCCTCTTCCCCGATAACAGAGATCCGTATCTATATCCGGCATAGACACGCGCTCGGGATTTAAAAATCGTTCAAAAAGCAGATCAAAACGAAGAGGATCTACTTCCGTAATGTGTAAGAGATATGCAACAATACTCCCTGCCGCACTGCCTCTGCCGGGTCCGATAGGAATTCCATGTTGTTTTGCATAGAGAATAAAATCCATGACGATAAGGAAATAGTCGGCAAATCCCATTTGATTGATAACACCGAGCTCATACTTCAATCGCTCCCGCTCTTTTTCTCCAAAATGGGGATATCTCTCGGGAAGTGCTTTCTCGCAAAGTTTTTCCAAATAACTTTCAGCCGTTTCTCCTTCCGGTACATCAAAAGAAGGCAGTTTATGTTCACCGAAGCTGAATGTAACATTGCAGCGATCTGCTATTTTTTTCGTATTCTCTATTGCCCCCGGAAAATCTCCCAAAACCGCTTTCATTTCCTCGCCGCTTTTACAATAGAACTCATCATTGGCAAAACGAAAATGATTGGGATCATCCAGTGTATTTCCCGTAGAAATACAAAGTTTGATTTCCTGACTTCTTGCATCTTCTTTTTTCGTATAGTGGAAATCATTAGTTGCTACAAGGCCCACTCCGTATTTTTCCGCCAATTCTGCCATGACGGGACGAACAGCCGCTTCTTCAGGCAGTCCGTGATTTTGAAGCTCGATAAAATAATTATTTTTTCCGAATGTATCAATATAAAATTTAATTACTCTTTCTGCTTCTTCCAAATCATTATTTAAAACAGCTTGAGGTAATTCACCGCCCACACAGGCTGACAAGGCAATAATCCCCTCATGATATTTGATTAATAAATCATGATCTGCTCTCGGTCTGTGATAATATCCTTCTGTCCACCCTTTAGAACAGATTCGGATAAGATTCTTATACCCTTCATTGTTTTCGGCTAAGAGAATTAAATGATATAATTTTTCTTTACCTGCCGTCGGTTTATTAAAACGGCTTCCTCCCGTCACATAGATTTCACAGCCGATAATCGGTTTTATCCCTTGCTTTATACATTCTTTATAGAGATAGACCGCACCGTGCATGACGCCGTGATCAGTAATGGCCAGCGCCGTTTGACCCATTTCTTTAACATAAGAAACCAAATTTTTAATTCGCGATATACCGTCAAATAAACTATATTCCGTATGAACATGAAGATGAACGAATGGATCCATATGCTCCTCCCATTTTGTGATTTCATTTTTATTTTAACATATCATTTTATTTCATTTTCAGTCTGTTAATTTTCTCGAGATAAATAAAAAACCGGTAAATATTACCGGCAAAATCAACGTATCAAAAAGTATATATTGACATGAAATTCATTGATTAAATATTCTTTCATTCGCTACCATTGTCTTTAATTATTATCCTGTTCTTCCTTTGTATTTTTCTCTTCCTTCTTTTTTATAATCACTGAATCTTCGACTTTTTCCGCTTCAAAAACATCTTTTTCTGACAGCGATTCTCCGTTAAGAACGATCTTAACTCCCATTTTATCCAACATTTCATCTATTGTATGTTGTGTTTTAAAAAGTTCTCCCATATTTTATATTCCCTTCTATAATAAGCTTATATCGTCAAATATAATCATTCCAAGTATATTCTTCTTTTTTCCGCAGTAAGCGGTAAATGAAAACCGCTCCGGAAAAAACGGCACCGCCGATAATGAGTGTACTCACAGGTAATTCGCCGTTGCCCGTCATAGTAAAAGACTCTCCGGCTTTATTGACAATTTCAAGATACAGAGGAATCATCATGGTTAATACAGAATAGAAATGATACAGGTAGCCTGCAACCAATCCCAAATAAAGTTTTCTCATTCTGATTGCAACAAAGGAAAGAATCGATAAAATCACAGAGAGTGCTGCTCCGGAGAAATATATGTCTCCCTGATCTTTTAAAACATCTATAAATAAAAAGGAAAGGAATACAAATATTACAAAAAGTGTCAAAGACAGGAGCCCTGTCACCAATGACGTTGCTCTGAACCTTTCTCCCAAAGGGTTTACCACTTTTACGGCGCCGTATAAAGATCCCATTTGAACGGATGAAATAATAAGCCATATTCCTCCAAACAATGTATACCATGAAAATTCGTAGGTTGATTTACCGATTAAGGAAAAAATTATCACTCCTGTAACAAAGAGATTGATGAATGAGATCGCAGATAAAAGCTTCATCATTATTCCGGATTTAAAAATATTCGGCAAAAAAGGAGCCGATAAACGAAATAACATCCCGATGCATGCCGCTCCGGCTAACACAGGAAGAGCCGCCCAGCTGTATACACCGCCGAAGAGACCTGCTCCAATCCCTGCCATACCAAGGAACAGCCAAATTTCATTCCCGTCAATACCGGGCTTTAATAATCCTAAAGCCGCTTTATTTTCTTCCCGAGTTCTTGAGACAACGGGAGAAATGATACTTACCCCTATATCCTGAAACTCCAGAACAAGATATAATGAAAAAAACAAAAGTACTGCAGCTATTCCCGAATCATTTAAATTCATATAATCCCCCATATATAAAATGAAACTCAGTTACAATGTTATTTTATCATAAAAACAGATGGTTCGATATTTCTTGCTTAAAACGAATTTTTACGATATAGAATTATCCTTCCTGTTTTGGTATCATAAATAATAAGAGGTGATTTTATGGGAAAAATTATCAATCTGATCAAAATGGCCATTCTCCTTAGATTAAGAATGAAGGCTACAAAAACTGCTCTTTCTTTGGGTGATACATTAATCAACAAAAAAGCCGGAACTGTTTTTACTTCCCTTCGGCCGATTGCAGGATTATTTTGGCTTCTTCACCCCAGAAAAGCCGTGTATTTCTTTGTCTTGCAAAAATCAATCGCTCTCGCATGGTCTATTGTCAAAGCTATTGTCACTAAAAAAATTTAAATGACCTGCTTTTAATCATTTTTCTCACTAAATCAGAAGTTTTCAGCAGTGACGTTTCTTTTTGTACGGCATATAAACATAGGCTCTCCAGTGAATACAAACAGAACTTTTTCTCGTCTATATCTTGAGGATATCCCAATAACCCCGGCTCTATTTTAAATGTAGAAAACCGGTGATTTCCAAAAGAAGTTACTACATGATATTCTCCTGCATCATAAAAAATAAACCCGAAACAGCCTGCTCGATCCAACTGATGGGATATGATCCCTGATTCTTCCAATTGATCGACAATAATGAGTAAAGGTATTTCTCCATATTTATTCAAATGCTCATATCCGGAACCATCGAGGCAGACGATTTTTATTTCATGACATATATCCGTCACTCTTTTGATAATATCTTCTATTTTATATATTCCTCTTGTTTCGGAAGATGTCTTGTTTATAATGATAAGATCCACCTTATAATCCTCTGTTGAACAATCTTTTTCGTTTTTTAATTTTTTATCCCCGAAAAACTTCGGGGATTTTTTAATTAAGTCTTTTGATTATTTGTCACTCTTACTGCGGTCTGAATCTGCTTCTGGAGATTTGGTTATATGAAGGCATGCGCCCCATCATGGCATCTATCCGCCGTTTTCTTTCCTCTTTATCGCTCCGCATTAAACTGGATACCATTGCCGACCAGATGAGTGCCACCGAAATGATATTTACAACCAGTGATGTTCCTCCATATGAAATAAACGGGAGAGGAATTCCCGTGACGGGGAAACAGCCGATGACCATGGCAATATTTATAATCCCCTGCACAGAAATAAGCATCGTCAATCCATAAATCAGAAGCGATTCATAAGTGTGCTTCAGCTTACGGGCACAATTAAATCCGCAATACAAAAACCCCAAATAAAGAAACAAAACGATAAACGATCCTACAAAACCGTATTCTTGGCTCCAAACCGCATAGGCAAAATCAGTATATTGCTCCGGTAAATATAAAAATTTGGACATTCCTTCCGCCGCCCCTTGCCCTATAACACCGCCGGATCCTACTGCAATCAGACTCTGCACCGTCTGATAACCCGAATCCCATTCATAGGGGAAGGGATCCCACAATACCACCAGTCTTTCAAAACGATAAGGTTCGACAATCGCCAAGACTGTTCCAACAAGAAAAACAAAAATAAATCCGCTCCATACTTCTATCGCGGGCATTCCTGCAAACACATAAAGCAGTGCCGGAAAAATAATTATCATACCTGCCGTCCCCATATCCGGTTGCTTTAAAACAAGCAGAGCCATGATCAGAGGTGCCCAAAGGGGCGTGAAGTATAAAAATGTTGACCCGAAAGAATATCCTTTTTTATTTCTTGGGAGATAATAAATAAATGTTTTGTAGATACGGCCGAATACGGATATTTTTTCTTTCGCGTCTATCCGCTTTGATAAATAAGAAGCTGCCCAGATCAAGCTTACAACTTTTGCTATTTCTGACGGCTGAATAGAAAAGGAACCTAAAGGAATCCACCGTGTCGCCCCGTTTACGGTACGTCCCGCAACCATAACCACCAAAAGCAAAGCTACGGTACCGAGGAACCACAAAATCACTCCTTTTCTTACACCGCTGTTTCCGATCTTAAGTATAAATAAAGATGCAGCGATGCCAAAAAAAAGAAAGAATAAATGATTAATTATATGGTTATATGGATTTCCGCCGGAATGAATATTCATGTAAAAGGTAGCACTGTAAATATTCAAGCCCCCGATAATAATCAACGCAGCGGTGATAATAAGGAGGCCCTTTAAGCAACCCGGTACATATCTTATTCCTTCATCGGACTTGTCGCCACCAGACGACATATGAGGTTCCCCTTTCTGCTGAATTTTTCTTCATATTCAGTCTCCACATCTCCATCTGCGGGATGACTATGTAAGTCATAGGTCACATCGGAAAGTTTCCATTTCATTTCAGTAAATTCTTCTATAGAAAAATCAAATAAATCTTTATTGTCTGTTTTAAAACGAATTTCTCCGCCGACTCTCAATATATTCGCATATTTCTTAAGAAAATCTCTGTAAGTCAGCCGTCTTTTCATATGCCTTTTTTTTGGCCACGGATCACTGAAATTTAAATAAATACAGTCTACTTCCCCTGTATGAAAAATATCTTCTATATCGTTTACATCTCCCAAAATCAATCGGACATTATCAAGAGGCGGATTCATTTCGGATACTTTTCTGGCTGCATAATAGACAACACCTTCCTGTACTTCCATCCCCAGGTAATTGATATCTTTATGAAGAGCTGCCATTCTTGATATAAATTGTCCCTTGCCTGTCCCAAATTCCACATGGAGAGGATGATTACTTACGGGAAATTGTTCTTTCCACTTTCCCTTATAACCGGTCGGTGCCTGTAAGTATAATATATTTTCATATTCTTTTATCGCTTCATCAATCCATGGTTTTCTGCGAAGCCGCATATGTCCTCCAAATACTTCCTTATTTTACGTTCTCATTATAGCATACACTTCATTGAAGGTCGGACCTGTTTAAAACAGCATCGTTATATAAAACTGTTTTAAACAATCATATCCTTTATTTTCTTTGACTCAGTCCTTCATTTTCTACAGGCGGTCCTTCTTTCACTTTCAGTTCCACCGGTTTATAATTCCCCCAATCATAATACGACAGCCCTTTTTCTATTCTTTTATCATTCCAAATTTTATCTACCTGCTCCTTGCTTTCTCCCAATTGTTCAACATCTGTCCGAATCATGATATTTCCATACATGGTCATTAATGTGGTGACATCTTTATTAAAAGCGGAACTGAATATGTCACTGGTCGGATCATAATGAGCTGCTTTGAGTCCCATCAGACCCATCAAAGTATCATAAACCATGTCATTAGAAAACGGCATGTTTCTTCTGGAATAAATTAAGTTCATGATGCCGGGATTGCTTTCTCTATAGAATTCCGATGTGTAGATCCAAAAAGGAATATGTACCATCGTAAAATTAAATTGATCTGCATTATGGCCCGGCCGTTCTGCCACTTCTTCTCCATGATCGGAAAAATAGATCACCCCGTCCGCATTAAGGTAATTAACCAGCTTATTCATCAAGGATTCCAATACATAGTCATTAAAAAGAACGGAATTGTCATATTCATCATTCATGATTTCTTCCGTACTTCTTACCTTGGAAGGATCTTCCGGCCAATGATAGAACTCTCCGGGATAACGGTCCCAATAACTGATATGGTTCCCCATCAAATGAATGACGATTAATTGTCTTCTGTTATTCGGATCTATTTTTTCCAAATAAGGTACCAAGGCCGTGTCATAATCCTTCGTGATGACATCAGTGCCGACATATTGATTTATCCAATACTGATCATCACATTCCGATCCGATGGCGCCAATCGGAGTATCCCAAATGCCGAAACGAGATTGATTTGATATCCATGTCGTTTTGAAACCCGCTTCTCTTGCCAAATCGATTAAAGAATAAGCATCTGCCAAAGCTATATCGTTATATTGATTTTTCTCCGTCAATGCATAAGTTAAGGTCTGTACCGTTTGTGTATAGCTTGAATAGGCATGATTAAAGAATGTATATTCCGGATCCGTATAAATTTGTGTCTGAAATGGGGTCGTCTCTCTTTTATAACCATAAACATTCATATGATCTCTTGTAAGAGATTCTCCGATAATCAATACATAGACACCGTCATGCGCCGCTTTTAACCTTTTTAGAATTTCCGGATCTCTTATACGCAAATTTCTTCTGTTTTGGAGAATTTGCTGATATTCGCCAAAACTCTTTATTGTGTGATAAGTGTCTTCATATACATGAGCAATTCTGGTATCTTCAACAGAAAATACCGACAAACTGCAGTTCACCAAGAATAACAAGAGCAAAAATACCCGACCTTTTTTTGAAACGGAACGTTTTTGCATAAAAGTAAATTGACTTCCGTAGAAAATTAAAAATGTTAACAACACTAAACCGACGGTACCGGCAATAATTCCTGTATAAGAAAGATTTACATTTATATAAGAAACGGCTTCCTCCAGATTGGTTTGAGCAATTGCAAGCATCATGTTAACGGAAATTAAAGCTTCTGTAATCGTATAATATCCGATATAAGTAAATTGGAGCAAAATATAAAGAATCGCCAGTAATGCAAAAATAAAGCGGGCAATCCATCTCCATTTCCCCGGTAACAACCATGCGGCTGTTAAGCAAGAAATGAAAAGATATAAAGGAGTCCCGAATTCTCCGGACAGGTCTCTCATATCTAAAGGTATTTGGGATTGCATGGAAAAATAAGGAACAATCAGGGACAATAAAAACAGTAATCCGACAGTTGCCCATAGAGAGAATACAGCTTCTCTCAACCCATGGCGAATAAAATAAGCGGTCACGAACCCAATCTGTATAAAGAGGAAAAATAATTTAACAAGAGCATCGGGCTGATAACTGACAAGTGCACCAAAAGACCAACTGAAAAGAAAGATCACTGCAAGCGGAAGCAAAGACGCCGTCACCCACCAATATATCCAGTGACGATTTTCTTTGTCATTTTCTTTTGTTAAGCTTACAAGTTCTCTTTCTGTTTTATTCTCATTATTCATTTTCTGACATACTTCCCCCATCATTTTGATGACTTTATCATTTTAACACAGACAGTAAAGTATTTTCTCCATAGAAAAAACGGCAGTCGTTATGGCTGCCGTTTTGAATATAAACCCGTAGTCAGTTAATTAGTTAAAGATCTGAGCGGTGCCGGAATCTTTCCTCCCCGTTTAATAAATTCATCTGCCTTAAATCTGTTTACATCAATGACCGGCGCATATCCCATAAGCCCCCCAAAATTGACCATATCTCCCGGTTTCTTTCCCGGTGCGGGAATCAATCGGGTCGCCGTCGTTTTATTATTAATCATCCCTATAGCTGCCTCATCAGCTAAAATAGCAGAAATAGTGGCGGCAGAAACATCTCCGGGAACGGCAATCATATCCAGCCCGACGGAACACACACAAGTCATCGCTTCCAACTTTTCTAAACTTAGGCTTCCTCTTTGAACTGCTTCAATCATGCCCAGATCTTCACTGACCGGAATAAAAGCACCGGAAAGACCGCCTACGCTGGTTGATGCCATAAGACCGCCTTTCTTTACGGAATCATTTAATATGGCAAGTGCCGCCGTTGTTCCGGGTGCGCCGCAGCTTTCCAGCCCCATTTCTTCCAAAACGGCTGCCACACTGTCACCGACAGCAGCCGTCGGTGCCAAAGATAAATCCACTATTCCGAAGGACGCATGAAGTCTCTCCGTTGCCGCTTCAGCAACAAGCTGTCCGAGACGGGTAATCATAAAAGCTGTGTTTTTAATTGTTTTGGCAACAATTTCAAAAGGAGCTCCCTTTACATCTTCTAATGCGCGTTTGACAACGCCCGGACCGGAAACACCGACATGAATCGCAATATCCCCCTGCGTGACACCGTGAAAAGCGCCTGCCATAAACGGATTATCCTCTACGGGATTACAAAATTCCACCAATTTAGTACATCCGTAAGCATCTTGTTCTTTTGTCAGCTCTGCGGTTTTCTTGATGATTTCTCCCATTTTTCTTACCGCATCCATATTAATGCCTGCTTTTGTAGAACCTACGGACACAGAGCTGCAAATACTTCTCGTTGTTGCCAGCGCTTCGGGAATTGATTCAATCAGTATTTGATCGGAAGAAGAAATTCCTCTGTCCACCAATGCAGAAAATCCTCCGAGAATATCCACGCCCACTTCATCGGCTGCCCGCTGCAGCGTTTCCGCAATGGGAACGTAACTGGAAGACTGAATGCCGCCCGCCACAAGCGCTATCGGTGTTACCGATATTCTTCTGTTGATAATGGGAACTCCGTATTCTCTTGAAATATCATGACTGACTTCTGTCAAATGTTCTGCTTTTTGACAAATCGTATCATAAATTTTATTGCACAATACTTTTTCACTGTCAGAAACACATCCCAAGAGGGATATTCCCATTGTTATGGTCCGGACATCCAATTTATCCTGATCAAACATACGCTCTGTAGAAAGTATGTCTTCAATATTCAAATCAAGCATGGTTCCTCCTTAAATGCGATGCATAGCATAAAAAATATCTGCCAGCTGAACCCTGATTTCTACACCCATTTCTTTGCCTAAGACTCTCATTTCTTCTTGCACGTCTTTTAATGTCCCCTTTGCGTGCTCCATATCGCAAATTAAGACCATATCAAAAATATCTCCTAAAATCGTTTGGGAAATATCAAGAATATTTATGTTTTGTATTGTCAATTCTTTTGTGACACCGGCAACGATGCCGACCCGGTCTGCCCCGATAACAGTTATAACTATTTTTTTCATAAATAGCCTCTCCTTTAAATATTTATTCATTTACTTAAGATTTCCCCCATTATATCATATTTTATGACTCTTCCTCATCCGGATATTACCATCTTCATTACCGATGCAGCTGCGGACTTTCGTATTTTTATAATTGTATAAGTTTACATAAACAGTGTATAATAAAAATATTTGAAAATGATATTTGTGAAGGAGGCATTTATATGGAACATTTGAAATATATTTCATGGAATGTGAACGGACTTCGCGCTTGCATAAAAAAAGGATTTATGGACTCTTTTAAAGAACTGGATGCTGACTGCTTTTGCCTCCAAGAAACAAAACTTCAACCGGATCAGATAGAATTGGATCTTCCCGGTTACTATCAATACTGGAACAGCGCCGTAAAAAAAGGATATAGCGGAACAGCCATTTTTACTAAAAAAGAACCTCTCTCCGTCACTTACGGACTCGGATTGGAAGAGCACGACCGGGAAGGACGGGTAATTACTGCCGAATTTGAAGATCATTATTTGATCACCTGTTATACCCCGAACAGTAAACGTGCTTTAGAACGATTGGATTACCGTATGCGTTGGGAAGATGATTTCAAAGCATATTTGCTCCGATTATCTTCTGATAAACCAATTGTACTCTGCGGTGATTTAAACGTGGCCCATAAAGAGATTGACCTGGAAAATCCTGCTTCCAATCACAGGAATGCAGGGTTCACCGACGAGGAAAGAAATAAAATGACTGCTCTTCTTTCAGAGGGCTTTATAGATACTTTCCGTTATTTATACCCGGACAAAGCAAAAGCTTACTCATGGTGGAGCTACTTTGCAAAATCAAGAGAAAGAAATATCGGATGGAGAATCGATTATTTCATCGTTTCTTCCGCTTTAAGCAAAAATATTAAAGATGCTCGCATTCATTCCGATATTTTAGGAAGCGATCATTGTCCGGTTGAATTGGACTTGGGTTAACCGTTCAATCTTTGGAGGAATCAATGGCAAATGTACTCGTAGTCGAAGACGAGATAAATACGGCTAATATGGAACGCGATTTTTTGGAAGGAGCCGGATTTCATCCTTTTATCGCCCCCAATGCACTGGAAGCCTTAAAATTGATGCATTCCGAAAAAATGGATGCCATCATCTTGGATGTTACTCTTCCCGGAGAGGATGGCTTTTCCCTTTGCCGTAAAATCCGAGAAATAACAAATGCTCCCATCATATTTGCAACCGCCCCCACAGAAGATGCAGATATAGTCCGCGGTTTAGGACTGGGCGCCGATGCCTATCTTTTGAAACCGATAAGCGGCACTGTTTTGATTGCTCATCTGCGCGCTCAATTGTCTGTTCATGCAAGAATCATGGATCAAAAATTGAACAAATCCGCTCCGGAAGAAGGACTTGCCATCGATAAACTGATCATTCGCCCGAAAGCAAGGCAAGTTACTCTCCATGAAAAAGACGTCATATTGACGGGAAAAGAATTTGATCTTCTTTATTTCTTGGCAGAACACCCCAATGAAGTATTTTCAAAGGATCAGTTGTTTCAGGAAATATGGGGATTAGATCCGATCGGAGAACCGGCAACGGTTACGGTACACATCAACCGTCTCCGCGACAAACTAAAAAGTATTTCCGGCCATCCTTATGAGCGTATTGAAACCGTTTGGGGAGCCGGTTACCGCTTCAAACTGGATTGAAAGGGAGATTATATGAAAATCTTAATTACCGGCGGTGCCGGTTTCATCGGTTCACATCTCACTGATGCCCTTCTGTCGGAGGGCCATCAAGTTACCATCATAGACAATCTGTCTTCCGGAAACAAGGCATTCGTCTCTTCCGATGCGGAATTTATACAAATGGATATCAAAGATGAAAATGTTCTTTCTTTATTCCAATCTCATCATTTTGATATCGTTTATCACGAAGCGGCTCAGACGATGGTTCCCGTTTCCATCAGTCATCCTAAATTTGATGCGGAAGAAAATATCATCGGCCTTCTCAATATATTGGAATCTGCTCGAAAAACGGAGGTAAATAAAATTATTTTTTCCTCTTCTGCCGCCGTTTATGGAGACAATCCGAACTTACCACTCGCTGAAGACGAAATTCCCGCACCGACTTCTTTTTATGGTCTGACAAAATGGATGACAGAGAAATATTTAGCTCTGTATCATTCTCTTTTCGGAATCAACTACACCGTTTTACGTTACAGTAATGTGTATGGTCCTCGCCAGGGCGCCAACGGAGAGGGCGGCGTAATTTATTTATTTGCCAAAGCTTTAACAAATAAAAATCCGATTACCATTTTCGGCAACGGAAAACAGACGAGAGATTTTATTTCGGTTCACGACGTTGTTTCCGCCAATTTGGCTGCTGCCCGTGACGGTAATCAAGGCATTTTCAACGTCAGTACGGAATCGGAATTATCCATTCGGGACTTGGCAACAACCATGATCAATCTGACCGCTCTCGATTCCTCATTGATTACCTTTGCCCCTGAAAGAGCGGGCGATATATTCCGCTCCTCCCTATGTAACAAAAATATCAAAAAGTCTTTGAATTGGTCACCTTCCGTCAATATCTTGGACGGATTAGAAGACACCTTGGATTTTTTCTACCACAACAAAAACACCCTTTCCTGAATCTGAAGCGACATCTCGAAGCCAGACAAAAAAATCTGACTTAGAGATATCGCTTTTTTATTTCCTCATTTTAAAATCAATGCTTCCAATGTCTTTGCCACTCCGTCTTCTTCATTGGAAGCGCAAATTTCATCGGCCGCCTCCAATGCCACCGGATCGGCATTGGCAACAGCCCACGATTGCCCGGCAAATTTCATCATAGAAATATCATTTTCCGTATTACCGAAAGCAATGACATTTTCACGCTCTATTCCCCACAAATTGCAAAGCTTATGCAACGCCCTGCCTTTATTTATACCTTTTTTATGAACATCTACAAAGTCATCTCCGGGAAATACAACATCCACTTTTTCGCCGAAATTTTCTTCCATGACAGCTCTTATTTTTTTACGGATCAATTCATCGGGACTGGCAAAAATGATACGGGTCGGTTTATCATCAGGGTGATAAAACTTTTCTCCCAAATATTTTACTTTTTTTGTACGATATTTCTGATATTTTTCTTCTGACGGATCGGGTTTCGGCAAATAGATTTGATCATCATAAAAACTGTGGGCAAGCCAATTATTTTCCTTTGCCAGCGCAAAGATTTTTGTTGCTACGGAAACATCTATCCCTTCTTTTATCAACGGTTTCCCCGATAGGCTGAGAATCACCCATGCACCGGTATAACAGATAATCGGCACATCGCCCAATTCCAATTCCTCTGCCTTTATTCGGGCCGAATCGAACATTCTTCCCGTTGCAATAACAATTCGGACATTTCTATTGACCACTTCCCGTATGATTCTTTTAGAATATTCGGAAATAGTCATATCATCCCGCAGTAATGTCCCATCCAAATCAATTGCCGCCAATTTAATTTGCATATTTTCACCTCTCTGATCTCTTATGCTATAATCATAACAAATTTTCTTGGAGCGTATCAGATGAAATATCGTTTATTCTGTCTGCTTGCCTCTGTCATTTGGGGTTTTGCCTTTGTCGCTCAGGTAGCAGGCATGGATTCTATAGGTCCTTACACATTTAACGGCATACGATTTTTGATAGGTTCAGCTGTTCTGATTCCTATTATTTTATGCAGCAAAGGACAGCATAATCCCGTAAAAACATCCATTCCGCTCTCTGTCGCCATATTATGTGTAGGAATTCCTCTTTTCATCGGTGCCACACTCCAGCAGGTAGCACTCCAATACACGACAGCATCAAAAGCATCTTTTCTGACCTCCACTTATATTTTGATGGTTCCTTTATCCGGTTTATTTCTTGGCGAACCTTTAAAATTCAACCACGTTATCGGTTCTCTGATTGCCATTTCCGGCGTATATTTTATGTCCGTTACAGAATATTTTACTATCGGATATGGAGATCTGCTCATTCTTCTTTGTGCTGTCGGATTTACCATACAAATCCATATGCTTAATTATTTCACTCGCCGGTTTTCCCCCATCATTTTATCTTCAGGCCAGTTTTTTGTGACGGGGATATTCAATTTATTATTAGCCTCTCTTTATGAAACCGCTTCCACAGAAAATATTTTGCATGCCTGGTGGCCTCTGCTGTATACCGGAATCTTTTCTACCGGTATTGCTTACACTTTGCAAGCGGTAGGACAAAAGCATTTGCCTCCTACGGAAGCTTCCATGATACTCAGCTTGGAAATGGTTTTTGGCGGCATATCGGGAATTTTATTCTTGCATGAATTTTTTACCCTCCGCCAATTTATCGGAGTTATTTGCATGACTATCGGCGTTTTCTTATCTCAAATACCAAGCCGGATTATCGCCGGTCCGACTGTTCATAAGCAAAAAAGGAGCTTGTTATGAAAAAAATTGTGATTGCAGAACCTTTGGGCATTGCATCGGAATTATTACATTCATTTATTGAAGATTTTACACCTTCAGAATATTACTTCACCTTCCATGACACGAAACCGGACAATCAGGAAGAACTGGGAAACAGAATTGCTGACGCCGACATAGTTGTCATCGCAAATTATCCCCTTTCATCTGCAGCCTTGAAAAAGGCTTCCCATTTAGAGTACATTTGCATTGCTTTTACCGGTGTTGATCATGTGGATATTGATTATTGCAAATCAAATCATATACAAGTTTCCAACTGTAAAGGCTATTCCACAACTTCTGTCAGCGAACTTGTCTTCGGTCTGATTATTTCTCTTTATAGGAAAATAAAAAGCTGTAATCCCTCTCAATCTACTTTTACAGGTCTTGAAATTTCAGGTAAAAAATTCGGCATTATCGGAACCGGTGCGATAGGTATGCAGACAGCGCTTCTGGCCGAAGCATTCGGTGCCGATATTTACGGATACAGCCGCACTCCCGACAAGGCGGGCATCAAATATCTTCCTTTGAATGAATTGTTGCAGACTTGTGATATCATCTCCATTCACACTCCGCTGAACAGAGACACTGAATATATGATAGGTGAAAAAGAACTTTCTTTGATGAAAGAGATCGGAA
>ERZ506877.345-NODE-345-length-18437-cov-4.79948_pt1 | contig 18437 bp, 19 predicted proteins | sample MGYA00512907_ERZ506877 | MGnify/ENA metagenome assembly ERZ506877
TTTTTTTTGCAATGCTTCCAAAGCATCACCTATGGTCACCGAATCATCTTCTAACGCTTCCGATATTTCTTTCAAGGTCACCGGATCGCCTTTTACGAAAAGAAAGGCTTCCAAAAGTGCAACCAGACCGTCCTGCCCTTTCATGCCTCTCCTCCTTTTAACATAAGTCCGGAAATACTGTCTTTCACTGTAATTTCTCCCGTCCGAATCAATTCTAAAACAGCCATCAAAGATACGGCGAGACGAAGTCTTGTCTTCTTTTTACCGAAATATTCCATCAGATCCACTTCTGAGGCAGTACGCAACATCTGCCGCAACTCTTCCATTTCATCTTCCAAGGATACTTCTTCTTGGATCAATACATTTTCTTCCGGCTCTTGTAATGAATCATAAAGAGAATAAAAGGCAGCTGATAATTTTTGCAGGGAAATCCTGCCCGTGTATTCCCCGCTTTGTATGTCCTCCGGTTTTTTCGTGCGATAAAGTTCCTCTTCCCCCATCAATGACTCGATACGGGCTCTGATTTCTTTCATCCGCTTGAATTCTTCAAGGGAGCGTTCCAATTCACTCCGGGGATCTTCCGTCTCGTTTGCTTCTTCCTGCCGCCGTTTCGGAAGGAGCATGCGGGATTTGATATAAATCAAAGTGGCTGCCATAGCAAAAAAGCTGCTGCCCAAATCTAAATTAAACTCCCGGGCCTGCTTAAGATAATCCAAGTACTGATCGGTAATTTCATGAATGGGAATGTCATGGATTTCTATTTTATTTTTTGTGATCAGATGAAGCAATAAATCCATCGGCCCCTCATATACGGGAATATTGATTTGATACAGGCCTGCCTCTTCTTCCATATAACCTCCCTGTCTTTTCATGGAACATCCGCTTTTTCAAAATCCATCTTACCATAGGTAAAACACATTCTCAAACGAGAGCACGCTTTGATTTCCTGATTTGATATAATAAATGAAAATCAAATACAGGAGTTATTTTATGGAAAATAAAGAAAATAAAAATATAGATCTCCCGCCGTTCACAAAAGCTTTGATCCGCCATGCAAAAGAGAAACAATATCATTTTGACACCCCCGGACATCACGGCGGTACATTTTATAATCTCACCGAAGAAGGACGATATTTCACCCGATTCTTCGGTGACAATATGTTCCTTGCCGACATTTCCGATTCCGGATCACAGCCGGGCGACCCTTCCTCCCATGAAGGACTTGCCGGCGAAGCGGAAAAATCGGCGGCCGACACTTTTCATGCCGACCGGACATGGTTTGTTCTTCACGGCACTTCCGTATCCAATCGCATCTGCTGCCAAGCTCTTCTGTCTCCGGGAGATTTGGTTTTATTTGACAGGAACAATCATAAATCGGTCTACCAAGGAGCCGTTCTCTCATGCGACATCACACCGGTATATCTGGAAACGCTCCGCTTTTCCGGCGGAATCATCGGCGGTCTTTCCGCTAAAGGATTGGATGAAAAAACACTCCGTGAAAAGGCAAAACAGATTGATCCCAAAAAAGGAAAACTAAAACATCCCTATCGTCTGGCCTGCCTTCAATTGGCAACCTATGACGGCTTTATGGCAGATGCGAAATATTTTATCGATTTATTTTCCCCTCTCTGTGATTATATTCTTTTTGATGCCGCTTGGGCAGGTTATGAATCTTTCATTCCTCTTTTGAAAGATTGCAGCCCTCTCACTCTTCCTCTGAATGAATCCCATGCGGGCGTTTTGGTCACCCAGTCTGTTCACAAACAGCTGGCAGGATTTTCCCAAGCTTCTCAAATTCATAAGAAAGACAGTCATATCAAAAATAAAAAACGGTATTTGCCTGATGATGTCTTGGACAATGCATTTTTGATGAACATCTCCACAAGTCCCTATTTCCCTCTCTTTGCATCTCTGGAAATGAATGCTTTCATTCATAAAAAACAGGGAGAAGAGCTTTGGACAAAAGCAGCTCTCTTCGGTATAGATTTCCGAAAAGACATCCTTCGTCATTGCCGTTCCGTCTTGCCCTTATTGCCGGAAAAAGCGGATGATCTCCCGTGGCAGAATCATGAAAGCGGAAAAATTTTATCGGACAAACGGTTTTGGGATTATAAACGGGTTGCGGAAGATATGAAAGCTTCCCATATTTCCCCTCATTATCTGATAGATCCGTGCAAACTTCTTTTGACCACCAATCGAGGTGAAAAAAAGATTCCCGCTCCCGTTCTGTCTCTGTACTTGCAAGAGCGGCATATCACTCCGGAAAAATGCGGACTTCACTCCATTCTTTTCCTGATTCAGCCGGGAGATAAGAAAGAAAAAGCGGACTGCCTCATTTCCGCATTGGAGGAATTTGAAAATTCCGCATGGGATAAAAAAGTACAAGACGTATTTCCACATCTCTCCCGCCGCTATGATATGACGATCGCCGAACTCTGCCGTTCCATTGAAATACTGCTCCATGATCACCGAATCGATGAAAAAGAAGAAAAATTGGTTGCCTCTTCGGAAGAAGCCAAAGGTATCAGCGGTAAAAAAGCTCTGGAAATTTTTGTTAAAGGTGACAGAAAATCAGTTCCCTTATTAAAATTGAAAGGAAAAATTGCATTGGAATGCGCCATGATTTATCCCCCGGGCATCTGCGCCGTGGTTGCCGGAGAAAAATGGACTGAAACCGCCGTCTCCTATTTCCGATTCATCGAAGAATACATCAATGCATTCCCCGATTTCGCTCCGGAATGCGTAGGAATTCATACCAAAGAAAGGGGAGGACGAAAATATCTTTACGCTTGGGTTGCAGATAAAAAGAAATCATAAAAACTTGCCCTTTTATCGATGGTTTTCATTGACATCCCTCGGTTCTTCGGTTATAATTATAAAGCTATTTTATTTATAGCTATTTTTTAGAGAGGTGATACACACAATGGCAACAAACAAGAATCTCCGTTTTAAGACCAGCAGACGGTTCGGCATGAATATCTACGGCCATCCGAAAGCGTTAAAACGGCAGCCTGCTGAAGTCCGTCAGAAGAAAATGTCCGAATACGGCACTCAGCTCGCAGAAAAACAGAAAGTTAAAGCGTTATACAATCTTCTTGAAAGACAGTTTTATCGCTATTATGATAAAGCAAGAAGAATGTCCGGCGTCGTAGGTGAAAACCTGTTATTCCTTTTGGAAACAAGATTGGATAATCTTGTCTATCGTGCAGGTTTTGCCCGTTCTATCCGTCAGGCTCGTCAGATGGTCAGCCACGGACTGGTCACCGTCGACGGAAAGAAAGTCGACATTCCTTCTTATCCCGTACAGCCGGGACAGGTCATCGTCCTGAAAGAAGCTTACAGAGCAAATGAAATGTTCAAGCAGTCTTTCCAGGAAACAAAGACTTTTGATTTACCTTATATCGAAAAAAGTTTCGACAACTGGGCTGTCACATTGGTCCGCACTCCGCTTCGTGAAGAACTTCCCTACAAAGATGAAGTCAACGAAACACTCATCGTCGAATTGTACAGTAAATAATCTTTTCAAGCAGTTCGGTCAGAATGCAAAAAGCAGGAATATCAAATACGATATCCTGCTTTTTTATTGCTCCCCGTCATGCAGGGTTTTCTGTAATAGAAATCTTTACTTTAATATTATTTCAAATCGTCCTGCTTCTTATTCCAGCAGGGCGTATCTATACCGATGATATCGGAAGTAAATCCGTTATCCCCTTTTTCTCTGAAATGGGCGGTTGCTTTTTTCACATATTTAAATCCGATATGGAGCATAAGAATATTGACATAGACGATGGTGATATTTCCTAAATCTTCAAATGCCCATATACGGTCCAAGTCATAACCGGCTATGCTGCTCATGATGCCGAAGGCTGAAACGGCAACACAAAAAATTCTGACTGCCGTAATAAATCCTTTATTGCTGCTGATTCTGCGGGCAGACACTTCCGAGAATGCCACCATTCCGATAACGCAGGTGTAGGCAAAAAGGGCAAAACAAAGGGAAAGCAAAAACAAGATGATCGTTTCTATACCGCCGGGCGTCATGGAACTGACCGACATAAGGAACCGTTTATAGGTTTCCGCTTCTTCCCAGCCCGCCGGATCTGCCGTCCAGCGATGGGCCATGATAATAATAAATCCGGTGAGGGTACAAATGATATGGGTATCCAGAAATACGCCGACAGCACCGACAAGCCCCTGTTCGCAAGGATGTTTTGCATCGGCAGCTCCTGCCGCCATGGTAATGGTTCCCTGTCCCGCCTCATTTGACATCAGCCCTCGTTTGACGCCTTGTACCAAAGTCATTCCGAAAGCGCCGCCGAACATGGCTTCCGGCGTAAAAGCACCTGCGAAAACGGCATGGAAGAAATATCCTATGCTGTCCGAATTATAAAGAATGAGTGCAATCACCGTAAGAAAATAAACACCTGCCATGATCGGAACCATAAATTCACAAGCCTGCGTGACCCGCTTCACTCCCCCGAAAGACATAAAAGCGACAAGAGTGACCACAAAAGCGGATACATAATAATAAAATTCCGACTGAACCGGATATTCCACGCCTGTAATGATACGTCCCATGGCAGCAATCCCCGTGACGGTGTTAAAACTGTCCACGGGAATTCCGCACATGCTGTACATAATATAGGCGGCAGAAGCAATGACACCGACCCAGATTTTATTATTGCATAATGTTTTTGCATAATAGGGAAGACCGCCTACATATTCATTTCCCTGTCTTTCTTTAAAAATCTGGGCAAGGGTGCTTTCCGTATAGGCGGTGGCCATACCAAAAAAAGCGGATACCCACATCCAGAAAAGAGCTCCCGGGCCGCCGGCGGCGATGGCACCGGTGACACCCATAATATTTCCCGGGCCTACCCGAATTCCGGAGCTTAAAAGAAAGGCCGCCAAAGGGGAAATACCCAGATCATGCTTCCCGTTCCGTGCCAAAATCCGGAGCCCCTGTTTAAACATGGTCACTTGGATTCCGCTTAAACGGAAAGTGAAATAAATACCGGAGCCTACCAAAATGAAAGTGGAAAAAGAAAATTCCCCCAACAGAGGAATTTCACTGTACCATTCAAAATTGGTGGGGAAATCCCAAAAAAAGTCCGATATCGGACCGATAATACCGACAATAATATCTATGACATTGAAAATAGCGTCCACAATGACCTCCTCATGGTCCATTTATTTTTGGTACATTGTAACTATATCATGTTCATTATCTTCTTAAAAGCACTTTAAACGGCTTCCTATATGATTTATTTCTTATTTTATGGTGAAATTTCTTTTTAAAATCGGAAAATTCTCACTCTCATATCTGCATTCCACAGAAAAAACCGGCGTTTTCGCCGGCTTTTATTTTGATATCTTTTCGTCAAATTTCCGTTTTTCAGAGGTGATTTCCGTAACAACTACCTCAGAATAGATTGCAAAAATGATTTCGTTCTTTCACTCTTCGGGTTTTCAAAAATCTGATCGCTGCTTCCTTCTTCTTCCACTTTTCCGTCTACCATGAAGAGAATTTTATCGGAAACGGATTTTGCAAAAGCCATCTCATGTGTCACGATGGCCATGGTCATGTCTTCATCCGCCAACTGCTGGATCGTTTTCAGAACTTCTCCCGTCAGTTCCGGATCCAATGCGGATGTCGGTTCGTCAAAAAGCATGATGTCCGGATTCATTGCCAAAGCTCTCGCAATAGCCACCCGCTGCTTCTGTCCCCCCGACAAACTTCCGGGATAGACATCTTTTTTATTGAGCAATCCCACTTTATCTAAAAGAGACTCCGCTTCAGGAAGTATTTCTTCCTTTTTCATCCCTTTTACATGCATGGGCGCAGCTAATATATTATTAAGAACCGTCATGTGGGGAAAAAGATTGAACGACTGGAATACCATGCCCATCCGAAGAAGAATTTTTCTTGTCTCCTTGGCATCGGCATAGACAACTTTCCCGTTTTCCTCTTTTGCCAGATAATCACCTTCCACACAAATAGAGCCGCCCTGAATGATTTCCAAATGGTTCAGGCAGCGGAGCAATGTACTTTTCCCTGCCCCCGACGGTCCTATGATGGAAATGACTTCTCCTTTTTCCAAACTCATACTGACTCCGTGAAGTATGGTGTTTTTTCCGAAATCCTTGCGGATATTTTTCATTTCAATAAAACTCATATCCGTCACTCCTCATAGACAGCATAACGGCTTTCCACATAAGAAAGAACCTTTGTAAGAACCGCCGTGCATACCAGATAAAATACGCCTGCCACCAAAAAAGGCACCGTGTCAAAATCACGCTGCACAAACGCACGGGTCACACGCATCAGATCATTCATGGCAAGAATGTATACCAAGGATGTATCCTTCAATAAAGTAATGACTTCATTTCCCAAAGGAGGAATCACTCGCTTCACCACTTGGGGAAGAATGATATGCCACATCGTCTGCTTATAAGTAAAACCGAGCACCTTGGCGCCTTCATATTGGCCTTTGCCGATAGACTGAATACCGCCTCTGAATATTTCCGCAAAATAAGCCGCATAATTTGCTACAAATGCAAGAATGGCTGCGGGGAAATCATTGATCTGTATATTCAGCATGAGCGGCAGGCCGTAATAAATAAACATGATCTGCAACATCAGCGGCGTGCCCCGCATTAAATAGATATAAGCCCCTGCCAGACGGCGGAAAAGACTTACTTTGGAAATACGGATCAATGCCAAAAGCATTCCGAAAGGAAGAGACAATATCAGTGTCAGAATAAATATTTTCGCTGACACGCCGAGACTGGCAAACATACTTGGTAATATTCGGAGGATATAATCCATCATTCGCTCCTTACATTCTTGATTGCAACGCAATCGTCAATTAATACATCATACTTCTTATTTTAAAAAAATTGCAAGCGTCCTCAAAAGATGTCATCAAACCATGAAACAGGCCGGAGAAAACCGGCCTGCCCTGTTTCTATCATTGAAGAATCTTATTTCAGAACCACATTCTTACCGAACCATTTATCGGAAATCTTGGCAGCTTCTCCGTTGGCAATGATCTTGTCGATGCCTTCATTCAGTAAATTAACGAGAGCGGTGTTGTCTTTTTTGATGCCGATGGCAAAAGTATCTTTGGACACTTCTTCCGGCAATTCTCTGAACGTATTCGGTTTCTTTGTCATATAGTATTCGATGAGGACCGTATCTGCCAGAACTGCGTCGGCTCTCCCCGATTCCAGATCCATTAAACAAGCTGCCAGATCGGGATACGCTTTAACTTCGCTGAAAGATTTTCTCAAATTTTCATCTCTGTCCAAAATGGTCTGGGCCGTACTGGATTCTTGAATGGATAAACGTTTCCCTTTCAGATCTTCTGCTTTTTGTACGGGACTGTCAACCAAAACGACATAAGCTTGAACATTATCCATGTACGGTTTTGTAAAAGCCAGTACCTTCTGTCTTTCCGGCGTCATGGTGAATCCGTTCCAAATGCAGTCGATACGGCCGGATTCCAATTCCGTTTCCTTGCTTGCCCAGTCGATCGGTTTAAATTCGATGGGTACCCCGATTTCTTTAGAAATTGCATTGGCCATATCGATATCAAATCCGACAATTTCACCCTTGTCATTGCGGAATCCCATAGGTGCAAAAGTATCATCCATGCCTGCCACTATTTTAGCGGGCTTTCCCTTCTGACCTGCTGCCGGCGCTTCCGCTTTCTTTTCTCCGCCGCATCCTGCCATTAAACTTGCCGCACCGATAGCCAGTGCTCCGAAAATTGCCAACTTTTTCCAATTCATAACCATTCTCCCTTTTCTTTAATACTTTATTCTGCTAAAGAGTTATCATGTGAATATATTACCTTATAATTTCTTTTTTGTCAAATATATTTTTTATTTTTATTTCTTATATAGAATCTCCCGTCACAAACGATTATTTCCCCTTCGATCCGATTCTGTAAATTCTTTATCAAAAACAATAATTTTTATCTTTTTCCTCTCTGTCTGTTCCTTTTTATCAAAAGCTCCATGCTATAATGAAAAAGAAAGAAGGTACACTATGATCACGCCTATTATCTTTGATATGTCCGTCGGAAAAAGAAAACCTCATTCCGGAACGCAGAATACCTGCCCGTTTTGCAAGCGGGAAGAACTGACAGATATACTCGATGAAAAAAAAGATATCATCTGGGTGGTTAATAAATATCCCGTTTTTAAAGAAACATTTCCCACCGTCATTATCGAAACATCCGATCACAACGGGGAACTGACCCGGTATGAGCCGGAAAAACTTCATGATGTCATTTCCTTCGGTCTGGAAAAATGGGAATTGTTAAAAAAAGACAAACGCTTTAAATCGGTTCTTTATTTCAGAAACTACGGTCCCGAATCGGGAGGCTCCCAGCGGCATCCCCATTCGCAAATCATAGGTCTTGATAATTATGATTATCGGGACAATATAAATAATGAAAACTTTTTAGGTCCCGTTTTCCACGAAGACGACAACTGCTATGCTTCCCTTTCTTCCTATCCGATCTGCGGCATGGGAGAACTGAATGTCACTTTGAAATCCGACGGGCAGCCCGACACCTTTGCCGATACATTGCAAAAAATCGCCCGTTTTGTATTGGAAGATTTTCCTATTTCCTGTACCAGTTATAATTTATTTTTCTACCACTTGAAAAACATTCATGTAAAAATATTTCCCCGCTACACGGCAAGCCCTCTTTATATGGGTTATCGGATCACCCATGTCATGGATGACAAAAGCTGCCGTTCCATGCTTCGCATTTTACAATCACAAAAATACTTTGGAGACTGAGGAGAGTCAGCGTAATGAAACTATATGCTTTTAGTGACTTTCACCTTTCCGGAGATCCTCCTACGAAGCCGATGGACATATTTGGAGAGCACTGGAAAAATCATCGTGAAAAAATTATAACCGCTTGGCGGAGTACCATCAAAGAAGAAGATACGGTCATCATCGCAGGCGACGTTTCTTGGGCACTTCATCTGTCCGATGCCCTGTCCGATCTGAAAACCGTCGCCGCTCTCCCGGGAAGAAAAATCATCGTCCGGGGAAATCATGATTATTGGTGGAACACCGTTTCTAAAATGAAACGCATGACAGACAACCAATTTGAATTCATTTTCAATTCCGCCCTGCAAGCCGGACAAATTGCCCTTGCAGGCACAAGGGGCTGGATTCCGGAAACATCAAAAAAAATCACCGAAGAAGACAAAACCATTATCGCAAGAGAAGAAGGTCGGCTGGAGCGTTCTCTTGAAGCGGCGCAACAACTAAACTGCCAAAAAATATTTGCTATCCTTCACTATCCTCCCTTCGATGACAAAAAAGAACCGACCGACATGATTGAAATTATGAAAAAATACGGAGTCACCGATTGTATTTACGGCCATATCCACGGCAAGCCCAACTTTGCAAACCTGCCGGACGAACTGGAAGGCATCCGCCTCCATCTGACTTCCGCGGATTACTTGGATTTCAAACCTTTATTCCTTTCTGAATTGGAGGAATCATGCACAAACTGACAGAAAACAAACTCCTTTCGGGATTCATCTACGGAGACAATCACACAAAAGAATATGTCTACCTCCCCGGAAGCGAAGTCGATACCGACCATCCCATCTTGGTCTACGAATACGGCGACACCCGTCAAGATATTTCCTTAGAAGAAGCTCTTACACTCATCGAAAAAAGAAGTTTGAAATTGACAAGCCATCCCCTTTTCGGAAAACGTACACTTTAACGTCACTAAAAAACTGCGATCTCTTATCTGATCGCAGTTTTTTATGATCTTTTATCGTAAAATCATGACCGCCATATGACGTCCCGTCACGCCTCCCGCCTTGCGGTAAGAATAGAACAAATCATCCCGATCGCAAGTACAAATTCGGCAATCTTCTATATGCTGTGGAAGAATTCCTTCCCTGATCATAAGCAATCGGTTTGCCTCGGGCAAATCAAAAAGATACTTCCCGTTCCCCCTGCTTTTGCTGAGGGCTTCCATTTCTTCTTTTGTAAATAAAGATTGAAATGCTTCTATGACTTCTGTTCCCACCTCAAAATGGCAAAAACCGATCGCAGGACCGATGGCAGCCTTGATATTTTCAGGCTTGGATCCGAAACTATCTTTCAAATGACCGATAGCGACAGATACTATATTTCCTGCACTTCCCCGCCATCCTCCGTGAGCCGCGGCAATGGAATGTGTCACCGGATCATAAAAAAGAAGCGGCGTACAATCGGCAAAACTCATTGCCAACGGAACATCCGGTTCATCTGTATATAAACCGTCACAATCGTCTATTGCCGTATCAAAAGAAAGAGCACCGCGGCCGCAATCTAAGCGACTTGCCCGGGCCATACGAATACCGTGCACCTGCTTGCCGTTGACCGACTTCAAATAATCCGATCCCAAAGCATCAAAAAAACGGCGCCTGTTCTCTCTCACATTATCCCCGTCGTCACCTGTAGGAAATCCCATATTCAAACTTGCAAAATTCCCCGTACTGACACCGCCCTGACGGGTAGAAACGGCAACCGTCACATTTTCATTTTCAAAAATAGAAAAAGTAAGAAAAGAAACACCCTTTTTCGTGATAATTTTTGCCATATTTCCTCAATTCTCCTCATCCATCACAGATTTCATATCCTCCGGAACAGGTGCTTCAAAACGGAGCTCTTCCCCTGTTTCGGGATGAATAAACCGTACAGAACGGGCATGGAGCGCCTGCCTTTTCATCCTGCTGCAATCACCGCCATATAAATCATCTCCCAAAAGAGGATGCCCCAGATAGGACAAATGCACCCTTATCTGATGCGTCCTTCCCGTAAGAAGATGCAGTTTCAATACGGTAAATCCCGTTTTTCGTTCAAGCACTGTGAATTCTGTTCGAGCCGGTTTCCCGTCATCACGTACCGTCCACTCCACAATACTTCCCTCTTTCCGTCCGATGGGCCGATCGATAAAACCGCTGTCCGACGGGAAATTTCCTGTCGCCAATGCAAGATACTCCCGATAAATACGGTCATGACTTCCCGAAAGAGCATGTTGAATCCGTCCGGACTTCGCCACCACCACGGTACCCGTCGTATTTCTGTCCAATCGAAAAACAGGATGAATTCCCCCCTCTTTATGCTCCCTTGCAAAATACCCCGCTACAGCGTTCACCAAAGTATCCGCTCCGTGACGACTCGTAGGATGGATCAGCATTCCGATCGGTTTATTGATAACAAGCAAAAATTCATCCTCATACAAAATGTCCAAACCTATATCAGAAGGAATAATATCCGTCTTTTCATCCCACTCACAAACTACATGATCCCCTGCATGAAGAATCACATTCGCATTATAATTGGCGGTACCGTTTATAGTGACACGGCCGTCCCACTTGATCCGTTTCCACAAAGAAGCCGACAGCCCCTTGTAAGAACGCACACAAGACTTCAACTTCCGCCCGTCCTGCTCCGGCGGAACCACAAATTCCAAACGCATACAATCTCCTCAATCCATAAAGATATGTACATCATACCACCGAAACACCTCTTCTCCAACTGAAAAAGCCGTCCATAAAAGACGGCCCCGGATTTCCGTCCCCTCTTTCGGGGATCTTTTTTTATCTAGTTAACAACTTACTTGCATGACTTTTATTTTATTCATGGTTTCCGTCCCCTCATTCGGGGATCTTTTTTTATCACCGTGATCGCGACGGTAAATGAACGCGGAATTGTCGCAAGTTTCCGTCCCCTCATTCGGGGATCTTTTTTTATCTGTACACTCCGAATATTTCATTGAATTTTTAGGTGAAATCATGGTTTCCGTCCCCTCATTCGGGGATCTTTTTTTATCACGGAAAACCGTGCAAAAGTAAGAAAGGAGGTTTACAGAATGGTTTCCGTCCCCTCATTCGGGGATCTTTTTTTATCCCGCAAAAATCATCGCAGCATACAGAGCCTACGCTGCAGAGTTTCCGTCCCCTCATTCGGGGATCTTTTTTTATCTAAATAGGTAACAAGGGCATATTTAATCGGGTGAAAGACGTTTCCGTCCCCTCATTCGGGGATCTTTTTTTATCCCGTCGCTATTTCGAGCGGTTGGAATTGCGAAAATTCCGGTTTCCGTCCCCTCATTCGGGGATCTTTTTTTATCTATTTTACATGATATCCATTTTTTTTGGATAAAAACTTACGTAAACGCCCCTCATTCGGGGATCTTTTTTTATCTATTTTACAGCCGTGGCAATTACGGCAATTACGGCAACTGTTTCCGTCCCCTCATTCGGGGATCTTTTTTTATCTGTTATCACAAAAAAGTAGCAAGCCTTTTACATTAAAAAAGGGTTTCCGTCCCCTCATTCGGGGATCTTTTTTTATCTTTTCAGTAAATTCTATCATTATTTTTTTGTAATAATCGTCATAGTTTCCGTCCCCTCATTCGGGGATCTTTTTTTATCAATCTTGTTTGCGTTGTAATGGATATTGATAAAAAAGTATAGTTTCCGTCCCCTCATTCGGGGATCTTTTTTTATCTCCGATTCCTCGAGCCGGATATAATACCGCCCGCCAAAAGTTTCCGTCCCCTCATTCGGGGATCTTTTTTTATCAATTAGCACGGATCGCGGGGGTTGCTCCCCCTATTATTTCAAGTTTCCGTCCCCTCATTCGGGGATCTTTTTTTATCAGGTGAAAGGTGAAATTGAAAGGAGAAAGAGTATGGAAACAGTTTCCGTCCCCTCATTCGGGGATCTTTTTTTATCATGGTACAATCTTGAATAATTATACCTATACAATTTAAAGCAGTTTCCGTCCCCTCATTCGGGGATCTTTTTTTATCCGGCTTGCTTGCTGACTATCGATAATAACGAGGGCGGGGTTTCCGTCCCCTCATTCGGGGATCTTTTTTTATCCAGTTAACACATTTACCGGCTATGTAAGCAAATTTACAGTTTCCGTCCCCTCATTCGGGGATCTTTTTTTATCACCATGTACAGGATTTTATAAGGGAATGAGAGAAGATTCCCGTTTCCGTCCCCTCATTCGGGGATCTTTTTTTATCTTGTCGATCATGTAAAGCAATTAAATAAAATCGGGGAATGTTTCCGTCCCCTCATTCGGGGATCTTTTTTTATCCGCATCTTTGAGAACATCTATATTGTCTGGCTTCTTTTTGCATTTTTCGGCGGAGTACCGTCAAAACGATGACTATGTCTCTCTACCGGTTCAAAAAAGTCCGTTTCAGCCTGTATTGATGCCCATCGGCGGAAATTGATCATTTTTCCTCCTTTCCGGGTTTACGTTTTCCCTTTTTCTTTCAGTATATTATCACATCATCCATTTTGACGTCACCTTTTCCCCATGATTTTACCCTCGTATGGTCATACAAGATGTACATCCGTAGTGAATCTTCTTTTTCGTCGATGATTTTGCTTGCAAAGTATGCCATCTGATCATATTGCCGTGGCGTCAGCAGTCCTTCAAAAGCGGATTTTTGTACCCGCAAAGCATATTTTTCCAAGCAATGTACCATTTCGAGTCTTCTTTTATTATCGGTTATATCGTAAATAATAAGCACAATATAGCGATTATCATCGGTGGGCCGTACTTGAAATTCTTCCATCAGCGTATCACCATAGGTTTCAATTGTTCCACGTCCATTTGGTGGACTGCAAGGCTGTAGGAATCACATTCCATCTGTATGGTATGTCTCCATGAGTATTTTCCTTGGAAATATGTATTAACCGAGCGGATCTTCTTTTCATAGGCTTCTATAAAGATTTTTCGACCTATTCTATTTAAATAGACGCCTCCCGTTTCGCTTATGTCGAAGTGTTCCGGTGATATTTCTTTGCGTTTTACAAGGGACAGACAAAGCCCGTCCACCACGGCGGGTCTCCATGGTTCCATAAGATCCGAAGCCAGAGCGGGATGCCCGTTTTTCAAAGCATGAAAGAAACCTACATAGGGATGAAGGCCGCAGTTTATCAAAGCATTATAGAAATCATAGAGCAGCAAAGTATATCCCAAGCTGAGCATGGAATTAAAGTAATCTTTGGGCGGTCGTCTCGTTCTTTTTTCAAAAGCAAACGATTTCGGAACCATTTGACCGATACCATGAAAGTAGATTTTTGCAATCATTCCTTCATATCCCCGCAATTGATCGATCCCGTGTATTTGATGAATTTTATCCGCTATGACTCGAATATCCCATCTCGCTTTTTCTACCGACGGGCTGTTTATTCTCCGATTATAATTGCGAAGAATTGTTCTTTGGTTATAAATTTTTCCAAAGGCGACCCTTTTTGCCAGTTTTAAACGAAATTCTTCATTTTCTAATGCGGCAAATTGTTCTTTTTGCCGTAGTACGTTGGAATTGTCCGTGGATTCCAGCCGTCCGAAAAATCGTCCCGTAGATGAGAGCCATGTGACGGGTACTTTATTTTTTAAAAGTTCGACAATGGCATCAGCACTGATTTGTATAGTATCGAATAAAGTAACACCTTCGACCACACAAATCGGTACTTCACAAAGTGTTTCATTTTCTCTTCTGATAATGTAATGCCCGCCTTGTTTTGACAGTTTCGCCCCAGGTTCTGTCACATAGATCCAACTCATAAGCTCCTCATCTCTTTACAGGCTGTTGATTATTTTTTCATTCAGATTGTCATAGTCCCATTGAATGGATTGCCCGCGAATCAATTGGGAAGCCTTACGAAACAATTTCATGATATCTGCTGATGTCAGTCCTCCCGTTCTTTCTTTTATTTTGTCTTCATCAATATTTGTGATTTCATGGGCTATCGAATTTCTGACTTCTTTTTCTACCGTTCGAAGTTTTGTTAATATATCAGTGATTTTTTTGTGTTTTTCATCATTCTTTTTTTCGTTTTCATTAAAATACCAAAAGATAACGACCATGATATGGAATGTTAAGCGTTTCCTCAAATCTGACTTCAATTTATCTTCTATAAATCTAACTATTGATCCATAATTTTTGAGCATCTTTTCTCTATCGATATAAAATGTATTTTCCCCATTGTATCCGCATTGGTTTATATCGATCAGTGTATCCAGATATTTTCGTCCCAGTCTATATAACAGCGGAGAAATTTTCAGAATAAACTCCGACAGCTGTTTCTTTCTTTGGTAAAGTTCCATGTTGCGGAAAAACTCTTCAAAATCGCCTGCCTGCCGGATCAGCGGCTGTCCTTCATATTCAGAAATAACTTTATTGGCTTTTTTCCACATCAATTTTTTTCTCAAAACAGCATGATGAAGGAGTTTTTCCGTAATTTCAGAAAAAAGTTCCTTATCGGAACGTAAAATTTGTAATGCTCCTTCATATTCGTAGTTTTGCACCAAGGATTTTATCTGCATCGTAAGACTATGTTTTTTAAGGAGCACTAAATTGGATATGCTGCATCTGTTTGGTGATGACGGTTCATTATCTTCATTTAATTCAAGCATCTGCTCCAGATCTTCTTTTGTTTGCCATGGTTTATTTCCCCTGTTCGATTTCTTTTCAGGGGATGCTACTTGGATAGCCTTTACATCGGAATAGTCGAGAGCAATCAATGCCATTACCGTTTTAATTTGCGGTGTTCCTGAGGATAAATTGAAATACCATTCCGCTTCGGGATATTTCTTTCTAATATTGGTATAAGCATCTTGCAGTTTCGTCAACGGTCCAAATTGATGAGGGTCTGTAATTCCGCTTTCGATAAACTCTATTTCACAGCTCGAATCGACCGAACGAATGCCGGTTGTATAGCAGGCTGTCTCTTTTTCTTTAATCTCCATATCTTTAGTCAAAAATACGATGACCTTATCCATAGGCCCATAATGACGCAGGGTGTGCAGAATCCCTCCGTCATAAAATCCTCTGACCGGATCCGTATCTCCTGCAGGAGAAAATAAAATTTTCATATCTTACTCCTTCTTTTGATAATAGAATATTTCACTTTGTACAGCCCCCATCCCCAGAGCCGTCTTCATTCCTGCTCCCGAATATTCCGCAAAAACGGATAACATTCCTGCTATACGGGAGACTACATCATTTTTAAAGCGTCCCAGTCTGATATTTCCGAAAAATCCGCTGATATATCGTCCTTCCACAGAAAAGGAACGGGTTTGGAGATGATAACCGGTGATATTCATTCCTTCCGACAATTTATTTTCCAAATGACTTTCCCCTAATGTCATGCTGTCGGTATAGGTATTCCACTTCCGCAGTATATTATTGAACAAAAGGACAGTTTCGGGAAAGATAATATATGCACCGTTGCTTTTAAAAGAGGTGGTTGTGAGAAAATCCATGTCTATATGGTGGATACGATCTGTTCCTGTCCAAAAATGTTCTTCTATCGTCTGAAAAGAGCTTTCTTTTATGACATGAAAATCTCCCAAGCCGACTTCATATCCTTTTTGTTTCAGATACAGTGTTTTCTTATCCGTCAGCGGCTGAACGATTTGATCACAAGCTTCTTCATTCAAGGTGGCAATATGCCAGAAGGATTTTCCTTCTTTCCTGCACAAATATTGGCTGTATGGGCGGACTGCCTGTTCGTGCAGTTTCCCCGCCCATTCTTGATTGATTTGCTCAATCAATGCTCCTTGGAATACCGATCCGAAAGACTGATTCAGATGAATTCCTTCCGGCAGCGTTATTTCTGCACCAAAAAGTTTCAGCATAATTCTTCCACCGTTTCTAATTTGCACATTCCCATGATTTGATAACGGTTTCCCATTTTTGCAAGTTTCAGTGTATGGGGAGAAATATCTTCTCCCTCGTCATGATGACCTTTTTTAAATTGTTCTTTCATGATTTTCTTTACCACATACACCCCGTCTTCTACGGAAGGTGCCAGAGCATAGATGATGGATTTGCTGATATATCCCGTACCGCCTCCCAAAATCAGGTCATTCTTTTTCATCTCATCGAGCGCTTTAAGATCGCCGAATGATTTAAAAAGTAAATCATCATACTGGAAATCAACAAAGTCCTGTGCACATTTAATCAGTGATTTCGCATCGGAAATGCCCGTTTTTCCCATTTCTTTTTCATCGATACCGATCGTGAAAAACAACTCTTCCCCGGGCATTATGCATTCCCGCCAAAGGAAAATTGTATGTGGATCGTTTTCATCCTCTCCGATATCCGCTTTCCGTATAAGAACACCTTTTTCCGAAACAGGGGTGCTGTCGCTCACATGAAAAGATTTGAATAAGCTGTCTACCATATTTCTTTTTCCGCCATTTGTTGCCGGAATAAGCGTTTCTCTTTCCAGTCTTTCAATAATTTTTCCGATTTCTCTTTTCAGCATTCCTCTTTTTTGACGTTCATTCTTTATTCTTTCGTTTTGTTGAACTATTCCTTTTATATCTCTCCAGTATTTATCATAACGGTTTCTGTCTTTACGAATCATGGCAGTTAGTATCGCCGTACGAAATGAACCCTTCAGAGCGGAACCGGGGATATACATCCGTCCTTCGCTGTCTTTGATAAATGTATGGATATCATTAAGTGCATCCTTTGGATTTTTTGTATATTCCACATCAGCAGTAAGGGGATTTGAACAGACTCCGGTTTTTATCAATTCTTCTATTACCTGATCCATATTTCTCGGATTGTTATAAGCTTTTTCCTCATTCAAAAAACTAAAAATAGAGAATCTTGTCGGATTTCGCTCCATAGTATATACAAATTTGTCCAGCAAGTTTTCTTTATTGAGATATTCTGCCCATTTCATTTCTTTCAAGAAATACACATAAGCTTTTCTGTTTTTTTCTTGGTAAATATATTGATTTCTTCCAAAAATATCACCGCTGCCGATATGAATCGGAGACTGAACGGTCATTTTCATTTTCCAATATTTCATCATAGCGATAACCCCACAAATAATCCTTTTCCATATTTATAAATGGGATGCGGTGCAGAACCGTTATTGACGTCTGCCACTCTCCCTTCCAATGGTTTTGTAAAGCAGGATCCGGCAGTCATCATATATATATTATTTGTTTTATGGGGTTCTTCCATATTTCGTGACCAAGAAATACCGCCTCTTTTTATCAATTTTCCCGTACCGTTTTCAGCAGTTTCCAATTCTGTTTCCATCGGCAAAACCGAGGAAAGCGCCATATAATAATCTGCCTTTCCCGATGAAAGCATTTTATATAAGACTGCATCATCTCCGCCATAAATCGCATCTTCACTGAGGAACAAAGGATCGTCTTCCCATTTATATTTTCCGTAGCCACTGCTTCGTTTTCCGCCAATCCCCGATAAACCGGTCATTCTTATGAGCGTTTCCAGTTTTTGAAGATCCTCGTTATCTCCTGAAAGAAGTACATACAATCCCGCATCCGGACCAAAGTGATACGCCGCTATGGGATAAGGCAATTTAGATCGGAAGAGCACACGTCT
>ERZ506877.355-NODE-355-length-18033-cov-5.67188_pt1 | contig 18033 bp, 12 predicted proteins | sample MGYA00512907_ERZ506877 | MGnify/ENA metagenome assembly ERZ506877
AGACAGACAGACAGACAGACAGACAGACAGACAGACAGACAGACAGACAGACAGAGCTGAATGTAATTAAACTCATTCAGTATGTGTTTGGGTATGTTTTGCTCCCTTTAGGATGTGTTTCTACGATTGTTCGAGGTGCATCACCAAGACCCATCAAAAACTTTATTACTTCTGATACAAATGGTGTCAACTGGATAAAAATTGGGGATGTAAAAACCGGTGCAAAATACATCACCGAGACGGCAGAAAGAATTACACACGAAGGTGCTAAAAAGTCTAGAAAAGTTCGTTCCGGTGATTTTATCTTATCGAATTCGATGAGTTTTGGCAGACCGTATATTCTTAAGATAGATGGTTGCATTCACGATGGGTGGTTATCTATTAGTGAATTTGAAGATTATTTCATGAGTGACTATCTTTATCATCTCCTTAATTCGACTGAAGTGCAGCGAGAAATGAAAAAACGAGCATCCTTTGGTGGAGCTGTTCAAAATCTCAATGCTGATATTATTCGTAATTTAGAGCTTCAGATACCGAGCATTCAGGAACAAGAACGCATAGTGGAAATTCTCGACCGTTTTGATTCTCTTTGCAATGATTTATCCTCAGGTCTTCCGGCGGAGATCGAAGCCCGTCGGAAACAGTATGAATATTACAGGGACAAACTGCTGTCCTTTGAAGAAAAACAGTAAGGAGGCGATGGGAGTGCCGTATTTCAATATTGTGGCGGAGACGACGGAAAACACCGTCGTGACGGAATACGAGCCTGTCAAAAAACGTTCCGATGCTTACCAGAGCGAGGCGGCACTGGAAGCTGAATTTATCAAAATGCTCGGTGAGCAGGGATATACTTATCTGCCGATCCATACCGAGGAGGATTTGATTCGTAACCTTCGGGAAAGACTGGAAGAACTGAATCGGTACAAATTTTCCGACAGGGAATGGAATGATTTCTTTAAAACTTACATTGCCAATCCCAATGAATCCGTGGCAGAGAAAACACGCACCATTCAGGAAGACATTGTGAAAAATCTGACGCGTGACAGCGGTGAAACGAAGAATATCACGCTCATTGATAAAAAGAATATTCATAACAACCGGCTGCAGGTGATCAATCAGTACGTTGTCGGCAAGGCGGACGGTGCAAAGTATGACAATCGTTATGATGTGACGATCCTTGTCAACGGTATTCCTCTTGTCCATATCGAGCTAAAGCGGAGAGGCGTGGCGATCCGTGAAGCTTTTAACCAGATCAATCGTTATCAGAGGGATTCATTTTGGGCAGGCAGCGGACTCTACGAGTACATTCAAATTTTTGTCATTTCCAACGGGACGAATACCAAATATTATTCCAACAGCACCAGAAGAAATGCGGAAAAGGAAAACGAGAAAAAAGGGTCGAGCAAGACAAAGACGAGCAACAGTTTTGAGTTCACTTGTTTCTGGGCGGATGCCAACAATCGTGTCATTCCCGATCTGATTGATTTCACAAAAACTTTCTTTGCCAAGCATACCATTCTTAATATTCTGACGAAGTATTGTATTTTCACTTCCGAAAACATGCTCATGGTTATGCGCCCTTACCAGATTACGGCAACGGAGCGTATTTTGAACCGCATCGAGATTGCCAATAATTATAAAAAATACGGTTCCGTCCAAGGCGGCGGCTATATCTGGCACACCACGGGTTCGGGGAAGACTTTGACTTCTTTTAAGACGGCAAGACTTGCCTCCAAGTTGCCCTATATCGACAAGGTGTTGTTTGTGGTCGACCGCAAGGATCTGGACTACCAGACGATGAAGGAATACGACCGTTTTGAAAAAGGGGCTGCCAATTCCAATACATCGACGGCGGTTCTGAAGAAGCAGCTCGAAAATTCGGAGTCGCGCATCATTATTACGACGATTCAGAAGCTTGCGACTTTTATTAAGAAAAATCCGGGACATGAAGTTTACGGAAAACATGTGGTTATCATTTTTGACGAATGCCACAGAAGCCATTTCGGTGATATGCACAGGGCGGTCGTTAAGAATTTCAAGAAATATCATCTTTTCGGATTTACGGGAACGCCGATTTTTGCCGCCAATTCAGGCAGGGCAAAGAATCCGGAGTTCTTTACCACGGCGCAGACTTTCGGCGATCAGCTTCACACTTACACCATTGTGGATGCCATCAACGATAAAAATGTCCTTCCTTTCCGTGTGGATTACATTAAAACCATGGATGCGGAAGAAGAAATTACAGACGAGATGGTCTGGGATATCAACCGTGAAAAAGTCATGATGGCGCCGGAGCGGATCAGCCTTGTCACAAAATATATACTGGAGCATTTCGATCAGAAAACTTATCGCACCGGAAAAAGTTATATTTTTAATTCTCTTACGAATATCCATAAAGTTGCCTCTGCAAAACGGGGTGTAGAGGAAAATAAGCAAAAACGTCTAATCCGCGGGTTCAATTCTATTTTTGCCGTAGCGAGCGTACCGATGGCAAAGCTTTATTACAATGAGTTCAAGAAACAGATGGAGGCAGATCCGACGAAGAAGCTCCGCATTGCGACCATATTCAGTTATGGTGCCAATGAGGCAGAATCGGACGGCATCATCGACGAGGAAAATTCGGAAGACACTTCTGCTCTTGATCAGCCGTCGAGGGATTTTTTGGAAGAAGCCATCAAAGATTATAATGAAATGTTCCGAACCAATTACGATACATCGGGGGACAAGTTCCAGAATTATTATAAAGATGTCTCTCTTCGGATGAAGAATAAGGAACTGGATCTATTGATCGTAGTCAATATGTTCCTCACGGGATTTGATGCGACCACGTTAAATACGTTGTGGGTGGATAAAAATCTCAAGATGCACGGACTGATACAGGCCTTTTCCCGAACCAACCGCATTTTGAATTCAATCAAAACTTTCGGCAATATTGTATGTTTCAGAAATCTCCAAAAAAGAGTCGATTCCGCCATTTCCCTTTTCGGGGATAAGAATGCCGGCGGCATCGTACTGGTACGGAGTTTTAAAGATTATTACAACGGATATGTATCGGCAGAGGGAAGGCAGGTAACGGGATATAAGGAAATGATGGAGGAATTGAAAAGCAAATTTCCCTTATCCGAGCCGAAGATCGAAGGCGAGCAGAATAAGAAGGATTTTATTGCTTTGTTCGGAGCCGTTCTTCGGATGAGAAATCTGCTTTCATCCTTTGATGAGTTTAGGAATAAAGAACTGATTTCGGAACGGGATTTCCAAGATTACCTCGGCAGATATCAAGACCTGTATGATGAAACAAGGCCCAATCCTCGGGAAGGGACGGATATTACCGATGATGTGGTATTTGAAATAGAATTGATCCGCCAGATTGAAATCAATATCGATTACATTCTCCTCCTTGTCAAAAAGTATCACGATACGCATTGTGAGGATAAGGAAGTTCTGATAACCATCAACAAGGCGATCAATGCAAGTCCGGAACTGCGGAGCAAGAAACAGCTCATTGAAACTTTTATTGCAGGTATCAACGATGTGGATGATGTATATGGCGGATGGACCGAATTTGTCGTCAAGCGGAGAGAAGAGGATCTGAAGGCGATCATTGAGGAAGAGAGGCTGAAGCCGAAGGATACGCGGAAGTTCATGGAAAATGCTTTCCGTGACGGCGAAATCAAGACGACGGGAACGAATATCGACCAGCTGATGCCTCCCATGCCCCGTTTCGGCTGCGGCGGTGCCCGGGCGAAGAAGAAGAAAGGGATTATTGATAAGTTTAAAGCGTTCTTTGAACGGTATTTCGGCATCGGCGGCTCGTCTGAATTTACGGAACCTGTGACTTATGGCAAAGAGAATACTCAGTATTCATCGATGGCGGCAGCGGATGATCCGTCTCTTTATAACGGAAAAGAACAGAAATAAAAGAAATGACCACAGCAAAAATTCTATGCCGTGGTCTTTTTTTGTTCCCTGCTTCTTCCAAAACAGGAAATACCTCTGTTGTATGGAAAGGTCACTTCCCGTTTAAACAAATACAGCCCTGCCGCAACAATTCGTTACTGCAGGACTGCATTTCTTTTTGAGGGATCAGGTTGTGAGATTTTCTTATTTTCCTCAGACTGAATTTTATACTTTCATGATCCGCATGATGTTGGTGTCGGCGGATTTTTCTTTTTTTTCTTTTGGGAGGATGCCTGCGGTGATGACGACTAAGTCGTTTTCTTTTATGTATCCCTCTTCTTTTACTTTTTCCAAGGATTTTTCAAAGATGGTGTCCGTTGATTCGTAGCGGACGGCGAGGATGGGGCGGACGCCCCAAAGGAGCATCATCTGTCTTATTGTGGAAAGATAGGGGGAGAGGGCGAATATGTCTGTGCCGGGGCGGTATTTGGAAAGGAGGCGTGCCGTATTTCCCGACAGGGTGGGCGCGATGATGGCGTTTGCTCCGAGTTTTCTTGCGGATTCGACGGCGGCGCGGCAGACGGTGTCGGAAATTTGGTCGTAAAGGGTTTTTTCTTCTTCCGGCTTTTTCGGCAAAGGGATATAGGAATTTTCCGTAAATTCCGCAATGGCTGCCATGACGTTAAGGGCTTCGGCAGGGTATTTTCCCGCTGCGGTTTCTCCCGAGAGCATGACGGCGTCGGTACCGTCTCCGACGGCGTTTGCCACGTCGGTGATTTCCGCCCGGGTGGGCCTCGGATTTCTTATCATGGAGTCGAGCATTTGTGTGGCGGTGATGACCGGTTTTCCTTCGGCATTGCATTTTTTGATGATGTCTTTCTGTATTTGCGGAAGCCGTTCGGGCGCCATATCCACGCCGAGATCGCCTCGGGCGACCATGACGGCATCGGCGGCTTTCAGGATGTCATCAAAGTTTCGGACGCCTTCTTCCGATTCTATTTTGGCAATGATTTTGATCGGTGAATTTTTTGATGCGAGAAAATTTTTTATTTCTTCGATGACGGCGGCGTTTCTGACGAAAGAGGCGGCAATGAAGTCAAAGTCGTTTTCTATGGCAAAGAGAATGTCTTCCCGATCTTTGTCCGTGAGGGAGGGGAGGCGGAGGGGAAGGCCCGGCACGTGGACGCCTTTTTTCTCTCCCAGCTGTCCGCCTATGTAAATTTTGCAGAAAATATCCGGTTCTTTAACTTTTTCCACGATGAGTTCCAACAGTCCGTCGTCGATGAGGATATGATCGCCCGGGCGGATGTCTCGGGGAAGTTCTTTATAGGTGACGGAGATTTTTTCTTTGTTTCCTATACAGTCGGCCGTGGTGACGATGATTTTCTGTTCCCGTTCCAAAGTGACGGGGCGGTGATTTTCCAAAAGGCCCGTCCGTATTTCGGGACCTTTGGTATCCAGCATGGCAGCGACGGGGCGGCCTGTTTCGGCGGAAGCTTTTCGGAGCATTTCCAGTCTTTTTTTATGGCTTTCTTTCGAGCCGTGGGAAAAGTTGAAACGGGCGATATCCATGTTTTCCGCCAGTTTCAAAAGGATGCCGTAGTCGTCCGTGGCAGGGCCGATGGTGCAGATGATTTTTGTTTTTCTCATACATATCTCCTCGAAAACACAGGAAGAAATTTTCTTCACCGGGGGAAAAAGTATTTCTTTGTCATCAAATCTTTCTTTATATAGTACAATATAGAAAAATAATGGACAAATGAAACAGTTATCAGAACACGGGGGCATTTTTTGAAATGAAGAATAAGCAGATCCGTATCCTTCTCATCGTGGCGGCAGTCATTTTGGGAATTGTCGGATACAGGGTGGTATCGAATCTCATGGCGAATGCGGAGACGGCGAAGCGGAGCAGCGGCGATAAAACGGCGGTGGTCACGGTTTCTCATGCAAAAAGGGAGCGTATTCAGCCGAAATTTAAATTTTCCGGCACTCTTGTTCCTGTGTGGCAGGCCGATGTGGCAGCCAAAGTGGACGGCAGAATTGAAAGAATTTTTGTCGATGAAGGGGATGCCGTTGCGGCAGGACAGGCGCTTTTGGAATTGGAACAGTCCGATACGAGGGCGGATGTGATGATCGCCAAAGGGGCGTACATCGATGCGAAAACAAATCTGGAGAAAGCGAAAACCGATGTGAGCCGTTATGAAATGCTTTATAAAGAGGGAGCGGTTTCCAAGGAATCTCTCGATAATATGCGGTTTGCTCTTGAAAATGCAAAGGGGAAGCTGGAGGCGGCGGAAGGAGCGCTTTCGGCAGCGGACTCGGGACTTTTCGGAACGACCGTGACTACGCCTCGGGCGGGAATTATACAGAAAAGATATTATCAGGAAGGATATTATGCAAAAACGGGAACGGCTTTATTCAATATTGCCGACATATCCTCCCTTCTTGCAAGGATTGATATTCCCGAAAGTTATGTACAGAGCATTTATCCGGGAAGTGTTGTGACATTTACGATCCCTTCCATGAAAGGGGCGGACAAAGAGGTGACGGGAAGGATCACGCGGATCAGCCCCGTCGCATCTCTTCCGTCCCGTACTTTTGAGGCGGAGGTGTCCGTGGATAATGAAGGCCGCCGTCTTCGGGGCGGAGTCTATGCGGAAGCGGTGATTACGGCGGAGCCGAAGGAAAATGTCCTCACCGTTCCTTTGAGCGCCATCGTCATGAGGGATGATCAGAGGACGGTTTATGTCGTTGAAAACGGCGTGGCGGTCCGGCGGGTATTGGAAACGGGATATATCGGAGAAAATCTGGTGGAAGTTCTTTCGGGCATCACCGAAGAGGATACCATTATTACAGGGGGACAGAACAAGGTCCGGGAAGGCGGAAAGGTAAAAGCAGGGGAGTAAGTCGTGACGGCGGTTTTGTTTTCCCTTTTTTATCTGCAAGGAAATTCTTATGATAGAAATATTTATTAAGCGGCCCGTTTTTACGACGATGTTCATTTTCGTACTGGTCGTATTCGGCCTTTGGTCCTATCCCCGTCTCGGGGTGGATTTATATCCCGATGTGGAGCTTCCCATGGTGTCTGTCACCGTCCGCTATGAAGGAACGGCGCCGGAAGAAATGGAAACTCTCGTCACCAAGCCTATAGAAAACAGGATCAGCCAAGTGTCGGGGATCAAGTCGATCACGTCAAGGATTCAGGAAGGGTATTCTCAGACTGTCCTTGAATTTGAAATAGGAACGGATCCGCGGCAGATGGCATCGGAAGTCCGTGAAAAAGTGGCAAGCATCCGAAGAAGGCTTCCCGACGATATCGACGAGCCTGTCGTACAGAGGGCGGATCCGTCATCGTCGCCCATAGCGACTTATACTTTTTCGTCGAAAGAAAGATCGACCGGAGAAATACGGCGTATTTTAAAAGAACTTGCCGTGGATGATCTGCAGATGATCGAAGGCGTGTCGGAAGTGAGCGTATTCGGCGCAGGCGACAGAGCGATCAAAATACGGGTGGATATGGAAAAACTGCAGAGATACGGGATTTCCTTTCAGACCGTATTGGACAGGGTGAACAGTGCCAATATCAATACCCCCGGCGGAAAAATCAAGGATGAGAACAATACCATCACCATCCGTACCATGGGAAAATTTAATTCTGTCGACGATTTTAAAAATGTGGTGGTCGCCAATTATGGAGGGCGCCCCGTTTTTCTGACCGATCTGGCGTCCGTAGAAGACGGCTGGGAAGAGGAGGAAACCTATTCCCGCACGAACGGAGTCCCGTCGGTGATGATGGCTGTCCGCAAACAGTCAAGGACGAATACGGTGGAAGTCATCGACAGGGTCAATCAAGAACTGGAAGTCATCGCAGAGCGGGATCTGCCGCCGGATATTCATATGGAAAAAGTGGATGACCAGTCAAGGTTCATTCGTGAAAATATCAATGATGTGTGGTTTACCATCTTTTTCGGCGGATTTCTTGCCCTTTTGATCACCTATCTGTTCCTCGGTGATTTGAGAGCCACCCTGATCGGCGGCCTTTCTATTCCCACCTCCGTGATTGCTTCTTTTTTCCTCATGAAGACCATGGATTTCACCATCAACAATATGTCCCTGATGGGCCTTTCTCTTGCGGTGGGATTTCTTATCGACGATGCCATCGTTCTTGTGGAAAATGTATTCCGCCACAGGGAAATGGGAAAAGATCCTTTCCGTTCTGCCGCAGATGCGACAAAAGAGCTTGCTCTTGCCATTCTTGCCACGTCCATGTCACTTTTGGCAGTGTTCGTCCCTATCGGAAGCATGGGGGAAACGATCGGCCAGTACTTTAAACAGTTCGGTCTGACCGTCGCTTTTGCCCTCATTTTCTCCACCGTTGCCGCTTACACGCTGACACCGATGATGGCAGCCCACTGGCTGAAAGAAACGAAAAAAGGGGAAGAAGGCGCTTCCCGTCCGCAGTGGGTAAGCAAGATTTTGGACAATTTCAATCAAGGTTTTGAATCGGTTCGTTCCTTTTACGGGGAATTTATGAAGGTCGCCATCGGTCATCCGTGGAAGCTGATATTGATTTCCTTTGCCACTCTTGTTTTCAATATATTCCTCATGCCTTTTTTGGGAACGGAACTGCAGCCCGTCTATGATTCGGGAGAATTCCGAGTCACCATGAAAGGGCCGTCCGGCACAAGTCTGGAGCAGATGAAAAAATGGTCTGCTCCCTTGGAAGATATCCTCATGGAATATCCGGAAATTCAAGTGGAAGCCATGTTCCTCGGCGGTCCGAGAACGCCGGTCAATGAAGGGGGAATCAATGTAAAAATGGTTCCGTCCGGGGAGCGCAGCAGGGGGATGCTTGATGTGATGAGCGAGCTCCGCCGCCGTTTTGCCGGTGAAGGAAATATGCAGATCAATGTCATGACCAACCAAGGGGGACGCCGCGATTCAAGACCCGTCCAGATCGGTCTTCGGGGAAATGACATCAAAAAACTGACCGATTATGCGAATGAACTGGCGGAAAAAATCAGGGAAGTTCCCGGCGCGTCCGATGTAGAAGTCATCGGTGCCGATCCGGAGCCGGAAATCATGATCCGCACCGATCCTCTCAAAGCAAGCCGCTTCGGCCTTGACAACGGGAGCGTGGGGAGAATGGTTCAGTATGCTTTCCAAGGGAAAAGCACGGGCCATTCTTATACGATAGGAAATAATGATTACGATATCATTTTGCAAGTAGACAAAGCAGATCGCCGTACTTTGCAGGATATAGAAAATCTTCCTCTTTCAGGGACGAACGGTGAATTTGTCCGACTGGGCGATGTAGCAGAGGTGCAGTTGTCTTCGGGGCCGACAAGGATCGACAGGGAAGGACGGCAGCGGCAGATTGCCATCTATGCCAACACGAACGGTATTTCTCCGGGGGCGCTCCTTGATGAAATAGAAAGCAAACTGATCCCCGATCTCAATATGGATATGGGATACCGTTATAAACTCATCGGTGATGCGGATATGATGAACCGCGTCTTCGGAGAAATAGAAAAAGCGGTCATATTGGCGATCATTTTGATTTACATGGTCCTTGCGGCGGAATTTGAAAGTTTCACTCAGCCCTTTATCATCATGATGAGCCTTCCTTTTGCCCTCATCGGAGCTGTTTTGGGATTGCTTGTTGCCAACCAGACGATCAATATGATGTCCCTCATCGGATTTACCATGCTCCTCGGCCTTGTGACGAAGAACGCCATTCTTCTCATAGACTGTGCCAATCGGGCAAGAGAAAGAGGGCTTTCGCCGGAAGAAGCCATTCTGGAAGCCTGCTCTCTCCGTCTCCGTCCTATATTCATGACCACCCTGTCCACCATCATCGGCATGATTCCCATCGCACTGGGTCTCGGCGAGGGAGCGGAACTCCGTCAGTCCATGGGGGTCGTTCTCATCGGCGGCCTCACCACGTCGACGTTGCTCACCCTTGTGGTGGTTCCTCTGATCTATCTCCTTGCGGAGCGCAGGAAAGATCGTCAGAGAGTAAATTCAATTTCATAAATATACTATTTTATAAAAAATATCTTTTATAGGCTCGTTATTTCATGACGGGCCTTTTATTAATGTTATTTAATTGATAATTAGCGTATATTTTATCTTAAAAATCTGTAAAAAGTGTTGTATTAGCTAAATAAGATATGATAGAATTAGTTAAAGTTATAAAAGGAGGCAGTTATGACAAAGGAAGAAATGAAAAAAGCCGTTTGTCAGGCCATTGATGAAGCAGGAGAAAAGATTCGTGAATTAGCACTGAATATTGAAAGCGAACCAGAACTCGGTTTCAAAGAGACAAAAACAGCCGCAAAGGTGGAAGCTTATATGCGGGATCTGGGACTTTCTCCCAAGACGGGGCTTGCCCTCACGGGAGTGAAGTCTTATGTAAAGGGAGGGAAAGAAGGACCTTCCGTCGCCGTTCTGGCAGAACTGGACGCGGTGGGAACGCCGGACAGTCCGAAAGCGGATCCTCTTACGGGAGCTGCCCATACATGCGGCCATTTTTTACAGATGGCATCCATGCTGGCAGCCTGCACGGGGATCGTGAAATCGGGGGTCATGAAAGAACTTGCGGGAAATGCCGTATTTTTTGCCGTACCGGCGGAAGAATATGTGGAAATCGACTACCGGAAACGGCTCAGAAATGAAGGGAAACTCCATTTCATCGGCGGAAAGAGCGAACTCGTCTATGAAGGCCATTTTGATGATATCGATATGTCCATGATGATGCACTCCCAAGGAAATGCACCGCAGAAAGCTATATTTATCGGAAAATCAAGCAACGGATTTGTAGGAAAGACAGTCCGCTATGTAGGAAAAACCGCTCATGCCGCCAACGCGCCTCATGAAGGGATCAATGCACTCAATGCGGCATGCCTGGGTATCATGGGAATCAATGCACTTCGGGAAACTTTCAAAGAAGACGACATCGTACGGGTTCACCCGATCATCACCAAAGGGGGCGATCTGGTAAACAGCGTTCCTTCCGATGTACGGATGGAACTCTATGTACGGGCAAAAACGATGGACGCCATCGACAGGGAGCATAAAAGGGTCGATGCGGCTCTTACCGCAGGAGGAAGCGCCGTCGGGGCAAAGGTGGAAATCGAAACACTTCCGGGCATGTTCCCTCTCGTCTGCAGCAGCAGCTTGAACGAATTATTTGTCAATAATATAAAAGAAGAATCACCGGAAACGGCGATTGAAGAAGCAGGACATTTCTCCGCTTCTACGGACATGGGAGATATTTCTCATCTCATGCCGTGCATTCATCCTTTCATCGGCGGCGCCGACGGAGGACTTCACACGAAAGAATTCTGCGTCACCGATTTCGAAGCGGCAGCGCTTCTCCCGGGCAAAGCATTTGCCATGAATATCATCGATCTGCTCTACGATGATGCTTCACTTGCAAAGGATATACTCAAAAAAGAAAAACCGGTTTTGACGAAGGAAGAATATCTGGCAAAGATGGAATCTTATTTCAAGAGCTGAGTAAAAGGAACAGGAAAGGGGAAAAAGGATGAAAAACATTAAATTGCACGTGATCGTGCTGGTGCTGGTCATCGTTTCCGAATTGATAGGAAATATCGTATTCAATGTCGGAATCGGCAAAATCGTACTTCTGCCCATGATGTATGCACTGATTATGGGGGTATTTACCGCCCCGCGGTTTACCAAAATTTCAAGTGAAAAGGAAATTCACGTAGCGAGCGGACTTCTGGGAGTCACGCTGATGCTTCTCATGGCACGGTACGGCACTCTTGTAGGACCGACGCTTCCGAAAATTCTCGCAGCATCGCCTGCTCTGATTTTGCAGGAATTCGGCAACTTGGGCACGGTTCTTCTCGGGATACCGCTTGCGGTATTCATCGGACTTAAAAGAGAAGCCATCGGGGCGGCTCACTCCATTGCGAGAGAACCGAACGTCGCTCTCATCGGGGAACGGTACGGCCTTGACGAACCGGAAGGACGGGGTGTCATGGGCGTCTACATCTGCGGTACCGTTATCGGAACGATTTTCTTCGGCCTCATGGCAAGCGTTGCCGCTTCTTACCTTCCTTTCCATCCTTTGGCACTCGCCATGGCAGCAGGGGTCGGTTCGGCAAGTATGATGACCGCTGCCGTCGGATCTCTTTCCGCTATGTATCCTCAGATGGCAGACCAGCTTGCCGCTTTCGGTGCTGCGAGCAATATGCTTTCCGGCCTTGACGGACTCTATATGAGTATCTGGCTCGCTCTTCCCATGTCGGAATGGCTCTATAAGAAATGTTACCGCATCAAATACGGAGAATATCCGCCGAAACGGGAAATTCATGATGCTTTGGAAGAAAAACCCGCAGAGGAGGAAACAAAATGAAACTGACAGAAATATTGCAAGTTCTTCTCATCACCGGTGTCATGTCTTTAGTAGCCAATACGGTAGGCACCACCAATGATCTGCAAAAAGCAATTCCGGGCATGATCATTCTCATCGTCATCGCTTTCATCGGCATGTGGATGGGCCGCGTACTTCCGGGCCATATTCCGGGCGCTGCCTATATCGTTACCATCGGCTGTATCCTTACCTATCCGGGATTTCCGGGAAGTGAATTCATCAATGCTTCCGTCAAACATGTAGGATTCCTCCAGCTCTGCACGCCCATTCTTGCTTATGCAGGTATTGCAATCTGCAAAGATTTGGACGTTTTCGTACAGAGCAGCTGGCGTATCGTTCTGATCAGTATCGTCGTATTCGTCGGCACCTATATCGGATCTGCCGTCATTGCCCAGATCATTTTGAAGAGCATGGGCCAGATTTAAACATTCTTTTTCAAAACCGTTTTTACAAAAATGTCTCCGCCTTATTTCCGAGGCGGAGTTTTTTTGCGGAAATTTCTTTCATCAAAAAACCGCCCTCCTAAAGTCAGATTTTTGGTCCGACTTTATGGGGCCGGTTCAATGGGAGCGGTATTTCGAGATTTTATAATTCTTTGAAATGAAATTCTTTTTTGCCGTCGCTGTAGTCACTGACGATCTGGCCCGTTCCGAAAAGTTTGTATTTATAGGAAAGAAGGCCTTCGGGACCGACGGGACCCCGGGCGTGAAGTTTTCCCGTAGAAATGCCCACTTCCGCGCCGAAACCGTAACGATAGCCGTCGGCAAAACGGGTGGATACATTGTGATAGACCCCTGCGGAATCGACAAGTTTCATGAACAGGGCAACATGATTCATATTTTCCGTGATGATGCAGTCCGTATGGTGAGAACCGAAGCGGTTGATATGTTCTGCCGCTTCTTTCACGTCTGCAACGATTTTGACGGCAAGGATCAGATCCGAATATTCATGATGGAAATCATCGTCAGAAATCATTTCAACGGGGATGAAAGAAGAAACTTCCTTTGTGCCTCTTATTTTTACATGATTTTCTTCCAGTGCTTTTGCAAGAGAGGGGAGAAATTCCGCGGCGATTTCACGATGGACGAGAACGGTTTCCACCGCATTGCAGGCGGCGGGATATTGTGTTTTTGCATCGATGATGACAGGGATCGCTTTTTCTTTGTCATACTCTTTGTCAACATAGATATGGCAGATTCCGTCGGCATGGCCCATGACGGGAATTTTCGTATGCTCCATGATGTACCGGACAAAATCATTGGAGCCTCTGGGAATGATGAGATCCACATAACCGGTGCAGCGGAGAAGTTCGTCGATTTCACTGTGCGCTTCCGCAAGGAGGAGCGATTCTTCGGGAAGGCCCGCTTCTGTGGCGGCGTCATGAATGATTGCAAAAAGGATGCGGTTCGTTTCTTTTGCTTCCTTTCCGCCTTTCAGAACGGCGCAGTTTCCTGTTTTTATGGCAAGAGAAGCGATCTGGACCAGCGCATCCGGACGGGCTTCGAAAATAACGCCGATAACGCCGATGGGGCAGGTGACACGGTAGAGGCGGAGATTTTCATCAAGTTCTCTTGAAAGGGTGACACGGCCCGTCGGATCGGGAAGAGAAATCAGCTGTTCTAATCCTTTTGACAGATCCGACAATTTTTCTTCTCCGAAATGAAGACGGCTTAAAAGAGGAAGCGCTGTTTTTTCTTCTTCCGCTCTTTCCGTATCTTTGCGGTTGGCGGAAAAGATTTCTTCTTTCCTCTCCTTTAATTTTTCCATGATGAGAGAAAGCGCTTTATTTCTTGTTTCTTCCGAAGCGGAAGCCATAAAGGGCGCTGCCGCTTTCATTTTCATGACTTCATCCGTTATATTCATAGAAATCTCCTTTTTAAGTGATATTAATTACTATCATAATGGCTCGGGAAAAAGCGGTCAAGAAGGATAGTAATAAGAAGAACAATAATAAGAAGGCAGTCTTTTTTGAATGTGATAGAATAAGTAAATCAATATGTCCGCTTTACAAAGCGGTTGAATACAGGTGATCTTTTGGAAAATTTGCGAATGAGAGGGATTATCCTTGCTGCGGCAGGGTCGATCCTATGGGGAAGTTCCGGCATTGCCGGCCAGTATCTTTTGGGCCATCAGCAGGTATCTCCCGAATGGCTTACTTTTTTCCGTCTCCTTGCAGGGGGCGTGCTGCTTTTGATTTTTGACGCTCTCACCCACGGAGGGGATATTTTTTCGATCTGGAAAAACAGAAAAGACGGGACGGAGCTGTTTTTATTCGGCGCTCTCGGCATGCTTTTTACCCAGTACGGCTACTTTGTTGCCATCAAGTACAGCAATGCCGCCACGGCGACGGTTTTGGAATATCTCATGCCGATCCTCATCGTTGCATGGTACTGTTTGAAATACAGAAGACTTCCTTACAAAAAAGAATTGTTCTGTGCTCTTTTTGCCATGGCAGGAACGGCACTCATTGCGACACAGGGCCGTTTTGACGAGCTTGCCATTTCGGAAAAGGCTCTCTTCTGGGGACTTCTGGCAGCCCTTGCCTGTGCTTTTTACACCGTTTCGCCGAAAAGAATCATTGAAAAATGGCGCTCTTCCCTCGTGGTGGGCTGGGGCATGATCGTAGCCGCCGTGTTGATAGCCCCCGTGGCTTTTGTCACGCCCGTGACGGGAGAATTGAATTTGGAGACCCTCATGGCTTTCGTCTATGTGGTCATTTTCGGTACGGTTCTTTCCTTTTGCATGTATCTGGGAAGCGTTGCTTATATCGACCCCGGGGAAGCAAGCATCATCGCCGCTTTGGAACCGCTGTCGTCCATTATTTTTTCTTTCCTCATTTTCGGCATGTCTTTCGGCATGTTTGAACTTCTCGGGATGTTCCTCATCATTGCTGCCGTCATGGTGGTGACGGGGCGATAACGGAAAGGGAGTCAATTTTTCAAAAAGGAAAGAAATATTCTTCCTCGGAAAATAAAAATGACGGGGAAGGAAATTTTCCTTTCTGTAATTTTATAAAAAAGAAAAATGAAACTTGCTTTTTTCCGATATTTACGGAGTTTGACAAGTTTTATTTTTTTTACAAAATTAAGATAAAAAGTTATTAACAATTCATAAAGTTGATGATATAATGATTTCTATACCATTTAGAGGATAGAAACGCAGAGGGGAGCGGATTTTTATCCGAATATCAGAAATGAAAATGGGATATCCGCAAAGCGGATGAAATGGGAACTACAGTATGGAAAAAAAGGAGGCGTTTCCCATGAAGAAATCTAACAATGCATTTATTGCGATCGGACTCATGCTGTTTGCTCTGTTTTTCGGAGCAGGGAACTTGATTTTCCCCGTGTTTATGGGTCAGAATTCCGGTTTAAACACCATTCCTGCCACTATCGGCTTTTTGATTACCGGTGTGGGACTGCCTCTCCTTGGCGTGCTTGCCATTTGTTATTCCGGCGTGAACCTTCGTGAACTGGCTTCGAGAATTCATCCCCTGTACAGCCTGTTTTTCTGCACCGCCCTGTACATGACGATCGGACCGTTCTTTGCGGCTCCCCGTACGGCAACGGTGGCTTATGAAGTGGCAATCGCTCAAAATTTGGCTCCGGAAATTCGGGACATCGGGCTTTATGTGTTTGCAGCAATCTTCTTTATTCTTACCTGGTGGCTTGCTATTTCCCCGTCCAAACTGGTTACCCGGGTCGGTAAATTCATGACCCCCGTCCTGCTTCTGTTTTTATTCCTTCTCATTGTCGCTGCGATCATTCATCCCATGGGAGCATGGCAGACGCCGGCAGCCGCTTATGATACGCCGCTCAAAGCGTTCACACAGGCCATCGTGGACGGCTACAATACCATGGACGGCCTTGCGGCTCTCGTTTTCGGTATCATCGTCGTTGAATCGGTCAAAATGTACGGCTCCGAAACAAAGGCGGAGATCACAAGAGACACTTTCCGCTCCGGTCTCGTTTCCACCTTTTTCATGGCCCTCATCTATGCGGCTCTCTGCTATGTAGGGGCAAGCTCCGTAGCCGCTATCGGCGTACAGGAAAACGGCGCTCCCGTTCTCGTTAAGACGGCTCTCTATTATTTCGGCGCTGCCGGTGCAGGTGTCTTGGGCGTCATCGTCATCTTTGCCTGCCTCACCACCAGTGTCGGCCTCGGTGCTTCCTGTGCCGCTTATTTCAATCTTCTCTTCCCGAAGATTACACCGAAAACTTTCGTAACGATTTATTCGGTACTTTGCTTCTTTGTTGCTCTCTTCGGACTGACGACGATCATTAAAAATTCGATCCCCGTCCTGCTCCTTCTCTATCCTCTCGCTATTTCCCTCATCGTTCTGACCTTCCTCGATCCTTACTTCCACGGCCGCCGCTGTGTCTATGTATGGGCGACGGCGCTGACGGCGATCCCCGCTCTCTGCGACGGACTTCACGGATTCGGCTTGAAACTGGGCGCCATGGATGATCTCCTCGCATCGCTCCCCTTGGCTGAATACAGCATGGCATGGATTTCTTTCTTCCTTGCCGGCCTTGCGATCGGCTTCATCTGGATGGCTCTCACGGGAAATAAAAAATCTGCCGAAACGGCATAAATATGTATGAAAAAGATCCGCTCCGAAATGAGCGGATTTTTTATTGCCCGAAAGGAAGAGATTTTATCATTGACAACTATGAAGTTGTTATTTACTATATTTAGTATAAGGGATATTATGCACGGAAGGGGGCGGACCATGCTCATTGCTTACAAACACGATGAAAACCACAAACTTTGCGAAGTCGCATTGGACGGGGCGGACAAAGGATCATGGCTGAACTGTTCCGCACCTTCCAAAGAAGAATTGGAAAAACTTTTCGAGCTGACAGGGATTCCCGTCGATACGCTCCAGACCGTACTGGACCGGGAAGAACGTTCCCACGTGGAGCTGGAAGATGAATATATGTTTGTCGTCGTCAATACGCCGGTCGTTTTGGAAACCGACGCGTATGATGCGCTCCCTCTCGGTATTTTTATTACGAGACAATATTTTGTCACCGTCTGTCTGGAAGAAAACTCGGTGATTGCAAAGTTTGTGAAGAACAGTTATCCTTCTTTCCAAACTTATAAAAAGACAAGATTTCTTTTCCAAATTTTATCCGCCGCATCTTCATCCTTCCTGTATTTCTTGCAGCAAATCTACAAAAAGACGGATACCATAGAAACGGAAGTACGGAAATCGCTGCAAAATAAAGAATTGTTCCGCATGCTTGAATTACAGAAATCTCTGACCTACTTCAACTTCGCCCTTCATGCCAATGAAAATGTGATGGAACGGCTCATGCGCCTCAGAAACAGCCCCGTCCATACCCTTCTCAAAATGTATGAAGAAGACGAGGATCTGCTGGAAGACGTCATCATAGAAAACAAGCAGGCCTTGGAAATGGTGGAGATTTATACCAATATTTTAATGTCCATGATGGATTCTTTCTCGTCCATCATTTCAAACAGGCTGTCGCAAATTATGAAATTTTTGACTTCCGTCACCATTTTGCTGGCAGTGCCCACACTGGTATTCAGCTTGTGGGGCATCAACGTGCCCGTTCCGTGGGAGACGGCGGAGATCGGATTTTCCGCAGTCATTTTCATAGGAGCGGTCATCACCGTGGTGACGGCGGTGATTCTTTGGAAACGGGATATGTTATAAAAAAATGAGCATTTCTGAAAATTCACATTTCGGAGATGCTTTTTCTTTG
>ERZ506877.379-NODE-379-length-16856-cov-5.2157_pt1 | contig 16856 bp, 3 predicted proteins | sample MGYA00512907_ERZ506877 | MGnify/ENA metagenome assembly ERZ506877
TTTTGATACAAATCATTTACCGTTTATTTATTTTTACCTATCCCGAAAATCTTAAACAATACCTGCATTTCCGGATAATGCACCATGAAAAGAATTTAATTTCTTTCAAGGGGAATTTTCTTTTTTATCAGCCTGCACAAAGCAATCTGAGAAGATAACAAGAAAAAAGCACCGAGAGCCCTTTATTTCAAAGACTCCCGATGCTTTTACGGACGATACCTTTCGACAGGCTTATTTCGTCAATGCTTCAACCGCTGCCATCAATTGTTCGATTTTCTTGTTTTGTTCTTCAATTTTTTCATTCTGATCGGCTACGACAGTTTTCAGATCTTGAATTTCTTTTGCCATAGCGGTGCGGGATCCGGCTATCGTCGATGTTCCCGAACCCAGTTTCACGGAAACTCCGGCATTCCACATTCTTTCTCCGCCGAATGTTCCGCCTACACTGAACAGTGTGTTTTCATTCATGCGGTAGAAAGCACCCAGAGCTGCGGAGGATTCGCTCTTATAGTGGCCGAAGCCGGCTGCAAAATTCCATTTGTCTTCCGGATCGAATTCAAGGGGATGAAGGGCTGCGAGGGCTGCCGAACTTGCACCCACTTTATCGACACGGCCGCCCAATTGGTTCACCGTGTTCCCCAGATTATTTATAGTCTGGTTGGTATTGTAGAGCTGGCTGCCGTTGATCGCATCGGTGGAATCTGCGGTGACATCGCCGGCAGCTATACCGGTGATCTTTTTACCGTTTGTATTTATGCCGTCTTTTGTTACTGACGGGCCGTCTTTGATGGTCAGGCCGCTTTCGGTAAGCGTCGTATCACCGATTTTTACGCCGTCGTTATTCATGGTCGTGTTGCCGGTCTTCACGGAATCATTGGTGATGGTTGTCGCATTATCACCGTTTCCGACGGTCACTTTGTTATTTTCGATGGAAACATTGCCGATGGTCGCTTTTTCTTTTACCGTTATTGTATTCGTTTCTATTGATTTGAGGCCTTTGAGATCTTCCGCAAGTTTGATGTCAAATCCGTTTTTGTCTTTATTCGTTACGACACCGATATTTCCTGTGGAAAGCTTCGTGGTATCGGCGCCGCCTTTCAGATTCAAGGATTCGCCCAGTTTGAGGCCGACTTTTTTATCGTCTCCCGTTTCGTCGCCCATAAAGTCACGGGTGCCGACACCGATGGTATCGGTGATGCCTTTCACGGTGTCCGATATATCTTTCAGCTGTCCTTCTGTTGCGGCACGGTTTTCAACGATGCCCTTTCCTTCCGGATCCCATTCCGTATTGGTCAGGCCGGTGATAAATTTACCTTCTTCAGCCGTACCGTCTGTTACGTTGCCTTTATCATCGGTCTTTTTCGGAGTGACCGTTTGATTTCCGATGGAAATAGCACCGCCTACGGTGATAAGACCTTTATTTCCGTCTACCGTTACTTTATTCTCACCGCCGCCTGCGGTAATCGTTGCATTGCTGCCGTCAACAGTCACTTGGTTCGCACCGGTCCCTGCAGTGATGGTAGCATTGCCTCCGTCGACGGTGACTTGATTGTCTCCGGTTCCTGCGGTGATGGTAGATTTTGTTCCGTCAATCGCTACTTGATTGCCGGCACCGTCGCCTGCCGTGATGGTTCCGGTTTTACCGTTAACAGCTACATTGGTTGCGTCTTTATCCCCGAGGGTGATCTCGTCGTTCAAAGAAATTTTTGTACCTGTACCATCTTCAAGTTTGGTTACAGTGATATTATCGCTTCCTACGACTTTGTTGGCAGTGACCTCTTGTTTTACCTTATCCAGCTGTCCTACGTTGACTGCATCATTAGCATTAACACCGTCTGCCACATTAGTAATCACTTTACTGCCCGCATTGATTCCCGCGGTTGTTACAGACGGACCGTTGGTAATGATTAAGCCTTTCGTATCGAGGGTTACTGCATTACCGACTTTGACACTGCTGAGGCCTTGCAAATCTTTCGCCAGTTTAATCTTCAATGCACCATTGTCGGAAACCACGCCGATATTGTCTTCCGTAAGCTTATCTTTGTCGGTAACACCGCCGGTGATTTTGAGTGTATCATCCAGCTTCTTGTTGATAACATCACCAGAATCGCCTGCAAAATTAAGACCTTTGTCAATGGTGTCCGTAATGCCGTCTACAAGACCGCTCATATCCACTTCGTAGTTCTTATCTGTATCGTTCTGGGTGAATTTGATCTTCTTGCTGTCTTTATCATAGGTTCCACTCTTGGTGTAGGTATCGGTAAGACCGCTGACTTCTACCGTACCTTTCGTACCATTCGCATCTGTGTTCAGTGTGATGGTGCCTTTGCCGTCCGTTCCATAAGATGCAGAACCGCCGGTTACCTTGGTGTCGATCGCATTTACTGTGTATGTTGTGGAACCGTCAGTTTCATTTTTAGTATCAAGTGTTACGTTCGTCCCGGCAGTCACGGTTACTTTGTTAGCTTTCAGCTGTGCTACATTAACTGCATCAGTATCTTCCGTGCCGGCAGCTACACCCGTGATCTGACGGGTCAGTCCCGTTTCACTGTTGCCTACGGATACGGCAGCACCTGTTGCCTGCCAAGTGGAAATGAGTTTATTTGATTCGGAAATTTTATCCTGCAAAGCGGTGCGGGCATCAGCGAGTTCTTTTTCTTTTGCCGTAATTCTTTCATTCACATCAGCCAGCGCAGCCTTGTCTGTTCTATCAATTCCATTCTTTTCAGACTGTAAGTCTATCACTGCCTGAGACAAGGTGTCTACAGTACTCTGTGCCGTTGCAATATCTGTCTGCAAGCTGTCATAGGTTGCTTTATTATCGCCGAGTAAGGTATCTTGGGAAGTAATTTTGCCGCTCGGATCGTAGCCCAATACCCCTTTATCTATATTTGTTTTAGAACCGCTGCCGAGAGCCACTCCATTGGCAATCGTTGCATAAGCATTGTCCCCTAAAGCAAGGGCGGATTCTTCACCGGCATAAGCTCTGTAGCCCACAGCGGTTGCATATTTGCCGTCTGTCTGAGCGCCTCCGCCGACTGCATTGGAGAAATGACCTTTTGCTTTCGATGTGAAACCGATTGCGAGTGTGTTGGTGTCGTACGCTTCAGCACCGCCGCCGATAGCGGTTGTCTGGTAACCGTAGCCTTTCGCATCGGTACCGAGAGCCATAGAGAAGCTGTATTTATCATAATCGAGAGGATTCATCATCCGTTCTTCACCGACCGTCACACGGCGCTGATTCGGAACGGAGGGATCATTGCTGCTTCCGTCTGCGGAACCCACCTCGCCTACGTAAGCACGGTCACCGATGGCAACGGAGTAAATACCGTTTGTTTGGGCACGGCTTCCGATGGCGGTGGAGCTGTTATTATTGGCTTTTGCCAAATAACCGAATGCCATGGAAGTATTGGCAGAGGCAGAGGCGTAATTGCCGAGAGCTAATGCAAGATATGCAGTCGCCGATGCATCTTGACCCAATGCCATCGTCGATGAAGCCGTAGCTTTTGAAGATAATCCGAGCGCTATGCCGCCATTTGCCGCAGTAGCTGTAGAACCGAGAGCAAGAGAAGTAGCGCCGGTTGCACTGGAACGGTTACCCAAAGCGATAGCCGAACCGCCGTTGGAATTTGCTTGATACCCGATAGCAACGGCACGTTCTCCCTTAGCAGAGGTATAACCTCCCATGGCAACCGCATAATTTGAATCTGCTTTGGCTGCACCACCGATAGCAACAGAGTTTGTCCCCTTAGCACCGTCATTATTTTTATTTCCGTTTACTGTAGAATTGACGGATACGTAAGAAATCTTATTCGTATTTACTTTTGTATCCAAATCTTTCAGTTGTGACATATTGACTGCGTCGGTATCAGCTTCACCTTTTGCTACACCCGTGATCTTTTGGTTGCCTGCATTGATTCCCGTTGTCGTAACGGAAGGTCCGCCGGTAACCGTCAAGCCCGATGCATCAAGTGTTACCTTATCACCGACTTGGACACTGCTCAGACCTTTCAATTCCTTAGCCAGCTTAACGTTGAGAGTCCCTGTCGTTTCATCAGCGACCACTCCGATATTTCCTTCTGTCAGACCGTCCGTATCTGTCTTTCCGCCGGTGATATTCAAGGTGTCTGCCAAATCACGATGAACTATAGTATCGCCGTCACCCTTGAAATTAAGACCTGCCGAACCCACAGCTTTCAGCTGCGCCACGTTCACTGCATCGGTGTCTTCACTTCCGGCTGCTACATTGGTGATCTGTCTCGTAGCACCCGCACTTCCTACAGAAACGGCACCACTTCCCGATTGCCATGCATCGATCATCTGTCTCTTCTCTTTTACAGCAGGGAAGAAATCACTATGTTCGGCAACCCAAGAATCTAAATTCTGTTTTGCCGCTGTTTGTTCTGCAGAGCCTGCAGCTGCATTATAATAAGCATCTACCAATCCGTTGTATTCATCTTTTAAAGGATCGATTATATTTGTAAGTTCATCATATCTTGCTTTTTGTCCGGCCGATTCCAGAACGCTTTCCAGTGTGCTGTTATCGCCGCCCAAAGCATAGCCTATTTTCCCTTTTTCACGATCTGCTACAGAGTAAGCACCGAGAGCGACTCCGTTTTCTACATTTCCTCGTGCCCAATAGCCGAGGCTTGCAGCCCCTTTCGCATTTGCTTTGGCATAGGTACCTATAGCCGTTCCTTTTTCTTGTGCAGAAGTCATTCCGCCGAAAGTTGCACCTTGTTTATAGGCTCTTGAATAAGCTCCGACGGCTGTATTCAAATAGGTTTCTCCTATTTTTCTCCAATCCGTTCCGTCAGATGTATCTTTTAAGAAATAAGCGTTAAGTCCGCTTGCTTCAAAGTATTTTTCCTTTTCTTCCGCCGACAGTGCATTATACGCATCTCTATCTATGTAGCCGTTGTGGGCAAAGCTTTGATATCCGATTGCTATCGAATTATTCCCTGCTGCGACACTCGTTCTTCCTGCTGCCATAGACTGGTATCCCCGGGCATTGGTATAAGCACCGAGCGCCGTAGAGTTATCAAATTCAGCAATACTATCGGCACCAAATGCCGAAGCCCCTACGCCCAATGCCTTGGCATCTTCACCGACCGCCGATGATTGGAAAGCAAGAGCCTTCGCCCAGTTCCCTAAAGCGACGGATCCCTGTCCTTTGACCTGACCGTAATTTCCTAACACAACTTGGGCAACACCGCCGAAACTTTTTGCTTCCTCTCCTATGTATACACCGCTTCCTGCTTCTTTCGGATCGGTATCATAGTCTTTCGCTTTTCGACCGATGACGATACTTCCGTGAGCGGACTCAGCTTTCTCGCCGATAACAAGTGCATATTGAGGATTTACATTAAAGATTTTTGCACCGTCTCCGATAGCAATGGATCCTGAGCCTATTGTAGAAGCATTTCTCCCGATGGCAATCGAATTTTTACCTGTAGCGCCGTCATTATTCCAGTTCGTATCGGAAGGATTCTCACTGTCATCGGCGTTTACCGAGAAATAGTGTACCGCCCCTGCATCCACTTTTGTACTTAAATCTTTCAGCTGCGACATATTGACCGCATCGTTATCGTCTGTACCTGCTGCTACATTGGTAATTTTCTTGCTGCCTGCATCGATTCCCGTTGTCGTAACAGAAGGTCCGCCGGTGATCGTCAAGCCCGATGCACCAAGTGTTACCTCATCACCGACTTTGACATTGCTCAATCCTGTCAGACTCTTAGCCAGCTTAACGTTGAGAGTCCCTGTCGTTTCATCGGCGACCACTCCGATATTTCCTTCTGTCAGACCGTCCGTATCTGTCTTTCCGCCGGTGATATTCAAGGTGTCCGCCAAATCACGATGAACTATAGTATCGCCGTCACCCTTGAAATTGAGGCCTGCCGAAGCGACATCTTTCAGCTGAGCCACGTTGACCGCATCGGTGTCTTCACTTCCTGCGGCTACTCCCGTAATTTGACGATAGATACCTTCTCTCGGATTACCTACGGATATAGCGGAGTCGGTGGACATATAAGCGGCAAACATATTCTTCAAAGCTGTACGGGCCTGTGTCAATTTTTTATAGTCAGGATTACTTGTCGAAACGATACTACTTAAAGAGTTTTCACCGTCATTATTTTCCTTGATTTTTTGTTGATATTCCTTGATTTTAGTTAAGCTTGCATTATAGGCTGCACTGCCTTCGGCATACTTACTGAGATTTGCCTTTTCAGCATTCAGTAAATCTTCATTTTTTTGCCGTTCACTGATATAAGACCGATACTGTGTTTCTTTGGCTGCTAAATCGGAATAACTGTCAATAGTAGCCACTAACTGATTATATTCAGCCGTTTTGCCCAGTTTTTCTGCGATGGCCGCTCTCTCCGTCGATCCCAAGGTAGTGAAATATCCGATAGATCCACGAGCTCTATTTGCCAAGCTTTTGTAACCTAAAGCAACGCCTCTGTCGACCCTTGCTACAGCGCCCGAACCGAATGCTATGGAACCGACGCCGTTAGCCTCCGCAGCACTTCCCACGGCAATGGCATCTGTTACGGGAGCTTTGGCACTAAAACCGACGGCAATCGAATCTACGCCATTCGTCAACGTAGAAATACCCATGTTTACACTGCGTTCACCGTAACTTTTATTTTTAAATCCGATGGCAATATTGTTAAAATCGTTGCCACCGGTAATTTCATTTCTTCTGCCGATAGCAATGCCATTCGATGCTGTATTTTCGTTACCGTATACATAGGTATTATGAACCAACTTTTCCGTTGTGCTATCTGTTTCAGCATCATAAGTAATATTTTTTATCGTATTGCCAAAGCCTGTGACAATAAGATTCCAGTTTCCGAGGCCTGACGTGATCGTATTCGAACCGATAACCGCAGCATCTCTGCTGGACTTATCATTCGGTATGCCGGCTTGGTCATTATCTTTATTTGCGTCTCTTTTTGTATTGATGGATACATAGGAAATTTTATTCGCATCCACTTTATCCGATAAGGAGGTCAGCTGTGCCACGTTGACGGCGTCGGTGTCTTTCGTACCGGCAGCTACCCCTACAATTTGACGCGTACCGGTTGTGCTGCCTGTACCAGTAGTTACACCGATAGATACAGCACCCATCGTGGATTTCCAAGCAATACTTTCTTTTTCTGCATCGGTCAAAGCTTTACTGCCGGGATTATATCCCACAACACCCTTAGCAATATAAGCTGTTGAATCAGCCCCGAGAGCAACTGCTCCTTCCGCTCCAACCACAGTTCCGGCACCTAAAGCTACACCGAAGGGACTAAAGAAATTTGTTGCCTTATCACCGATAGATATGGACCCTTTGCTCGTATCAACTTTTGAAGTATTACCGATAGCAATGCCGCCTTCTGATCCATAGATCATGCTATCCCCTGAACCGATCAAAATCCCATTTTTAGACGCTTCAATGGATTGTCTTATCTTTTCACCCGTTCCTACAACAATAGCATTATCAGATCCGTCAACACTTGTCATAGAACCGACAGCTACACTGAAATTAGAATTAAATATACTTACATTTTGTCCAAATGCCGATGCCATCCTAGAATTGTCAATTTGAGCATGAGCGCCTACCACGGTAGCATCCGGAGAAGCTGCAATTCTTGATTGCGCCCCCAAAGCAGTGCCATACGCCGACTTCTTATCAATCGATGATAAATACCCGATAGATGTTGCAAAACTACCTTCCGCTTTACCAACATCGCCGAGACTCCCCAAACTACTTCCAATACCGATTGCACGGTAACCGTTTACAGTCACATCATTGCCAATAGCTATCGACTCGCTGCCCGTTACGCTCGCATTAGGACCGACTGCAATTGAATTACTGCCGGTTGCCCCGGTATTATTCTGATTTCCGGTTTTAGTAGAATTTACGGAGAAATAGGAAATTTTATTCGCATCCACTTTATCCGATAAAGATGTCAATTGCGCCACGTTTACGGCGTCGGTGTCATTTGTCCCGGCTGCCACATTGGTGATCTGGCGGGTCAGTCCCGTTTCACTGTCGCCGACGGAAACGGCAGCGCCTGTTGCCTGCCAAACGGAGACGAGTTTATTGGCTGCCGATACTTTGTTTTGTAAATCAGAACGAGCTGACAAAAATTGTGTGTTCAGCGATTTTATTTCATTAATGATTTCTGTCCTGCGTGTGTCATCAGCCGTATCGTACTCATTTTGCAAATCAATAATTTGAGTCGCCAAGTCCGATACATTACCTTGTGCCGTTGCAATTTCAGTCTGCAAGTTGTCATAGGTGTCTTTATTGTCGCCGAGCAAGATTTCCTGTGTCGTAATCTTATCGCTCGGATCGTAACCCAATACACCGGAGTTTACATTCGTCTTGGAGTAGCTTCCGAGAGCTACACCGCCTTCGATAGAAGCGGTGGAATTTTCCCCTAAGGCCGTTGCCGATTTTTCGGCTGCATTAGCACCGTAGCCGACAGCGGTCGCAAAATTTCCATCCGCCGCAGCTGCGCCGCCGAAAGCACTGCCAAATTGTCCTTTTGCATTAGAACCGAAGCCGACCGCCAAAGCGTTAATGCCGGATGCAGCCGCTTCACCGCCAAGGGCTGTTGCCTGATATCCCGTGCCTTTTGCTTCATCACCTAAAGCGATTGATTGCATACCGGTCGCTTTGGCTTCGCTGCCGACAGCAATGGCGCCATGACTTTCAGCCGCGGCATAATCACCTACGGCTGCAGAACCTATCCCTTTCGCTGCCGCAAAATCCCCTAAAGCAATGGCATTGGCCGCTGTTGCTTCGGATTTAACCCCCAGAGCCGTCGAATTGGCACCTGTTGCTGAAGCAAAAACACCGATAGCGACAGCATCATCACCGGTAGCGCCGTCATTATTTTCATTATCGGCAGCACCGCCGGATTTCTGTTTTATTGAAACATATTTTATCTTATTGGCATCAACAACTGATCCCAACGCTTTTAATTGAGCTACGTTGACGGCATCCGTATCCTGCGTACCTGCTGCGAGGCCCACAATCTGGCGAGTTCCTGTCGCCGTCGTAATCGCACCCGTATCATCTTCTGCCGTAATACCTATGGATACGGCGCCCATAGTAGCTCGCCAAGTGGGAGAAGTTTTTTCATCTTCCGTCATGGTAACCGATGTCGGTACATAACCGCGCATAAGTGCCGATACATTAGCTCTTGAGTTTGCGCCTAAAGCCACAGCATCATCAGCAGCGGCAACCGCTGATTTACCGATAGCCAAAGTTCTGTCATAACCGGCTCTCGCACTGGGTCCGATAGCCATAGAGTCATTGCCTATAGCATTAATATTCTCTGTATTGTTCGTATCGCTGGTGTTTACTGCAAAATAATGAACTCTGTGTTTCTCGATCTTCGTATCTAATTTCTTTAATTGTGCTATATTCGCTGCATCCGTATCCTGCGTACCGGCAGCCACACCGACAATTTGCCGAGTCACTGTGGCCGCTTGGCCGGCAGTTTGAACGCCTACGGAAACGGCATCTGCAGATGACCGCCATGCAGGCAAAAAAATTTCATCCCGCCCCATAGACATATAGCTTGGAAGATACCCGATTTCCCGTGCAGTAACATTTGCAACAGAATTATTACCAAGTGCTACGCCGTCGGTAGTATTGACGGTGGCACCTGCTCCTATAGCAACACCGCTCGCATTCGAAGCGGAAGACCTTGAACCCAGAGCTACCCCGCTGCCGGATCCTGCCGTGTTGTTGGCAGCCCCTGCCATACCTGCCGTGCCCATGGTCAGGGCAATGACAGTCAAAGCAGCTGCCAGCTTTTTACCTGCTCCGCTTCCGACGGATGCGGACTTTCCGTTTCGTTTGGCTGTTTCGGAAACGACCACATAGGAGTTTTTCACTTTACTCCAAATGACTTTGTAAATATGATTCATCTGTTTTCCCCCCACTAATCTGAAAATGGTTATATAAAAACCGGTTATCTCACCGAATGCCTGCTTGAGTGACCGATTCTCTCCAAATAAGACAGGATGATGCGAAAAATACCTTTCTTTCCTTTTTAAAAATTGTCATTAAAATTTCCTATAAAAAAACATAAGGCAAAGCTCTCTTTAGGATAGGCACTTCTTTCATACGACAGATTTCGGTATACGCCTCCTCGATAAATCAATCTCTTCCTTATGATTTCATCATTTATTTTTACCTGAATTATAAACTTGTAACTACTTAAATTATTCCCTGTATTTTATTTATTTTTTATTAGTATGTAATAATTTTTTATTTTCCTTGCTGTGTACCAAATTATTACTATTTATGTCAGATTATTTTTCCTTATAATTAATATTATACATTCCGAATTCTACAACGCCAAATGATTCCCCGTTTTTCTTGAAGTTTAATCTATTTCTTAAGAGGAAAAGTTTAGAAAAAGTTTTTCTGAAATTAAAATATAAATTCCCCGCCTTTGGGAAATAAGGTGGAAGAAATGATTTCCCCGACGGTTGTGAAATTTCCTTCCATGCAAAAAGAGCGAATCCTCATTTCATCGGATCCGCTCTCTTTTTTCCTCACAGGCTGTGATTTATTTTGCCATGAGTGCCGCAATCTGCTGTTTCAGCACTGCCAATTCTGCTTTTATTTCTTTATTTTCTTCTTTTATCTCCTTATTTTCTGCTTTTATCTCTTTGTTTTCCGCTTCGATAGTCAGATTCTTTCCTCTGATTGCTTCGTTTTCATTTTTCAATTCCTGAATCTGTTTTGCCATGACCGTGCGGGATCCGACGGGGGTTGTGCCTGAGCCCAGTTTCACGGAAACTCCGGCATTCCACATTCTTTCTCCGCCGAATGTTCCGCCTACGCTGAACATGGTGTCTTCATTCATACGATAGAACGCACCGAGTGCTGCGGAAGATTCACTCTTGTAGTGGCCGAAGCCGGCTGCAAAGTTCCACTTGTCTTCCGGATCGAAATCAAGGGGATGAAGCGCTGCAAGAGCTGCCGAACTTGCCCCCACTTTGTCGACACGGCCGCCGAGATCATTCATTTTGACATTCAGGTTGGTGATACTTGTCGTATTCGTTCCTACCTGTTTATCCAAAGCAATGAGATTGTCTGCTGCGCTGTTTGCACTGCTGATATAGTTATAGTTTCCGCCTTCGGCTACACGGGTTTCACTAAATACGGTACCGCCCGTTACAATTCCCGTATTTCCCGATTCAACTTTGCCGTCAGTCTTCACGCTTATCTTATAGTTGGTGCTTCCGTCATCATTCGTGCTTGAGTCGTCTATGACTACATTGTCATCATCTGTTGTTATGGTGTTTCTCGTATCCGTATCAACAGCACCTGCCAGCTCAGACAAGTTTACACTTCCCTTGACGATAGTGCCTGCCGTATCTTGGATCTCCAGATTCAGCGTTTTCTTTGCCTCATCAACGGACAATACATTACCGGTATCTTTTAATTTCGTATTACTGTCCGTCAGCTCTTGTTTTATTTTGTTCAGCTGACCTACGTTGACCGCATCGTTAGCATTGACACCGTCTGCTACATTGGTGATTGTCTTACTGCCTCCGTCGATACCGTCCTTTGTTACCGACGGACCGCCGCCAATCTTCATTCCTGTCCCGTCAATGGTCACTGTATCAGTTCCCTTGCTTGCCGTGATTTTTCCGTCAGTACCGCTGATGGCTACATTTGTACCGTTTTTATCTCCGAGGGTGATATCCTTATTCAAGGAAACTTGTGTCCCTTTACCGTCATCAAGTGCAGTTACTGTGATATTATCGCTTCCTACGACCTTGTTTGCATTGACCGTCTTGGAAATTCCGTCATAGGCTTCTTTCAGCTGTGCTACGTTGACTGCATCGGTGTCTTCCTTACCTGCTGCAACGCCTGTAATCTGACGGGTGATATTATTTGCCACGTCACCTACGGAAACAGCTGCTGCGGTAGATGTCCATGCCGCACCTGTTACTGCTTTGCTGCTCGGGTTATAGCCGGCAACTCCTGCTGCTACACTTGCCACGGAATTTGCACCGAGTGCTACGCCGCCTTCGACGGTTGCATTGGCATTATGACCGATGCTGACCGTGTCGGATACGGTGATTTCTTTTATTTCATCGGAAGAGCCGAGAATCACATTATTGTTCGCTCCGGTAATTTTATATTTATCGCCTGTTACAATATTATAGGTCGAATTTTCTACCACATTCCGGTTGCCTGTCACGATGTTGAAATCTGCCGAAGTGTCATCGGAACCGATGATTTGGTTATTGGTCCCGGAAATCTGTGAGAACGTGGCATTTTTTACATAGTTGCCGTCACCGTTGACGGAAACATGGCTGCCTATTTTTTCATAAACGTCGCCTGCGGGAGTACCCATAAACATTTGAGCGACAAGCTTTTGTTGATCTTCAGATGTCAATGCTTCCATTTTATACGCATTATCTACAATGTTCCCCTGACCTCTTACAAAGACACCGTTCGATTCATTTATTCTATTGCCGCCGCCGATAATTGTATCGTTCGATGCACCGGCATCTTTACCTCCGGCAATATCTGCGGATTCTGTACCGATAATAACAGACCCCATTCCTTGGCCTGCATTCGGAGCGTTTACAATAGAAGACTCACCGATAACAGTGCTGCTTCCTGCAGCTATTGCATTAAAGCCCAATGCAATAGCTGTACCGCCTGTTGCTTGAGCAATATGGCCGATAGCAATCGCTCCGTTTTGGGTTGCACTTGCACCGGTACCGATAGCGACGGCATTGGTTCCTGTTGCACCGTCATTGTTATAGTTTCCTTGAGTTTCATCACCGTTGACAGAGAAGAAGTGAATCGGAGTCCCGCCGCTGCCGCCGCCAATGATTGCTTTCAGCTGTGCTACGTTGACTGCATCGGTATCTGCAGTACCTGCCGCAACGCCTGTGATCTGGCGGGTGATATTTTTTGATGTATCCCCTACGGAAACAGCGCCTGCCGTGGATTTCCAAGCAATAGCGGATGACGTGGAATTTGCCTTCGCAGACGGATCATACCCCTGCTGTCCCAAAGCGGTGGATGCAACAGAACTGCTGCCGAGTGCTACACCGCCTTCTACGGAAGTTTTTCCGTTGTGGCCGATAACAACAGCATCAGAAACGGTCGTTTCAGTTTCACTGTCAGCCGTGCCTAAGATAATGTTATTGGATGCACTTGTCAGTTTCTGTTTATTGCCCACAATAATATTATTTTTACCATTAGTTATCGTATTTAAGGTACCGATCATCGTAGCATAAGAGGTGGTCGTGCCCTTATTCCGATAGCCGTTCAGCATATTATAAGAAGCTCTGCTCGCGGATGTACCGGTTAATGTATTGCCCACACCGGATACTTGCGAACGGATGGCATAGTCTACCTTGTTGCCGCCGCCGATGGCAAGAACCGCACCGCCGGGTGTACCGTTTCCGTCAGTACCGCGGATATTGCTGCGCAAAGTATCTGCCAAATCTTTCGCATCTGACGGTGTATATCCTAAAAGCGGTACGGTAATATTTTCAACAGAGTTTGTGACTTCATTGCCGGCACCGAAAATCAGAGTACCGTTGGAATTATTGACTCTATTGACTGTACCGACTACAGAGTTAGCAATTCCGGAATACATATTGCTCGATGTTTTTGATTCGATACTGTTGAATGAACCGTTAATGACGGCACCGAAATTCTGACCTACCATCATTGCATTCCCTGTTTCATAACCATTGGTCATGATGGAAAAAGCGCCCGTATTCGTTGTAAATGCTCCGTTTGAATAGCTGTTGTGTCCGAGCGTTGTCGTTCCCATGACAATGGCAAGATTTCGTTTCGCGCTATCAGTTGTAGGATTCACAGTAGTATCGCCTAAACGGCCGATATACTTATGATCACCGATTTGTATACCGCTGCGAGCATACGTATTTTGCCCGATGGCAATTCCTGCCATGAGATCCTTATTTTCAGTCATGCCGAAACGGAAAGTTCTTTCCTGTCCGCCCCACATATTTTCAACAAAAGCATTATTTCCGATGGCAACACTGCCCTGCTGCATGACATAGTCATCGACCTGTACATGATCACCGATGGCCACCGTACCGTTCTGCCCGTTGTTGTTGCGTAATTCAATACCATTCCCCATCTTGATATTCTTATTCGTCGGATCGACAAAAGTCGTGACCCCGTCCTGTGCCGATACGCCCTGCATGGTCGTCAGTGCCAGCACAGTCATGAGCGCCGCCAACGTTCTTTTGGCTCCCCCGCCCGATACGCTTCTGCTGCGGGTTCTTGCGATTTCAGAAACGACGACACAGGAGTTTTTCACCTTGCTCCAAATGACTTTATAAATCTGATTCATCTATTTTGCCTCCCATAAACCAAATAACCAATACTAATTATATAAAATCGGTTATCGCTCCAAATATTTGCAGAAGTGACCGATTCTAAGCCAAAGATGTACGTTGATGCTGAAAATTTGTATAAAAAAAACACAAGGCAGAGATCTATCTCGGCAACGAAACTCCTTTCACGGTTTTCGCTTCATGCCTTTTTGATAAATCTTTCTATTCCTTATGTTTTCGTCATTTATTATTACCCGGATGATAAACTTGTAAACTCAAATGAACTTCTGTCATTGATTCTTACTTTGTAATAAATATTCTTTGCTTCATATTAAATTATTATTTTTATATATAATAATACTATTACTAATGATAATAGATCTTTAATGACGGACCGTCAATGTATTCTGCATTTCGCTTTTCGATAGAAATTATTACTTCAGCATATTTCTTATATAAATTTTCACCTGCGGATAACAGAATATTTCCTGATTTAAAATAAATTTTTAATCAAAATATACAGAGCCGCCGGAAGTCTGCAATGACGTGAAAAAACTTTCTGTAATCTTTTTCATTTTTTGGAAACAAAAACACCATCTCTGAGGACGATGTTTTGATCTGTTACAATTTATTCCGTTTCTTCTTTTTCCTTCGGAAGAATGAGGTTCAGCAGGACTGCCACGATGAATACGACGGCGACGCAGTTTTCTGCAAAGATGCTCCGCAATATATCGGGGAATATGCGGAAAATCTGAGGCGTACCGGTGAATCCGAGACCGATGGAAAGAGAGAGGGCGACGATGGTCATATTTCTTTCGGAATAACCGCATTGACCGATCATACGGACGACGATGGTGCCGAACATCATGAGGGTGCAGCCGCCGAGGACCGCATCGGGAAGGGAAGCGAGGATGACTCCCACGGCAGGAATCAGTCCTGCCAATATCATGATCGCCGCTCCGCAAGCGACGGCTTTTCTGTTCACCACTTTTGTCATGGCAATGAGGCCGATATTTTGGCTGAACGAGGTGATCGGCATGCAGCCGAAGAGAGAAGAGAGACTGCTGACGAACCCGTCTACGGTGATGGCGCCGGAGATTTCTCTGTCTTTTGCATTTCGTCCGAATCCCATGACGGCAAGGGCGGAGGTGTCACCCAATGTTTCCGTCGCCGATACGAGGAAGATAAGAAATACGGAAAATATGGCGTCGGCATGAAATTCCATGGCATAGGGCATGAATCCGGGAAGGGAGACGGGAGATACGGAAGCAAGGCCGCTCATGTTCACCATTCCGAAAAAGAAAGCCGCTCCGTAACCGACGACGAGACCGACCAGAACGGAAAGCTGTTTATAAAAAGATTTTGCTTTGATATTGAAAAGAAGAGAGGAAATTAAGGTGATCGTACCGACGATCAGATATTTTGAGTCGCCGAATTCAGGATTTCCGAAACCGCCGCCGAAAGAATTGGCCCCGATGGGAAGCAGGGAAAATCCGATGGCTGTGACGACACTGGCGGACACGATGGGCGGAACAAATTTGCGCCACCAGCCGATCCCCATGCCCAAGATGCCTTCCAGTATCCCTCCCACAAGGGCGGCTCCCAGCACGGCACCGTAGCCGTATTTCACACCGATCACACAGAACAGGGACACGAAGGTAAAGCTGATCCCCATGATGATCGGCATTCCGCTTCCGATGCGCCAAAAAGGAAACATCTGGAGCAGCGATCCCACACCGGCGATGATCATGGCGGCCTGCACGAGAGATGCCGCTTCTTCCGCCGGTATTTTCACCGCAGCGGTCACAATGAGAATGGGAGCGATATTTGCCACAAACATGGCAAGTACATGCTGCAGTCCGAAAGGCACCGCTTTTTTCAAAGGTACATCGCCGTAAAATTCATAGATCGGATCTTTATTCACCGCAACTCCTCCTTACCGAAAAGTAATGACGCCTGTTTCTGCATCCATTTTTTCAATGATAGCCAAAGATTTCACATCATAACCGGCTTTGCGCAGTTCATCTCCGCCGCCTTGGAAGCCTTTTTCTATGCATATGCCGATGCCTTCCACCACAGCTCCCGCCTGTCCGACCAGATCGATCAGCCCCCGGACGGCACATCCGTTAGCAAGAAAGTCGTCCATGATGAGGATATGCTCCCCTTTATGGAGATATTTCTTGGATGCCACCACATGATTGACTTTGTTATGCGTGTAGGAATGGACTTCCGTTTCATACATGTCTTTGTCCATATTGCTTCCTGCCGATTTTTTGGCAAAGAGGACGGGAACGCCGAAATAAACGGCAGTGAGGCAGGCAATGCCGATGCCCGACGCTTCGATGGTCAGTATCTTGTCCACCTTTTTATCGGCAAAAAGGGACTTAAACTCTTTCCCCAATTCGCTGATAAAAGGAACATCGATCTGATGATTGAGGAAACTGTCCACTTTCAGCACGTTTCCTGCTTTGATCACGCCGTCTTTCAGTATTAGA
>ERZ506877.442-NODE-442-length-13662-cov-7.74153_pt1 | contig 13662 bp, 14 predicted proteins | sample MGYA00512907_ERZ506877 | MGnify/ENA metagenome assembly ERZ506877
TCCATCATCTCCCATCGAGTTAGGGGAAATGCGGAACAAAAATCAGTTCATATCACTTACCAACCTTGGGTACAGTGGCGGGTTTCGGTGCCCCAAACGGAGCCACACCACAGACTCACTCACACCTACACAAGGTTTTCAATGCGCATGGTGGGCTGCATAAGACAAACAAGGACCAAGTCCGTGATTTTATCCAGAGTCTCTCCATCCAGTTCTCCAACGACGCTGCCGTATCGCGCCTCGAGGTCAAGCGATTTAAGCTGTTCGATTTCCGCCCACCCATGTATTTCCGAACCATCTTCAGTCGGAATCACACCAACATTGACATGCAAAGGATATTCCCTACTGCTGGTTATCGGCACGACCATGGTGAGATTATTGAAACGGTTGTAAGCATCGTTACTAACAACCACCACAGGCCGGCGTTTCCCCTGTTCATGGCCAGCCGACGGATCCAAATTCACCCACACCACGTCACCATAGCGATAGTCCTTCATAGAAGTTCCTTTCCGACTTGGCCAGCAAATCCGTCCTCCTGCGTCCGAGGCCCCTCGTAGCCCGCAAACATCGCCTCAAAATCCGGAACCGAAATGACCCTCACACGCTTAGGGGTTAGAACAATACGCCCCTCCCGTACCTGCACGTCAAGCTGGTCGCCCACTTTGATTCCGGCATCCTCCACAACGTCGCGATTCAGCCGAATGCCTTGGCCGTTTCCCCATCTCACCAGTGTCGCAGCGCTCATTTCGATGCCTCCTTAACGCAAAATAAGTTTGTATACATTGTATACACAAAGTCCGTTGTAGACAAACGCATAGAGCAAGACCACATACGCGCGCAAGTGAGATAATCGAACGCCTCCGTGCAAACCCCAAAATCTGCCATACATAATCGAGACACCACTTGCCAACTTTCTCCATCTTTGCAATATGTGTGCATTTGACATAGAATACACATTAATTGCACGCAAGATTAGGGTAGGTGATCCAGGTGGGCAATATTACCATTCGCATGAACGACGACCTGAAAGCTCGGGTCAACCAGACGCTCGACGCCATGGGCATGAATTTCAACACTTACGTAACCATGGCAAGCATCCAGCTCGTGAACCAGCAGCGCCTGCCTTTCGACACCTCCGTGCGCACCGCGGAACCAAACGAGCAGACCAAGCGAGCCATGCTCGAAGCCGAAGCCAAGGAACGCGGTATCCTCCCAGACGACGCGGCCACCTTCAACAGCGCGCAAGACGCCATCGCCTGGCTGCACAACAATCACGGCTGAACAGGCAAAGCGCCATGATTACCATCAAATTCGACCAACAACGACTTCAAACGCATCTCACGACGAAAACCTCAAATCGTCACGGAACTCGAATATGTAATCGAAGCCATTGAGGAGTACGGACACGTTCCGGAATCATATAATCCTCACATGCTTGATCACCCACGAGGAATCTACTCGGGATATGCGGAATTCCATCTTGCCGAAGGGAAAATGGATGCGTTGGTGATCTACTCGGAGCGGCCGGAAGCGTCGACAATCCGATTCATTCGCATGGGATCCCACGACGAACTGTTTGACGGTCCGTTGCTTTAGATGAGTCCATCGTAGGACCCAACGAGATTCAGCCATCGATTTCCGCCCAATAAAACTTTTTCCCACCATATCGGGCTTATATATGGCAGATTCGGAAGGTCGACCGGAGGCATCTCGCTTATATATGGCAGGTCATTCCGGAAAGACTGCAGTTAGAGGGTATAAAATTACCCCCTAACTGGCCTGTCTCAAAAACAGACTGCCATATATGAGCGAGATAGCGACAGAAATTGGACGCATAACGCGAGAGTCGGCCCCTAAGATATTCAGGGTGTTCAGCCCTCACTTTCACCCAGCGGGGTTGGCTTACCTCGTAAGTATAGCCAGTAACAGTTGTCGGCCGTTGAGTTAGCGGCCAACATGCACGGCAAGACGTCACTTCCACATCTTCCGCGAAATCAGTCAGCCGCAGCAACCATATGGGCAGGAATACATTGGTGTCCAAAAGAGCAACTGGTTTGGTCATGTTATTCCGCCGAGGCCCAGTCGTCGAACTGCGACACGTAGTCGGTCATTTCGTCATCCTTCAGATCGAGTCCCGCACCGAGTTGCTTGACGAACCACCACCCTAAATACGCCGCCAACATATGTTCGCGCTCAAGCCTTGATTTGGTGCATGAATGGCACCTCAGTTACCCTTGATTTGGCGTAAAGACCGCATAATCATTGACTTTTCAAACAGAGAACTCTTTGGACTCAAACGAGCACCCGAAAATTTCGGCCTCATCAAAAGAGGCTTTTACACTCAACGGTCTCGTATTGACACACCAAGCCACGCGCACTACTGGTCCTGGGCGAGGTAGCGGGCTTCAGACTCGTTTTTTATCACTTGTTGTCTCTTTTATCTTTCGTCAAGTTTGCTCAACAACTCACCTAGGCAATCCAAAAGCTCAATCCTCTAAGCCAAGGCGCCGTTCCACCTCGTCGAGCGTATAGGTTTTCATCTACCCAGCACGATAACTCTCAACCTGTTACAGGATTTCATATTTGCATGTGAAACAGTCATGACCGACAATCGGACCTAAGGACGTTTGTGCCAGCACCGTCATTGCATTACCCATGTCCAATGCCTCTGTCGATTTACCATATCCGGCGCAAACATGCTTAATCTTTTTCGTGGCGAAAGCTGAACAAACGGAATATACTTTCGGACGCAACTATAACAAACAAAGCAGAGAGCGGCAGGAAATACCTGTACTGCATACCATCAACACCCACTGTCCCGGATGGATTGTATTGCAGCCACAGAGCTAGATATATTAGCAGAATATCTCCTATGCAAAGCAGCACTATCAGCCATGCATAAGGCAACGGAAGAACATAGGTTAGTCTCCGTCCATGGCTTCCGTCCAAACATGCGCCGACAACCGCAGATGGCTCTCGCTTGTTAAGGTCTGCCGTTCGAATACTTACGAAGAATAGCAGTATCAAAACTATCAGGATCGCCAACCAACAGAGCGCAATATAGACGCTGGAGATCTTCACATTCATGTTGGATTGGGCGTGTACTATCGCCCACACGATGTTCCTTATTGCGTCAACGCACACGTCGGGATCTGTCAGCAAAGCACGTTTTCGCGCAGTCATCTGCTCATATGAAACCATCATGGGACAGTTTGTGTACCAAGCATTGATTTTCAGCCATAACAGAACCCATACGCCAGAAATGAACGTTCCGATCAAAATTGGTATAGCGCGGCCACGATTTATACGCAGCCGCGTCCTACCATCTAACGCCTTATTCGCGGAGTCAAATATTGTCGGAATCGAGAGCAAAACCAGTGGTAGATATATGAACTTGCACATCGCTAGTATCACACTGACGACGGCTAACCGAACGGCGCTCGAAACAGATCGCTTGCTTACAATTTCACGGAACAACAGACAACTAAGCAGTATAGCCATCCCTTGAGTGACAGAGTCCGCAGAAATTGAGAACGAAGCCAGTCGAACCATTTGTGGGAGGCATAGTAACAAACCGACCGGAATGCGCCACTTAGGCAACGCTCGCACCGAACAATACATGAGAAGCACATACACGCTCAGCATGCACACTTCCGCGAGATGATAGGTAATTCCAGCACTCAAGCTCAGTACACGGCCTGCCGCAAAACCAACCAGTTGAGGAGCGTAAACCACAGGAGAATTTATCGCGGTATTATTGAACGGAAGATCAACAGTTGAGTTTGAATCGTCTTTCACGGATTCAGGAATCACAACGGCAGGGTCATAGCCATCGTATTGTTCAAGCGAATATTGCATCCACTCTCTGTTTACAGCACCACCGACTACGCCATTTTCTGTGTTGTGCAACATACTGCGCGAAGAAACCGGTCTTGCGACAACATCACCATTAAGAATGGCGTCGACACGGTAAACATGTGCCCAGATATCGGGGACATGTCCTGGAAGCGTAACGCCTATAAAGAAAAGCCCTTCAACCAACACGCATAGCGCCACCAACGCCGGCATCCATTGAAAAAGCTTCTTCCCCTTCACGAGGATACATGCTACTTCAAACCAGGGTCAGCGGCCAAAATGTGTGTCCGGAATAGGTCGCAGTCGGATACGGGAGGGGCAGTTGTTCGCGTTCCTCGACCCGCCGGACGGGTACGCGGAGCCGATCCCGCCCATGAGCAACCTCATCGAGTTATGGAACACGCGCATCCGGGACATGCTGCGTCCTCACGTCTCTTAGAGGCTCGGCAACGACTGCCATTAAACAAAAGTCGTCGGCTGCTCCACACCAGGAAACGCAATAGGGGCCATACAGCAGGGCCCATTGTCTCGCGGGTCTGCAACCGGCATGGCGAGCCTGCGGGCGAGCGAGTCGCCTCCCCTACCAGTCTTGATGAGCTTCAGGACCTTCGCGCCTGAACTCGTCGTCGTAGTGCTTCCTGCGGTCGGCGCACACAATGAAACCGCACCTCCAATCATCTAATCTGAATTTCTTCAGTCCAACAATCGGGGTGCGGTTCAGTTTCCAACTTTGTTTTCTTTGTTTTTTCGTCAACCCCATCCCGATCCCTCAACAGCCAACGTGACTCTCTTCTACCACCTTCGTCGCAGATGAGGCCACGAGAAATCTCATTCGACCTCAAAGCAATGCCATATATAAGCGAGATAGCGACCACCTGTCAGAAATCTAATTCAAGCCGATCAGCAAACTACCATTCCACTACCCTTGATTTGGTGTATTTACGGCGGTGAGACATGGAGGCTTTCGAACGAAAAGCGTACGAAAAACTGGCTTTCTGGAAGGATTCTTCCCGAGGAAGCACAGCCCCGCTCATCGAGGGCGCACGACGCGTCGGGAAAAGCACCATCGCGGAGGAATTCGGACGACGGAACTATGCGTCGTATATGCTCGTCGACTTCTCGAAAGCCCCCGATGACGTGCTGGGCTACTTCGTCGACCTGCGCAACGACCTCGACGCGTTCTTCATGTACCTGTCATCCCTCTACGGAGTGGAGCTGCACAGGAAGGCCATGCGGCTATTCCGTGAATACATGCTGGTCGGAGGCATGCCCCAGGCTGTGTCGAAGTACGTCGAGACCCATGATTTCAGCAAAGTCGACAACGTCAAACGGAACATCCTCCGACTGTACAGACAGGACATCTCCAAGCATGGCGGCAGCGACCGGATACGCATCACGCGCATCTTCGACAACCTAGTGGGCCAGCTTTCCAAGAAAGAGAAGAAGTTCAATATCACATCGCTGGGCAAGAAAGCGAAGACTCGCGATTACGAGGACGCTTTCTTCTGGCTTTCCGATGCGTTCATTGCCAACGACTGCTTCAATTCCACCGATCCGAGCGTGGGTTTGGGCATCAGCGAGGACCATTCGACGGTCAAACGCTACGCCGCCGACACCGGGCTTCTCACCACGCTCGCCCTGGCCGACTCGGAGCAGACCGGAAGCAACCTGTACCGGGATATCCTTCTGGAACGCATCGAGATCAACGAGGGCATGCTCACGGAGAACGTCGTCGCACAGCTTCTCCGGGCCAACGGGCACCGGCTGTTCTTCTACTCGCGCAGCGACCGGGATGATTCGTCGAACCATACGAAAACGCGACGATGAAATACAGGGTCAGCCCCATCGAAGTCAAGTCGTCGAAAAACTACCGCACGGTTTCGTTAGATAAATTTAAGACGAAATTCGACAAGAAGGTCGGCACCAGATACGTGCTGCATCCGAAACCGCTGGTCGTGGAAAATGACGTGGTCAAACTGCCGATCTACATGGCGGGACTGCTGTAGAAGGCCTCACGCAGACAGCGCTTTTTGGTGCACTACCAGCGAATGACGCCCAACACTTGCGCGCGCATATGTTGTCCACCTTGAGCATCAGATCTGTTTGCCGCTTGCCGCCCATCACCCAGTTAACCGTCCAGCTACCTTTAAGACATCCGCTAGGTACCCGTTCGTCCACAGCTGAACACTAGAATATATCCGGTTTAATTATACAGAGCCCCTAATTACAAGGGGCTGCTTTTTGAAGGATGCGACGATGCCTATTTACTCGCCTGACCGTCATACTTGTGCACCTTCATACGTAAAACTTACTAGGCAGCCAATTACGGGCGGAACATATCGCCCTCTTGCAGATAACGAAGGCAGCGCCTGCACCCCGTTCGCCCTCTCCGGCCATCACAGTTCAAAGCTGTATACGCAGAGGTCGGCAATTCACGCCGTCTCCGACAACACAAGCGTTTTCATCCCCAACGTCGACGCGCACCATCTGCCAGAAACGGCTGATAACAAGTCCGTCAACGAAGCAGTTGACGAAGCGGCGAATGACAATATCCATTCAGCCCCCCCGTCTACTGAAATTCAACTCGCGCAGACTGACGAATATCCTCTGATGCAGGCTGTTGAAGTTTGCAAGCAAGCAGCACACACAACAGCAAAAACACTTTCCACCGCAGGGCACACGGCTGTAAAAGCAACCAAAGTTACCGGCCACGCCATCCATGTCGCCGTCACAGCAGTAAAGACCGCATGGCACACTTTCACCAATTTCAAAGCCGTTCAACTCATCATCAAATTCTTTAGGAAAGCATATGGCCCGTGGAAGAAGCGCATGAGGTTCTCCTATGCGTTCTACGCCATCGTGTTCACCCTATTGACTTCTGCCGAAGTCATCTTCCTTCAGTGGGGAGTGTATAGCGAACCCGAATATGTAGAAGATTCAGAGGTTGATTATACGACTCAGATTTTGCAAAGCGTTGCTGGGCAAACCACTAGATTCGTCAGCCAGATGTGGCTTGAACAAAAGTATCAATTTCTCCTTAATTTCATTGGCATAGGGCTTATTTACCTTGCATTAGTTTTTGTATTAAATCGCTTTTGGATAGCGACCGTTATTTTTGGTGCCGCTATGACTGCCTACGGCGTAGCGAACAGCATCAAGATGGGACTTCGTAACGAACCTATTCTCCCTTCAGATCTTAGCTTTGTATCAAATGGCAATGGCGGGAGCCTCCTTTCTTTCATACCGAAAGACCAGCAAGCTCTCGTTAATGGAGCAATCACCGTATTAATCTGGTTCTCTTGTGCCTGTCTTCTTCTTTTCGTTCTTGATGGAAGACGCCGCTTTATTCACTGCTCTTGGAAACACCCCTCTTCGAATGCCAAAAATATAATTGGGACATCGTCTCGCGCACTTGCTGCAATTCTCAGCATCGTTCTTCTGGTTTCCTACACATGGAATCTCAATATTCCTGGAGCTTGGTCCTATACTCTGGCAACCAACTTAGGATACAAGCCTGTCCCGTGGAACACCTATGAAGATGCCAAATCAAACGGCCCAGCCACTACATTTCAAAGTCTCGTAAGAGTTAAGGCAATGGATAAGCCGAGCGAGTACAGTAAAAAAACTATGGAAAAGATAGCCGCTCGCTATACTAAAGAAGCAAATAAAATTAATACATCACGGGCAAACATCCTCACGGATAGCACTGTGATTCTCATTTTATCCGAGTCTTTTTCTGATCCCCTGCGTGTTCCTGGCATCTCCTTTGATATCGATCCGATGCCTAACATTCGAGCTTTGAAAGATGTCACCACCTCAGGACTTATGCTATCGCCAGGCTATGGTGGCGGCACAGCTAACATCGAGTACCAGTCTCTAACTGGAATGAATCTCGCTAATTTTAACGATCAGCTTATTTCTCCTTATCAACAACTTGTGCCCAGTCAAAAAAACGTATACACCTTCAATCAAATTTGGAATGATGCATGCCAGGCGCAATGCTCATACGCTTTTCATCCCTATTTGAAGAATTTTTATCTTCGAGATTCGAATTATAAAAAATTCGGTTTCAAATACTTCCGTACAATCGACAGCAAACCGGCGTTGAAATATCAGGATCACATTGACGCTGGCTATGTTAGCGACGCATCGGCATATCAAAATGTGATCGACCAGCTTAATCAATCTGACGGAGAATCCCAGTTTATTCAGTTGGTAACCATGCAAAACCATTTGCCATACGGGGACTACTACACCAACAACGAATTTAAAGAAGCAGATACTTCAACAGGTCTCGATGAAAACGAAGAAGTTCAGATTGATACCTATGCAAAAGGCATCAGTTATACCGATCAGGCCACGGCCACATTCCTCGATCAACTAAATATGATAGAACAGCCAATTACTGTCATTTTCTACGGAGACCATCTTCCTGGCATCTACGCATCAGCAGCAAAGTACAAAGAAAATCAACTCACTTTACACGAAAGCGATTATTTCATATGGTCTAACTCTTCTTCTTCGAGCGCTGGTTCAAAGCTATCGCCCGAAGAAAGCGATTACTCGTCTTCGAACTTCTTTATGGCTAGCGCCGCAGAACACATGGATGCGAAAGTCACGCCTTTCCTAGCTCTGCTTACAGAAGTACATCAATCTGTACCGGCAGCCGGCAGATTCGCCTCGACTGATGCCGATTGGGGTACTGGGTCAACTAGCTATCTGGATTCTTCTGGACAGTTAATAAAAAAGAAGAATCTATCATCAGAAGCAAAACAGCTACTGGAGGATTATCGTCTGATCCAGTATGACCAGACCGCAGGAAAAGGATATCTCAGCGAAAACTGGTTTAATCGAGTGCCATAAAAAGGAAACGGCAGCCAGGATGCTCTGGAGGGAAAAAAACAAGAACGTATACTGGTGTTATGTCTGCACTAGAAGAAAACCAAGAATGGGAAGCAGTTAATAGAATTGTTTTCCCTACTACAGACGCGGAAAGCACGCTTCCTCTCTACGTTGTCAATTGGACACCGTCGCACCCAGATCCAGCTCTATTTGATGCCCGAGAATCTCTGGAAAAAGTCACCTTCTCAAGTTTAAGTAAACGACAGCTCTCGGGGACTCTCAGGAATGGGATCTTTTCAGCACAAGAAGCAAGTAAAACAGAGCTTCCCGCGGGATCAGTTTTAATTAAGTCTCGAACTTCAATTGAGTTGGCAGCAGGTCAGCACGTCTCATTGTGCACTTTCTTCAACGCATTTCCGGCAAGTTACTGGCAACGCTGGACCAAAGTTACCAACGTACGTTTTATTGCGAAAGTTGGCGGCGTCGGACGTATCGTCGTCATGAAATCATCAGCCCGAGGAATCCCCTCTCCTGTTACCACAATTCCTGTGACACAAGAAGATGAATTCGTCGAAGCCGACATTAGCTTATCTGGCTTCATGGATGGCGGATTCATTTGGACTGATATGGAATCCGCTTCGAATGACTCTTTGACCGTTACCGACGCCCAATGGCAGGTCCCCACCCAAGAAAGGCGCGCCCCTCACAACTCGTCTCTTTCAATTGCGATCACCACATTCAATAGACCGTCATACTGTTTGAATCAACTTCAAACCATTGCCGCCGAAAAAAACTTACGAGATCATTTAGATACAATTTATTGCGTCGATCAAGGAACAGATCGAGTACAAGATCAACCCGATTTTCAGCAAACGAGAGAACTCCTAGGACAACAGCTAACATATATCCTGCAAGACAATTTAGGCGGATCTGGCGGTTTCTCACGAGGGATGTATGAAACAGTCAAGGCCCAGAAAAGTGCATACGTTTTACTTCTTGATGATGACGCAATCACCGAACCTGAAGCCATATTAAGAGCCCTTCAGTTTTCCGATTACGCTACCAGACCAGTTCTCGTTGGTGGTGGAATGCTGCATCTGGACAATAGAACTGTACTGTACTCTTCCGGCGAGCGCTTTGACGCAAGCTCTGCAATGCCAGCACCAGCCACCGGCACACATTACAATCATGATTTTGCTGTAAACCCGCTAAGGGATACTCCTGAACTGCATAAGAGGATCAATCCTGACTTCAACGGCTGGTGGCTATGCCTCATTCCCACGGAAGTCTTGAAGAAAATTGGTCTTTCCATGCCAGTTTTCATTAAATATGACGATGTGGAATTCGGCTTGCGTGCCAAAGAAAACAACATTCCGACTATATGTCTTCCCGGTGTCGCCGTGTGGCACCAAGCATGGCATGATAAGGATATTTCCAGAACTTGGGAGGAGTATTTCGCTCAAAGGAATCGTTGGCTCTGCACTCTTATGCATTTCCCCGTACCAAGCAAAAAGTTTGCTTTCCGAATGCTTTATGAAGATGCTCATCTAGGAACAAAGCTTCTTTATTCTGCCATGAAGTTAAACCATATGGCACTTCGCGATTTGACCGAGGGGCCGGAATACATCGTCAGATGCCTCCCGCAGAAACTAGCAGAAGTTCGTAAAGCAAGAGAAGGTTTCACAGATAGTCTTGTTCTGCATAATCTCGACGATTTTCCAACGGCACTTGCAGACTATGAACCGACATTCATTCCGTCGGATCCCAAAACCGTCACGAAGATAGGGCTCAAATCCGTTATTTCTGCATTCTTTTCTCAATCGAGCGGAATAAAAGACACTCACCCTCAAGTGTCCATCATGTCCAAGGATGCAATCTGGCCGGCTTTTAACAAAGTATCGTCGGCACTTGTAACCACTGCTGACGGAAACGGAGCGGCCTGGTTCAAGCGAGATAGCAAGTTGTACCGCAAGGAGCTTTTCCGCTGCGTACATCTAGCGGCCAATATCTTGAAGCAGTGGAACAAGCTTTCTCGCCTTTATCGAGAGAGCGATTTCTGCAGCATAAATACTTGGCAACGAATTTTCAATCAATCAAGTAAATAAAAGCAGTGAGTGGCGGTACATCAGAGTCGGTTCTCGACGTGTACCGCCACTCACTGTTTTTACTTTGTAGCTACTTGTGGATAATCAATTCTCGGATTGAATTTCCACGCTTCAATCATCTTTTTGTACATCTTCTTTCTCAACGGCTTTGCAACATTTCCATGTCGCATACCGTTCCAGACCAGCGCGCAAAAACGCAAATACTGATAAAACCCTTCATGATGCAAGTGATAGGAAGCCTCATTACGAACTCCGTAAGAGAACTTCCAAGCGTTTTTCTCATCAATCATGGAGAAGTTAACTCCCCGATTAACACCCATATCATGGAGAACGACACTGTCAAGTACCTGCACGCCAGGGCAAGCCTTCGTTATACGAAGCGTGTACTCAGCATCATCGAACCAAATGAAGTATTCCTTATATGGCAAGCCAAAAGCTTCCATCACCCAACGTGGGATTAAGACAGAAACGAAGGAGCATCGGGAAACCATGACAATGTCAAGCCCTTTAGCTTTCAGCCTTCCCCAATCCCATGTCGGAATCGGATTATTCATTTCCGAAATAGTTCCGTCAATAAACTTCACCATGGAACAGGCAAAAGGTACGTCAGGCCCCAGCTCCGCCACTGCGTTATCGTACCCGAGCACCAACTTATCTAGAGCATCAGGTTCCGGATAACCGTCATCATCAAAAATCCAAGCGTAATCAGCGCCCAGCTCATAAGAGCGACGCATGCCAGCAGAAAAGCCGCCTGCACCACCCTCATTTTTCTCAAGCGTGACAATATCCAACTGTATGGAATCTGACAAGGCGAATCGCTGAGCATACTCCTGCAAATACTCCGCAGTTCCATCCGTTGCAGCATTGTTAACAATGACCAACATCTGCGGAAGTCTCGTCTGCGATTCAAGCGAAGCCAAAACTTTTTTCAACTTCTCAAGACGGTTATATGTTACGACAACGGCCGCTACTTTTCTCACGTCTGTTGACATCAGTCGTGCCACTCCTTCAACATCTTCTTGAAATATGCCTCAGCAGATTCAAGCTCAGAGAACTTCTGAAGACGAGCAAGTTCATTCTCCCAAAGCTTCCTGCGATCTTCTTCACTATTCAAGATATGAGACAGCACGGATTTTGCGTCATGTACAAAGTTTGAAGTCATACGACGGCACAATCCTTTAGGAGGAATCAGAGTTTCCTGAGACCCTACGTTCGCTGAAATGACGGGCACGCCAGCACTAATGGCTTCAATACTTGTCAGAGTAATACCCTCATTGATAGATGATACAAGCAACGCATCCGCATCGTGGTACGTTTCCCTGACGGGGAAGTCTAATGCTCGACGTTCTATAACGTCCTTCAATCCATACCTCTTAATCATCATGTCAGCGAAGGCATCCATATCACCATTCCCTTGCATAATAAAATGGAACTTCCCCGGATAGGCAGATTGCATAGCCTTAGCTGTAAGGATAAAGGCCTCGGGCCGTTTTTGCCGAACCATGCGTCCAATATAAACCACCGTAAAAGGCTTGTCCGCATCTCGCTCTTTAAAACTTGGAGTCTTAGCATCAGCAGTCAGACCAACCAAAGGAGCATCTACGACTTTCTCTGGAGCAATCTGATGATCGTTAATTAACCAATGTTCGAGTTGGGGGGAAATGACATGGTGCAGGTCAATCCACTCATCATGAGCTACGGATTCCTTGGGGAACCCACCGTGGAAGTAATACTCCACAATATGCAATGAATCGACGATTCTAGTCTGAGGGAAATGCGTCTTAACCCACCACGCGTTGTCATACATCCACTGGCAGTGGTGAATCAAAATACCAGCAATATCAAACTGTTCAAATAAAGCACGCAATACTGGAGAATCCCCCGGACGCTCTTGTACCGGCATGGTCATAGGCAATAGGATAGCGTCATCAAACGCTGGATTAGCAATCCATGGCTGATGCCCATCACGATCAGTAATGACAATCGGGATAAATCCCGCAGCACGGACAAGTTTCACTGTTTCCAACGCCCAACGTTCAGCTCCTCCAGCCTGGAACCAATGCATAGCAACAATTACAGCTCGCGGGCTCCCCTTAGGGGCCTTCCCCGGCGTAATTTCAACCCATGGATGTTGGACTTCACCAGCGTTGTTGACGTTGTCCGCAGTTCTAGCCATGATCTGCGGAATCGGCTTTTTCCCGATATTTTCACGTAGCGCCCTCTTCATGTCGCGAAATACATCGAATGCGGCAGGAACGGATGCCTCTAGTGCGTTATAGAGCTTGACAGCTTTACTGTCAATCGGGTGATTCAGCTCGACATCTTTATCTGTTGCCTCATCCGGCGTCAACAAGATATGACGGACATTATGATCAAGAATCTGGTCATCACCTGCAAAATAGTGGGGAGAGAAATCAGTTTGACTTCTGCTGACAGAAGTAGCCTTAAAAACCATAAACGGAACAAGCCCCATTTGTTCGGTAATGTCCCCACTAAGAGTAGAGGTATCCGTTAAACGCGGATACTGCCATTTTTCACCCATATACAGCTTATATGTCAGAGTTCTCCCCGGTTGGATCAGTGAATTATAATCCACCGCACCATAAACCAGCCTTTGCATACGCTTGCTAAGATTTTCTATCTGCGCAGCGTCCTTCTCATCAACCTGGAAAAAATGTCGCATAAGTAACAGCGTAACCCACTTTCATCTCCACTGATGCCATCTTTTTTATTCTCACACATAATGTCCGGTTACTATAACTACATCAAAAAAGCCGCGTGCCTCAGATTCCAAAGGATAACGTCTGATATGAACTGATTTTTGTTCCGCATTTCCCCTAACTCGATGGGAGATGATGGA
>ERZ506877.450-NODE-450-length-13181-cov-4.46945_pt1 | contig 13181 bp, 9 predicted proteins | sample MGYA00512907_ERZ506877 | MGnify/ENA metagenome assembly ERZ506877
AGACGTGTGCTCTTCCGATCTTTTTCTGCAGCATCGCCTTTCCAGTAGGGAGCTGCCTTTCTTTCTCTTTCCGATACCTGTTTGCATCTTTCCATAGAAAGTTCCGGCATCTCAGAAATAACCAATAAATCACGGCCGACTAAAATAATCCATCGAAGCAAACGAAGGAATTTTTTCCTGTCTTTGACATCCCATGATGACAATGTAGCAAAAGGAGTCTTATCCCATATAAAAGTTTCCCAGAAACTCATGGCTTTATCCGGCTGTGCATCTCCGGATTCACTGCATATTTCCAAAGTAATTCCGGGATTTCCTTCCGAGAGCTGATACGCTGTTTCCTCGTCCAAAGTTTTCGTGAATTTATATTTCAGAGGATTCGATTTGACTAAATCATGATATTCGGTTCTGGACAGGGGAAAAAAGGGGAATCGTTCACTTCTTGAAATAATTGTAGGCAGAAGAGCATTTATATCATTGGTAATTAAAATAAAATAGATATTTCCCTGCGGTTCTTCCAAAGTTTTTAAGAGTGAATTTGCCATAATCGGCGCCATGGTCTGCGCCTCATCGATAATGCAAACTCTGGTAGAGTCACCAAAGGAGATCATTGCCTCTAAAAAAACACGGAATTGTTCTATCTTAAGTTCCATTCCCATCGGTCGAATGTACCAGATACGATCTTCTGCTGCCGTTACTGCAGGCACCTTGTCAAAGTATTCTTCCCATTCTTCTACTTCTTTCCAAAATTTATCTGACGCCTCTGTCAGTGTTGCCGCTAAGCTTAAAGCCGCCGTTGTTTTACCGAGACCTTCCTCTCCATAAAAAATCATTGTATGAGGGAGACGATGCTCCTCCAAGAGTCGCTTCAGTTCATTTTTTAGTTTTTGTTGTCCATACAATTCGGAAAGAAAATCACTCATTTTATATCCTTATAACTATAATAAAAATCTATTTTTTATTTTATCATTTATAGTGTCACATAGCAAAAAAGAGGACTTGGCTCCTCTTTTTAATACAAGCTATAAATCAATCAAAACTTCATATATGTAAAACATCTGATAATTCAGTGATACGGCGGATGCATCTTGCCCCTTCTTTTTCAAAAATCTCTGCGGTTTTTTCCCCGTCCAGCCCGGTCAAAACGCCGACAAAAACGGCGCCTGCCGCTTTTGTCCCCAACAAATCGGAATAGGCATCTCCACAAATATAAACTTCATCTTCCTCTTTTAATTTCTTGCTTCCATTAATATAAGAGGCAAAATTTTTCTCATTCCTGCCCCAAATACCGCAATAGTAAATGAACGGATGAGGCTTATCTAAAAACATCCCGTTAAAGAGTGTCGATGCTTTAAAAGCATCACTTGCCGTCCCTATATATTCCGGTTCAAATTCTTTATACCATCCCAGTTTCTTAAAGGGGATTTCTACGGCCTCTCTTATACGGCCTGTGGCAATTCCGATTTCATAACCATGTTTCTTTAATTCACGAAACAAATTTAATATTTGTTCTGCCGGTGCCAGAGGCATTTCCTTTTCTAAGAAACCTTCTTTATTTCCGCTGTAGGGAAGTTTGTGATTCTTAGCAATAAATACATCATCTCCCAAATACCAACTATGAAATAAATTCACATGCATTTTATAAAAGTTTGAAAACTGTTTTGTCCACATATCTGTATTTTCTATATCATTTGAGATTTTTTCTTCAAGGCAGACCAAAACATCGTTTCCTCTTATTTTTTCAGGAATCCAACTCTTCCACCGGTCTAAAACGGCATCGGAGGAAGGAACGGGGATACCCATCAATATCTGCCCTATCTTTTGCACATCTTTTTCCTCTTTAATAGAAACGGATAATTTATCGCCGCTCCTTTCTTTATAAACCTTCGCCATCAGCCATATGAGGGTAATTAAATAAGCATGAACCATATCACAATTAGAATTAATCCCTCTGGATTTCATCCATTTTAAGAGATCATCTCCACGCCATATTTTATTCCTGATAGCAGCCGTCTGTCCTTCACTGAGGCGAGATACATTGAAGTCATCTTGTTCTGCCGGAAGACCCATATAAGATTTGCCATACAGCCACTCCCAGATTACGAGCCCCGAAACATCAAAGTAGCGTTCTTCGCTAAGCAGGACTCCGTCTATATCAAATACAATTTTCTTCATAATCCTCTCCACTTACCCCTCTTCACTTAATTTATTTTTGTCATATATCATAAGTATATCAAAATAATGATCCGATTATCGATTGAAAAATAAAAAACAGCAGAGATATTTCTCCGCTGTCTTTACATCAAATTTGGAGTGTTTTTACCAAATCATTGACATCTTCCACTCCGTTATTTTCACACCAAATCCTGAGTTCTTTCGTTATATTGGGAATTGCATCGGGGCTTATAATGGATGCCGTACCGACCTGTACCGTATCAGCACCGGCGATCATGAATTCCGCTACGTCTTTCCCTGTCATAATTCCTCCGATGCCGCAAATCGGAATATGCAAAACCTGACTTACTTTCCAAACCAAATAAAGAGCTATCGGTTTTATGGCCGGTCCCGACAGACCTCCCGTAATATTCCCCAATACCGGTTTTCTTTTTTCGGCATCAATGGCAAGTCCCACTAAAGTATTGACAAGTGATACTCCGTCGGCTCCTGCATCTTCCACCGCTTTTGCAATAGAAACAATATCGGTTACATTGGGTGATAATTTCATAATGATGGGAAGATCTGTATTTTTCTTGACTGTTCTTGTTACTTCGGCCGCTACTTCGGCATCAGTTCCAAAAGATATTCCTCCGTTCTTTACGTTCGGACAAGAAATATTCACTTCCAATGCATCTACACCGTCTACGGATAAAGCTTCCGCCACCATCCCGTATTCTTGAATATCTTTACCTACGATATTACAAATAACCGGTACATCATATTTTTTTAACTCCGGCAAATATTGTTTTTTAAAATAGTCCACCCCGGGATTTTCTAAACCTATACAGTTAAGCATTCCCGATGGTGTTTCTGCAATGCGTACACCTTCATTTCCTTCCCACGGTGTTAAAGCAAGACCTTTACAAGAAATAGCTCCTATCTGATTTAAATCCATATAATCTTTGTATTCAAGACCGAAGCCGAAAGTACCGGAAGCTGCGATAACAGGTGATTTCATTTTGATGCCCAAGAATTCTACTCCCAAGTTCATAAAACCACCTCTTTTGCATCAAATACGGGACCGTCAAGACAGACTTTGTAGTGTCCTCCATTTGCTTTATCACAAACGCAGGCAAGGCAAGTTCCCGTTCCGCATCCCATACGCCGCTCCATGGAAACTTCGCAATATATTCCTGCATCGGCTGCCATTTCAGCTGCTTTCCTCATCATGATTTCCGGGCCGCAAATGCAACATTCATCGACTTTTTCTTTGGCAAAAAGCTCCGGCAGGACAGAAACGGAAAATCCTTTTATACCATAAGAACCGTCATCGGTTGTTACAATCAATTGTTTTACATTTTTCGGAAAAAAATCCTTCCAAAATACTTCCTCTTTATTTCTTCCGCCGATGACTATCGTCATTTGTTTTGCTTCAGCACGTCTGGCCATGAACAGTATCGGCGCAATCCCTACACCGCCGCCGACGCCCACGATATGCCCGGCATTCATTGAAAAATGCGTTCCCAAGGGACCCAGACTATCCAATCTGTCTCCCACTTTCATGCGGGAAAGTAATTCCGTACCTTCCCCGACTATCCGGTAAATGATTTCTACAAGTCCTTTCCCTGCCTCTGCTCCTGCTATGGAGATAGGCCGTCTTAATAACTTGCTTGAATCTCCCACTTTGACATGAATAAATTGTCCGGGTTTTGCATCTTTTGCTGTCAGCGGCAATTCAATCTGCATTCTCCAAACATCCGGCCCCACCTTCTCATGGAGACGAATGATTCCTTTTTCCACATATCCTGCCACAACTATGCCTCCTCAATATAGTCTTGAATGGCTTCTACATGTATATCTTCTTCACTCCCCGATTCCGCCATGACACGAAGCACTTCTTTGGCCGTATCGAAAGAAGTCAGACAAGGAATTGCCAATTCTACGGCAATTCTTCGTAAATCATAGCCTTCCTGTTCAATCTGACTTCCGTAGGAAATCGTATTCAAAACCATATCTACCTTACCTGATTTTAAATATTTTTCGCAGTTTTCTCCTTTTTCATGGATCTTTTTTATAATTTCTACGGGAATTCCCAAATTCTTAAAATAGGCTCCCGTTCCTGACGTACTGATTAAATGGTATCCTAATTTAACAAATCCTTTTGCCAGTTCAACAGTTTCCGGTTTATCTCTGTCGCTTACGGTAATTAAAATATTACCTTTGGAAGGAATCATTAAATTTGCAGCCACTACCGCTTTATAAAGAGCTTCTTGATAGGTGCGTCCGATACCCATAACTTCACCGGTGGATTTCATTTCAGGTCCCAATTTGATTTCTACAAGTCCCAATTTGGAGAAAGAAAATACCGGCGCTTTAATTGCTACATATTTTTTAGGCGGTATCAGACCGGTCGGTAACTTTTCATCTGCTAAAGAACTGCCCAGTGCAATTCTTGTCGCATATTCCACCATATTGATCCCCGTAATTTTGCTCATAAAAGGAACGGTACGGCTTGCACGGGGGTTCACTTCGATAACATACACCGTTTCCCCAACAACGATAAACTGAATATTAACAAGCCCTTTTACATTCATCGCTCTTGCAATTTCCCGGGTATAATCAGTTAATGTATCAATGATTTTCTGCGATAAATGTTGAGGCGGATACACGGCGAAAGAATCTCCGGAATGCACACCGGAACGTTCAATTTGTTCCATAATTCCCGGAATGCAAACTTCCACACCGTCAGAGATTGCATCCACTTCCACTTCTCTTCCGACCATATACTGATCGATCAAAACAGGATGTTCGTGAGAGGCAACCACCGCTTCTTTCAAATATTGCCTGAGTTCGGATTGATCATAGACTATTTGCATAGCCCGTCCTCCGAGAACATAGCTGGGTCGGACTATCAGCGGATAAGAAAGCTCCGCCGTTTTTTCCATTGCTTCCTCAACACTTTCTACAAGACACCCTTTGGGTCTTGCAATGCCGAGCTGGCCCATTAAAGTATCAAACCGTTCCCTATCTTCGGCCATGTCGATACTTTCATTGGATGTTCCGATAATTTTTATTCCTCTTTTAGCCATAGGAGTTGCTAAATTAATGGCCGTCTGCCCTCCGAACTGACAAATAACCCCCTCCGGTTTCTCTTTATCAATAACAGAAAGAACATCTTCTTCAGTAAGAGGTTCGAAATACAATGCATCAGATGTATCAAAGTCTGTAGAAACCGTCTCCGGATTATTGTTAATGACAATGGATTTTTTCCCCGCTTTTGTCAATGCCCAAGAAGCATGGACAGAGCAATAGTCAAATTCTATTCCCTGTCCGATTCGGATCGGTCCGGAGCCGAATACGATAACAGACTTTTCACCTTGAGGCTTTACTTCATCTTCACTTCCATATGTAGAGTAATAGTAAGGTGTACGTGCCTCAAATTCTGCCGCACAAGTATCTACCATTTTATATTTGGTATGATAATCCATCTTCTTTTTAAAATTTTCCACATCTTTTACGGATACTTCTGCAAATTGGGCAATCGCAAAATCTGGCATCTGGATACGTTTAGCCGCTTTTAAAGTTTCTTCCGTGAGACCCTCTTTTAGAAGTAAACGCTCCATACGGATAATATTTTGAATTTTATAAATGAAGAATAAATCTATTTTTGTAATTCGATTGATCTCTTCCGGCTCAATACCTCTGCGAAGTGCTTCCGCCAAAACAAATAACCTTTCATTATCTATTCTACGAAGGAGGCAGCGGATATCATACAAGGACTGTCCGTCCAATTTCTTTAAATGCAGATACCCCTCTCCCACTTCCAAAGAACGAAGCGCTTTTAACAGTGCACCTTCCAAAGTGCGGTCCAAAGCCATAACTTCGCCGGTCGCTTTCATCTGTGTTCCGATCGAGCGGTCAGCTAAGGTAAATTTTTCAAAAGGCCATCTCGGGTACTTAATGACCACATAGTCAATCGAAGGTTCGAAGCAAGCCTTTGTATTTTTAGTAATCGCATTGGTGATTTCATCCAGATGCATTCCCAAAGCCACCTTGGCTGCCACTTTGGCAATAGGATATCCCGTGGCTTTTGAAGCCAATGCGGAAGAACGGCTGACCCGGGGATTGACTTCAATAACATAATAATTATTTGTTCGTACGTCCAATGCATACTGAACATTGCACCCGCCTTCAATTTGCAGATAGCGGATGATATCCAAAGATGCGGTCCTCATCATCTGATATTGTTCGTCTGTCAACGTCTGAGTCGGTGCCACAACGATGGAGTCCCCTGTATGTACTCCTACGGGATCTATATTTTCCATGGCGCAGACAATAATACAATTATCGGCTTCGTCACGCATCACTTCGAACTCTATTTCTTTCCAGCCTGCTACCGATCTTTCCACAAGAATTTGATTAATAGGAGAAAGTTTGATTCCTCTGTTCGATATTTCTTCCATTTCATACCGATCGTGGGCAATTCCTCCTCCGGTACCGCCCAAAGTATAAGCAGGCCGTATAATAACGGGATATCCGATTTTATCTGCAAAAGCAATCGCCGGTTCCAGCTCTTCAAAAATATCGCTTTCCGGTACAGGCTGATGAATTTCATTCATCGCTTCTTTAAAAAGTTCTCTGTCTTCCGCATGTTTGATAGCATGAAGGGAAGATCCCAATAATTGCACGCCATATTCTTCCAAAACGCCGGCATCGGACAGTTCCACTGCCATATTTAACCCGACTTGTCCGCCTAAAGTAGCCAAAAGTGCATCGGGCCGCTCTTTTTTGATAACTTCTGTAACAAAGGGAAGTGTGATCGGTTCGATATAGACACGATCGGCAATATCCGTATCCGTCATAATGGTAGACGGATTACTGTTGACTAAAACGACCTCCACGCCTTCTTCTCTTAAAGAACGACAAGCTTGTGTGCCTGCATAGTCAAATTCTGCAGCTTGTCCGATTACGATAGGCCCGGAACCAATGACCAAAACTTTTTTTACATCTTTCTTTGTCATTTTTTAAATTCCTCCATCGCTTTTTTAAATTCAGCAAATAAATAAAAGTTGTCTGTCGGTCCCGGCGCTGCTTCAGGATGGTATTGAACTGCCTGGATGGGAAGTGTTTTGTGACGAAAACCTTCTATTGTCCCATCATTCAAACTTCTGTGAGTGATTTCCATACAGTCCGGCAATCCCTCGTCAGAAAGTGCATATCCGTGATTCTGGCTGGTAATATAAACTCTTCCGGTTCTTAAATCTTTTACCGGATGATTGGCGCCCCTATGCCCGAAAGGTAATTTAAATGTATGAGCCCCCAAAGCCAACCCTAACATTTGTATACCCAGACAGATTCCGAAAATGGGTTTTTTACCTATTAATTTTTTGACTGTTTCAATTACATAAGGAATATCTTCCGGATTTCCCGGTCCGGGGCTTAAAAACAAACCGTCCGGATCATTTTCCAACAACTTTTCTGCCGGTGTATTCGCAGGAAAAACATGAATTGTGCAATCGTTGGCTGCCAAACTTTGTAAGATGCTTTCCTTTAATCCGCAATCCAATAAGGAGACTTGATATTTTCCATCCCCATAAGTATAAGAATATTCCGTTGTTACTTTTTCTACCTGATTTCGATATATCGGCTTTTCCAATGCTTCCTGAATTTCTTTTTCGGTCCTGTCTTCACTGACTATGACGGCTTTCATGATCCCCATGGTACGGACCACACGGGTTACCGCCCGTGTATCTACATTATAAAGGCATGGTATGTGGTACTTTTCTATAAAATCTATGATAGTCTCCTCACACTCCCAGTTGCTGGGATGTGTTGTGATCTGATCCAATACATATCCTGTAGCTGCAGGTTTTCTGTTTTGTATAAAATTATTATTGGCGCCATAATTTCCGATCAGCGGATAGGTTAAGACAAGGATCTGCCCTTCATAAGAAGGATCTGTAAAGCACTCTTGATAACCGGTCATACCTGTGTTAAACACAAGTTCACCCATTCCTTCCGCCGTCCCCAATAATTCACCTTCAAATCTGATTCCGTTTTCTAAAATTAAAAGCCCTTTCATTTAAACACCTTACCTTCTTTCATAACTACTTCACCATTTACCACTGTCAGAACCGCTTTCCCTTTCAGTTTGATTCCTTCATAAGGTGTAAATAAAGATTTCGTATAGAGTTCTTCTCCCCTTACGATCCATTCTTTATCGGGATCAATAACGGTTATATCCGCATCTTCTCCGACTTCAATAACTCCGCCGGAAACTCCGAGCAATTTTGCGGGATTCACGGACATCAACTCAACAATTTTGTCGATTGTCATCTTTTCTTCATGATAAAGTACCGTCAAAGCAGATGCCAAAGATGTTTCAAGCCCCGCTATTCCATTCGGCGCACAATTAAAAGGTACATCTTTTTCCTCATCTGCATGCGGTGCATGATCCGTTATGATGGCGTCGACAGTACCGTCTTTCAAACCTTCTATCAAGGCTCTCCTGTCATTTTCCCTTCGAATGGGAGGAGCCATTTTGAAAGATGATTCATAGTTTTTAAGATAATCATCAGTAAAATATAAATGCTGTGCCGTTACTTCCGTAGAACAGTGCACTCCCCTTTTCTTCGCTTCACGGATCATCTCTACTGACTTTTCGGAACTCACATGAGCTATATGTATATGGCATCCTGTCAATTCTGACAGTAATAAATCTCTTGCTACGGCAATATCTTCTCCTGCTGCGGGTCTTCCCGTTACCCCCATTTTGAAAGATACTTCCCCTTCATTCATAAATCCTTGGCTGCACATGGTCATATCTTCCGCATGATCGATGATCATTTTTCCCAATTGATCGGAATATTCCATCGCTCTGCGCATAAAGTTTGCGTTTTCCACATAGTGTCCGTCATCAGAAAAAGCAACCGCTCCGTTATATGCCATATCACCCATTTCTGAGAGTTGTTTTCCTTCCAGATTTTTGGATATGGCACCTATAATGCTAACCTTAACAACACCGGTTTCTCCTATGCGATGAAGTACATCTCTATATACTGCGGCATTATCAATCACAGGTTTTGTATTCGCCATAGTAGCCACACGGGTGATTCCTCCGGCCGCTGCGGCCTGTGTACCTGTATGAATATCTTCTTTGGCTTCTTGCCCCGGTTCACGGAGATGAACATGCATATCAATTAATCCGGGAGTTACAAAAAGACCTTCCGCATCAAAAATTTCCGCATCCGCTGTTTCGGCAATTCCGCCGACAGACAGCACTTTACCGTTTTCAATAACAATATCTCCCTTTTCGTGCTGATTCTTTGCAGGATTTATAATTATTCCGTTTTTAATTATCAATCTCAATGTCTTTTCCCTCCGTCAACGTCAAATACAGCAGGGCCATCCGGACTGCCACACCGTTACGAACTTCTTCCTGTATCCATGATTGCTCATCATAGGCAACTTCCGTAGCAATTTCAATTCCTCTGTTCATCGGTCCGGGATGGAGAATCGTCACATCCGGTTTACATAAGGCCAATCGGGATTTATTAATCCCCCAAAGTCTTGCATATTCTCTGGTGGTAGGGAAAAAACCCGAAGCTGCTCTTTCCAGTTGAATACGAAGAATATTAACAGCATCCGCATTATGGAGTGCGTCTTCCAGACGATCATCCACAACAGCCCCCATTTTCTCCAGTTCTTTCGGCACTAAAGTGCGGGGTCCCGTTAAATGAACTTCTGCCCCCAATTTAGTAAATCCGTAAATGTCGCTTCTTGCTACACGGGAATGGAGTATATCTCCTATGATCACATATTTCATTCCTTTTATTTGCTTTCCCGACTCACGAACTGTAAACAATTCCAATAAAGTTTGTGTCGGATGCGCATGTGCCCCGTCTCCCGCATTAAATATCAACGGTGTTTTGACCTTGGGACTCTTCACCTTAGATGCAAAAAGAGCGGCCCCCTCTGACGAATCGCGAATAATTACTCCGTCTGTTCCCATTGCTGAAACAGTAAGCAAAGTATCTCGCATACTTTCACCTTTCGTCATCGAGCTGCTGCTCTTTGTAATATTGATAACATCGGCTCCTAAATATTTTCCGGCAAGTTCAAAGGAACTTCTGGTTCTCGTGGATGCCTCGGAAAATACAGTTACGATTGATTTTCCTTTCAGATAATCTCTTTTTTTATTTTTTGACAGCAACACTCTTTTCATTTGTGCCGCCACCTCAAGAATCCGTTCGATCTCCGAAGAAGATAAACTCTCCATATCTAAAATCGATCGGCCCTGCAGTGAAACTGTACTCATGCCGGCCTCCTTAAACAAAATACATAAAATGATTTATCTTTGTTATTTTAAGGTATTCACTCTATATTTTCAACATGAAAACCATTAAAATTCTGTGAACAAAATATCCTCTGCCGTTTATTGATCCAACGCAGCCGCAACAGAGGCATGAATGACCGTTTTAAAAGAATTCGGAATAATTTCTTTTGATAACGCTTCTCCGACGGCCCTGCCGACGATAACTCCTTTATTCCCGTAAAGCCATGCAAAATAATAAAACTCCAACGCACGTTTATCACGTTTAGATATATTTGACAATTTTCTTGACGGATATGCCCTTCTGTCGATTCCCAATTTTTGTCCTGCTTTTTTTACCAATGCAGAATTGACCACATCACTCCCCTCATCTAAAGAATGAATCACATGGTCCAATACCTCCATACGGTTTTTTTCCAAGCAGGCCTTCACCACATCCATTTCAAAACAAATATAGTCCGTATAATATACATCGGGATTCTTAACATTTGCCATAACATCTCTGTCATATAAACATAGGGCAGGCACATGAAATCTTCTCATCAACTGAGCAATTTTCTGTATGGAACTTTCACCCCGGGCATTAATTAAGCAGATGCCGTAGTAATCAAAATTAATTCCCAAAGTACGGGCAAAATAAGAGAAGGCACCATATTCGGTTTCTCCCTCCACTAAAACTGCACATTTCGCATATAAAGCTTCTTTTATTTCCGGAAAATGCATGATCAGATGCTTCTCTATTTCACTATCAAAATGAAATGTAACGCCGCAAGCTACCCGGACTTGTTCTTTCCTGTTTCGATATAAACGAATAATTTGACGATAGTCATCCACAAGAGCATCGGTAGAATGAGTCACTATGAACAGCTGTCCGTCAAGACCGTCCACCTTCAATATTTTTTGCAAAATATCTTTAAGAAAGGGGTCTTCATTGTTTAAAATGGCCCGCAAAAAGGATAAAATTGCTCTCTGCAAATAAGGGTGTAAATGAATTTCCGGTTCATCAATGCTGATCATCAACGGGAAAAATGATTGTCCATTTTTGTCATAAATAATAATATTCTCAAAAGGAATAGCTTTGCTCTTCTTTTTTTCGGAAAGATAAATCAATAAATGAGATGCCACCGCAAACATAAGCTTTATTGTATTTCCTAAAACAGGTCCGTTATTTTCAGTTCCGAAAACCAATTGTAACAGACGAGCGGCCGCTTCATTGGCATCTGTGGGTAATGTAATATTATAACCTCTGTCTTTCAGTACTTTTTCTATTTTATAGTAAGCATCTTTGCCGGAAGATAAATAATCTTTGTACAAATTAAAAATCTTCCTCAATTCATCTTCCGTAACCATATTGCGCGGTATATCATCAATTGCATATTCCAGATAAAAGAGACTCCTCATATATTCTAAAGGAAGGATTTCACCGGTATCGGAATTAATGAGATGAGGAATAACTTCTCGTACTTCTTGTCTGAGCTCAATATGTGCTGATTCTCCCATACCCATATCTGCTCCGGATAAAGTGAAGGATACACGAATCGGCTTTTCTTTATCCAAAAAATCAGATTCTCTGAATCCATATCCGTGAGTGGTACTTTTTAATAAATCAAGAAAGTTTGTCTTACCCAAATTATTATCTCCGACAATATAATTTGCACGGCTGTCAAAATAAAATTCTACATCTTTAAATGTACGATAATTTTCTATTCTTACATTGGAGATATACATGACTTTTCCCACCTCATCTTATTTATTTTATTATATCATTCTTTAAGGGGGCTCTGCCCGAAACCATGATCACTTGACCGGAAAGATCAAAAATGTATGACTGCAGTCCAATCTGTTTTTTACTTTCTTGACAAGGCAAACCGATCTGAGTATTTTGAAATAAAGGAGTTTATTATGAAAAAAGAAAAAAAGACGAATGTCATGAGAATATTAGATAAAGAACATATTTCTTATGTTGCAAAATCCTATGAATACAGTATCGATGATCTGTCCGGAGTTCATGCGGCAGCTGTGCTCGGATATTCCCCCGATATGGTTTACAAAACAATTGTTACGACAGGAGATAAAACCGGTCCGGTCGTATTTTGTCTTCCTTCTGAAAAAGAACTGGATTTAAAAGCTGCCGCCAGAATAAGCGGAAATAAAAAGATAGAAATGATTCACGTTAAAGATCTTCCGGCTATAACCGGTTATATCAGAGGCGGATGCTCTCCCATAGGTATGAAAAAACAATTTCCGACTTTTTTAGATATTTCCGTAAACGATCATAAGGAAATAAGCATAAGCGCCGGTCAACGAGGCCGTCAAATCATCATCGCGCCAAAAGACTTAATTCAATTAATTCATGCAACAACAGAGGATATCACACAGAAATAAATGAAAATTCCATAAAAAAACTGCTGCATTATGCAGCAGTTTTCATTTGGTGCCGAGGACCGGAATCGAACCGGTACGAATCTCACGATTCGAGGGATTTTAAGTCCCTTGCGTCTGCCAGTTCCGCCACCCCGGCATATGGAACCAGAAGAATATGTGGAGGCGGCATCCGGAATCGAACCGGAGATAAAGGTTTTGCAGACCTCTGCCTTACCGCTTGGCTATGCCGCCACATGGAGCGGAAAACGGGACTCGAACCCGCGACCCCAACCTTGGCAAGGTTGTGCTCTACCACTGAGCTACTTCCGCA